>Ga0247805_1001435_pt1 | contig 11487 bp, 5 predicted proteins | sample UWRJL044104R1_FD_180930 | JGI IMG/M metagenome (GOLD analysis project Ga0247805, IMG submission 180930) | Plant litter microbial communities from Arlington Agricultural Research Station in Wisconsin, United States - UWRJ-L044-104R-1 | ecosystem: Environmental > Terrestrial > Plant litter >...
TCAAGACGTTGCATACTTAGCTCTTCTGTAATCCAGGGACCTCCGGATACATAGCCGTCAGATAGATGTGTTTCGAAAGTCAATCCTAAGCGTTTTGCTTCTAAAGCTGCAAAGCGGAACATGTCCCACCATTCTTTTGAAAAAGACAATAAAGCATTTTTACCCGTTCCATGCAACTGATCATAATAAACTACTCCGCCTACACCTTCGCGTTTGAATGCCTCTAAATCGGCAGTAATACCTTCACGTGTGGTTTCGGTTTCACCATGAAACCACCAAAGTTTGGTACGGGCGGAATCCGAACCATGAGAAAATTCACTTCTAATTTGTTGAAATGACTTTTTGTTTGTTTGGGCAAAAATAGACGAACTGCAAAACACGCTAATGCAATTCAATACAATAAATAAAGAATATTTTATCATCATTAAAGATTTAATAATTATTGTTCATTTGGTTTCGTTATATAATAAGCTAAAACAGGCCTTAATGTTATCACTTAAAACCTTTTACAGTAGAATACTTAGCCGACAATGCCTTTGCTTCGGCAGCAGTAATTGGCAAAATTGTACCATGTTTGGGTAGCGGATTAGGAAAATTAACAGGAACGACTTCCCATTTGGGATTCTCAAAACTTTTAGTACGCATCGCCACATAGGTCTTACTAGGGATCCATTTCTCTGCCCATAAATAATGATAATTCCCATTTACATCACCTGGATTTGACTTAAAAGTTAAAGGTGCTTCCGTTTCAGGCAATCCAGACTTGGCACCAATACAATAATCAATCGTTTCCCATTGATCTCTAAGAGCACGAAGACTTTTTGATCTTTCCATAACAATATCATGGCAATTATTATGTAGTTTATCTATTGATTTGGTAAAGCGATAATACCAGTCTCCTACTTTGTCTACTGTAGAGTCTATCCTCCACTCATTGGGTTGCCAAATTTGAGCTTCGGTAAAAGTCACAAAATCTCTTGTGGTTGCATACATTGGCGTGTGATAATTATTTGATCCTAACTTCGAAGTCCAAAAAACAACATAAGCACCAATTGAATCATCCCAAACGGCTTCTGGAGCAAAAGTATTCTGTACATTCGGAGGTGAAACCAGAACATCTCTTTGCTTAGACCAATTGACCAAATCGTGAGATTCCCAAACCTGAATATAACGTTTTCTATCAGGCTCTTTATCTCCACCAAACCACTTGAGATCAGTTGCCATAAGATAGAACGTATCACCTTCTGGCGAACGCACTATGTAAGGATCTCGTAAACCTGTTGTTCCGATTGTTGATGTAAAAATAGGCTTACCATTATTTAATTCCTGCCAATCCAAAGCATTATTCCCTTTTGAAAGACTAAAATGAATCTTCTCTTCTTTAAAAGTAAAATGCACAAAAAGATAGGCTTGATCCTCAGCTTTCCTGAATGCTTTTACAATACGAACATTAATATCCTTAAAAGCTGTTGCTTCTCCTTTCTTGATTGTTGCATGCAGGATAACTTTGGCATCTCTTTTTTTAGGTCTAGTAACATCTCCACTACTGTTTATGATTTTTTCATTACTGGAAGACCAGGTTACTGTAGCTCCGTTAATACTACTTGGCAATGTTAAATTCCCATAAGTAGCAGCTGCGTTAACTACAACGAGTTCAGCAGCTGCCATTTTTACAGCAGATTTATCACTAGGTAAAAATTCCTGAGCTAGAATTGGTACTTTTAAGAGCAGCACAATCTTTACCAATATTATTTTTTTTATACTTAAATTTAAGTAGTTTATTTTCATTTGATTAATTTACATTTTGTATTTTTTAAAGTAAAAAAATACTTGATTTAATTATCTTTTGGAGCATCTTCCCTGTTTACCAATCCACCTGCTCCAGCTAAACCAGCTTTAAATTTAGGCCATATTTGATCCATATCTACAGGACGGAATTCAACGATATCAAACCAAGCTTCACCTCCATCAAGATCTGAATGTAACGTGAATTTATGCCTTCCTGTAGTTTCTACCTCAACAATACCAACTAATCTAGAATTTATAGCCGTACTAGCAAAAGGGTACATCGGGCGTTTATACCCTTGAGATTCTAATACTCTGTCTGGAATATAGGTAGCGCCGCTAATAGGATTTGCGCTTTCTCTAAGATTGATTAATCGAGATAATTGAACACCATTAAAAAATGCCTTCACTTGAGTAGAAGCACTTCCATTGGTACGATAAGAAACCCAAATTTTATAACGCCCTTTAATAATTACCGGAGTGGTAAAAGTTACATTTTGTAATCCACTTGATCCTGGACGAAGGCGGAAAATAGATAATTGATCTCCATTCCAACCTAAAGACTGCGGCTGCCAAGATACATTATATGTTTGATTACCTGTCCATGTGATTTCGCTAAAACCAGCTGCCCCATATCCAAATGCTATACCCCCAGCTTTTCTATAATTACTAGTATTAGCTGCAAACTCTGGCTGATTACAAAGATCCCAATATACCGGCATTGGAATACGTTTTTTAATTACAAAATGCTCATCTACAAGATGTAATACCCCATTAGAACATGTTATATCACTTGATTCTCTTAATATCGAAACACCTTCTTCAAGTACACCTGCAAATACATCACGATTTAAATAAATTACACCAGCAATTAATTTGGCACTAATAACTTCTAGAGGTGCTTTGGTCTCAAATACAGGAGTTGTTGTAAAATCAGCTAAGTAATTTAAATTAGGTAGTACGTGATATTGCACAAATTGATTTAAACCATTTGTTGGATCTATTGGGTTTCCTGACAAACTATAACTAGCTTTTAAATCATCCAAAGTATTAAAACCAGCTTGTGCAAACACTTCATTAGATTGAGCTAATACAGATAAATAATTTCCCACATTATTTTTATCTAAAGTAATAGGTTGATTCAATTTTTCATACCAGCCAGTAGCCTTTAGAACTTCTGTAAATAGAGAAAGATTTGGATCAGCTTCAATTGTCTGTGCTAAGGTTTTATTAGCAACTCGCAAGACTTTATCAACAACATGAATAACACCATTTCCAACTTCTATATTTGATGCTAAAATGTTTGATGATTTATTAACAGTTGTATAAGAAACCCCATTAATATTAGCTGCTCCAGTTATCAAATATTGTCCTTGCATACTTGGTGTTAATATCTTACCATCGGTAAAAGAAGTTGTATTTATTTTTTGTTCCAAAATATGCAGTTTAGCTAAATTTTGTAAATCTTGTAGAGGCACTTGGTTTAATGAAGTAGCACCTACATCAGCCAAATATTCTTTTACTGCATCATTTGTTGGAAGAAATATCGTGTATGTACCATAAGTATTCATAAATGAATCGTAATTGGTAATATCGAGAATTTCTAAAAACAAAGAATAATCTGGATTAGCTCTTAAATAGTCGGTAACATTCAGAGTTATATCAGTTCTTTGTTTAATATTCTCTTGGGAACAATTTTGAAACACTAAAGTGATCAAAAGCAATAAAATAAGTTTTAATAGTTTAGGTAATCTTATTACTGTTTTCATGGTTATTTTTGGTTATAATTGGTTAGTGTACAATAACTTTATCAATATAAAGTTCATTAGTGGATAGTTTTTGTTCTTTATAAAATGGATTGCTATAGGAGCCATTTTTACTTTTCTATTGATAATTCACAATTTGTTCAGTCCATGTCGGACCATTTATATAGAACCTTCCATCTTTATAATGAACAGGTTCTATACCTAGCTGCGGTGTTTTTTCCCAAGCTTCAAATGTCTGGCTGTACGGATAAGGTCTTTTTCGATTGATGAAATAATGACAGGAACTCCATAGTTGTCCATCTGGCCCTTCAAACAATGCATTATGACCTGTTTCCTGGTAAGGGTCTTCGGTATCCTGATATTTCAGATTGGTGTAACCTCCGCTTATGGCATTCTTAAGACGATGTTCTCTTTTCCTTGTACCAAAAATAGGTTCAGGAGCAGCTAATTCCCATGGCCCTAATGGCGATTTTGATTTTAATAGTCCTACTTCATATCCTCGTGTCCAGGTAGAAAAAAACATAAAATAAGTTCCCTCTTTTTTTATGACAAAAGGCCCTTCCATACCGCCAAAAATCCATTCTGGCCATCCCGGTTGCTTTTTGTCTAAAAATTTTTCCATAGGTGTAAGAAGTTTTCCTGTATTCAGATCTATTTTGGCCTGATATAAACCACCACCACTGGCATAAACATAGGTTTGACCATCTTCATCCTCAAACAATGTTGCATCATTCTTGAACGGCTCTGTTAACGGACCATTTACCAGTTTATAAGGACCTGTTACATTGTCGGAAGAAAACAACCAAATACTGTGTTTCTTTTCTCCCTTCGGGTCCTCTGCTGTTACTTTACCGCTGTTTACCGTGAGGTAGTATTTGTTTTTAATGAAATGGATTTCGGGAGCCCAAAACCTTCCATTATAAGGGCAATCTACTGGTAATTTAGAAGCATCAATTATCCAATCCAAATGTTTCCAATGAAGCAAATCATCCGAAACTAATAATCGAACTCCGGGGTTGGGACCAGTCCATACAGGGTTTGATGTTCCTGTACAATACCATTTACTACTCACTTTAATTATAAAATGATCCCGCATAGAAATAGCCGAATCTTGGGTAATAGGATTGGTGTACCTGAATTCGTGCTTAACTTTAGTCTCAACTGACGATGGCTTATTATTTTGTAGCTGTGCAAAACATAATGAGGATAGTACGATAAGTACAATAGTCAGGAAGTATTTTGTTTGTTTCATTTTTTTCAAATTAAAAAGTGTAAATAATTCTCATACAGCTATCTTCTTATTTTACTGTCAAGGTTTTCTCAATCCCTTTCAATCCTGCTGCGCTAACTTTGATTTTTACAGTTCCAGCTTTTTGTGCTGAACGTAAAATAGCCATTGCAAAACCTTTATACAGTACTTTTTTATTTCCTGCAAATAAGTCGTCACTTAAATGATCTCCATTATCCACCGCAATTATAGTTGCTGCCCCGTTAACATCAAAAGTTACTTCTCCATTAGCAGTAGGCACTTTATGTCCTTTACTATCCACTGCATAAACTCTTACATATTGAAGATCCATTCCATCTGCTTTCCAGTTTGGATTCTCTGTTTCTATTTTTAATGCAACAGCTTTTCCAGTTGTTTCCAGTTCGTGACGCGCTACTTCTTTTCCTCCTTTTCGGGCAATGGCTGTAATTTTACCAGAAACATAAGGAACATCCTTCCAATAAATAGTATTGCGTTTTCTCACGTCAGTGCTGTTTTGCTGTACTCCAATAGATTTTCCATTTACTAATAATTCTACCTCATCAGCATTGGTATACGTATAGAGATTGTATTTTTCCCCTTCTTGACGGTTCCAATGCGACGAAATCACTTTTTGCCCTACGATTTGATCGTTCCACATCTTCGATTCACCTTCACTATCCACCAGTCCAATATGTACTAATGGTTCGTCTGTAAAAATACTTTTGGTTAACCAAGCCTGTGGAAAAGGCTCCATCGCATGACTGAAAAAGGAATAGTTCCAGCCTTTTCTAGGCCATCCTTGAGATTCTCCCCAATATTCGATACCGCCCCAATATGCCAATCCTACCATTTTCTCTCTGTCCATTCCAAAATAAGGTGCTGCCAACTCATTAGTAACTGCCTCACTTTGATAAATAATCATATCAGGGGCATGCTTTAGATATTCTTGGTAATCTTCCCAAGTATAATTGAAACTAGCTACCTCAGTCACTGTTGATAATTCTGGCGGAACGATGTTTTCTTTGATACGAAAATCTGGGTTGGCTCTGATAATTCCACCAGCACGAGCGGGATACATGGCAACTGTAGTTTTACGGGTTGGATCGTAACGTTTAGCCACTACATCCATAATGCGATAGGTAGTTACACCCCAATCTGTTGTTGGCCAATTCCATCTTTCTTCCTGAAACTGTAATTCATTTCCAAAACTCCACATGATAACCGAAGGGTGATTTCGGTCTCTTTTAATCCATTCTTTCATATTATTATACCAGATATCATTCCAAGCTGCATTTCCAGCCCAAGCCTGAATACTTCCCCATTTATCGTATAATTCGTCTACTACCAGAATTCCTTTTTCATCAGCCAATTCAAAAAAGGACTCTGAGTATGGATTATGTGATGTTCGGATATGATTAAAACCAAAGGCTTTTATTTTATCCATCATTCTGGCTATTGCTGTTTTATGAGCTGCTGCACCTACAGCACCCAAATCATGATGATTAGCAACCCCTTTGAGAAATACTTTTTTGCCATTTAATTTAAATCCAAATTCTTTAGAAAACTCAATGGTGCGAATACCAAATCTTTTAGTCACTTTATCCATAACTTTACCATTCAATACTAATGAAACCTCAGCAGAATAAAGATTAGGCGTTTCGCAAGACCATAGCTGCGGATTAGCGATAGTAACTTTTGGCAATAGAACTTCCACTTCAACAAGATTGGACTTTTTTGGAGCTATTGTTTTCGTTTCACCAACTTGTTTGCCATCTGGAGAAAATAATTTGGTATTAATTTCTAATTCTAATTCCTGATTTTTAATACCTGCTACTTCCACTTGTACGCTTATGTCTGCTTTTTGATATGAAATAGCGGGAGTTGTAATATAAACACCATGGCGTGCAATGGAAACTTTTTCTTTTACTATTAAATGTACATCACGAAACAATCCGCCACCAGTGTACCATCGGGATCCCCCCTCTGTAGAACAACGAACGGCTACTACATTGTCTTCATCATACTTAATAATATCAGCAATATCAGCTTCAAATCCAAGATAACCATAACTAGTACCGCCTACTTTTTTACCATTTACCCATACTTCACCATGCAACATGATGCCTTCAAAATCAAGTATTATTTGTTTTCCTTTCCAAGTATTATCTGCTTTGAATGTTTTTCGGTACCAACCTACTCCCAAGGTTTTAAAACCACGACCTTTATTAGCTGTTTGATCCCAAGGTTGTTCAATTTGAAAATCATGTGGTAAATCCAGCTTACGCCAGTCATTATCATTAAAAGACATGTTCTGAACATTCGAAATGTCTCCCTCTTTGAATTTCCAGCCAAAATTAAAAAGTTGGTTCACTCTAACATTCTCATTTCTGTTCTGAGCAAAAAGGAATGTGGTGCAAAAAATTGCGATAACAATTGATAAAATTCTCCCGTTCTTCATAATATATAATAAGTAATTAATAGACTTTTGAGACTTAATTAATTGCCTCAATAATTCATTTACAAAAATACAGGCCCAAGTAAAATGAGACTATTCAAAACAAATCAAAACAATTCATTTCAGAGCATAAAACCAGTAATAATAAGGGTTTACCCATACTTTGAGCAAAAAAAAATTGCTACCCGATTTTTTTCGAATAGCAACTTTTTTTAATCTGTAATAAATTATTTTCCCTGTCTTATTTCCTAATGGACTCTATATATTTGGAAGGACTTACTCCAAAATGTCGGGTAAAAGTTCTGGTAAAATTACTGGACATACTATAGCCAACCTTATAGGCTGTTTCAGAAATATTATATTCGCCACTTAACAAATACTCTAACGCTTTGTTCATACGAATTGTAGTAACAAAATCAAGTAAAGATTGATTAGTAAGTGCTTTTATCTTTCGATAGAACTGTGAGCGGCTCATATTTAGCAGTTCAGCTAATGCATCAATATTAAATTCTTCGTCTTCCAAATTCTCATGAATACTCTTTACCACTTTGTTAAGAAAAGCTTCATCGGTAATGTTTATTGCAATTTTCTTTATTTCAATTGCTGAACCCTTAGAAAAAAACTCACGTAAACGTTGTCTTTGTTCCAAAAGGTTCTTTATTTGAGCCTGAAGTATAGTGGAATTAAAAGGTTTGGTAACATATGCGTCTGCCCCTGTTTCATAGCCTTCCAGTTTTGATTCTTCCGACTGTCGGGCTGTGAGTAAAATTACCGGAATATGACTTGTACGTTCATCTGATTTTAGTTTATTGCATAATTCCAATCCATTCATAACAGGCATCATAACATCGCTTATTATAAGATCTGGAATTGTTTCGATGGCCAGTAAAAAGCCTTCTGAACCATTAGTAGCCAAAACAATTCGATACTCTTTACTAAAATTCAGCGCTATATAATTTCGAATATCATCATTGTCATCTACAATTAATAAGAGAGGTAAATTATCTGATGAATCAGTTGATTGTGCAGAATCCATTTGTCTACTTTCTTCCTGAACAACTAACACTTCCTGAGAAAATTCATTTTTTTGTATTTCTGCTTCCTCTGAAACAGGTAGAAAAACAGAAAAAGTAGCCCCTTGCCCCTCTTTACTTTCCAGTACAATTTTCCCACCATGCAATTCAACTAATTCTTTGGTCAAAGCTAATCCTACTCCAGAACCTTCTTGCGGAGAGGTTGAATGTGGAGATTGATAAAAAATATCAAACACTTTTTCCTGATCTTCTTCTGATATACCCATTCCTGTGTCGTGTATCTTTATCACAAGAGTCTTATTTTCTTCATTTAAAATAGTAACACTTAGTACAATTTCTCCTTGGTCTGGGGTAAATTTGAAGGCATTTGACAACAAATTGTTTAATACCATATTCATTTTAGCTGTATCAAATCTAGTATTCAAACTATTTACGCTCGATTGTACTATAAAATGAATATTTCTGTCTTTTGCTCTTGACTCGAATGATGCGGCTGCCGTTTTTACAAAAGCAATAATATCCGATTGCTGCATATTTAAGCTAAGATGTCCCGATTCCAGTTTTCGGAAATCCAGCAATTGGTTAATCAGTAAAAGCAGCTGTTTTGCATTGCGGTGCATCAGGTTATGGTATTGCTTTACTGTATCCTTATCGAGTTTTTCTGAAATAAGTTTTTCTAATGGATCAATAATCAACGTAAGAGGGGTACGAAATTCATGTGAAATACCCGTAAAAAACTGAAGTTTTGATTGATGAATTTCTTCATTTTTACTAAATTCAATTCGCGACATAATATATTTATGAATAAACAGGATAACACAGCCTCCAATAGCAACATATACAGCTATTGCCCACCAGGTAAACCACCAAGGAGGAAGAATTTTTACGCGTAACGTAGCTGGTGTATCGCTCCAAACGCCATCACTGTTAGCCCCATAAGCTTTAAACACATAAGTACCAGAAGGAAGCTGCGAGTAAGAGGCGGTTCTCATAGAAGCATCCGTAAAAATCCATTCTTTATCAATACCTTCCAGCTTGTATTTATATTTATTCCCCAGCGGATTGGCATAATGCAAAGCCGCAAATTCTATACTAAATGTTCTGTCCCACCAGGTCAATACAATTTCGTCAGTACAAAGAAGTGATTTTTCCAGTATAACCCGATTATTTACTTTTGTACCTGCTTGCAAAACCTTATTCATCACGTTTAAACGGGTGAATACAACTTTGGGTTTGTATTTATTAATTTTTATGTTTTCAGGAAAAAAAGAATTAAGTCCGTTTTGCCCTCCAAAAAACATTTCACCAGTATTTTTATCTCTAAAACAAGCATTTTGATTGAACTCATTACTCTGTAAACCATCATTTACATTAAAATCCTGAATTTCAAATGTTCTTGTGTTCATTCGGGACATTCCCTTCTTATGGCTTATCCAAATAGACTCTTTGCCATCAAATAAAAGCCCCATAATGATTTCGTCTGGCAAACCATCTTTGACAAAGAAGTTTTTAACTGTATCGTTTTTTGGATTTAAACGACTTAAACCTAAATTTGTAGCTACCCATATCATACCAGCATCATCTTCCGTAAGGGAATAAAGCCTATTAGAAATAAGTGAATTATCTTTTCCCTCCACATGCTGATATCGTACTGATTCAAATTCAGCTGATTTATCTGAGGTTCTTATCAACTTAGTCAAACCTTTGTCTTCTGTTGCTATCCAAAGATTATTTTTACTATCTTCCAAAATAACCCTAATTTGCACTCCTCCAGTAAGAGTTGAAGAAACATATACAAATTTATCATTTGCCCTGTCATACTTTGCTAAACCACTGTATGTCCCAATCCATAAAGTTCCCTGACTATCTTCTAGCATAGTAAAAACAATAGGACTTGTAAGACTGCCTAATTTTTGCATATCAGCTGCATAATGCTTTAGAGTTTTCGTTCGAGAATCATATCTATCCAGACCTCCTTTTGTTCCAATCCAGACAAAACCAAATTTATCAGAATAGAGAGAACGGATTCTTCGGCTATCAATACTACTATGATTATTATTAAAATACAGATATTTATTGCCTTGAGGATTTCGTTCCATTACAGTTACACCCATATCTTCTGAACCTATCCAAATCCTGCCCATTTTATCTTTACAAATGGCTCTTACCTCATTACTGTTGAGTCCTTTTCCTCCATTTTCGGCATGATAATAATTAAAAGCTTTTACTTTTAAGTTAGCGTGATTTACTCCTCCTCTTCGTGTACCTACCCACAAGTTTTCAGTATTATCAATATAAGTGGTATAAATTGATGCATCATTAATTGAAAAAGGATCATTAAAATTGACTTGATAGCGCGTTTCTTTATTCGTGATTTTATTGAACTGTAGCAATCCAGATTCATCAAAAGTAAATTTAAACTGCTTATTTTCTACTGATTTTTGTTCTACAAGAAGATCAAGTATATAGTTCGGAACATTTTTTAAAGGAAAGCGTTTAAAATTTTCATATTCATAACTGTACTGATATAAACAATCCGGTTCTCCTGTTTTTATCCAGATATTCTGTAATGAATCTGTAATAATAGCATTTATCATATTGTCAGCAAAAGCAGTTGGATCATTATCGTTTGCCCTAAATATTTTAAAGGAATATCCATCATATCTACACGCTCCACACCAAGTACCAAACCACATAAAACCATATTTATCTTTTGCTATGGAATGTATTGAATTTTGAGGTAAACCATCATTTACTGTTAAATGATTAAATTTCAAAACACCAACCTGAGCTTTCAATTGAAATACTGAAAGCTGAAGTAATAACAAGAATGTTATTATAGATATGTGCTTTTTATTTGAGATAGCCATTTGGTTGTATGTCAATTCTTAATTTCTAAATTTCTAATTATATCAGCATTAAAAAAAAATATAATTTGATAACAGTCAAGGTACAAAAGAAGGCAAATTTTGTTTCAAAATTTTACTTGCCTATAATTTTTATTAGGATATTAATTTGCCTGGTTGTTTAACAATGATTTATAATGAATACTTATTTCATATCGATACAGAAACCATGGAGTGCTGTTAAAAATATGCACAAAGATATTTTCCATAATTTATTTCATAAAATTTCAATGTAAAAGATAGCAAATAGCTATCTTTTTTTTGTTTAAAGCAAATACGTATCTTTGCTAAG
>Ga0247805_1001436_pt1 | contig 11486 bp, 15 predicted proteins | sample UWRJL044104R1_FD_180930 | JGI IMG/M metagenome (GOLD analysis project Ga0247805, IMG submission 180930) | Plant litter microbial communities from Arlington Agricultural Research Station in Wisconsin, United States - UWRJ-L044-104R-1 | ecosystem: Environmental > Terrestrial > Plant litter >...
TATGGAGTTGGTGATGCAGGCCAAGGAGCCTATGAAAGAAGCGCGTTCCATATTGAGGAGCTTATACCCAGATTACGTATTATAAATTTTTACTGATTATAAATGATCGATATTAACCCGGGTTAATTTTATTGAAAAATTCGCTGCGTAGGTTTGTAATGTCAAAATGGTTTGACCTTTATCTAATTAACATGAAAACTTTATTTATTACAATGGTAGCTAGTATGTTTGCGATAGCGGCTATAGCTCAAAACAAAAATAAGCCTACAATCGTATTGGTCCATGGTGCATGGTCTGATGTGCAGGCATGGAAGGCAGTAACACCTTTATTAAAAGCGAAAGGATTAAATGTTAAAGCGGTTAACCTGCCGGGACATGGAAATGATAATACGCCCTTTACTTCAATAACGCTGCAGTCATATATAGATGCCGTTAAAAAAGAAATCGGTAACACTAAAAATGTAATTTTAGTTGGACATAGTATGGCGGGAATTGTGATTAGTCAGGTTGCCGAGGATATGCCTGGAAACATTAAAAAGTTAGTTTACCTTGCTGCATATCTACCTGCAAATGGCCAGAGTCTGTTAGACCTTGCGAAGACAGATGCAGGGAGCCATGCTGGTAAGTTCCTTGATATCGATCAGGCAGGAGCTTCGGCAGCCATCAAAAATGAAGGGGTAATAGACATATTTGTCGCAGATGCGGTTAAAAGTATTCAGGACCAATTTGCAAATGGTGTAAAACCGGATCCTTTAGCTCCGTTTGTTACGCCCGTTAAATTGACGGATGCAGGTTTTGGTGATATTGATAAGGTTTATATCTATACCAAAAATGACCATGCTGTCAGCTATCCTAAGCAACAAGAGATGGCTAAAATCGGTCAGGTAAACCGTGAATATACATTGACAAGCGGACATAGCCCCTTCCTTTCCATGCCAGAAGAGGTGGCAGCTATTTTAGCGAAAGAAGCAAAGTAAATTCGTTGCGGAGACAGGGGACACTTATGTATACATCTGGTAGGGTTTGATATAAATTTGATGGTAAGTTTAATGACATGGTAGAATTAACGTTATTGGGAAGCGCATTGTCTAAAGCAGTAAATATGGATGCTGATGCATTCAATTTATCACTCCCTTATTGGAAAATAAAAGCCTATAAAAAGGGGGAGTTTTACAATGAGTATCACAATGTTTGCAAGCATCTTGGCTTCATCATACATGGTGTTTTTCGCATCTACCGTATCGATGACGATACCAGTGAAGAAAAGAACATGTTATTCTTTTCAAAAGGAAAATTCGTCGCATCGTATACCAGCTTTTTAAGTCAGCAACCTTGCAATTATTATACGGCTTCGGTAGATACCTCCCTGATTCTCTATATTCATATTGATCATTTGAACAAGCTTTATAGCGAATCGCATCAATGGGAAAGATTTGGCCGTTACATTGCCGAAAATGCTTTTCATCAGCTGATGGCAAATACTGAGGGGTTTTTATTCAAATCAGCCGAAGAGCGTTATCAGGATATGATGGCACAACACCCGGAGATTTTCAGTACTGTGCCGCTCTACCATCTGGCATCTTACCTGGGGATTAAAGCACCTTCCCTGAGCCGGATTAGGAAACGAATGGTTGGTAAGTAACCAGCAGCTATTCGCTTAACAAGCTCATAAAGCAATTCCATTCTTAGAATTTTTCAATTCTTTCATTTGATAAATGAAGGGATACGGGATACTAATGCCCATATTCTTTGAAATGACTAAGCCATTTTTATTATAATTAAACATATATTTTGATGTACAAAATAATAAACCGCCCGCTTGGAACAAACGAAAAAGTGTTTTGGGTATTGGATCAAAAAACAACAACGCAATTTGCTGTAGTAGCAGAAATTGATGGTAATTTAATAGACAGCGCCTGGCGTGAGGCGCTGGATATCGTACAGGGCAGACATCCTAATCTGTGGGTTCAGATCTCGGGAAATCAGTATTCAACTGCGCATTTTAATCATGAAGAGAATTGTGACATTCCTTTAAGAGTTGTTTATACAGAGATTGGTGACAATTGGAACAGTGTACTCGAAGCAGAGTTGGCGGAACCGCTTGATGTAACTATTGCGCCTTTGGCAAAAGCTGTATTAATTCAGCAACCTGGAAAATCTGTTTTCCTGTTCATTTCCAATCACTCAATTGGGGACGGCATGTCGGTAGCCCTGTTCATCCGTGATATTTTAACTGTATTATCAGGCAATACAATAGGGAACCTGTTTCCGATATCATCACTGGATGAGCATGTCGGGATTTCCTTAATGGAACCAGGCGAAGACAGAGGCGGATCTGAACAGGTTAAAAATAACCTGCTGCCGAGATCAAACGTATCTGTAGAGCGGCTGAAGTTGTCCGGAACGCTCACAAGACAATTAATTGAGCGTGCTAAAAGTGAAAAAACAACTGTGCATGGAGCTTTAACTGCAGCTATTGTTCTCGCTTTGCAAACAAAAAGTAATCCTTTCGGACAGGAAATACCAGTACGCATCCTGCATCCGCTCTCTGCCCGTACGACTTTAAGCCTTGGAGAAGACTATGGTCTGCTCATAAATATTGTTACGATCCCTTATCTACCCTCACCTCAACAGACGTTTTGGGAGTTTGCGAGAGAAATCAGGCAAGGTATAGCTGCCACACAGACATCTGATTGGATCAAATCTGATATCACCGCAACTACAGGGCTTTTTTCGAATAGCTTATCCATAAATACAGTAGAAGACGCTTTGCACCAGGGTACAGCACATGAGGTCATGTTAACCAATCTGGGTCAGCTGTCGTTTGCATCTGATTTTGGAAATTTAAAATTAAAATCGATCTGGGGGCCTATGGTGCTGACCCCTCACACCTTAGCTCAAACTGTTGGCGTGGCCACCTTTAACGGCGAACTTACGCTGACCGTAACGGGGTTAGCACCATCTCAGTCGCTGTTGGAAACCGTAGCGCAAATTATTGAAAAAGGATGCAGTACACCACAGGATCTGCTGCTTGCCGAGTTTTAGTGCCCTATTCTTATTACCCGATTCCGGTCAGGAACGGAATCGGGTTTTAGCCAAATATTCTCAAAGTATAAATTAATAAAAATATCAATTATGAATACAACTTCTTCATCATCCGATGTAATAACTAAGTGGAGCATTGATCCTATACATAGTGATTTATCATTCAAAGCGAAACATTTAATGATCAGTATAATAACAGGCTGCGTCAAATCATTTGACCTCGAAGTAGAGACTTCAGGTAATGATTTTGGGGAGGTTACGGACCTTAAATTATCGGCAGATATGAGATCGCTGACCACGAACCATGTGCCTCGGGACGAGCATTTGAAATCCGAAGATTTCTTTGATGTGAATAATTATCCATCCCTGAGATTCCAAAGTGTACTTCTTGACAAACAAGGTTTGACACCACGGTCTCTATTATCTGCCTATCGCAGGGATTTTAAACTTCATGGCACGCTCAACATTAAGGGGGTTTCCAGATTTATTATACTGGATGGCGAATTTGGGGGGATGACGACGGATCTACAGGGAAATAAGCGGGCAGGTTTTACGATAAGAGGTAAGATCAGCAGAAGCGAATTTGGCCTTACATGGGCAGGTGTGCTGGATTCAGGGAAAGTGATCGTTGCAGATGAAGTGGAAATTGTTGGCAATATCCAGTTAGTTAAGCAGGTCAATTAAATACTGGTACTGCTGATGAAGCGCATGGGAACAACAATTTGATGCGCCAATCCCGATGAAAGGCATTCGGAATTATTTAATAAATATTAAACCTATCTTTTTTATCTATGAAAAAAATAGTGGAAGTAAAATCAAAGAAAGAACTCGCTTTATTCATTGATTTCCCACATCACCTTTATAAAAATGATCCTTTATATGTGCCAGAGCTTTTTATTGCACAAAGGGACCTTTTAACTACTCATCCGTTTCACAATCATTCTTCTCTTCAGTGTTTTTTACTTTTTGACGGGGAAAACATTACAGGCAGGATCGCAGCAATTTTAAATAATAGCCACAACCTGTTTAATGGAACTGCGGATGGTTTTTTTGGCTTCTTTGATGTCATCAATAACTATGAAAGCGCCAAGCTATTAATTGATGCGGCTGAAAAATGGTTAATGGAAAGAAATCTTAAAACCATCATCGGGCCTGTTAATTTTTCTACCAACGAATCCTGTGGGTTATTGGTGAAAGGATTTAATTATCCTCCAGTAGTGATGATGCCTTATAATGCCCCGTATTATGTAAATCTGCTGGAACAGAACGGATTTATAAAAAAGGTGGACCTGATTGCATGGAGGTTTGAAGGGGATGCTTATGATGACCGTTCTGTAAAACTGCTTGACAAACTGGAAGAGCGTTTAAACAGGAGCCAGATTACAATCCGAAAAATAAACATGAAGAATTTTAAAGAGGATGCTGAAAAACTTCGGGAAGTATATAATGGTGCATGGGACAGGAATATGGGTTTTGTGCCTTTAAATGAAGAGGAGTATAATTATCAGGCGAAGGATCTCAAGATGATATTGGATCCTGATTTCTGCTATCTGGCCGAACAGGATGGTAAAATTGTTGGTTTCGGAGCAGCCATTCCAGACATTAACCAGATCCAGGCACGAATCCCTAAAGGGAGGTTGTTTCCAACTGGAATCTTTAAGCTTTTATTTGGCCTGAAGAAGGTTAATGGTATCAGAATCTTACTGCTTGGGGTAATTGAAGGTTACAGGAAACTAGGGATCGAAGCGGTTATTTATGGAAATATCATTAAAACATACAAACGCAAAGGGTATAAATATGCAGAAGCTTCATGGACGCTGGAACATAACCATCAGGTTAATCATGCGATCAAAGCCATTCATGGAAACCCGTATAAAACCTACAGGATCTACGAGAAACCGCTTTAATATCTCTAATCCATAGGGAGTTACTGAATATTTCAAAGTACTCTCTAACGTAAAATCTCAACTAATAAATTCAATGTTTAAAAATTATATTGTTACCTGTCTGTTAGGTGCTGTTTGTTCCTTGTCTTATGGACAAGACAATAGTGCAAATCATGAAAACTATTTATCAGATTTCCCCATTATTGACATGCATTTTCACTCTGACTGGTGGGGTGCACCTGAAGTGGAGGAAACTTTATCCGGCTTTAAATCGCAAAAGGATCGAAAAACTTATGTGGCTGAAAGCTTTAAATACCTGAAAAAGTATAATGTGGTAAAGGCTATTACTGACGGATCGTATACATTGGAGTATCAAAAGATGGATCCTGATCGGATTATTCCTGCCCATGGCAGTTTTGGTACTTCTATAGATTCTCTTCGCAAGTGGTTTAAAAGTGGAAAGTATAAGATTATGGGTGAATTTGAACCGCAATATTCAGGCATATCTCCGGGCGATAAGTCACTAGAGCCATATTATGAATTAGCCGAAGAGCTGGATGTTCCTATAGGAATCCATGTGGGTTTAGGCCCCCCGGGTGCTCCTTATATTAAAGGGATGGAAAAGTATAGAATGAGCCTCAGTAATCCTTTACTTCTGGAAGATGTATTGGTGAAACATCCAAAAATGAGAATCTATATCATGCATGCAGGTTGGCCGTACCTGGATGAAATGGTTGGGCTCCTTTATGCGCACCCTCAAGTATATGTTGACATTGCAGTAATCAACTGGGTGTTGCCAAAAAAAGAGTTTCATCAATACCTTCGTCGCATTGTAGAGGCTGGATATGGAGAGCGGATCATGTATGGCTCTGATGAGATGCAATGGCCGCAGTCCATACAAGTCTCTGTAGACTATATTCTATCGGCTGATTTCTTAACGAGGCAGCAAAAGGAAGATATTTTGTATAATAATGCTGCACGCTTTCTACGGTTGAGCAAAGAAGAAATAAAAAAAGATAAGCGTGCAAAGGAAGATACGGGACGATCTGACATTAAATAACAGATAAAAAAATATAATCGTTGCCATAACACCTATAGCTTCACAAAGCTATAGGTGTTATACATTCCGATATAGACCTGCAATTAACTACTTAATGATAATGATGAAACGAGGTTTGAAATTAAGAGGCAAAGGATGGAAAAATAACGCTGCACAATTGTATGCTATCTTTTGTAGATATCAATATTATCCAATCATCGTCGGACGATTTTACTAACCATTATACTTGTGTAAGCACCTCAAAACCTCCGTAGGTGGTCATTTCTGCAGTATGCCTGATGGATAATTTCAGTTTCATTTTTTCTATCAACTGGTTAGCGATAGTTATACCTCTATGGATATCATTGATCCCTCTCACCTCAATACCTGTCCTTAAAATCTTGTATTTATTTGGATCAAAAGCTTTAATGAATTTTTGCAGGTCTGAATTTATCTTTTCTTTTTCGATCATCATCATATTATTTATATACACAAGCATAAACAACAGGTAATTGTTTAGCAATAGTGATTTTATCTGTTTTTTATGATGATTGTAATAGAATATGTTTAATCCGTAGCGGTTTATAAACTTTAACATGAAAATACTGTTATGTGAAAAAAGCAAGATCATGGAAGAACAATTGAACACCAATATCACCAACCCTGCATGGGGTGGTTGGTTATGCATTTGCTGCCTATGAAATTATCCATCAGAGCTGAAAGACTATCACGTGAATTTAAAAAGCATCATATTGTAGGTCTCCCTTTTTTAGCTTCTTTCAATGAGTTTAGCGCGCCTGATACCGGCGATCCGCACGACCATCCTTTTGATTTTATCACGCATATTCTGGATGGTGGATATACAGAACGCATTTACAATATAGATGAGCAAGGTAATGTTAGCACTAGTGATATTGAACGCCTCCCCGGGACGTCACATTATGTAAAAGCCACAGCTATTCATCAGATAATTCATCTTCCTGCCGGGCATTGCGTAACCATGATGATCCCGCAATCGGGGCATGTAAGGGCTACTTGCTTTTATCGTTTTATAGACGGAAGAGCTTTTCGCAGATTGTGGAACAAACGTAAGTTCAGACCAGTTACCGAAGGGGATTTATTGTAAAATATAGATTTGTTCATGGTAGCAAACTTCCAGGTTTAACCTAAGTATTGTGTAACCAAAAATGTAAAATCAGTAGCTATAAATTCAGTGGGATAACCTCCAGAACTCGAAGGATGGATTATTGATTTGGGCTTTAACTCTGGTGGGAACGAAGCTCCGATGCTGCTGTGTTTATATGATTTTCTCGGTGACAATGAACTGTGGGGTTCGCTTGATGTGGACAAAAAACAATATAGCAAATCTAAATTAAGTAGGGGAAAGTATTTATATAACAGCGAAACGATCTCCTACATCAATCCCAATGGAGCACTGTTAGATCAAACCAAAGTAGCGGTTATTACAGGTATAACCACGGCAAGTTCAGGAGAGATTACCGCTCTGGCATTCAAAGGGCGGCCACATACAATTTTCATAGGGGAGAGTACCTATGGTGCAACTACAGGAAACGTGCCCTAGGCATTGCCTTTTAACAGTACAATGGCACTCACTAATTCATATGACAGCGATCGAAATGGCAATTATTACGAACGCATTATTCCGGATATTTCCGTCTCTAAGGGTGATAATTTTGATGATTTACTTTCAGACAAGAATATCCAGAGCGCCTTAGACTTTATATCGAATAAACAATAATCACATAACAAATTTGACATCGGATCCTTGCAATTAGCTGATAGATAGTAATGCAGTTGCGAAAATCATATGAATCTGATGACATTAATAGTTTTTGACTATATCATTATCAATAAATACGATGTTCAATTAAAGAATCTGCGTTGCTTGAGAGATGATTTCGCCGTACCTTTGCGTCACAAAATAAAAGATAAAAAGAATATGGCAATAGTAGGTAAAAAATTCCCGAGTGTTAGTATTGATGCAATGTCAGACATGGGTGATGACTTGAAAATCAATGTTTTTGAAGAAGCTGTAAATAAAAATAGTAAAGTTTTGTTATTCTGGTATCCAAAAGATTTTACTTTCGTTTGCCCTACAGAATTACACGCTTTCCAAGCTGCTTTACCTGAGTTTGAAGAAAGAAATACAATGGTTATCGGTGCATCTTGCGATACGAACGAAGTTCATTTTGCCTGGTTAAACACACCGAAAGATAACGGTGGTATTGAAGGTGTTACTTACCCGATTTTAGCTGATACACACAGACAATTATCTAGTATTTTAGATATTTTGGATCAGGAAGTTAACTACGATGAAGAAGGAAACGAATCGTTCTCTGGTTCGAATGTTTCTTTCAGAGCTACCTATTTAATTGATGAAACCGGTAAAGTATTCCACGAAAGTGTTAACGATATGCCATTAGGTAGAAATGTTAAAGAATATTTACGCTTAATTGATGCGTATACACATGTTCAAAAACATGGTGAAGTTTGTCCGGCAAACTGGGAAGAAGGTAAAGAAGCGATGAATGCAAACAGAAATGGTGTTGCTGAATATTTAGCCGCTAACTAATTAAATAAAACATTATGTTTTTAGAATTAAAAGAAGATAATCTTCAACAATATTTAACCGATAACCCTAAAGTTATGGTTCAGTATGCCGCATCATGGTGTGGTAACTGCCGAATTATGAAGCCGAAGTTCAAAAAACTGGCTGCTGAAAATGAAGATGTAGCTTTCCTGATTGTTGATGCTGAGAAACTTCCAAACTCACGCAAATTCGCAAATGTTGATAATTTACCGACGTTCGCTGCTTTTGAAGGTGGTAGTCTGGTTGATCAGGTGCAGAGCAACAAAGCAGAAAGTTTAATTGAACTATTTAACAAGATCAAGTAATGAAGATTCCGGTTATCAGACAATTATTCCAAAATACAAATCCTGCTCAATTAGAGGCAACATTAGAGGTTTTGGAGGCTTTCTGTGAATTCAGAGGTGTCAGTGAACACGAAGTTGATGTTGCAGGCGAAATGATTACCAATATTTGCGGTGCGCTTGAAGTGCATCAGATGGTAAACGATGGTGCTGTAGAGAAGGATGCGCTAAATGCTTTCGGCCAAAAAGTAATGGGTTCGATTGACAGATAGTTTTCTTTAGGTTGAATAAATATAAACCCCTTACAGATATAATATCTGTGAGGGGTTTTTTGTTAAATTTTTGATGGATAGTACTTTTTACGGAAGTAAAAAGCCAGGTTAACCAAAGCGATGAGTGCAGGGACTTCAACTAAGGGACCGATCACGCCCGCAAATGCTTGTCCTGAATTAATTCCGAAAACACCGATAGCTACCGCGATTGCCAATTCAAAATTATTTCCTGTTGCTGTAAATGCGATTGACGTGCTTCTTGAATAGTCTGCCCCAAAGTAACGACCGGCGAAAAAGCTGATGACAAACATGATAGAGAAATAGATCACCAGTGGTATCGCTATGCGAACTACATCCATCGGGATTTGTAGTATGAGGTTACCTTTGAGGCTGAACATAACAACAATAGTAAAAAGTAATGCGAGGAGTGTGATAGGAGAAATCAGGGGAATAAACCTATTCTGAAACCAATCTTCACCGTTCAGTTTAATCAGCCCATACCTGCTGATGATACCCATTGCAAACGGTAGTCCGAGGTAGATGCCTACGCTTTTAGCGATCTCTGAAATGGAGATATTTACCTGAAGGCTTTCTAATCCAAAAAAAGGTGGTAAAACGGTGATGAAAATATAAGCGAATATGCTGTATAACAACACCTGAAAGATGCTGTTGAGCGCAATAAGACCGGCCGCATATTCTCTGTTGCCATCGGCAAGTTCATTCCAGACGACAACCATGGCAATACATCGTGCCAGGCCAATCAGGATTAATCCTGTCATATATTCAGGATAATCTCTTAAAAAAGTAATGGCCAGAAAGAACATTAAAAGTGGTCCGATTACCCAGTTCAGTACCAATGAGACGCTCAGGACTTTCGTATCTTTAAATACCTCAGCCATCTTTTCATATTTAACTTTAGCCAGTGGCGGATACATCATCAGGATGAGTCCGATTGCTAAAGGGATATTAGTGGTTCCACTGGAAAAAGAATTGATCAATCCGGATGAAGATGGAATAAAATAACCGATAGCTACACCTGTAGCCATCGCCATAAAAATCCATAAGGTAAGGTATCGATCCAAAAAGCTCAATTTTCTTCTTTCGATCGCTGGCGCGCAATTGTTAGCAGACATTGTTTATATTTTCTTTGATGAAATCATCTGAATACTGTTTGATCATTTCTCTTACTGTAGTGAAGTATTCCAGAACTTCATGTTCTGTTCCAGCTGCCTTTGCCGGGTCGGGGAAATTATGGTGAAACTTTTTTGCTCGGGTAGGGAAGTAGGGACAGCTCTCTCTGGCATTGTCACAAACGGTGATGACAAAATCAAAATTTATATGCAGGTATTCGTTAATATGGTTTGAGGTATGGGCGGAGATGTCAATTCCATCAGCCTTCATTGTTTCAACGGCTTTGGGGTTTACCCCATGTGTTTCAATCCCCGCACTGTAAACTTCCGCCTTTTCTCCGGCGAAATGTCTTAAATATCCTTCTGCAATCTGGCTCCGGCAACTGTTTCCGGTGCATAAAACTAATATCTTTTTCATAAACGTAATCCAGGATACATTGTATCATTGCAATATTACGATTAATCATGATTAATCCAAAATATATTGGATGATAAAGGGATAGGTTCCCTTGTTAAAAAGGCCTCTCCTGATAACTAAAAACAATTTAGATATATAAACTATTGAATTAGTTCATATATTTAGACAGGTTATTACTATAAAATATCTGTTAAAACTTAAAAATCCGAATTATGAAACTCTTGAAAGTTACCTGCTTACCACTTGTGTTATTCTTTGTTATCCTTATGAGTACCGGGTGTAAAAAAGATCAGTTGGTTGTAAACGAAGAAAAACAATATTCACAGGTTGACCATGTATCAAGCAATGCTTATGATGGTGGCTGGGGATTGACACTACAACCTGATGGAGTTGCTGACGTTATTCCGGGTGGAGATATTATCTATAGGGGGACTTATAAAATTAACGGTTCTAAAATAAAAGTGAAAACAGAACAAAATTCTGGCTCATATACCTTCGAAATTATTTCCGAAACTGAAATTAAAGAGAAAGAATCTGGAATATTGTTAAGGTCGAAATAAACTTATTTAGAGAATTAAAGGTGATTTGATCTCAACTGACCTTGACTCATAAAGCCAGAACCAAGTTCCAACACTTCTAACGCCGAAGTTCCAAATTGTGATGAATTAATGAGATTACAGTGGTGAGGATTGATTTTTTTTAAACTCACTCGGACTCATCCCGTACTTTGATTTAAAGACCGTTGAAAAATAATTGGGTGAAGAAAAGCCAACCATATAGGTGATTTCTGAGATACTGTATCTT
>Ga0247805_1001439_pt1 | contig 11480 bp, 8 predicted proteins | sample UWRJL044104R1_FD_180930 | JGI IMG/M metagenome (GOLD analysis project Ga0247805, IMG submission 180930) | Plant litter microbial communities from Arlington Agricultural Research Station in Wisconsin, United States - UWRJ-L044-104R-1 | ecosystem: Environmental > Terrestrial > Plant litter >...
ATCCAAAGAATAAGTGTCCGGTGAACAAGATGATACCAGCATTGCCAGCATCAAAAATGATGTAATTAATAATTTAATGTTTTTCATTTCTTTTATTTTTTAATTATTACCAACCGGCATTTTGTTTTAAAACATTACCTGACAATGTAATCTGAGTATTAGGAATCTGTAACAATCCTTTTGTTTCTATGATTTTACCTGCTGTAATCGTTTTTGCTGTAGGAACACCTCCATTAAGAAGAGTCGTTGTTTCTGCAATAGTTGAAGAAGCTTTTCCAATTCCCTGACGTAGTAAGTCCCAATATCTAATTCCTTCCAAAGCAAATTCCAGGTGTCTTTCGTTCAGAATATTATCCGGATTAACCGGTAAAGAAGTAAAATTATCTTTATACGCTCTTCTTCTAACATCATCAAAATAGCTCTGAGCATTTCCGCTTCCTAATTCAGCAGCCATTAATAAAACATCGGCATATCTCAACACAACATAATCCTGAAACTGACTTATATCCCAAAACTGGCTGCCCATTGTTAACGGAAGATCTTTCCCCTCTTCATCGACCATAGGAGAATACTTTTTGTTGTAGTAACCTGTGTATTCCCTTTGGTTGTTTATTTTCGTAAATGCTATTTCTTCTTCATCAATGCCAATGATTGTAGCGACACGTCTTGTATCGTTCGCATTATAAGCATTCCATAATTTTGAATTTACGGTAATTCCCCATCCGCGTCCGTAAGGATAAGATGAAAACTCTCTCATTCCGAACATTACCAGCCAATGATTACCATCTGTGTTACCATTATAATCACTTGTGTACGTATATTTTATAGAAAATACAATCTCTTTATTACTTTCACCTGCATATTGATCAACCGAAGCTGCCGGCCATAAAGTAGCAAAATCCTCTACCAAACCGTGACCGCTTCCTGCAATAACATCTTCTAAGTGGCCTAAAGCCTGAGTTTTAGTAACTATTCCAGCCAGATCTGTCTTTCCATAATATCCGGTATAATAAAGATAAACACGTCCTAATAAAGATTTTGCAGCCCATTTAGTTATTCTTCCATTTGGTACAGCATTATAAGCTCCTACAGGTAAATTGGTTGAAGCAAAAACTAAATCCTCAGCAATTAGTTTATAAATTTCTTCAGGAGCTGCCTGTGGTACATTCTCAGAAGTAGGAACTGTCAGCAAAGGAACACTTCCCCACAAACGAGCCATTTCGAAATAAAGATACGCTCTGATAAATTTAGTTTCAGATTCATACGTATTTCTCAAAGCTGTATCTCCATCCCATTCGATCTGATCCATCTTTGACAATAAAACATTACAACGATAAATTGCCTTGTAGTAAGCGATCCAGTTCGAGTTAAGCAAATCAACATCCGAAGGCGAACGTGAAATATCAAACTCGTCTATAGCTGCATAATTGTAACCATCTGAATTACCAGTTCCTCCAAAACAGTCATCCGACATTACCTCACTGATTACCGGAATTCCAAGTCCGCCTGCTCCCGTTGCTACCTGTAATCCATCGTAGCATCCTACTAATGCCACATAAGCATCTTCTTTTGTTTTATAAAAACTGGTATCTATTGGTGTCATCGGCTCGGTTTCTAAACTACAAGAACCCAGAGACAATAAACTCAAACAGAAAATATATAAATATGTATTTTTCATTTTTTTATTTATTAAAGTTTAACATTTAATCCCAACATGAATGTTCTTGGTCTAGGATAATAACCCACATCTACACCCGATGAAAAATTCTGGTCATCATCTGAAGAACCAAATCCAATTTCAGGATCCATACCATTATATTTTGTAAAAGTGTACAGATTCAATACTGAAAAGTAAAGTCGGAACTGGCTGGCAAAAAATGGTTTTGATTGTTTCATTTTCGCCAAATCAAATCCTAATGTTACTGTATTAATTCTCAGGAAATCACCATCCTGAACATATAAGTCTGAAAATTGTGTAAAGTTTCTATTATCTTCAGTCACTTTAGGCACTGTGTTAGAAGAACCTTCACCATGCCAGCGATTTAATATTGCAGAAGTATAATTACCATAGGCACCTGACTGATTTCTGTATGACTGTACAATTTGATTTCCAGCAACACCACTAGCATTCATAGAAAAATCAAATGCTTTGTAACTTGCAGATAATGAAAAACCGTAAGTAAAGTCAGGATTTGGATTTCCAATGCTGGTTTTATCAGCAGCATCTATCTTATCATCCCCGTTTGTATTGGCATAAATAATATCTCCAGGAGTTGCGGTTGGTTGTAATACTACACCATTTGCTGATTTGTAGTTGTCAATCTGTTCCTGATTTTGAAAAACACCACCTGTTTTATATCCCCAGAAATAACCTAGCGGATGTCCGTTTTGAGCTCTGTAAAATTCGCTCGCATTGTCATATAGTTCATTAGGTAATCCGTGAATAATTCCATCCGTTGTAGGTATCTCACCAACTGTGTTTTTATTATAAGCACCATTTGCACTCACATTGTAATTGAAATCTCCAATTTTATTTTGGTAGCTTAAGCTTAACTCCACCCCTTTGTTCACCACATCTCCTCCGTTAATAAATGGTGCATCAGCTCCGGCAGTTGCCAAAACTGGAGCTAATATCAACCAGTCTTTGTTTGTTTTTTGGTAAACATCAACAGTAACATTTAAGTTATTGTTTAAAAATCTGGCATCTAAACCAAGATTAATCTGCTCTGAAGTTTCCCATTTCAAATCCAAATTAGACAATCTGTTTGGATAAGCTCCGGGAGTAAGAACACCTTCTTTATCTCCAAAACTATAATTGGTATTGTTTACTTTTATTGGTGACAAATATTGAAATGCTCTTGCGTTCTGATTTCCAACCTGTCCCCAACTTGCTCTTAATTTAAGGAAATTAACAACATTTGAATCTTTCAAAAACGCTTCATTTGATGCAATCCAACCTCCGGAAACTGATGGAAAGTAACCCCATGCATTGTCTTTAGAAAAAATGGAAGAACCATCCATTCTAAAAGTTGCATTTAATAAATAGGTTTCTTTAAAGTTGTAATTTAACCTTCCGAAATAAGACATTCTTTTTGTTTCTTCTCTAATACCTTCCAGAGCAATTTTAGCTCCGTCTTTGTTAGTTGTATTGTCTAACCAGGCATGTTCCAAATCATTAAAGAACGAATCCGCATTGGTAACATTTACTGAAGTCCCGCTAAAATTAATAGAAGATGTTCCTAACATTGCTTCAAAGCGATGATTACTGGCAACATCAAATTTGTAAGTCAATAAGTTGTCCCAGGTAAGTGTCTTACCTTTGTTCATGTTTTGATTTACTCTGTCGAAAGCAGTGTTTGCATATATGGACAATTGATATACAGGAGTATAAGAATGTCCTTCGCCTGCATAATAATCAAGTCCTACTGTGGTCTTAAGTGTTAGGTTTTTAATTGGCTCTATCTGCAAATAAACATTTCCCAGCAATTTTTGATTATTGCTGTCATTCTGATTATTATAAACCATTAATGCATAAGGATTTGCCTGACCAGCGATCCATGGATCACTGTTTGGTGAACTATCATAATAATTGCCATTAGCATCGTACATTGGCATCAATGGACTTACCTGAAAAGCACTTCTTAAAGAATTGCTATATTGATTTCCAACTCCAATTCCATTTTTATTGATGTAAGCAAAACTTAAGTTCTGACCAAAAGTAAGCACATCTTTGTATAATTTATGTTCTGAATTAAATCTGAAATTATAACGCTCATAGTTTGATAAATCTTTACCACCTACAACACCTTCTTGTCCAAGATAAGATAAAGAAGAAGAGTAAACCGACGTATCTGAACCACCCGAAACACCAAATGAGAAGTTTTTGGTAGCGGCATTATCCACTAACATTTTATCCATCCAGTTGGTTCCTTTTCCTAATCCCGCAATTTGACTATTGCTGAAGTAAGGATTTTTTCCAGAATTTAATGCTGCCTCATTTAAGATAACGGCATATTCTGTTGCATCTAACATATCCACTTTTCTGGCTACAGATTGTACGCCATAATATTGATCAAAAGTAACCTGTCCTGCAGTACCTCTTTTCCCTTTTTTGGTTGTTACCAAAACAACTCCATTTGAAGCCTGAGAACCATAGATTGCAGCAGAAGCGGCATCTTTTAAAACAGAAATGGATTCAATATCCGAATTGCTTAAATATGAGATATCATTCGTAAGTATCCCGTCAACAACATAAAGCGGACTGCTTCCTCCTGTTGAACCTATACCTCTAATTACCACATTCAAACCTTCACCAGGTTGCCCTGAAGTTGATGTAATCTGGATTCCGGCTGCCTGACCCTGAAGACCCTGAAGTGCATTTACGGTATTTGTCTTGGCAAGACTTTCACCGCTTACTTGAGTAACTGCAGTGGTTACTGTAGCTCTTTTTTGTGTACCGTACCCAATAACTACAACTTCTTTAAGACTTGCGGCTTCCGTTTGCAGGGTTACATTAATTACTTTTTGCGCTCCTACAACAACACGTTCCGTTTTAAATCCCATAAAACTGATTAGGATCACGTCTCCTGATTTTGCATCTAATTTAAAATTCCCATCAAAATCTGTTGATGTTCCTGTTCTTGTCCCTTCAATTGTAATACTGGCACCGGGAACACTCATTCCGTCATCTGCTGATTTTACATTACCGCTTACAGATCGGGACTGCTCTTGCGCAAAACCGGACTGCATTGTAAATACACTAAGCAACAACACCAGATAGAACTGGAGTATTGTTGGTTTAATACAATAATTGCTTTTCATAATAATTAATAGTTTGGTTAAATTGTTGTTTGTAATTTTTAATCTTTAAATAATTGGATGTATGAGCTTGATTAGAAAATTTATTTTAAAATCTGACCTGTGAAAATTTTCATTATAACAGCATATTTATCGCCTGACAAGTGAAACAATTTTCTAACTTATAGTCAAATCGAATTTATCTTATGGTTAACTTGACTACAAGTGTAGTATATTTTTTTCGTATTAACAAAATATTAAATATATTTATTTACTATTGAGATTATTAAAGGTTTATTTTTATTAATTTGATAATTAAAGCAAGTTAATCCAAATAAAAAACATCAATTAAATAATGTTTTAAGGATTTATTAATAAATTTTTTAATATTGTTTTTAAAAATCCTCAATTTCTTATGAAAAAAAATGAATAATATTATGATTCAAACAATTAACTGAAAAAATATACAGTAGAATTAACCATAACTAAACAATTTATTTATTTAATTTGTCGAAATTTTAAGTTATGGTTATAAATGATGAAGATGATACTGTTGTAAAAAACGAACATTCAGCAATGAATGCCATAACGATTGATTGTGTCATATTTGGTTTTGATAAAGGCAGCCTGGAAGTTCTTTTAGTACAGCACGGAGAAGGAATCAGTAAAGGGAAATGGGGACTCCCGGGAGGATGGATCAACAAAAAAGAAAGTACCGATGATGCAGCACACCGAATATTAAATGAGTTAACAGCCTTAGATCATATTTATCTGGAACAGCTTAAAGCTTTTGGAGATCCGGATCGTTTTCCGCTCAGACGTGTTATCACAATTGGTTATTATGCTCTGATAAAAAGAGAAGATTATAACATTAAAGCAGGTTTTACAGCATCTGATGCTAAGTGGTACAAAATAAACAGCATTCCAAATTTAATTTACGACCATAATGAAATTTTAGCATACAGTTTAAAACACCTTAGAAACAGAGTCCGCCAGACACCTATTGGATTCAACCTCTTACCTGAAAAATTCACACTATTGCAGCTGATGCATTTGTATGAAGAAATTTTGGGAATTGAAATGGACAAATCCAATTTCCGCAGAAAAATTCTGCATATGAAACTCCTGGCTGAACTTGACGAAAAACAACAGGATGTATCACACAGAGCCGCCAAATTATACAAATTTGATCCGGAAATTTACACTGAACTCACTGAAAAAGGATTCAATTTTGAATTTTAAATTCAGGAAAAACAACTAAAAAATGGCATTCCTATACTCTAAAAATACTTCTGCAAAAAGCGACAAAGTCTCTGTAAAAGATGAAAAACCGGCTATAGAAGGAATCACAATTGACTGTGTTATCTTTGGATTCAACAAAGAAAGCCTCGAAGTACTTTTAGTACAACACGCCGAAGGAGAAAGTGTTGGAAAGTGGGGGCTTTTAGGAGGCTGGCTGCAAAAAGAAGAAAGTGCTGACGATGCGGCACAACGAATTTTATTTGAGCTTACCAGCCTGGACAACATTTATCTGGAGCAGTTAAAAGCTTTCACTGATCCCAATCGTGTAACTGACAGAAGAGTGGTAACCATTGGTTATTACACATTGGTCAACCGCGAGGACTATAATATAAAGGCGGGCTTTACCCTAAGGGAAGCAAAATGGTATAAAATCAACCAGATTCCGGATTTGATTTTTGACCATAATGAAATTTTAAATTTCAGCCTGATGCAATTGCGTAATCGTGTTCGCCAGGCACCTATCGGTTTTAATCTTTTGCCTGAAAAATTTACGCTGCTGCAATTGATGCATTTGTACGAGGAGATTTTAGGAATTGAATTGGACAAATCAAATTTCCGCAGAAAAATTCTGCACATGAAACTATTGGTTGCTTTAGATGAAAAACAGCAGGATGTCTCGCACAGAGCCGCAAAATTGTACAAATTCGATCCTGAAATCTACAAGAAACTTACTGAAAAAGGATTCAATTTTGAATTTTAAAAGTGATTTTAATTTACAGCATCTAACTATCGGTCAACTACATTCCAGAATCCAAAACTTTGCGTTATCTTTGCGCCTTAATAACTTGCTCAACAGCAACAACTCTTGAGCAAATCTATACCTGAAATTACTTAAACTCGTACAGAGAATTGACATCATAAAATGAAGAAGATACGTAACTTTTGCATTATTGCACACATTGACCACGGTAAAAGTACATTAGCTGACAGATTACTTGGCGCTACACAAACCGTTACAGCCCGTGAAGAAAAAGCACAATTGCTTGACAACATGGATCTGGAACGTGAACGTGGAATCACCATTAAGAGTCATGCGATTCAAATGGAATACACTTATAAGGGGGAAGAATATATCCTAAACCTTATCGACACTCCTGGTCACGTTGACTTTTCATACGAAGTTTCACGATCTATTGCTGCCTGTGAAGGGGCACTTTTGATTGTGGATGCCGCACAAAGTATTCAGGCTCAAACCATTTCTAACTTATATCTTGCTTTAGAAAATGACCTGGAAATTATTCCGGTATTGAATAAAGTTGATTTACCAAGTGCTAATCCTGAAGAAGTTAGTGATGATATTATTGATTTATTAGGATGTAAATTAGAAGATATTATTCATGCTTCCGGAAAAACAGGTTTTGGTGTTGAGAATATCTTAGCTGCCATTATCGAAAAAATTCCTGCTCCAAAGGGAAATGTTGATGAACCGTTACAGGCATTAATTTTTGACTCACATTACAATCCATTTCGTGGAATTGAAGTTATCTTCAGAGTTATGAATGGAGAAATTCGTAAAGGGCAAAAAATTAAATTCATGGCTACGGGCAATGAATATTTTGCTGATGAAGTTGGAACTTTAAAACTGAATCAGGTTCCTAAAAACGTGATTTCTACCGGAGATGTTGGATATTTGATTTCCGGAATTAAAGAAGCAAAAGAAGTAAAAGTAGGTGATACCTTAACGGATGCAAAAACACCAACTACCAATATGATTACAGGTTTCGAAGATGTAAAACCAATGGTTTTCGCCGGAATTTACCCTGTAGATACTGAAGATTATGAAGATTTACGTTCTTCGATGGAAAAACTGCAATTGAATGATGCTTCGTTAGTTTTTACACCTGAAAGTTCTGCAGCGTTAGGATTTGGTTTCCGTTGCGGATTCTTAGGAATGCTGCACATGGAGATTATCCAGGAACGTTTAGAGCGTGAGTTCGATATGACGGTGATTACTACAGTTCCTAACGTTTCGTATCTGGCTTACACCAAAAAAGATCCTGAAACTGCATTTGTTGTAAACAATCCTTCTGACTTGCCTGAACCATCCCGTTTAGACCGGGTGGAAGAACCTTTTATTAAAGCGACAATCATTACAAAAGCTGATTTCGTAGGAAACGTAATGAGTCTTTGTATCGAAAAACGTGGTCAAATTACCAATCAAACGTATTTGACTACTGAACGTGTTGAATTAAATTTTGATATGCCTTTGGCGGAAATTGTATTCGATTTTTACGATCGTTTAAAAACGGTTTCTAAAGGATATGCTTCTTTTGACTACTCTCCAATCGGAATGAGAACTTCGAAATTGGTAAAACTGGATGTTCTTTTGAATGCACAGACTGTTGATGCACTTTCTGCTTTGATTCACGAAGACAATGCGTATAACATCGGTAAAAAAATGACCGAAAAATTACGCGAATTAATCCCAAGACAGCAATTTGATATTCCGATTCAGGCTGCGATTGGAGCCAAAATTATCGCTCGTGAAACGATTAAAGCGCTTCGTAAAGACGTTACCGCAAAATGTTATGGTGGAGATATTTCGCGTAAGCGTAAATTGCTGGAAAAACAGAAAAAAGGAAAAAAACGTATGAGACAAGTTGGAAACGTTGAGATTCCACAAGAAGCTTTTATGGCTGTTTTGAAATTGAATGACTAATCTTTTAGAAGAAAGAATAAAGAGTCAAGAATATAGACTAACCCAATGACGAAAGTTGTTGGGTTTTTTGTTTAGATTTGGAATTAAAAGATGTAAAATGGATTCTCAAGAACTATTAAATAAAATTAAAACTGGGAAATATGAATATGACGGCTTATCCATTTCAGAAAACTTGGAATTATTCAATGCAGATATCAAAACCCTTGATAATTTAATATTTAAAAATTGCTATTTTAAAGAAGTTGCTATTTATGAAATTAAGAATGCTTTTCTAACTATAAAGTTCCATAATTGCACATTTGATGGAGAGATAAAAATCATACGTTGTAGCATCCATGATTTACAATTTAGTTCTTTAGAAAAAATTAAAAAAATCAATATAAATTATGGAAAATTTGAAACTATAAGTATTAATAGTTCAAATCCCATTGATGGTGATATTGAAATCAATGAAGCTATTATTAATGGTCATTTAGATTGTTCAAATTTATTTTTAAAAAAAGGTCAATTCACATTAAATGTGAGAGATAAAGCAAATGGAGCAACTTTCAATACTTCTTTCGATAATTCAACAATTAACATGTTGAATTTCTCATTTTGCAAATTTGGTGAAAAAGTTAATTTTAAAAATTTCAAATTAATAAGTTCCAGTATATTCGATTCTTGCGAATTTAAAAACATTAAATTCAAAGAAGCAGATTTTGGAAATGATTGTCTATTTAATAATTGTCTATTTGAGAAAAATACAAGTTTTCAAAACTCTAAAAACATTATAGGCACTCACTTATTAATAAAAAATTCCTTATTCTTAAGCTTCCCTCATTTTAACGAATCTGAATTTAATCATTTGGAAATTTTACACACTGTCTTTGAAAAAAAGGTGTCATTTGATTCTATAAAAGTAAATACTATTAATTTTAATCAAGTAACATTTAATCAAGGCGCATATTTTGATGATATTCTAATAAAAAAAATTAATAATTGTAATAGAAAAACAATAAGATTAATAAAACAAGAACTTCAAAAAGCAGAAAATAAAATTGATTTTAATCGCTTTAGAGCTTACGAATTAGCTGCACATTATGAAGAGTTAAATTGGAAATGGAATTCAGGATTCATCGATAAATCGATTTTGTATTTAACCAAAATTTCTACTGATTTTGGAAATAGCTGGAGACGAGCATTAGGATTTACACTAATTAGTGGCTTTTCAATTTACTTATTGTTTTATATTTTTGAGAATATTGATTATCAAATTGATACATTAAACTTAGATAATTGGGCAAGACTGTTTTCTGGTTTCTTTAGATTTTTATTAGTAACCGATTTTTATAATCCTCTAGAAACAGATAGAGTTTACTTAACAAATCCTTTCAGTTGGCTAATCTTTATATTTGGAAAAATCTTCATTGCTTTCGGAATTTATGAAATGATCCAATCTTTTAGAAAATTTAAAGCTTAAATCATTTTTTCATTAACTTTGTTATTATGGAAACTATAAAACTAAATATCAATCTTAGTGTCAACCAATTAGTTGAAGCGGTTAAGCAATTGTCTCCCAAAGACAGGTTGAAAATCAATGATGCTATCTGGAATGACAATATAGAAATTCCGATAGAACATCAGGAAATAGTTTTAGAAAGAATGGCTAAAGCTAAAGCAAACCCAGAAAGACTTTTAGACTGGGATGAAGTTTCTAAAAATCTATAATTTTTGAATTACTCCATAAAAATAGACATTGATGCATTCAATGATATTCAAAATGCTTCTGAATGGTATGAAATGCAATTAAAAGGTCTGGGTTTGCGTTATAAAAATCAAACCAAAAAGCAGATTAATTCCTTAAAGAAAAATCCCTATATCTTTGCTATAAAATATGAAGAAGTAAGATGTCGGAAAATTCAAAAATTCCCGTTTCTAATTCATTACACGATTGATGAAGAGTTTAAAACCATAAACGTCTTTGCTGTTTTTCATACATCCAGAAGTCCTGAAATCTGGAAAAAACGCAACAAATAATATCAACCCAATCACGAAAGTTGTTGGGTTTTTTGTTTTTGAAATGTATCTTTGAGTCTTAGAATCTCAGCAATCAACAACCTCAGTAACTTCAAAAAAATGCTCGACGAAACCCCAAAACGATTTGACCGAATTGTTGCCATCCTGATTCAATTGCAATCTAAAAAAATTGTAAAAGCCCAGGAACTGGCTGATCGTTTTGAGTGCAGCCTGAGAACGATTTATCGGGATATTCGAACTTTGGAAGCTTCGGGAGTTCCTATCTATAGTGAAGCCGGAGTGGGTTATGCTTTGATGGAAGGCTACAGATTGCCTCCGGTTATGTTTACCCGCGAGGAAGTAAGCAGTTTTATCGCTGCAGAAAAACTGATGCAGAAATTTACCGACCCGTCTTTGGGAACACATTATGCTTCTGCGATGTATAAATTAAAGTCGGTTTTGCGAAGCACCGATAAAGACTGGCTTTCTAATATAGATTCGCGAGTTGTGATGCAGTCCGGTGAGCGGTTGTTTAATGACAGCTCTCCTAATACTCTGGCTGTTCTTTTTGAAAGTATTGCCGAGAAAAAACAAATTTTATTATCCTACAAAACGTTTGACAAAGAAGAAACAACAACCCGGAACATTGAACCTGTTGGCGTTTTTCATGACCATAACTGCTGGTATTTTCTGGGCTATTGCCATTTGCGAAAAGATTATCGCC
>Ga0247805_1001440_pt1 | contig 11479 bp, 2 predicted proteins | sample UWRJL044104R1_FD_180930 | JGI IMG/M metagenome (GOLD analysis project Ga0247805, IMG submission 180930) | Plant litter microbial communities from Arlington Agricultural Research Station in Wisconsin, United States - UWRJ-L044-104R-1 | ecosystem: Environmental > Terrestrial > Plant litter >...
TGGCTGTTTCATAACAAGCTGTTGCTGGCTGTGCAGGTTGTGTTCCTGTTACATCCCAAGCGCAGGTTGTGGTATTGAAAGTCGCTGTTTCATAGCAAGCTGTTATCGGCTGTGTAGGTTGAGTTCCTGTTACATCCCAAGCGCAGGTTGTAGTATTAAAAGTTGCAGTTTCATAACAAGCTACAGTCGGCTGTGCAGGTTGTGTTCCTGTTACATCCCAAGCGCAGGTTGTGGTATTGAAAGTCGCTGTTTCATAGCAAGCTGTTATCGGCTGTGTAGGTTGAGTTCCTGTTAAATCCCAAGCACAGGTTGCCGTATTGAAAGTAAATGTATCCCAACAATTTACCTTGGCTGGTTCAGTTGGTTGTGTAGTATTATTATTTACCCAGGCACAAGTTGTTGTATCAAAAGTAAAAGTGTCCCAACAATTTACCTTGGCTGGTTCAGTTGGTTGTGGTAATTGTGATTTCCCATTGTAAATAAAACTTGCCGAGGTAGCCAAACAACCTGCCGAATTGGCTGCTGTTATAGTATATGATGTCTCATCAATACCGCCTGTGATTTCACCCATTGCTCCAACTACTAATCCTGCAGGAGAAGATGTATAAGTTAAATTACTGTCGTAAATGCTTAAAAAATTACTTGCTCCTGTGGTGCAGCTAGGTTCTGTTATAACAATTGTTGGAATGTCCGGAATTTCATTTATGGTCACTGAATTAGTAGTAGCACTGCAATTTGTTGTGGTATTAGTAAAAGTAAACGTTGTATTCCCTGATGAAATTCCTGTTACAACACCTGAATTGGTTATAGTGGCTATTGTTGTATCATTACTTAGCCATGTCCCACCTGATGTAAGTGATAATGTTATTGTACTGCCAATACAAACTGATGGTGCCGCATTTACAGTTGGAACAGCGCTAACTACAATATTGGCAGGACTGGAAATAATACCATTTACATCTGAAATGACGTAGGAAACTGTAGTTCCGGTAAAATTAGCATCTGGTATAAAAGTTATGACCCCTGTAGTAGTGTTAACATTAAAAACACCCTGGTTTAAAATTGTTAAGGAAGTAACTGATGTGGTACCATCTAATAAACGTACACCTGACAGGTCAATTGCCCGTGTACCAGCTATATCATTATTCAATACGTTTATAGTACTGTTTTCACCAACCATTGCGCAAGCCTGATCGTTATTTGCTATTGGAGCTATATCTGCACTTGCACAACGTGCTCCATCACCAGGACTCAATCCATTTAGTGCTGATGAGAATAACGTTGTACTTATAGCTGTTCCTGCAATAATATTCTGGGTATTCGCTATGCGATATATATTACCGGTAGCATTATTTCCTACGAATAAATTACCCTGACTGTCCATAAAGGAAGTTCCATAAGATGCACTTGACAAACCGGTTACAGTGCCTAAGGAAGTGACGGTATTAGATATGATATTATATTTCAGTAAAGTTGTTGGGTTACTATCACTTGTTACGGCATAAATATTTTTATCAATCGGATTAAATGCAAAATCATTTATTTTATCAGTATAATTTAATTTTGTTTGAGCAACCAAATAATTTGCAGCTTCAGGATTCAGGTTTATGGTAACAAATTTATTTTCACCATATAAATACAACACACCATCTTCACTCACGTCTCCTGCAGGATAAGCACCTGTTAAACCAGTGACTGCTAATAATTGTATTTCACCATCTGCTCCTATTCTAACAATTTGGTTGGTATTATAACGAAATCCATAAATATAATTATCTAATTTATTATAGCCCACTCCATTAATAAATTGGCTTCCTGTTGATAAAAGAGGGTTCTTTATAACTTCCGGCTGACCTGTTGAAAGATTGAATTTTCGTAAACTTGTAACAAAACTATTACTAGGACCCGAATTAGTCAATATGTATCCGGCACCATCATTACAATTAAAGGGAAGTAATATTTGTGGTACAGGAGTTACTTTCGCTGTATTATTTACAGTATTAGGATCATTGCTATTAGAAGTTATTTGTGCTGTATTTTCATAATCGCCAGTAGTTTTCACTATTGCAGTAATAGTTAAAGTTCCAGAAGCACCGTTAGCTAGATTACCAATTGTCCAAATTCCAGTGGCATTGTCATAAGCTCCAACTAAAGATGCTGCACTTACAAAAGTGTATCCCGTTGGAAGCACATCATTTACTACAACACCTGTAGCATCATCTGGACCCGCGTTATTGGCAGTTAAGGTAAAAGTAACCTGACTGCCACCAATAGGAGCATTAACATTAACCGCTTTAAGTATGCTTAAATCAGACTGTAACAAAGTGATACCGGCACTGGATGCATTATTGGTCAGGTTTGAATCAAAATCACTCGTAACCTCAGCTGTATTCAGGTAAGGACCAGTTGCATTAACAGTCGCGGTTATCACTAATGTTTCGGATATACCATTAGCTAAGTTTCCTAATTCCCATTCAGGTGCTGTCCAGGTACCTGCGCTTGCAATAACATTTGTAACCGTATAACCTGCAGGGATGTTGTCTGCTACTTTGACGCCAGTTGCATTTTTTGGACCATTATTTGTGACTTCTATTGTAAAAACAACCGTATCACCAGGAAGTACACTGGCAATATCAACGGACTTATTTATACTGATATCAGTTGATAAACATATAGAAGAATTTAAATTCACAGGAATTGCCAATATTGACCCGGTATTACCACTTGTAGCACCATTGGCAGCGAACTCTGTCAATGATGTTGAAGTAGTTCGCCCATTGATACCTCCAGTAATAGTTTTTAAAGAACTGTCAGTCGCAGCATTAACGGAAACCACTCCGCCTCCGCCTCCGCCTCCTGGTCCTTCTCCTTCTGAACCAGTTATTAATTGGGATCCACCATTACCTCCATTTGCGTTTATAATTTGGGTAGCTGCAATACTATTAGATTGAATCAAAACAGTTCCTCCTCCTCCTCCTCCTCCAGGTGCATCGTTATGACCTCCAGATGAGTTTAGTGCATTTTCTCCATTTGCCTGTATAGTACCGGTTCCGGTAATTTCATTTGAAACAATTACAAAAACAATTCCACCTCCGTCAGCGCCATCAGAATTTGCATTGTTATTTCCATCACCAGCACCACCGCCGCCTCCAAAAAAGATTTGATTTTTAAAATCTAAGGGGACCACTGGCCTCCCTCCTAATCCTCCTAATGCATCCCTTGAATCTCCACCCCAAGTACTATTGACTAAATTTGTGGCAGGAATTCCAGGTGCAATAAAATTTGCAGGGTATGAAGGCCCGACAGCACATGCATCTAAATTATTAGCTGAATAAGTATATCCACCGTGACCTCCACCGGATGAATTGGATAATGCATTGCTGTTTGCTATAAAATTTGGATCAAAAATCCAGGCACCAGGTGATCCGCAATCACCAAAATCATTCATAACTCCAGCACCTCTAAACCAGTCAGCAGGATTTCCTCCATTGGCTCCGCCACCACCACCTGCATTGTGGCCATTTCCACCACCACCACCATTAGCTGCAGCTCCACGACCATATCTGCCTCCTAAAATATCATAATCCATTCTGTAACCTGCGATACTTTCTCCTTTTTCAGCTCCATCTTGTGGTAAAGAAGAGAAAAAACTACTTACAAAGGCTGCACTAGCAGCAGACGTAAGATTATCAATTGTTCCTCCTCTAAAACCAGCATTATTGGCATTTATACTTCCATTATTAATGACATTATTAGCAAAAAAAGCATTAAATCCTCCTCTTCTTCTTTCTATGGCTGAAGCATCAGCTCCTCCAAAAGAAGGCGCACCCCAAGGTATTGCAACAATTGAGGCTGCGGCATTTACTGTAATCGTATTATATTGCGGCACTCTGATAATCTGTACATATCTTGCTACACTATATGACATTTTTGTCTCACACGATAAGGTAATGGTATTACCAGATACACTCTCAACATACACTAATTCATAAGTACCTGATCCATTATAATTTGTTACGGAACCATATCCCATTGTATCACTATTATCGATACTGGCTCCTTGAGCCTGATATATAATAATTAAATCTCCGGGAGATAAAACATTAGTTACAAACCCGGAATTATTTGTTACAAATCCGCTTGGTAAATATGATGGTGAATTTCTATTCAGATCATTAATATTTGTAACCGTAATAGTAGTAGAGCCTGCTGCTATATCAACTGCAGCTCTTGTATAACGGTTTAAAACAGTATTTACATCCGTAATAGTTACATCACCATCCTTCCCCGGTTGAGCATGTGCACAAGCAGATAACAGCAAAAGAAAATAAAAAATAAATTTAATGCGAATAGTAAAGTTTTTCATGTATAAAAATTTTATTATAAATAACTGGTAATCTTAAAGTGATAAATGATTTCATAAACTATATCTTCATCTCATTATGATGTTTATCTCTTTCCTGAATAGAAATTATGTAGTGATGAGTGAATGTTAAAGTGTAGTTTAAAAAGTGGTGCAAAGACAATGATTTTGTAGAAGAATTAAAACAAACAAGTTTTACAAATTACGTAAGATGTAAATAATTTACTCTTCATTTTAAGTTGAAACAATGCAGAAATAAACCTGAATTAAATTTAAAATCCTAAAAATGATTATTTATCAAATTAAAAATTAATTTTTTTTTACAATGAGAATTTAAGTCTTAGTAAAGGAATAACAAAATCACTCGCATTTAAAATATTTCAAATAAGACTACAGCAATACTTTATTTAGGAAGCTACTGTAGTTTAAAATCTTTGTCTGATATACTTTTGTCAAATCTGAGTCAAAAAACAACATATAAAATTCTATTAGTTAAACTATGTAAATTAATACTCGTAGAAATTTGATACCTTTGGAACCACTATTATAGTGACTTCCCTATAGAATTAAGTTTTCCATTGAAAAGAATCTAAGTTTATGTATTGCAAATCCGTTCTCACTTTTTTTATTACTGTATTTTTTAGCTTTCAGTGTCTTTCTCAAACATCAAAGTTTGATAGTATTTTTTTACATACTACACAGGATTTATTAAGTTCAGCACCTAAGAAAGCACTTAGTAATACAAATTATCTTTATAAAATTTCTAAAAACAATACTGAGCGGATAAAAACATGCATGCTTAGGGCTACATTGTTACGTCAATACGACCTGAATGATGATGCTATAATTGCATTATTAAAGGCTGACAGTCTGGCTAAAATTGACAAGAATTACTTTATGCTGGCAAGAGCTAATGGATTCTTATCTACAATTTACCGGGAAACCGGCATTCATAGTGTAGGTAAAACTTTTTTAAGCAAAGCAGAGAATGCAAGCAGAAAAATAAAAGACAAAAATGACAAGTACAGGTTTCAGGGGAATTTCTGCCAGGAACTTGCTTACTATGAAATGGAGGATCGCAATTATTCAAAAGCTATAAAACAACTATTCAAAGGAAAAAAAATATTTAAAAAAATTGATTCTGATTTCGACGAGCATTTTCATAATGCAGTTAACGACGAAATGATTGCAAAAAATTATTTTTCCCTTCAAAAAATAGATTCTGCCTTATTTTTTTATAATGAAGCAAAGCATCAGTTAAGCATCTCCAAATCACCGAAAAGCCCATTAAAAGGTTTCATATATAGAGGATTAGGAAATGTTTATACCTCCATAAATGACTATAAAAATGCTGAAATAAGTTACATTAAAGCTGAAGAAATTGCTGAAGCTTCAAACTTCTATAACTTACGAAATGATGTGTACCAATCTTTATTGCAATTTTATAGAAAAATCAACAATAATAAAAAGTACATCCATTATAATGAATTGTATTTGAATCTTATTCAAACTGAAGAAAAGGATCGTAAGGCAATAGCTGATAATTTGATAACCGCACTCCATAATAATGAAAAAAGTATGCAGTACAGTTATCAACAGAGATTTATAAGCATCACAAGTATTTGCATCATTATTATTGTGATTACACTAGGAATATACTTTTATAAAAGAAGAAAGGATCGTAAAAAATTTAAGGACTTTATTAGAAAACAAGATCAATTAGTTACACACAATCCTTTAACCACAACTTTAAAAACTCCGGAAGTTTCTGATACACCAAAAAAAGAGGTATCAAAAGAATACATGTCAACAGAAGCCGAGGAAAGCATTTACAATAGAATAACCGAATTTGAATCGTCGCAATTCTACTTAAATAAAGATGTATCATTAAATGTTATGGCGGCTGAACTCGGTATTAATCATCGTTACCTTTCACATGTCATAAAAAAATACAAACAAAAAGATTTTGCCAGTTATATAAGCGAATTAAGAATCAATTACATTGTCAAATGCCTAAATAGTGATCCTGAATTTTTAAAATATAAAATTAGCTATCTTGCCGAAAAATGTGGTTTTTCATCCCATAGCAGATTTACCATTACATTTAAGAAAGAAACTGGGGTTTCACCTCTTCATTACATAAATTACTTAAAAGAAAATCCACCTAATGTTTAATGATCTCATCATTCTTATTTCCTCTGCAAATAAGCTTTATTAAATGTTTATACTTTTATTAAAGTGATATCATGATAAATTTATTGCAGTGTTTATGTAAAGATGCAAAACATATTTTACCTCTACTATTGGCATTTTTATGCGCAGTTAAATTCAGATATTGACTGAAGTTTTAAATGGAGGTGCTCTGGGAGAAGCTTCCTTGGTACACGACAAGTGGAACATTGAACATAGCATGAAAATTCATGATATACCAAATTAGGTCCGACGGATTTAGATAAGGAAGACCTAAATTTAATCACTAAGGGAATATAAACATTTAGATCTGGATTATCTGCCTTAAATCGGGTAAGATAATCCAGCTTTGAAATTCTAAAATGAAAAAGCTTCAAATATAAATCATTCGAATGATTTTTTTTTTATTTTGCTTCGATCACTGGATTAATGTGTTCTAAAAAGATATTGCTTCAGTTTAACAAAATTTTAGATTCTACTAAAAGAATTAAGTTTGTTTGTTTTTGTTTAGTATTATTTTGCTCAGATTAGTACTTTTTTTGTACCTCAAAATCTGTAAAACCCTGTAAAAAATGGGGAAGTTAATTCCTTCATCGGAAAATAGGCTTCACAAAAATCATATTTTTTTAATCATTAAACATACTTTTATTTGGTATTTACCGCGAGGCTTGAACAATGCCCAGCTTTATAGTTATTTTAATTTCACCAAACAGATTATTAACATTAAAAGTACTTATAAAACCTAAAGCCGTAGCCCTGATAGAAGCGACATCCTTTTGTGCCGGGGTTCGGCATAAAAGATACAGCGGATAGCAGGAATCAGCTTCTGATTCAAAAACTGAAAATTCTTAAAAACAAAAAAGCTGCTCCGGGGCAAAGGTAGAGCAGCTTTTTACAACTAAATAATTTGCATTATTTAATTGGTTGTATTCCCTGATGTGTTGGAGTTACTTGTTTGATGGTTCTGTCGGGATTGAATTCTAATTTATCAATGCAGACTTCACGGTGAAAACCTCCGGCTCTTCCCATTTTTATTCCGGTTGGGTAGGAGAATCTGTGATAGGTGATGTACCATTCGTCTTTGTTTGAAATTTGTAAAACCGAATTGTGTCCCGTTGCATAAATTCCCTGATCCGGGATTCCCTGAATTACAATATTGTTTTCGGGAATTTCAATGGGTCCCTGAGGTGATTTTGAAGTTCCGTAGCGTACTTTGTAATTCGGGCTTCGGGTGTCGTCTTCGCTCCACATGAAATAATAGGTTCCTTTTCTGTAGATGATGTATGTTCCCTCTCGGAACGTTTTATCAACTTTAATCAATTTTGTATCTCCTTTGAATGAAACCATATCGTCATTCAATTCGGCTACAGCCATATATCCATTGCCCCAGTACAAATAACTTTTTCCGGTTTTAGGATCTGTAAAAACATCCGGATCAATTTCCTGACCGCCTTTTGCTCCTTCGGGTTTGGTGGCTACCAACGCTTTTCCGCTGTCTTTAAATGGTCCTGTTGGGTTGTCTGAAACGGCAACACCTATTTTTTGTGCCGCTGTGAAATAATAGAAATATTGGTACTTGCCTTTTATCTTTTTCTCTACAATGCAAGGTGCCCAGGCATTCCTGTTTGCCCAGCTCACGTCTTTTGGAAGGTCTAAAATAATAGCTTCGTCTTTCCAGTCGATCAGATTATCTGATGAAAAGGTTTTAAAATAATTTCCTGACCAGTCGTTAAAACCATCGCTGGTTGGGTAGATGTAATACTTTTTTGTTTTGTTTGAATATAGAATGTCAGGATCGGCATAATAACCTTCCAATACCGGATTGTTGTTTATTTTTGGAAATTTGGCAGGCATTCCCCATTTTGCAATAAGCCTTTTCAATTCGGAACGGGTGATTGGCAAAATAGTTCCGTGACGGGGTTTAAAATCCATTGAAATTTCATCATCAATTGCTTTGAAATTTTCTAAATCGTTACTTTTTGTAAACTGATATTGTCCTTTTTTGTACACATCGTACATCAAAATATAATCATCCGAATTATTGAGTTTAAAAATGCTTGATCCTTCAACTGACTCTTTGGTTTGCTGCAGGTAATTATCGTTTTCTGTCCATTTTCCAGATGTCAAATCGGTTGTTGTGGCTACTTTGATACCCGCACTTCCCGTTTCTGTTTTATAAAAAAGATGATATACGCCGTTTTTTTCTATGATATCACCGTCAATACAAGACTTTTGAGACTTTGGAACAAACAGTAATTTCGGAGCGCTTTCTAAACCTGTAAAATCTTTATTGGCATAAGCATAATAAATTTTATCTGCATCATCACCATGCTTCAGGCTAAAGTAAATCAGGTATTTTCCTGCTTTTGCATCATAAATAGTCTGAGGTGCCCAAACGCGTTTCAGGTTTTCATTTCCGGCGAAAGCGGTTTGAATATTCACTATACTGCTTTTCCAATTTACCAGATCGGTACTTTTTAGCAAAACCATCGCACGGTTACTGTCCCAGCCTTTTGAAGAAGTCATATCGGTCAACACCATATAAAATGTTTTTCCGTCATCGCCACGTAATATATGCGGATCACGAACACCTCCGGTTGAACTGATGACCTTGCTGTCTAAAACCGGTTTATTGCTGTTAAGGCTGTAGTAATGATAACCATCGGCGCTTATGGCGTAATTAACCGCTTCTTCTTCTACTTTATTTCCTGTGAAATACACGAATAAATAAGCCGTCAAATCCTTTTCGGCTATAACAGGCGGTCCTTTTGGAGTTTCCTGAGCCTGTAAAATATTAAAAATCGTTACTACTGCTACAAGACAAAAATGTATTTTTTTCATTTTCAATTGATTTTATTATACTGCTTTAAATTCTAAAGTGATACTAAAGCAAAATTAAAAAGTTTCGTTTAAAAGTGTTTTTGAACTCATCTTCACACGTATTACTGCGAAAGAATACGGCGGCAATTCTTTTGAAAAGGCTTCTTTGGCAGCTATTTTTTGAGTTACCGGTCTTGCCGTTGTTTTTTCCGGATTCCCCGACAATAAAGTGTAAACGGCATTTTCAGCTGTTGAAAAATTCGTAAAATCTATTGAAGGTGTTACTGCCACCGGAAGCAAATTGACCAATTTTACAATCAAATCTCCAGATGCATTATCCTGAACTGCAGAGACACCAATTCGTTTACTGACTTCATTATTAGTGTCCGAAATTTTTATTGCGCTTTGTAAATAAACATCTCCCGGGTTTTGTCCGTACAATTGCTGTACAAAATAATTTACGGTTGGTTTTACTTCACTTCCTGTAAAATAAATCAAATCCGTATTCCATTGCACATGTTTTTCACGAGCCAATAAGGGTGCATATGATGCCATTTCAACTACATCTCCATTTCTTTCGACACCCGTAAGATAAAGTGCTTCTGCCAAAGCGTTGTAAAATTTGTTGCCCCACGAGGCATATTCTCCTAAATATACTTTTGATTTTGAACGGTCGTAACCATCATAGAAATTCTGATTGTTAATGAACCAGCCCGGACTTTGGTAATAATGTTCGTCTACAATTGGCAGTTTCAGCTCATTGGCTATTCTCCAGCCTTCGTTATAATCAGTTCCTTCGTTGAACGGTCCAACAGTACCAATTACAATGATTTCAGGATATTTTTGCTGTACGGCTTTTACGATCATTCTGTAGCGCTCTTCGAAAACATCGCTGATAAGATCTTCATTTCCGATTCCGATATATTTTAGATTAAAAGGTTTTGGATGACCGGCTTCGGCACGTTTTTTACCCCAAACACTGGTTGCGCTTCCGTTTGCATATTCAATTAAATCCAAAACATCCTGAACATATTCGTCCATTTCTTCCATCGGAATTCCGAATTGCTGTCCTGCTCCACCATCAGATGAATTCTGACATGGAACTCCGGCCGCTAAAACCGGAACCGCCTCTGCTCCCAAGTCTTCGCAAAACTGAAAATATTCAAAATATCCCAATCCCATTGATTGATGGTAATTCCAGATGTTTCTTGAAGGAACCCGGCTTTCTAAAGGTCCAATTGTGTTTTTCCAGCGATAAATATTGTGTAATCCATCTCCGTGAGCTACGCAGCCACCAGGAAAACGGACAAATTTAGGATGCATGTCGGCAATTGCTTCAGCCAAATCTGCACGCAATCCGTTTTTGCGGTTTTTAAACGTTTTTTGAGGAAAAAGCGAAATCATATCAATGGAAGTTTCTCCAGCTGTACTAATTTCTAAATGGGCATCAATTACTGTTTTCGATGATTTTAAAACGGTATTGATTTTTTTCCACGAAGATGTTGGTTTTAATACGGCTTCCGCCAAAGTTTCCCCGTTAGCCCCTTTTAGTTTTACAATGAATTTTTCTCCTTTCGCAAATACACTGAAATCATATTTTTCATTGGCTTTAAGGGCAATTCCATCAAATCCGGTGTTGCTAATTGAACCTTTTGTAACCACAGCGTAATTTGGATTATTAGGATGAATTGGGTTTTCTTTTGCAATCTTAAAATCACCATTCCATGCCATAGAAGCATTCCATTTTTCATCACTGCCTTTCTTGTCGCTTAGGGCATATTCGAAATCACGATTCTGAATCAGTTCACCATACAAACCGCCATCCGCAGCATAATTGATGTCTTCAAAAAATACACCTGTAAGCATATTACTGATTTTTTTAGACTGTTGGCTATTGATGTTAATTTGAGCCGTCACAGGTTTTAAACCCACAAATAGTAAACTGTCACTTTTTGGCGATGTATTGTTTTGTTTGTCCTTAAATTTTGAAGATTGCATTGTTTTGGTCAACATTTCAACCAAACTCCAGTCAACTTCTGTAATGGTGCCTTTTTCTATTTGACCTTGTAATAAAACTTCACTTAAATTAGGTGCTTTATTGGTATC
>Ga0247805_1001444_pt1 | contig 11463 bp, 10 predicted proteins | sample UWRJL044104R1_FD_180930 | JGI IMG/M metagenome (GOLD analysis project Ga0247805, IMG submission 180930) | Plant litter microbial communities from Arlington Agricultural Research Station in Wisconsin, United States - UWRJ-L044-104R-1 | ecosystem: Environmental > Terrestrial > Plant litter >...
TTACATGACATAAATTTTAAAAAACCTGTAGTACATGACTTTCAACAAGTTATTCTTAGTCAAGAGTGGATATCTGCATTCTTAACTGAAAGTGACGGTGAAACTAGGTATAGGAAATTCATGGAAAAGCCGGATTTGATCTCTATAAATAATTATTACAATAATTTAAAATTACAATTAGGAGTATTAAAAGAAGATAAAGACCGTATTGTTAATGCAATAGACGTTTTAAAAAGTGAAATAATTACTCTAGATCAAATTGATTTGTTGTCAACTATAAATACGCAAATTCAAAATATTTCTCGTGATTTTAACCAGAATGGATTATTTTCAATCCAACTTACCACAACAAAGGAAGAGATAAAAAAACTTCGTGATATAATTTCAAGCAATCGTATCTCAAACAATAAAGAAGCAATTTTGGTTAACAATTTGCAAGATGTCTCAGTAGCGAAGTCAGGAAATGAATATTTGTGTGGATTGAATTTGTTTTTTGAGTACCAGTTAATTTACAGAGATGCAGTAATTAGTATAAAACAAATTGAGGATCAATTACAGGATTTGATTAATTTGGAAGAAGGTAAAAACGAGTTATTGGAGATAAAAAAACTGTAACAAAACTACTTGAACAAAGAGATAAATGTAAAGAAATTTTAGCATCCTTTGAAGATTATGATAGAAGTAATGAACTATTAAAATCTAAAAAAAAGGAAGTTATTCTTTTCGATGGCCAGCTGTCCATCATAAAATCTAATCTTGATACTAGTGCGAGGCTGGAGACTGAAATAAAAAGCCAATTGGACTCGATAATATCTCGCATTGAAAGTATTAGAGAATTAATCAATGAAATCCCAGAACTGAAAGATTTAATTGCATCTACCAATAGTAAAATTGAAACTATCGAAGCTCATGTAAAGAAAAACCGATTAGAGCTGTTAGATTTGGAAAAGGAGATAGTTATATCCAATAATTCTACAGAACGTATCAACCGAGTCATTTCGGATTTACAGCAAAATGAATTTTCAATAGATTCGGTGAGTATGAACTCTAATTTGGTTGATCTGATAAAACAATTAGAGAAAAAGAATAAAACTTTGTTGAGTGAGGAGCGAAAATTGGAATCAGTCAATAGTGACTTAAAACAACAGCAAGATTTAAACAAGACAATTAGGAAATTTATAGAAGCTGGGCTTACTATAGTTAATGAACGAAAAAATTCAATATGCCCACTTTGTGAGCATGTTTTCAATTCGTATTCTGAGTTGGCTGACAAGATTAGCAATAACACGGCTTTGAGCGGTCGATTAAAACAATTATTTCAAGATCAAAATCGCATAATATCAAATATCACGATTATTGAAGAAGATTTAGCTAGAGGCAAAGAATTATTAAATACATTTTACAATTTAGATATTGCTGAAACAAAAGGAAAAAGGGATGCTAAGCAAAAACTCTATGATGATATTAAAGCAGAAATTGATGAATTGAATAGCCAACTTAAATTACTTAAAATAACGCAAACTGAGCAACGAGTAAAAACTACCGGTCTGGCGGTGGAAGATTATGAAAAATTACTTTTAGCACAATATGATGACCTTAATGCATCAAAAATATTACTTGCATAAAAAATAAGTAACGCCACAAATGAAGTTATAAAGTTTCGAGAACAATTCAATGGATTACAGGCGTTATTAGACTTAAATTTAAAAGAGTCCTCTGAAATTATTAGTAACATCAATTATATTAAAGTTACAGAGTGGTTTAATGAAAACTTACCAAATTTAGCGATTAACACTACAGAATTAACTGGTAAAATAGAAATATTGAATAAGGATATTGAAGAATTGGTAAAAAAGCAAAACGATTTTGAAAAGAAGTTGTTAGAAAAAGGTGAATCATTATCTGCTTACACACGAGAAGGATTAAATGTCCAGTTAATCGACATTCAGCAAAAACGAAAAGAAGCTCAACAAAAGATTGAAGGTTACAACAATTTTTTGATAAAGAATTTACAAATAAATTCAAGTCAGTTAAACCTCAAGGCTCTATCTCAAAGTATTGAAGATAGAGAAACTTATTTTAAAAGTGAACTTAAAAAAAACAAGCAGTTATTAGAGGAATACGCAAAACTTGAAATGTATAGTGAAAACATTGCTACATTTTTGCAATCTGAAAATGCGAAGAGAGAGCTTGAAAAATTTCAGAAAGAATTTGATGACCTTAAAGATACATTAGAGCCAGTGTTGATCGAAGAAAAACTTAAAACGAAATCTTTTCTCCAACATAAAATACAAGAATTTTTTTATGAAACTTTAATAAACGATTTATATAGAAAAATTGATCCTCATCCCGAATTTAGAGAAGTTCAGTTTCGAGCTGACTTTGAAGCGGAATCTCCACGATTAGATGTTTTTGTAAAAAGCAAAGGAGATGAAACTTTATTGATTCCTAACCTTTATTTTAGTACAGCGCAGATTAATATCTTAAGCTTAAGTATTTTTCTTGCTACAGCACTAAATTCGTCAAAGTATGATTGCATATTTATTGATGATCCAATTCAGTCGATGGATAGTATTAATGTGTTATCTACTATTGATCTATTCCGTAGCATCGTTGTAAATCATAACAAACAAATCATATTATCAACTCATGACGAAAATTTCCACAACTTATTACAAAAAAAAATGCCGCCTAAATTATTTAGCTCGAAATTTTTGGAACTTGAAAGTTTTGGTAAGCTAAAATCAGATTAATATTTTGTATGTATTTCGCAATTTGCGTATAGGGGTAAGTATAGGGGTAACAAAAAAGATATCAGAAGCTATTTTTTGATACTTTATAAAAACAAAAAACCCCAGTAAGACTGGGGTTATAGTATCAAAGAAAGTCATGTGCTTTCATATTTTGTGACCCTTACTGAACAATTTTCAAACCATTTTATGCAGGATTTGAAGAAGTTAGCGATGTGGAATTTAGGGTAAATTACGGAAATCTGAATTGTGTTGCTTTCTCAGCATATTGCCACAACTTTTCACCTTGGCCAATATCGGTTGCGGCAATACTTAATTTTGCCGGAGCCGGAAAGCCCTGAAGCTCATTTTCCCCATCCGGGCCAAAATAATCACCACCTTCAACACTAGCTGAAGTGGCTGCGAATAGTGCTGAAAGTGCTCCCTGCCATGCAGGCATCAATTCGCCAAACTGTTCAACTGCAGCATTGTAGTCAGCCTCGGGCATGTGGCGCGATAAAGATGTTTTGGTAACACCAGGATGTGCGGCTGTAGAAATGACAGCATCACCCGAAATCGCGATCTTGCGCTGTAATGTTGCCATAAACTGAAGGTTGGCGAGTTTGCTTACGGCGTATTCCCTGAATGCATCATAAGATTTTTCGAGTTTTAGATTCTCGAAGTCGACAGCGTCTGCTGCGTGATGTGCGCCGCTGCTTAATGTTACAATTCGTGAACCCGGTGTTTGTTTCAATAATGAGTACAATTGGGCTGTTAAGGCGAAATGCCCTAGAAAATTAACGCCAAACTGCAATTCAAAACCATCATCTGTTTTGCTTTCTGGCGGAATCATGACACCTGCATTATTAATCAGCAAATTCAGTTGTTGGTGTTTGCTGATAATGCCTTGTGAAAAAGTTTTTATTTGTGCGAGGTTGGCAAGATTCAGGGTCGCAGTTTCCAAGGTTCCATTCCCACCGGAATTTTTAATTTTTTCTGCTGCTTCATCAATTCTCTGCTGATCTCTGGCTGCAACGATAACGTGGGCACCTTTTGTGTAAAGAGCCTTTGCAATTTCAAAACCCAAGCCGCTGTTTGCGCCGGTAACCAGTACTGTTTTTCCGGTTTGGTCCGGAATGTTGTCTTGTGTCCACATAATGGTATAATTTAAAAATGCAAAGTTCCCTAAAAACTGCAACTTGCGCTAACACTATACAATCCAAAAAATACAAGAATCAATCCATTTGATGCTTGCGGAATTCTTTTGGGGAAAGACGAGTGACTTTCTTGAAAAAAGAAGAGAAATGTTGCGGTTGTTCAAATCCCATACACCAGGCGATCTCCGAAATGGTCCAACTGGTATTTTTGAGAAAATCGACAGATTCAAGGATGATCCTGCTGTTAATGGATTCGGATGTGGTTTTTCCGGTGGTGCTTTTTAACGCCTTGTTTAAATGGTTAACGTGGATGTTTAGTTTTTCGGCAAAAACAGCTGGGGTGTAAATTTTGAGTCGTTGGCTCGATACGACGATCGGAAACTGGGCTTCGAGCAAGTCGCTGAATGCTTTAGCTATTCTTTCGTGCGAATTGGAATTATTATGAAATGTTTGTTCTTCTTCTTCCGTTTGTTGTTTTTGTATCTCATGGATCAGCTGCAGCGTTATGCTTCGTATACTGTCATAACGGAAACGGTAAGCGCTGCGAAGTTCGCCCCGAATCTGTGAAAATAGACCGGCATAACGTTTTGCGGTTTCTACATCTAAAGAAACCACAGCATTTTGCGGGAATTCAAAAAACAGGATATTCGGCAATATTTCCAAAGCCTTTAAAAAAATCATCGGTAAAAAGGCAGACATAGCCTGTTTGTTCTTCGCTGATACGCTCCCAGTTGTATGGAATTTTCGGGTTTGTAAACAGTAGCGTGGTTCCTGAGATTTCGAAAACGGCATCGGCATAATGTATTTTGCTGTGTCCTGTTACAAGGCTTATTTTGTAATAAGTACGCTTGCTGTAGCGCGCCGGCTTGCCATTCGGTAATGATAGATCTTCAACCTTGATGATGTCAAAGTGACCGGCAAAATTTTCAGGCATTGCGATATCTCCATCCAGATTGTTATAAAATTCGGGGAGATCAATAGCGGTTTTCATCCTGCAAAGATATACAAAAATCAATCTTTATGTTGGGGCTTTTTTAAAAAAAGACTTCCCGGAACAACGCGTTCGATGGTTAAAAATTCCCCTGAAATCAATGAAGCAAACTGTTTTTAATGACAGTAGCTGCTTGCAAGACCGATGTTTGAACAGCAGGAAGCTTCGCGATTGGATTTAAAAGCCCGTAGTCATGAATCAGGCCGCTATACCTTGTAAGTGTCACCGAAACTCCGGCTTCATCGAGCTTTCTGGCGTATGCTTCACCTTCATCACGCAGCACGTCATTTTCTGCGGTTTGTACAAGCGCCGGTGGAAGCCCTTTCAAATCCTTTAAACTTGCCCGAAGCGGTGACGCATATATTTCTTTTCGTTTCTTAACGTCCGGCAGGTAATTGTCCCAAAACCAAATCATCATGTTTTTGGTCAGAAATCTTCCATTGGCATACGAGTGATACGATTCCGTTTCGAAATTGGCATCTGTAACAGGCCAAAGCAGTACCTGCAATTTGATTTTTGGGCCATTGTTGTCTTTAGCCATCAGCGCAACAGCCGTGGCCATATTACCGCCAACACTGTTCCCGGCAATGGCGAGGTTTTTTCCGTCCACACCGATGTCATTTCCGTTTTTGGAAACCCATTCGGTTACGGCATAAATTTCATTGATCGCTGTAGGATAACGCGCTTCGGGCGATGGCGTGTAATCAGGGAAAACCACTACTGCACCGCTGTTTACAACCAGGTCGCGAACCAACCTTCGGTGCGTTGGATAATCGCCCAAAACCCATCCGCCACCATGGATGAAAATAAATACCGGCGCGTTTGTTTTTGCGCCTATAGGTTTTACAATGTGTATTTTAACGTTGTAGCCGTTTTGCGAAATGATTTTTTCTGATTCTTCAATCCCGGAATAATCGACTTCAACCGAATTTTGCGCGCCCGTTAAAACGACTCTCGCATCTGCCGGACTTAATTGCTCAATGGGTTTTCCGTTGCCGGAATTTAGTGCTTTTAAAAATGATCTGACACCGGTAAATATTTGCGGATCATTTTCTCCTTTAAAGGTTCTTTCCTGTGACATAGCTGTTGTGTTGATTAAAATTGATGAGAAAATTGCAAGTGCGTAGCAGGGATAGTTGGTTTTCATAAATAAATTTGATTATAGTTTAACTTCTTTTGAAACCTGTACGATCAAATCTGCGACTTCCTGTGGATGCGACATAAATACAACATGGCTGCTTTTAATTTCGGTCACTTTGGTATTCGAACGTTCATACATATTGCGCTGCACATCGGGATTGATGCTTTTATCATCTGTGGCAACGATACCATATGTTGGTTTTTTATGCCACGCTGCTTCGGTAATTTTTGCATCAATGGCCTTGAAATAAAACATGCCTTGCGAAGCATACATAAAATCGGCTTGCTCTTTAGGAATGTCCGCACAAAATCCAGCATGAAATTTTGCCTTGTCATAATACAATACGCCTTTGTCATCCGGAGGTAAAATTCCATTTTCCGGCGCGTTGGGTAAGGTTTGAGCCCAATCAAAGGCCGATTCGCCTTTATCAGGCTGGTAAGCTGCCAGGTAAACCAAAGCGGCTACTTTCGAATGATTTCCTGCCTGGGTTATTACTGAGCCGCCGTATGAATGACCAACAAGGATAACGGGTCCATATTGTTTGTCTAACGCGGAAGTTGTCGCCAGTACATCTGCTTCAAGCGAACTCAAAGGAATTTGGACGACCGTTACATGGTATCCTTTTTTGGTTAGGATTTCAAATAAAGCCTTGTAACCCGAACCGTCAGAAAAAGCACCGTGCACGAGCACGACATTTTTGATGGCTTGCTTTGGCTCATCGGAATCATTAAAGGCGAGCATCATAAACAATGCGCCCAGAAGCGGATTGATCCGCGTAATTGTACTTGTTTTCATTTTGATCTTTTTATTTGTAGTTGTTGAAAATTTTTGATTTGCAGATGTTATTATAAAATTAAGCCGACACTTTGGTGTAATTATGCACCAATGCTAAATTTGGCACTGGTCCAGTTGCCGCCAGTGCTTTTTTAAGGGTCACAAATGCTTTTTCCATCTCTGGAATTTCGAGTGATGCAAAGCCCATTCGCAGTCCGTTGACTTTAGAATGATCATTTCTGTATGAATTTCCGTTGCAGATCTGTAAGCCGTTAGCTGCAGCATGATTCGACATTTTCATCAAATCGATACTTTTATCAAAACGGGTCCAGATCGCAAGACCACCTTCGGGTTTTTTAATTTCGATTATTCCGTCAAATGTGATCGCCAACATGTCGCAAAACACATTCCGACGCTCTTTGTAAATTTTAATAGCCTTGCGGAAATGTCGGTCGATTTCGCCATTGTCAAGTAAAGAGGCAAATGATTCTTCCAGAAGCGTGTCGCCCTGTCGGTCCATGTATTTCCGGAGTGTCGCCGCGGCAGCAACGAATTCCGGCGGTCCTGAAAGAAATCCAATCCGCAAGGACGGTGCAAATGTTTTGGAAAATGATCCGATGTAAACGACGTTTTCATGGTTGTCTAAAGGAATGTAAGCGTTGTCTTCATATTGAAATTCGAAATCAAAATCGTCTTCGATAATGGCAAATGAATGCATTTTAGCGAGTTCGAGCAATTTGAACCTTCTTTCCACACTCAGCGTTACCGTTGTTGGACAATGGTGCTGCGGAATGACATATACGGCTTTGATTTTTTTTGTTTGCAGTTCGTATTCCAGACAATCGGTATCGATGCCATTTTGGTCAACCGGAATGCGCAGTAGATTTGCGCCGCAAAGTTTGAAAGTCGCGTCGGCGAGCAAATGGTTTGAATTCCCAACGGCTACAAAATCACCAGGTTCAATCAGCAATTGTGCAGCAAGGTAAATGCCCATCTGGCTTCCTTTTGTGATCAGGATATCGTCTGCGGAAGCGACCAATCCGCGTGTATTCAATAAATATTTGCCGATGGAATTTCGCAGGTTTTCGCCACCTTTCGGATTGCCGTATTTCAGGAAATTTTTACCCGAAAACCGTTTGGAAATGCTTCGGTACTCGGCCATCAAATGATCGATTGGCGCCAGTCTGACATCAGGAAAACCTTCGTCTATAATCAATGCCGGTTTTTGAGACCTTAAAGGCGCAACCTCACTTTCAAATTTATTAATCCAGGTAAAACTCGTTTTAAAATCTGGTGTTTTTTGAAATGTTGTCGAAATGCGTTTTGAAACCGATGGCAATGATGCAGGGACAAAGATGCCTTTTCTGTTAACCGATTCTGCCCAGCCCTGACTGATGAGTTCTTCATAGGCGAGATTTGCGGTGTTGCGGTTTACGTGGATTAAATCGGCCAGTTTGCGAGTGCTAGGCAAAGTGTCTCCGGGCTGCAATTTCCGCTCGTCGATTAGGTTGATGAATGAATTACAGATTTGGACGTACAACGGCAGTTTGGCTGCTCTGTCTGGATTGATCAGTGTTTTATAGGGAAGCATCTTTCTTGAATTAATCTGTTAAAACTGACAATAGAAAATTTGCCGGACAAAGAAACCACCTCTATGATGACTTAAATGCCTGGTATAAAATTAAGGTTGAAAGAAACACTACATTAGTATTTTTCGATGAACGGAGGTTTTTTCACGTTGGAAAAGGGTTACTGGCCAGCAGACTTTTTTTTGGAATTAGTATCCGATGAAGTTCAAGTCGTTTTTAATTTACCTGTAAGTTTAGATTGCCAGTTCTGCCAGTGGTATTTTTTACTGCAAATCATTAAGAATATGATGCAAATAACCGGAGTAGTTACAAAATTTTCAAAGCTCGGGTTTTCGTTGGTAACAACAAATAAAGCGTTTGTTTTTAGAGAAGCGCTTTCTGAAGTAAAAAACAATTGTGTCACCAATAATTGTGCACTATTAAATCCAACAGCCAATTCGATTCCTTCATCCATTAGTGTTAAAACACAAAAAAATAAAGTGTAAATCAGATGGGCAATAAAAACTGTAAGGAATTCTACTGCACTTATCTCGGGATGTAAGGTGTATATAATTGACGAAATCACAGCAATCAGTATTATTGGAAACCAACGGTTGCCTGACAAATTCGCGAACCCCTGCATCAGATAGCCATAATAGACTGTTACTTCAGTTGATGAACGTACAAATGTGAGGAAAATAAGAATGCTTAGATAAATTAAAAATGGAATGGGTTTGAATACAAAAACCTGATCATCGGGAAAAATGGAAATAATGATTAGATAGCAAAAAGCCCAGTAAACGGCGCTCACCCAAAAGGCGAAAAAAATGCGATGCCAGTCTATTTTTAATCTTGAAGTTGTCACTGACCTGAAGCTTTGTCGATGCAAGTATTGAAATATAAAATACATTGACAATAGTGCAATAACATAAGTAATCAACAGCAAAAACAGCGTTACATTTGGGGGAAGATAACTTAAAGTTCCGTTTCCTGTAGTAGGTAATTTAGATTTATGGTTTAGCGAAGCAGAGAGCATGACGCACATGCTGATTATAAACTGGCCGACGCTAAACCCCAAAAGAATTAGTAATGATCCCAGCAAATATTTCCAAAATTTATTTTGCGGTTTGATTCCTTGCTCTAAAAACATATCACCTTATTTTAGTGTTCACTTTGTATTGTATCAGGATATTTTTCAATTGCCTTAACTATGGGTAAAACTTCAATTTGTCCTAAAAGTTTTTGCTTCCAGTTTGCCCAACCGTACTTTTTGCTGCAGATTAGTAGGAATATTGGAATGATAATTAAACGTTCAACGATATTTTCAAGCCCGATTCCAGTTTCTGGATGGTCATGATTCAGTGTCATAAATAATGATGCAGTCTTGATCGCAGTGTCATCTGATGTCCAAAAGCACTGCGTTATGAGCAATGTTGCCGTGTAAAAACCAATGGCCAGTTCGATTCCTTCATCCATTAGCGTTAGTACACAAAAAAACAAAGCGTAAATGAGCTGAAAAAAAAACATTGTAATATAACCCTTAGCACCAATTTCGGGATGCGTAATATACACAAGCGAAGAAATAACAGCAACCATTATCATAGGAAACCAACGATTTGCTGACAGGTTTGCAAATCCTTGCATCAGATAACCGCAGTAAACGACCTGTTCGGTGAATGCACGCAGAAATGAAAGGCAAATTATAATTATAAAATAGATTGCAAAAGCAAGTGGTTTAAATATAAAAACCTGTTCATCAGGCCAAAAGTAAATCAGAAAGCAATAAAAAACGATAGAAAAAGTAGTGCATAAACCAAAAGAAAAAAAAATTCGCCGCCAGTCGATTTCAGTTCTTGAAGTGATTAAGGATTGCCAGGTTTGATTATGCAGGTAGCGAGAAACAAAATAAATTGCGGTTAATGCCGCTGTATAAACAATCAAAAATAATAGTAAGACAATGTTTGGAGAAAGGGCGCCAAGCGAACCATTAGCAGTGTTGGGTAATTTGGTAAGGTTTACCGATGCAGTGAGGAAAACAATCAATGAAATTAAAATTTGACCGATGCTGAGTCCGACAAAAATAAGAAGAGAGCCCAATAAATATTTCCAAAACTTATTTTGCAGTTTGGTTCCTTGTTCTAAAAACATTATTAAAATTTTAATTGGATTTATGTAAAATTACTGAAAAATTAACTAATAAGTTGAAATCATCTATAATTTGATAAGAATTGATAACATAACTATACAATTGATAACATACTGTATTGTTTTAAGCTTTTTACTTTTTTGAGATGGCAGTTTTTTATATTGAGCCATTAACTCAATGAATCGTAAAAATGTTGTGCTTCCAAGACAGCATGGCTGCAAATGTTTTTCAATTCTTGAATCGCGTTTAAAACTTGATGATTCATGGCTTCAGCATTTTCCAAAATAAACAATAAATCGCTGCATTTTGGAAGCAAACCCATAATCGAAAGGCTGGTTTGCATATTATGGGCAATTTGGTTAATTTCTGCAAAGTTCTGGTTTTCAAAACCATTTTGTATTGAATTTAGGAAATCTGGAATGGATGCGATAAATTGGCTGGTCACTATTTTTTCATAAGCAATGCTGCTGTTGCTGACTTCTTTAATATAGCTCAAGTCAATATATTGGTATTCGGGAATTGTCATCAAAGCAGGAATTTTAATGGGATCCGAAATCACAGCTGGAGTAAATTGCATTAAAATTTCAAGCAATTCATTATGATTGATCGGTTTCGAAAGGTAAGCATCCATTCCGCTGTCGATGCATTTTTCTTTTTCTCCCTGCAGCGCGTGTGCAGTCATGGCGATGATGGGAATTTGCAATTCCAGCTTTTCGCGTATATATTTTGTTGCGGCATAACCGTCCATGCCGGGCATTTGCAAATCCATCAGGATGGCGTCGAAACTTCGAAGTTTTAAAAGCCTGATCGATTCATTACCATCTGAAGCCATCGTAAATGAAAAATTCCATTCGGTGAGTAAATGTTTCATCAGCGTCTGGTTCATTAAATTGTCTTCTACTACCAGCAAATGCATGGGATTGTTCCGGTTAATTTCATCGTTGCCGACTTGCAGAT
>Ga0247805_1001445_pt1 | contig 11461 bp, 6 predicted proteins | sample UWRJL044104R1_FD_180930 | JGI IMG/M metagenome (GOLD analysis project Ga0247805, IMG submission 180930) | Plant litter microbial communities from Arlington Agricultural Research Station in Wisconsin, United States - UWRJ-L044-104R-1 | ecosystem: Environmental > Terrestrial > Plant litter >...
GATTTTACTCTTTCTGCATCAAATCCTTCTTCTATGATGGACCAATTGTCTGGTTTGATATAATCCTGGTTCATGATTTCTTGTGTTTTGCATTTAAAAGCCAATTGGGCTTTATCAATTCGTGATTTATTTTTTGATTAATGATTCGATGAAAGGGGTTTCGATATGCGTAAAATCTGGGAAAATGAAGTTTGCTTCATGTAAAACGGAATGTTCTCCAATTCCGACGCTTGTCATTTTTGCGATGTTGGCCGCCTGAATTCCCGCAACGGAATCTTCAAAAACAATGGAATTTTCATTTGAAACTCCGAGTGCTTTGGCTGCCTGAATAAAAACTTCTGGATCCGGTTTAGCATGTGTCACGTCATTTCCGTCGATGATGGCATCGAAGTAGCTGATGGTTTTGGTCTTTTCTAAAATAGGCCTGGCATTTTTACTGGCGGAGCCCAATGCAATTGGCTGGTTTTGTTCTTTGAGAAATTTCAGGATGTGCATCACGCCAGGCAAAATTTCGCTTTCGTCCATGTTCACGAGATACGACAAATAATCTTCGTTTTTCTGGGCGAGCCATTTGTCTTTGTCGCTTTGTGAAGCGGTGATTTTTCCAAGTTCCAAAATAATGTCGAGGGAACGCACGCGGCTGACGCCTTTTAATTCTTCATTGCGTTCCGGGGTAAATTCGATCCCGAGTTCATTGGCAATTTTCTGCCACGCCAAGTAATGGTATTTGGCTGTGTCAACGATTACGCCGTCGAGGTCGAATATAAATGCTTTCTTGTTAGTCATTAATGATTTGCTTAATGTTTATTTTTGATTTGTCGTTGATTGTTAGTGCAATGATTCCTGCAATAATCATGGAAACACCGCCAATCAGCAGGGCGTAGATGGGTTCACTGTTGAAAAATTTCGATACTAAAAACCCCAGAATAGAGGCTGCAACCAATTGTGGGATGACAATAAAGAAGTTGAAAACGCCCATGTAATACCCCATTTTACTTGATGGCAATGCGCCCGAAAGCATCGCGTACGGAATGGACAAAATACTTGCCCAGGCAATTCCGACGCCGATCATTGGCAACCATTCGATATTGAATGTTGTAGGTTCTTTAATGAAATACAACGAGATCAGTCCGAAGCCACCAACGGTCAACGCGAAAAAATGGGTAAATTTTCTACTCGTAACTTTTGCAAGCAACGGCAATAAAAATGCGGCTAATGCAGCAATCAGATTGTAGTTGGCAAACATTTCCCCAACCTGATTGGCTCCGGTATTGTAAGCTTCTGACGTGGTATCGGTTGTCCCGTAAATGTGCTGCGTTACGGCCAAAGTGGTGTAAATCCACATTGAAAATAAGGCGAACCAGGAGAAAAACTGTACCCATGCGAGTTGCTTCATGATTTTCGGCATGAATTGAAAATCATTCATAATCGTTACAAAACCATTGTCGGTTTTGTTTGATTTTTGCATAAGTCCCGAGAAAACCATTGCAAATCCGCCAAGGCCGATCATTCCCAAAGACAACACGTACAGATCTTTTTTGAGATCGTAATAATAAATGGCAAACGAGAAAATAAAACTGACCGCCAGAAACAACAATCCTTTAGTCAAATGCGAAGCCCCATTTTTAGCAAACCATTCTGGAGAATGGCTCTCTTTTTTAAATTCGTTGGCTTTGTGCGCTTCAAAAGCTGCGAGTTCTTCAGGGGAATATTCTTTCGAGGTAAGTACGGTCCAAAGTACGGTAATGATAAAAGCGACGCCGCCGATGTAAAAGGAATATTTCACCGAATCCGGAATGATTCCCAATGGAGCCGTATTCTTTACATCGAAATGTGTTAATATCAAAGGCAGTTTGGATGCTACGTAAGCACCAATTCCGATAAAGAAACTCTGGGTAGCAAAGCCCATTGTTCGTTGTTTTTCCGGTAAATTGTCGCCAACAAATGCGCGGAAAGGCTCCATGGAAACGTTGATAGAAGCATCCATGATCCATAACATTCCAGCGGCAAACCACAGTACGGGAGAGTTGGGCATGATGAATAGAGCGGCAGAAGCCAGGATGGCACCCGCAAGAAAATACGGTTTTCTACGTCCGAGTTTGGTCCATGTCCGATCAGAAAAATAACCAATTATAGGTTGGATAATTAATCCGGTAAGCGGAGCAGCCACCCAAAGGATCGGGATGTCATCAATGTTCGCTCCTAAAGTTTGAAATATACGGCTGACATTAGAATTCTGCAAAGCAAAACCCATTTGTATTCCGAGAAATCCGAAGCTCATGTTCCAGATTTGCCAGAAACTTAATTTACGCTTTTCCATTATCGTAATTTAGAATTATAGTACGATAAGCGCGATGCTTATCAAAACTCACTTAATTTTCGAAGTAAAGTATAAGCTTTGATATTGGCCGTAAATATAGGATAATTTTTGTTTTAAAAATTGTTTTTTGGATTTTAACAGTTTTAAAAAAGCAAAAAATATTATATTAAGTCATTGTAAATTAAATGTTTACCGAAACTACAACGTTGGCGTAGATTCTCTGACCACCAAATGGGTTTCGATGACCTCGGTTTTGTAATGTTCTTCTTCCTCATCTTCAGATTCGAGCCTTTCGATGAGCATCTTAGCCGCTTTTCCACCCATTTTGATACCATTTTGGCTTACGGTTGTGATGCTTGGAGATGAGTATTTGGAGATGATTCCGTCTGTAAATCCAATGACAGCAATGTCCTCAGGAACTTTGAGTCCGAGTTTTCCCGCAGCTTTTATTGCGGTAACGGCAAACAATTCATTTACTGCAAAAATCGCGTCGACTTCGTTATTTGCTATTAAATTTTCGATCTGGTCTGCACAGTTGTCGATGTCTTCAATGCGCAATATTAAGTTTTCATCGGGTTTGATTTCGTTGTTGTGAAGTGCTTTTGTGTAGCCTTCGGTGCGCAATTTTCCAACGCTGACATAATCTACTGTGGTGATGAGTGCTATTTTTTTAAACCCTTTGTCAATCAGGCTTTGTACCGCTTCAAAGGCAGCAAGGTTGTCGTCAATGATGACTTTATCACACAGAATGTCATTCGTCACGCGGTCAAACATGACTACAGGCATGCCTTGATTGATGACTTCGGTAATGTGATGAAAATCCTTTTTATGCTGCGTTTCTTTGGATAATGACATGATAAACCCGTCGATACTTCCGTTGGCCAGCATTTCCATATTGATAACTTCTTTGTCGAAGGATTCATCTGAAAGGCAAACAATTACATTGTATCCGTTTTCATTTGCGACATGCTCGATTCCGCTGATGACAGTGGCGAAAAAATGGTGTACGATCTCAGGAATAATGATGCCGATGGTTTTGGTTTTTTTATTCTTGAGACTCAGCGCAATCAGGTTGGGTTTGTAGTTGTATAATTTGGCGAAAGCCTGCACTTTTTGGCGCGTATCTTCGCTAATTTCGGGGCTGTCACGAAGTGATTTGGAAACGGTTGAAATCGAGACATCTAATTCTTTTGCAATTTGTTTCAGAGTGACTTTCCTTTTCATGTGTTTTCTGTGGTATATTGATTTGCGAATAAAGATAAATTTAATTTTGATAAATCGAAATTTTAGGCCTGAAAATGTGCCGATTCGGGAAAGTTGTCAACACGAAAACGTTTTCGCGACACAATTAACAAGGAGTAAATTGCAGCATATTAAATTTTGGTTAATTTTAACATTCGAAGTATAAGTATTAAGCTCAAAAAACTAATTCTAACTTAAACAAAATGTATGAAAACAATTTATAACAAGTTGTTATTTTTATTCCTACTGCTTCCATTTGGTGTGTTGGCACAGAGCACATTAAGCGGAACGGTTCTTGACGACAAGTCAAAACAGCCGCTTCCGGGTGTAAATGTAGTCGTTCAGGGGTCGGCAACAGGAACCCAAACCGATTTTGACGGTAAATTCCAGTTGGCCAATGTGAAGAGCGGCGATGTTGTCATTTTTTCCTATTTGGGTTACACTAACTCAACAATTACGTATTCAGGACAGACGAATTTATCGATTAGCCTTGCCGAGGAATCAAACCAGCTTCAGGAAGTTGTGGTTCAGGTAGGTTATGGATCTGTAAGGAAAAAGGATGCAACCGGAGCGGTTGAACTGATTACTGCGAGAGATTTTAATAAAGGGGCAATCACTAGTGTTGACGGTTTGTTGAATGGCCGCGCTTCAGGTGTTGTTGTAACAGGCTCAGGAACTCCGGGAGACAATCCGGTGATCCGAATTCGTGGAGGATCTTCACTTTTAGCTTCAAATGATCCATTGGTTGTTGTAGATGGTTTGCCTTTGGAAGGTGTTTCGCTAAGCTCCATCAATCCAAATGACATCGAATCATTTTCAATTTTAAAAGATGCGTCTTCGGCTGCAATTTATGGAAACAGGGCTTCCAATGGTGTTATTCTTATCACTACAAAACGAGGTTCTAAAAAAGGCATCCAAGTCAACTTTAGCACCTTTACAACCTTAAATACTTTGGCTAAAAAGCAGGATGTATATGGGGCAGATGAATTCAGGACGTTAATTGCAGAAAGGGTTCCTGCTGAAGTTGACCAATTGGGAACTGCAAATACGGACTGGCAAAAACAAATTTTTAAAAATTCATATACTTCTGATGTTAATGCTTCGGTATTGGGAAATATTTTTGGAGTTGTGCCAGCGAGGTTAACTGTAGGAAATACAGACAACAACGGGATTTTAATGACTTCCGAGTTTAAAAGAACAACAGGGTCTTTCGCTTTAAATCCAAGTTTGCTTAAGGATCATCTAAAAGTAAACCTGACTGGAAACTACGCTTACACATACATCCGTAAAGCAGATGAGGGCGCGATAGGAAATGCGATCTCATTTGACCCGACACAATCGGTTTATGATCCAGCTTCTCCATTTGGGGGTTACACAGAATCGTATGATCTTACTACAAACGTTCCGCAAGGGCCTGCAAATCCTGTCTCGCAATTGCTTGAAAAAAGAAATATCAGAAACGTACAAAGGTATTATGGAAATTTAAATATCGACTACAAATTGCATTTCTTTCCTGACTTGCGTGTAATCTTGAATTATGGTTATGAAAGAACAAGAGGAGATGGTTCTGATTATACTAGCCCATTATCAAGACTTGGATTTAACAATACGCTCGGAACGGCTCCACTATCTTTAGAAGCCGGACAAATTGGTAATTCTTCAAGACCTATTGATGAAAATTATGACAGAAAAAATGAGAATAGAAACGTACAGCTGAATTATACTAAAGCTTTCGGAAAGCTCAATGTGGATTTACTTGCAGGTTATGAATGGCAGCAATTTGACGAAATAAAACGCGGCACAGGAAATGAGTTGCTTTACGGACGTGGACTAGGTGCTGAAGCTGGTATTGATACTTACACAAGTCCTGGAAATAATTTGCAAGCTTATTTTGGCCGTTTGAATCTTGGATTTAACGATAAGTATTTGTTGACCGTAAATTTCAGACGTGACGGTTCAACCAAAATCTCCCCTAAAAACAAATGGGCTAACTTCTGGGGTGCCGCTTTTGCCTGGAAATTGAAAGAAGAAAACTTCCTCAAAAATTCTACTGTATTTTCTGATTTGAAGTTAAGATTGAGTTATGGAGAAACAGGACAACAAAATCTTCCTAACGCTTACGCATGGATTAAAAAATACAATGTTTCCGGAAGTGCCTATTACCAATTTGGCGACCTTTTCTATTCGGTGGCAAGGCCTGACGGATACAATGAGAATTTGAAATGGGAGCGAAGCGGGAAATACAACGTTGGAGTTGATTTTGGGTTTTTCAACAACAGGCTTAGAGGTTCGCTTGATGGATATTTTTCAAAAACAACCGATTTGTTTGCCAATGCCAATCAGGGTGCCCTAGGAAATTTGTACATCTACGGACCTACGAACGTGGGATCTTTGGAAACCAAAGGAGCTGAGTTGGGTCTAAATCTTGATGCAGTTAAAAATGAAAACTTCAACCTTAGTTTCAATTATAACGTAAGTTATACTAAAATTAAATTGACAGACTTATTTACCAACAATTTACCTGTTGGAAGTTTAGGTGATGGGCTTTATTCACAAATTCATCAGGTAGGATTGTCTCCTAATGCATTTTGGGTATACGAGCAAATTTATGATGCCAATGGAAGGCCAATTGAAGGCGCCTATGTAGACAGAGATGGAAACGGCACTATAGATAGTAAAGACAAACACAATGCTCACAAGCCTCAGCCAGATGTGACTATGGGATTTTTGACCAACGCAACCATTTATAAAAATTGGGATTTTTCTATGGCATGGAGAGCAAGTCTTGGGAATTATGTGTATGATCAGGTATCTGCAAACAGGTCTACGCTAAACGGGCTTTGGAGTACATTTACACAAACCGTAAGCAACACAACGACTGATTATAGCAATACAAATTTCACTGCTGCTGTAAAAGAGTCAGATTATTATGTTAAAGATGCAAGTTTCCTTAAATTGGACAATGTAACCGTAGGATATAATTTCAGAAATGTGCTTAATGCTAAAGATCAGACAAACCTGAGATTGTATGTTGGCGTTCAAAATGTCCTGACCATTACAAAATACGATGGAATTGATCCAGAGGTATTTAATAACGGAGTAGATGGAACTATTTTTCCAAGAGCGAGAATGTTTATGTTGGGTTTAAATGCTAATTTCTAAAAGAGTAAAAAATGAAAAAGTTTAAAATTAATTTACTATACTTCCTTCCGGTTGTAATGCTTTTTTGGAGCTGTGAGAAGGATCTTGACATTGTCCCTAAAGACGACGATGATTTTACAAGCGAGCAGTTTTTCGCGAATCCTGCATCTTATAAACAGTTTTTAGCAAAAATTTACGGAGGATTAGCGCTTACCGGGAATTCAAACGTTGCAGGAAACTCAGATTTGGGTGACTCTGCACTTGGTGCTGTTGATGAAGGGTACTCACAATATCTTAGGGGTTGGTGGCAATTGCAGGAGGCGTCAACTGATGAGGCAATTATCGCATGGACCGATCCAACGCTGCCAGATTTAAGTTTTAATACATGGAATGCAGATAATGTTTATGTAGAAGCTTTTTTTGCAAGGATATTTTTTCAGATCGGACTTTGCAATGAGTTTTTAAGAGAAACGACCGATGCTAAGTTATCTTCGAGAGGTGTTTCAGCCGACTTGCAGGCGCAAATCAGGACGTTTCGTGCAGAGGTAAGGTTTATGAGAGCGCTCTCATATTATCACGGGGTTGATATTTTTGGAAAACTTCCTTTCGGAACTGAAGAGAATGTGTTGGGTACACCACCGCAAATGCAATCCCGCCAATTTATATTCGATTACATCTTATCAGAATTGAATGCAATTGATGGCGATCTTGTTGCACCTAGAAGTAACGAATATGCAAGAGTTGACAAAGCAGCAGGATGGATGCTGAAAGCAAAACTTTTGTTGAATGCAAAAGTTTATACTGGAACCGACAGAAGTGCAGAAGCACTAGATGCGGTAAATCAGGTAATTGGATCAGGATACACTATTGCACCAATTCCTTTCGCCAATTTGTTTAAAGCAGATAACGATAAAAACGGCGCTCAAAATGAAGCAATCTTTCCTATTGCTTATGATGGAACATTAACGGGAAGTTACGGTGGAATTACATTCCTTATCCATGGCGGAGCAAGCAATGCGATGGCAGCAATATTAGGAATTGACACTGGATGGGGCGGATTTAGAGTTCGTCAGGAATTTATCAGTTCTGTGGGAGGTACTTCTGATGCACGCATAATGTATGCACCAGGCAATACTGATCCGGCTTCAATTACGAATCCTACGACTGCGACAAGTTCGACATCATTTGACCAAGGGAAAAAATTAATAAAATTCAGTAATATTAAATCTGATGGAACAACAGGTAAAAGTATTACATTTCCGGACACTGATTTTCCACTATTCAGGTTAGCCGATGCATATCTCATGTATGCTGAGCTGGCTGCAAATGGATATGGCGACAAAAACCTCGCAGTTACTTATGTAAATAATTTAAGAAAAAGAGCCAATCCAGCTGCTGCGACAATTACTGCAGCAGATTTGACAGCAGACCTAGTTCTTAGTGAAAGAGGAAAGGAATTGTATTGGGAAGGTTACAGAAGACAAGATTTAATAAGATTTGGAAAATACCTAACTGCCTATAACTGGCAATGGAAAGGTGGCGTGCAGTCTGGAACTTCTCTTCCAGAATACAGATTGCTTTACCCTATTCCAAATAAAGAAATAAATACAAATCCAAACCTGACGCAAAACCCAGGGTATTGATATTAAACTGATAAACAATGAAAAATATATTTAAAACAATAATTTTTGTATTTTGCCTTATCGTATTAGGAGCATGTGAAGATGACCCGGATCCGGTTGTATCTGCAAATGGGTTTTCATTTACTGCGGCCGATGCGCCAACTTCAAATTTCGTGCTGTTGCCACAAAACGATGCCAATGCCGTAGCCACATTAAAATGGGATAAGGTTGATAACGGAACTGGAAGTGATGTTTCTAAATACAATATTGAAGCCGCTTTGAGTGGAACCAATTTTGCCAAGCCGATCACATTAAACTCAGGGAATGTTACACCGAATGATAATTCTTACGCAATTAGCGTGAAAGAACTTAACATGATTGCAAACCAACAGCCAGAATACGAATGTGGAAAGCAAATGTCTTTTGATGTAAGGGTTAAGTCAACACTTGGAAAAGGATATTATAATGAATTTGTACAGTATTCTTCAAATGTTCTAACATTAAACATTACACCATATTCTACATTGTTGCCTGTAATGAGCTTTTCATCTACCGCGCCATCCGCGGCTACTGTTGGTAATTTGGCTGCTTCATCAGTTTTGACATCAGATTATGAAGGTTACATGTGGCTTGAAGCCGGAACATACAAATTTTACAAAGCCAATGGCTGTGGCACTTTTGATAATCAAACGGTATATGGTGATACAAATGGCTATAACGTTGCCGTAGCAGGATTTTATCTTGTTAAAGCAAATTTGACCGGAACACCGCAATACTCGTTTAGAATGATATCTTGGAATTTCTTTGGACCTGCTAAACCAACTTTTCCTGGAGCAAATTCGGCTTTGACTTATGACCAAAATACAGGACTGTGGAAAACAGCCGCGCCAGTTAGTTTAGGTGGCGGATACGAGATACAATTCAGATCTAATGGTGCAGGAACATCGATACTGCTTCTCGGCGGATTTGACGCTTCAAAAATCGGCGAAAAATATGCAGGCACAGTGATGAGTTATGATGGCCTTCAATTAATTGTTCCGGGAACTAGATCGCCAAGGGTAAACAGTCCCTTTCTAATTACATTGGATCTAAGAAGCCCTAGAAATTACAAATACTCAATTACACCAGCGCCTTAATTGCGCTACAATCTTTATTAAAGGGCTGTGTTTTACAGCCCTTTTTTATCCTAAATACCACTTATGAAAAAAAATATTTTATTAAGTTTAATGCTGGCCTTGATGTCATTTGCAGGTTTTAGCCAGCAGGTTACCATTACACCGGCTACCTTTAATGCGACTGACGAGATTACAATTAAAGTTTCGTTTGCCAGTGCAACCTGCAATACAATGGGCACAGCGCCAACGGCCGTTTACATGCACGCAGGAATTGGAAACGACACCAACGCTTTCGGTTTTGCCGTCGTAGGGAATTGGGCTCAGGACGACGGTATCGGGGCAATGGTAAACAATGGCGACGGTACTTTTAGTAAAACACTAACGCCAAGTACGTATTTTGGACTCACCCCAGCGCAAATATCAAGCGCCACAAAAATGGGAATGGTATTCAGAAGTCCTGACGGAACTAAAACACTAAAAAAAGCACCAAGCTGCGGCGACTTCATTTACAATGTTGGGTATTTCCAATCAACATTGATTACGCCCGCCGAAAACAGTTCTATGATCATTGCATCGGGATCAAACTTAAGCATTCAGGCATCAAACACAAATGGAAACGCCAACTACAATCTTAAAGCGAACGGTGCGAGCATCAGTATGACTTTTGGAACACCAAGTTTTTCTTACACCCATACAAATATCACTTCGAACCAAAATTACGAGCTCGTCATTACGCAGGGAACTTCGGTTCAGACTAAAAAATTCTCGGTAATTGTAAATCCCGGGTTGATTTCAGAAGCTTTGCCGTCTGGTTTAATCGAAGGAATCAATTACAATTCAGCAGATGCAACAAAGGCAACTTTGGTCCTGGATGCGCCTTTCAAGGATTTTGTTTATGTAGCGGGAAGTTTCAACAACTGGCAACCAACGGCAGCGTATGCAATGAAAAAAGATCCTGCTTCAACAAAATTTTGGCTTGAAATTTCAGGATTAACGCCAGCTGCGATCAACAGTTACCAGTATTGGGTGGTAGATACAACACCGGTTTCAGGCTCTCCAATGCTCGTGAAAACCGCCGATCCGTTTTCAACTTTGGTGTTGTCGCCATTTGACGATAGAGACATTCCGGCTGCAAGTTATCCTGATTTGCCACCGTTCCCTGTTGGGCCAACCACAGAAGTAACGGTGCTTCAAACGGCAAAACCTAGCTACAACTGGCAGGTCACGAATTTTGCAAAACCTAAAAAGGAAGATCTGGTCGTTTACGAATTGCTTGTAAGGGATTTTGATTCGCACCGGAATTACCAGGATGTGATCGATAAAATCGAATATTTTAAAAGCCTTCACATCAACGCTATCGAATTGATGCCGGTAATGGAATTCGAAGGCAATGAAAGCTGGGGGTACAACACGGCGTTTCATATGGCGCTTGACAAGTTTTACGGACCTGAAAGCAAACTCAAAGAACTGATCGATCTTTTCCACCAAAATGGGATTGCGGTGATTCTTGACGTGGCTTTAAACCATGCTTTCGGAAGAAATCCGATGGACCGCATGTGGATGAGCGATCCTGACGGTGACGGATTTGGAGGACCTACATCTGAAAATCCATATTTTAACGTAACTTCTACACACAGCTATGGCGTTGGGAACGATTTCAACCATCAGCAGCCAAGAACAAAAACATACGTGAAAAGAGTGATCGAGCACTGGATCAATGAATTTCACATTGATGGTTTCCGTTGGGATTTAACCAAAGGATTCACCCAAAATTGTACCGGAAGCGACGCTTGCACAAACGGTTACCAACAGGACCGCGTTGATGTTTTAAAAGAATATGTTGATTATTCCTGGAGCCTTGACCCGACGCACTATGCGATTTTTGAACACCTCGGTGCGGATAATGAAGAGCAACAATGGGCCAATTACAGGATCAATGAAACACCAAGCAAAGGGGTGATGATGTGGGGCGAAATGTTTACACAATACAAACAATTGGCTTTGGGTTATGCGGCAGACAT
>Ga0247805_1001446_pt1 | contig 11459 bp, 7 predicted proteins | sample UWRJL044104R1_FD_180930 | JGI IMG/M metagenome (GOLD analysis project Ga0247805, IMG submission 180930) | Plant litter microbial communities from Arlington Agricultural Research Station in Wisconsin, United States - UWRJ-L044-104R-1 | ecosystem: Environmental > Terrestrial > Plant litter >...
TGACCAGACTGCCCATTACCCAGTTCCCCGATATTGCTCCACCCACAGTATTCGTTTCAGGAGCCTATCCGGGCGGAAACAGTGAAAGTGTGACCAGATCTGTTATCACACCTTTGGAAGAAGCTATTAATGGTGTGGAAAATATGCAGTATATGACTTCCTCAGCGGGTAGCGATGGCTCATTTTCAATTACGGTGATTTTTGGTCTCGGAATTGATCCTGACCAGGCAGCTGTAAACGTACAGAACAGGGTTGCCCAGGTTAACAGCCAGATTCCCGAAGAAGTACTCCGCGCAGGAATTACGACCACCAAACAGCAGAACAGTAACATTATGTACTTTAACCTAACCAGCGAGGATAAGGAAAAGTATGATGAAATCTTTCTGCAGAACTATGCAAAAATTAATCTGGTACCAACATTAAAACGTATCCCTGGAATCGGGAATGTACAACTCTTTGGCAGCAAGGACTATTCTATGCGAATCTGGCTCGATCCGGGCAAGCTAACCATGAATAAGCTGGTACCGCAGGATATTGAAAATGCTTTAAGTAAAAGTAGCCTGGAAGCATCTCCAGGAAAACTCGGCGAAGACTCTGATGCTCCTCTGCAGTATGTAATCAAATACAAAGGTAAACTGAATCAGAAAGAAGAATTCGAACGGATTATTGTCAAATCAAATCCGGATGGTTCGATGCTGCGTCTTAGGGATGTATCCAGAATAGAATTCGGAGCTTCTTTTTACGACAGTGATAATAAATCCAATGGAAATCCAGCGGTGACTATGGGAATCCAGCAGACCAGCGGATCCAATGCCACTAAGATTGAAACTGCCGTCCGTAAAAATCTAGAGGAACTAAACAAAAAATTCCCTAAAGGAGTAAAATACGAGATTATCCAGAGTGTAAAAGAACAACTGGATCAATCTATTGCCCAGGTGAAGACCACCCTGATAGAGGCCTTCATTTTGGTCTTTATTGTTGTGTTTATTTTCCTTCAGGATTTCCGTTCTACATTGATCCCTGCTATAGCTGTACCAGTTGCAATTATCGGTACCTTCTTTTTTCTTCAGCTGATAGGCTTTACCATTAATGTACTAACCTTATTCGCGCTGGTACTGGCGATTGGAATTGTAGTGGACGATGCTATCGTAGTGGTAGAAGCGGTTCATGCAAAATTGAATGGCAGCAATCTTACACCTCAGGAAGCTACGCAGTCTGCGATGAGTGAAATTACCGGAGCCATTATCTCTATTACACTCGTCATGTCAGCGGTATTCCTGCCGATTGGATTTATGGAAGGTCCTTCCGGCATATTCTATAAGCAATTTGCTTTTACACTGGCCATTGCCATTCTAATCTCCGCTGTTAATGCTTTAACACTCAGCCCGGCACTATGCGCCCTGTTTCTCAAAGCTGAACACAGTCCTGCAGCAAATGAGCCGGCACCTGGTTTCAAAAAGCGTTTCTTTACGGCTTTCAATATAGGTTTTGATGGTCTGACCAATAAATATATCCATAGCGTTTCTTTCCTGATCAGGAAAAAATGGTGGAGCATGGGTGGCCTTGCTATTGTCAGCGGGCTCGCTTTCTGGATGATGACTGTGTACCCTAAAGATTTTATTCCAGAAGAGGATGACCGTTTTATCATGTATAATCTGTCGCTTCCGGCAGGTACTAACCTGAACTATACAACTACGGTGATCGATAGAATCGACAGTGCTTTCAGGACAATGCCGGAGGTAGAGAGTATTACGAGTGTTTCAGGGTTTAATATGCTGAGCAATAGTGCCGGTCCATCCTATGGTATTGGATTTATGCGACTGAAAGAGGCTAAAGACCGGGGTGAAATTCAGGATATGAATAAAATCATAGAGGCGATGAACAGCCGCTTGGATGGTATACGTGAAGGAGAGTTAAGCCTCTTCCGCTCCCCTCCTGTCCAGGGATTCGGCAGTGTGAGTGGCGCAGAAATGGTATTGCAGGACAAATCGGGTGGTGAGTTGACAAAGTTCAATGAGAATGCTCAGCAGATTATCGAAGAGCTGAATGGCTTACCTGCTGTTGCAGCTGCATTTACAACATTCAGAGCCGATTTCCCACAGTATGAAGTTATTGTCGATGAAGATAAGGCCAATCAGCTGGGTACAAATACCCGTGATATCTTAACCACTATGCAACTTTTTTACGGTGGAAGCCAGGCCGGTGATTTTGTTCGTTTCGGTAAATTCTACCGGGTTACACTGAAGTCAGAAGGCGCTGCGAGAATGGATGAAAATTCATTGAGCCAGGTATTTATTAAAAGTGAGACGGGAGCTATGATTCCTGTAAATACACTGGTTAAACTCAAAAAAGTATATGGTCCGGAAGTAGTGAGCAGGTATAATCTGTTTAATAGTATTACGGTGAATATCATGCCTGCGCCGGGTTATAGCAATAGCCAGGCAATGGACGCTGCAGAACAGGTCCTTGCAGAAAAACTTCCTGCAGATTACGGATTTGAATGGAGCGGATTAAGTCGTGAAGAACGCAATTCAGGCGGACAGACGGTATTTGTCTTCGGAATGTGTATCCTGTTCACATACTTCCTTCTAGCTGCACAATATGAAAGTTACCTGCTGCCATTAGCGGTTATCCTTTCCATCCCTACCGGGATACTGGGGGTGTTCATTGCAATCGGCGCAACGGGTATCACCAACAATATTTATGTACAGATCGGGCTGATCATGCTCATCGGATTATTAGCCAAGAATGCTATTCTGATTGTCGAATTTGCCCTGCAGTCCCGTCGTAACGGAACACCATTACTGGAAGCTGCGCTTAGCGGCGCCAGATTGAGGTTGAGACCAATTCTTATGACATCACTGGCATTCGTTGCCGGCCTTGTTCCGCTAATGATGGCGACAGGACCATCTGCAGTAGGTAACCGTTCAATCAGTACCAGTGCCGCAGGCGGGATGCTTTCAGGCGTACTCCTCGGCTTATTTATAATTCCTGTTCTGTTTATCATTTTCCAGGGACTGCAAGAAAAGATCAGCCGGAAAAAACTATCCTGACACAGGCAAAATCAAACGAAAATCACATGAATTTAAAACATCTCATTATAGGTATATCCATGCTTTCAGTTGCTTCCTGTAAAATAGGAAAAGACTATGTAAAGCCCGAAACCGGCCTGCCAGATGCATTCCGAAATGCCGTTGTCACCACCGATACGCTTACACTGCCGGACGGTAAATCTTTCTTCAGAAACAGGGTCTTGTTAGCGCTGATCGATACTGCGTTAGTTAAAAACAACGATCTGAAAGTTGCACTGGCTAATATCACCAGCGCTCAGCTTACCTTAAAAAGGGTCAGACTGAATTATCTGCCTGAGCTGACTGCACAGGTAAATGGCAGTCACAATATTTCTTCAAAAAACAGTCTTGCAGGGATCGGAAACGAACAGTTTACCGGATCCCGGGACATCGAAGATTATACAGCATCACTGGGCTTTAGCTGGGAAATCGACATCTTCGGGCGTATTAAAAGGGAAAAAGAAGAAGCTCTTGCATTGATGCTGCAAAATATAGAAGTCAAAAAAACGGTACAAACCCGGCTGATAGCAGATGTTGCGAACGCATATTATAACCTAATTATGCTGGATGAGCAACTTCATATTGCGAAACAGAGTTTCGCACTGAGCGATAGCACCTATAAACTCCTCCAGGTACAATATGAAGTTGGAGAAACTACTTCCTTAGGTTTGCAGCAAGCAGAAGCGCAACTCGAAATGACCAGACAACTCATTCCTCAGATCGAACAAAGTATTGCCCTTCAGGAGAACGCAATGAGCCTGCTGACCGGTACTTTCGCGGGCCAGGTTAAACGTACAGAACAACCGGGTGCAGAATTTCGGGCAGAGGACCATACTGGATACCCGGTATCGTTATTATCCTTCAGGCCTGATATCAAAGTTGCTGAATTTGCTTTGAAAGCTGCAAATGCCCGGGCTGGAATTGCTCAGGCTTCGCTATATCCTACTTTAACTATTACGGCAAACGGGGGCCTCAATTCATTTAAAGCCTCGAACTGGTTCAGCATACCCGGGTCGTTATTTGGTAACGTTATGGGTGGTATTACACAGCCAGTATTTCAGCGTAAACGATTAAAAACACAATATCAGCAGGCGGTAATTGAAAGAGAAAAAGAGGTATTCAACTTTCGTCAGGCCGTGCTGACTGGCTATTCTGAAGTTTCAGATGCGCTAATCAGCAAAGAAAAGCTGGATTTACAAATGACCGCCGCTTTAAACAGGGAAAAAGCTTTGGAAGCCGGAATAAAGTCTGCCGGAATCCTGTTCAGCACAGGAATGGTAAATTACCTGGAGATCATTAACGCAAATAATAATTACCTTCAGTCCCGTTTACAAACTGCCCAGCTTCAAAGAGACCAGGCAGCTGTACGCATTGCACTTTACCGTGCCTTAGGCGGAGGTTGGAATTAAGATCTCTCCGGAATTAAGTATAATAAACACCATGCAGCTAGAGCTCAAAAGACATATCCAGATGAGATTACTGTTCATACCAGTAGTATTTTTTATGATTTACCTGCTGGTATACCTGGTAGATCCCTTTAGCGAAAACTGGAAGTGTTATCTCGATTATTCAGCGCAGGAAATATTCGTGGAATTCATAATGGGTATCTTACTTAGCTGGGCAATTATCGAATTCAGCCAGTCTATCAGTTCGCTGATGGACAGGTTAATGCCCTGGTCGGGATCTTCCCTGGTCAGGTTTCTGGCCCAAACAGCACTAATTATTGTATCCGTTATCATTATGCTGTATCTGCAGGACAGAATATTTGTACTGATCTACGGAAATCAGAAACTTACCCCACAGGAAAATCTAAGCATCTGGCAATTCTGTGTGGTCAGTATTATTGTTTCAGTGATTGTAAGTCTGGCGAACACCGGATATTATTTACTGAAGAAATGGAAGATCTCCATGTCCGAAGCCGCCGAACTGCGTATCCATACATTGGAGCTTAAAGAGGTAGCGATGCATGCAGAATTACAATCTCTCAAATTACAGCTGGACCCACATTTCATGTTCAATAATTTCAGCACCCTCTCTGAGCTGATGAACGGTGACCTTCCGCAGGCAAATGCTTTTCTGGATAATCTGGCTAGAGTTTACCGGTATATGATCCAGAACCTCAAAAAGAACCTCGTTCCACTGAAAGAAGAAATTAAATTTGTTACCGCCTATCTTTATCTGATTTCCATCAGGCACGGCGATAACGTCCGCGTCACTATTGAACTTGGTGAACAGGCAATGGAAAAATCTATTCCCCCGATTACCATCCAGTTACTTATTGAAAATGCGATTAAACATAATATTGCATCGGCAGAAAACCCATTGTATATTTCAATAAGTTCCATCTCTGATCAGGTCGTAATCAGTAATAATCTTCAGCGTATACCAGTGACCATCCCGTCATCCGGTATGGGCTTACATAATATTAAAGAACGATACCGGCTTTTGGCAGGTCAGGAACCGCTAATTAATGACGATAGTGAACTATTCCAGGTTTTCCTTCCTTTACTCTAACCGAAGCGGATATGAAGATTTTAATTCTTGAAGACGAAAAACATAATGCATCCAGACTAAAACGGATCTTAATGGAATCTAATCCGGACGTAGAAATACTGGATACACTGGAAACGGTTAAAGTCAGTGTGGAATGGCTCCGGAACAATCCCATTCCTGATGTCATCTTAATGGATATCAGACTGGCCGATGGATTGAGCTTCGATATCTTCAGTCAGATTAACGTCGCCTGCCCCGTAATATTCACGACAGCTTATGATGAATATGCGGTAAGAGCCTTTAAAGTTAATAGCCTGGATTACCTGCTAAAACCTATTGACAAAGACGAATTGCAGCAGGCTCTGCTTCGGGTAAATCCGGTAAAAACTAATTATTTGAAAATGACCGATGTCCAGATAATTTTGGAACAGTTTCGGCAAAGCTCCACCTCCTACAGAAGGCGCTTTTTGATTCCGGTACATGATGGATATATGTCTGTCGGAACAAATGAAATCAGCTTTATTTACTCAGAGTTTAAACTGACACATCTGTTTCTGGATTCCGGAAAATCAATTTGCATTCAGCAGACACTGGATGAACTGGAGGAAGAACTGGATCCTGAATTATTCTTTCGGGGTAACCGACAGATTATATTAAGTGTTGACAGTATCGATAAAATCTATAATTCCTTCAACGGAAAATTAAAGGTGACATTAAAAAAAGACAACCAGAAAGAGGTTTTCATCAGCCGGGAAAAAGCACCACTATTTAAAGCATGGCTAGATAAATAAGTCCATTCGGTAAAAAAGCATTAAAAGAGTTTAATACTTTTCTAATTCTGCTTAATCCCATTCGAAGAAGAAATTAACTTCGCACAGTGCTTATCAATCTGGAACTATCCGGCAGGAAAATTCAATTTCCAGTTGCATAGATCAAGGTTATTTTTGATCAGATGAATTGCGTTATAAAAATGTTTATATTGGATAAATATTTAATAAATAACCATTTATAAATCATTATGAAAAAGCTAAGCTTAGTTTGCACAGTTATCCTCGGGCTGTTCTTTTGCCTTGATGCCTCAGCACAAACCACTGCGGATTATTTCGCAGGGAAATGGAACGTTACAATATTCGGCACGCCAAATGGAGATGCCAAAATAACGCTGGTCCTGGAGAAAAAGGGCACAGACCTCACAGGAGTAGTTCGGGACTCTACAAATACCGAAGTATCCACTATCACGCAGATAGATCAGAACGATAAATCAATCACTGCAGCTTTTAATATCCAGAACTATGATGTAACGCTTACCTTAAATCCGGTTGACCAGGATAACACTAAAGGAACGCTGATGAATATGTTTGATGCTGTTGGCGTCCGTGTAAAAGAAAACTAAGCCAGAAGACTAGTCGAAATAAAATAGCGCACCCTGCCAGAAAGCAGGGTGTTCGCTGTGCTTCCACCCCCATCTATTTTTTCACGAAGAAGGGAATATTTGCTGTTGCCACATTATTATTCCCATCGGAGACATAAATAAATAATCGGTAAGCCCCTTCCTGATCGGGCGCAGTCACCATAGCCTTATCGAAAGAGGTGTTTTTCACCATCCCTGGAATAGGTTTTGGTCGAGTTTCGCGATCACCGCCTGTCTTTAGGTCTGTACTCTCCGGTAGCAGTTCCCAGCGTGTTGTCAGCTTATCCATATCAGGATCGGTAACTCTGATTGTCGCAGAATACAATTTACCCGGACTTAGGTAGATAAAATCCAACACCTTTTTATCGTCAAGACGGAAAGAATCAAGGTGCGGGGCGCGATTTTCCGGCCATTTCCCCGACCACAGATACTGCATCACGTCAACTACCTCGTTCTCCTCCCCCGCTTCTGTAAACAATCCGTACCATGTAGGCGTGCGTTCCTGTTTTTGGCCCCAAAGAAATACATAGGACCCAATACAATGCTTATCTTTCAAGATAGAAGCTTCGTAACGACTTTTATAAACGACAGCTTTTTCGCTGCTAGTCTCTTCTACGGAAGCTTTCCAAGGTGTTTGTGGCCCTTCCCAGTGTCCTGTCGGCCCCCATTCTGTTACCATATATGCCTTTTCCCAGCCAGTAGCCTTTATTTGGTCTGGCACAGCGGCCAGACCACCATATACCTGAACAGAGATCAGATCTAGTGCAGGGCACTTCTCTTTGATATAATCTATTTCCCGTTGATTAATTCCCGCAAGCATGGTGGTAACCAGATGGTTTGGATCAATCTGATGAATCATTTTAGCGATGTCATTAACTGCATCCCAGACTTTAGGATTTTTATACTCCAAATTCAACTCATTACCAATCCCCCAGGCCAGTAGCGCCGGATGATCTTTGTATTTCAACACCTCGTCACGAATCCGGTCCAACTGTGAGGCAACAGCTGCAGAGTCTTCATAATTGAAACCATGACGCTCAATACCAACTCCTATTCCCATAGTTACTGTCAAACCCAACCGCTGCGCATCGTCTAGAACTTTCTGACCGTTTGTCGTGGTCCAGGTACGAATAGAATTCCCCCCATAAGCTTTTAGCCGGTCCATATAATCAGTGCCGCCAGCCCCTTTTATAAAATAAGGCTTTCCACCACGAAACAACGTATACCCCCCGTCCTGTTTAATAATCTCGGCTTTTACAGGCTCCTGCTGTTGCGCCAGAGCAGTAGAATCAATTGAAAATAATACCAGGAAACTTAAAGTCGTTAATGCCGAAAAATTCATGTGGTTCAGTTTTAAAGTTAAAGTAATGAAAAAATCTTTGATAGCTTCCCACATCAAGCGGTAATCCACAGATGTAACAAATGATGAATTTAATATTTATTAACACTAATGAAACATAGCAAGCTTAGATTCGCCCCATATTAATCCGGTAATATTTTGGAATAGTTATCCAGGAATCTTCAGCGCTCTTTCGGAAAACCGAAACACGATAATTGCGACCTGAGCGTATCTTTCAGGAACCCGTCTCGTTAAAAGACAGGATATGAATGCGCTTAAGTACGTAGTTATGATTACTAGCTCCGGAAAATATGATTTAGTGAGGACAAGTATTGCCGGTGTATTTAAAGGTTCAAATAACTGGTCAAAAGAATATATTTGGCTCATGCATGTAAGTCCTGTTCCGGTGGCACCGAGGTAGAGACAGGTCTACAACTCCAGGTACAATAATATTTAGGTAGTACGTACCTCGACCAGAAGTTGATAATAGCTCAAGTTGATTAAACAAAACGTAGAATGGTAGGAAATATTAAAATCAGCTTTGCAGCACTAATCTTCGGATTAGGGTTGCAAAGCGCTTCCGCTCAAACAGCGCTTAATGCGAATCGCGGACACAGTCATAATGACTATAAGCAGTCTATTCCTTTATTAACCGCTTATCAGGCGGAAATGGGCTCCATTGAAGCCGATGTTTTTTTAAGAAATGGAGAACTCTATGTTGCGCATGAAAGTAGCGAAATTCGCGAGGGAGCTACCTTGAAAAAACTCTACCTCGACCCACTGATTGAATTGTATAAAGTGAACGGCAACCACCCGTATGCAGATCCCGAATTAAAACTTCAGTTAGTTATTGATATTAAGCAAAATTACCGGGACGTATTACCTACACTGTTGAAAGAAATATCGGCCAATCCTGAAGTTTTTAATAGCCTCAAAAATCCAAATGCCATTCAATTAACCATTAGTGGTAATGTTCCTAAACCCGAAGAATTCAAAAACTATCCCGAATTCATTTCTTTCGACGGAAGGCCATATATAAACTACACCTCCGGGGAGCTTAAGCGGGTAGCGATGATTAGCGACGACCTCAAAAATTATACGGTTTGGAACGGCAAAGGAAATCCGACAAAAACTGATGAACTTAAATTAAAACGGGTTATTGATAAAGCCCATCAGCAAGGCAAAAATCTCAGATTCTGGGCAACTCAGGACAGTCCGAATACCTGGATTGTTTTAGAGCGTATGGGAGTCGATTGGATTAACACCGACCATCCTGATAAGCTTAGAGAATTTTACAGTCACCAAGAGAAACTGACTTATACGAATCCGGTTCCTTACCCAGTTTATACACCGAGCTATAAAACAGATGGGATAAAAAAAAGGGCAAAGAATATTATCTTGATGATTGGCGACGGTATGGGCCTGGCCCAAATACATGCAGGTTTAATGGCTAACCATGGCGATTTAAATATTTCCAGGATGCGCAATATAGGTTTTGCATTAACTAGTGCTGCCGATGCGGGAAATACCGATTCTGCTGCAGGCGCTACAGCTTTAGCTACCGGGCATAAAACCAATAACCGGTACATCGGTATGGGCGCTGATAATTTAAAGAAAACGAATTTGGTAGATACACTTTATGCTCGGGGTGTTAAAAGTGGGGTAATCAGTGTCGGCGACATTACAGATGCTACACCGGCTGCTTTTTATGCACATCAGCCAGACCGGTCGATGAATGACGAGATAGCACATGATCTGCTCCAAAGTAAAGTCGAAATTTTAGTCGGCTCCAATCAGAAAAGCTTTTTCAACAATAAAGACCAGAACCTTATATCCGGTCTTCAGGCGAAAGGGTATAAGGTAAGTAACAGCCTAATCGAGTTTAGACAGCAAAGTGAGGGTAAGCAATTAGTCTTAGTTACAGATTCTGCGACACGTGCCGTATCGAAGGGTCGTGGAGACTGGCTAAAACAATCTTTACTTCACAGTATATCAATCTTATCAAAAAATAAAGGTGGTTTTTTCATCATGACTGAAGGTGCGCAGATTGATTACGGAGGGCATGACAACAATCTGCCGGTCGTTATCACCGAACTACATGATTTTGATAAAACTGTGGAAGCGGCCTTACGTTTTGCCGATTTGGATGGAGAAACGCTTGTTATTGTCACAGCCGATCACGAAACGGGAGGATTAACGCTACTGGATACGGCTCCGGAAAAAGGGATGGTTAGGGCAGCATTTAGTACAAATGACCATACTAATATTGTCGTGCCGGTATTTGCCTATGGTCCAGGTGCCGAAGATTTTAAAGGCACGTACCAAAACAATGAGATTTTCTACAAGATTATTCAAGCCTATAAATTGAAATAGTATAATACTTATCTATTAATTCCAATAAAAGATGCGTCGCTGGAACGGTACATTTTTTACTACATATTATCCATTAGCAATACATTAAACCGGTGACCATCTGGGTCACCAAAGGCGAAACCATAATACCCGTTTTCATCTCTGCCAACTGGCTGAAAGATAGTACCACCAGCACCCTCAACTCTCTCCGCCCATTTATTCACTTCCGCCTCGGTGTCAGCAGCCAGCGTAAAAATTATCTCGCCGGCAGATCCCAAGGTCAGAAACTCATCTATTTTAGATCCTTGTTCAAAAAAATGAATTACCAGTTCATCTTCACTAAAAAGAAAACTGGCGAATTTGGGGTCGTTGTTCAAGCCATTTGACTTAAAACCCAATTTGTTATAAAATTGACGGGTAAGTTGGGCGTTCTTTACACTAAAATTGGCCCATATTTTTTTTGCTTTCATGACGTAGTTTTTTCACATTATCCCATCTTCAACATTCCCTATTTTGAATCACTGGCGTGATCAACCAGGATCGCGTCTATCGTTTTAGTAATACTTCGTTAAACATTAAGTTACAGCGAGATTATGAAAATCACAATTGTTTTTTCCTAAAAATGTATTATGCCTTACTTCTCTAGCATCCTCTGCTTCCGCCTGGTGTTTTAACGGATCAAGTCAAAAACTTGTGGATCAGTTCTTATATTTTTAGCTTTGTTGCTTTAGATTTCTTACTTGATGCAGGACGGTTACCATTCTTTAATAAGCTTACTATTACCAGATTTTAT
>Ga0247805_1001448_pt1 | contig 11457 bp, 10 predicted proteins | sample UWRJL044104R1_FD_180930 | JGI IMG/M metagenome (GOLD analysis project Ga0247805, IMG submission 180930) | Plant litter microbial communities from Arlington Agricultural Research Station in Wisconsin, United States - UWRJ-L044-104R-1 | ecosystem: Environmental > Terrestrial > Plant litter >...
GGCCTACCTGCATTCCGCAACCATGGTGAAGGCGGGGATTTTCGTGCTGATGCGGTTCTGGCCGGTTCTGGCGGGAACGCAGGAATGGTACCTGATCGTCGGAACGGCGGGGCTCATGACGTTCGTCATCGGTGCGTGGGCGGCGATATTCCAGCACGATCTCAAGGGCTTACTGGCGTATTCTACGATCAGCCATCTGGGCATCATCACCCTGCTGCTCGGCCTTGGTTCGCCGCTCGGATTGGTCGCGGCGATCTTTCACACGGTCAACCATGCCGCATTCAAAGCATCGCTGTTCATGGCGGCCGGCATTATCGACCACGAGACCGGCACGCGCGACATTCGCAAGTTGAGCGGCCTCTACGCAGTCATGCCGATTACCGCCACGCTGGCGACCGTCGCAGCGGCGGCGATGGCCGGTGTGCCGCTGCTAAATGGGTTTCTTTCCAAGGAGATGTTCCTTGCAGAAGCCCTCGACGGCGGCAGCGGAACCTTCCTCGATAGCCTGTTACCAGTGGTCGCCACTACGGCACTCGCGCTCAGCGTGCTGTATTCGCTCCGCTTCGTGCACCAGACCTTTTTCGGGCCCGCACCGGTTGGGCTACCAAAAGAACCCCATGAACCGCCGTTCCTGATGCGGCTGCCGATCACGGTGCTGGTGCTGGCTTGCCTGTTGATCGGAATCTTCCCGGCAGTCACCGTTGGCCCCGTGCTCGATGTGGCGGTGCGGGCGGTATTGGGCGAGAATACGCCCTATTACAGCCTGGCGATCTGGCACGGATTTACCCAGCCACTGTTCCTCAGCGTGCTGGCGTTAGTGATTGGAACCGCTGGCTATTTCCTCCTGCGCAAGCGGCTTAACAAGGCACAGGGGGCGCCCGGCATCGGCTATTTCAAAGGTCGCCGCATGTTCGAAACGGTGCTGGCGGCGGTGATTTCCGGTTCGCGGGTGCTGGAGAAATTGCTCGGCACTCGGCGGCTGCAATCACAATTGCGGATACTGGTCGCCGTCGCCAGCCTTGCGGCATTGCTCCCGTTTCTGCTCTACGGCTACCAACTCGGCCCCAACGTTTTGACCCCCATCCAACCGGGCTTCGCGGCAATCTGGATTGCAGGGGCGGCCTGCGCGATCGGGTCAGCATGGCAGGCCAAGTATCACCGGCTGGCCGCGCTTATCCTCATGTCCGGCGCAGGCCTCGCCAGCTGCATCAGTTTCGTCTGGCTGTCCGCTCCCGACCTCGCCCTGACGCAGTTGCTGGTGGAAACTGTCACCACAGTGCTGCTGCTCCTCGGCCTGCGCTGGATGCCCAAGCGCCAGCCCGTGCAGTGGCAGCGAGGCAAGATGCCCAAATCGGTGGTGGCGCGGCGAGGTGCAGATCTCGCGCTCGCACTGTTCGCAGGTGCAGGTATGACCGCGCTGTCACTGGCAGTTATGACCTTCCCTATCGGCCACACGATGTCGCGCTATTTCACTGAAAACGCTTACTCCCTTGGCGGTGGCAGGAATGTGGTCAACGTCATTCTGGTCGATTTCCGGGCGCTCGATACGTTGGGCGAAATCACTGTTCTCGCGATCGTCGGACTGACCGTTTACGCGCTGCTGAGGCGTTTTCGTCCGGCGGCGGAAAGCGTGCGTATGCCCCAGCAGCAGCAGTTGCAGAACGCCTATGACGACCGGCACGAACACCGCACACCAGGGGACACCTTGACGGATTATCTGTTCGTGCCCCGAGTGGTGATCCAGTGGTTGTTTCCCGCAATCGTGGTGCTTTCGCTCTATCTGCTGATCCGCGGCCATGACGCACCCGGCGGCGGCTTTGCGGCGGGCATCACCATGTCGATCGGACTGATCCTCCAATATATGGCCGCTGGCACCCGCAGCATCGAGGACCGGTTGAGGGTCCAACCATTGCGGTGGATGGGGTTCGGCCTGCTCCTCGCGCTGGTGACGGGAATGGGGGCGTGGTTGTTCGACTTCCCGTTCCTGACCACCTGGTTCCGATATGCCGATATCCCCCTGATCGGTCAGATCCCGCTCGCTTCGGCTCTGTTGTTTGATTTTGGAGTGTTTTTGCTCGTGATCGGTTCGACCACGCTGATGCTGATCGCCATCGCCCACCAGTCGATCCGTACTCCTTCCAAGCGGGCCTCGCCGCCCGCCGCCCTTCCTGCCGAGGGGGCTGTCTGATGGAACTCGTGCTTGCACTCGGCATCGGCGTCTTCACGGCTTCGGGGGTGTGGCTGATCCTGCGCCCGCGCACGTTCCAACTGGTGCTCGGCCTCTGCCTGATGTCCTACGCGGTCAACCTGTTCATCTACGCGATGGGCAGGCTGCGGGTCGATGCGCCGCCGTTGGTCAACTCCGAAAAGGTCGTTGACGCGGCGCAATACGCTGACCCTCTGCCACAGGCGCTCGTGCTCACCGCCATCGTGATTTCGTTCGCGATGACCGCCCTGCTGCTGGTGTTGCTGATTGCCGCGCGGGGCCTTACCGGAACCGATCACGTCGACGGCGAGGACGAAGAATGAGCGGCTCGGCCGGCCATCTAGTGGTGTTGCCGATCCTGCTGCCGCTCATCGCCAGTGCGATCATGCTGCTGCTCGACGAGCGCCAGCGCAAAGCGAAGAACGCCATCAGCCTGGCTACGCACATCGCGATGTTCGGCGTCGCGGTGATGCTGCTGGCGCAGACTGTGCAACTGGGTTTCAGCGGCAATTCGGCGACCCGTGTTTATCTGATCGGCGATTGGGCGGCACCTTACGGCATCGTGCTAGTGGCAGACTGGCTTTCGAGCCTGATGCTGCTGCTGGCGAGCGTTCTGGGCCTTGCGTCGTTCATTTATGCGACCGCGCGGTGGGACCGGGCGGGTCCGCGATTCCAGGCATTACACCTGCTGCAAATGATGGGGCTAAACGGGGCATTCCTGACCGGCGATCTGTTCAACCTGTTTGTGTTCTTCGAGATCTTGCTGGCGGCATCCTACGGCTTGATGCTGCACGGATCGGGCACGAAGCGGGTGACGATCGGGCTGCACTATGTGTCGATCAACGTAGCCACGTCCTTGCTATTCCTGATCGGGGTCGGACTGATCTACGGTATATCCGGCACGCTCAACATGGCCGATTTGGCGACCATCATCCTTGGGACCAGAGGCACCGAACTTACCCTGTTACAGAGCGGTTTCGCGGTTCTGGGGGTGGCGTTCCTGATCAAAGCCGGGATGTGGCCGGTGGGATTCTGGTTGCCCAGAACATACGCAACCGCAGTGCCGCCTGCCGCCGCGTTGTTCTCGATCCTCAGCAAGGTGGGCATTTACGCGCTCATGCGGGTCTATTTGCTGCTGTTCACCGACGAGGGCGGATGGCCTGCGAATTTCGGCGGTGAGTGGCTGCTTTACGGGGGCATTGCTACGCTGATTTATGGCACGCTCGGCGTTTTGGCGGCGCGCACGCTGTCACGGGTCGCGGGCTATTGCGTGATGATTTCGTCGGGCACGCTGCTGGGCACGATCGGCGCCAGCGACGGTGCGGTGCTTGGCGGGGCGCTGTTCTATCTGGTCAGCTCGACGCTTGGCATTGGCGCATTCTACCTGCTGCTGGAGCTGGTGGAACGGCGCGAGACCGAGGCTAGCGTGAGAACTATCGTGGAGCCTGTATTCGAGGACGAATACACCGGCGCTCGCCCCGCAGAAATCGCAGATGAGGTTCGCATCGTAATTCCGGCCACAATCGCTATCCTGGGCGGAGGTTTTATGTTTTGCGCCCTGCTGTTGTCTGGGCTCCCCCCGCTCTCTGGCTTTATCGCCAAGTTCGCGATCATTCATGGCCTGCTGAACCTGCATGAGACGATATCGCCTGCCGTCGGCCTGCTAGTAGCGCTGATGGTCATTTCGGGCATGGCGACGCTGGTAGCCACCACGCGCGCCGGTATCGACCTGCTGTGGACGCCATCCGACCGCCCGCCCCCGCCACTCAGGTTGACAGAGGCTGTCCCGATCGGTTTTCTTCTGCTGGTTTGCTTAGGACTGATGGTCTTCGCCGGGCCGACCATGCGTTATATGGAGCGCACGGGCATCTCGCTTCAGGATCGCCAGGGCTACGTTAACGCAGTGCTCGGTGCCGACAGCAGCACTGCCGAACCCGGCGCGGCCCCGCAATGATCCGGCGCTTCGTCCCTTTCCCGCTGCTTGCCGTCTGCCTTCTGGTCATGTGGCTGCTGCTGATGCAGTCGGTGTCGCTTGGGCAAATTCTGCTTGGGGCATCGGTTTCGCTTGTCGCCACCTGGAGCATGACGCGCATTCGCCCGTGGACTTCCCGCATCGACAAATGGTCCAAGGTGGTGAAGCTGTTGGGCATTGTCGCCGTCGACGTTGCTCGCTCCAACCTTGCGGTAGCCAAGATCGTCCTGTCGCCGGGCGGCAGCCGGAACGCCTCGTTCCTGCGCATCAAGCTTGAGCTCAAGAGCCCTAATGCCCTCGCCTGCCTCGCTCTGATCATTACGGCGACACCGGGATCGGCATGGGTTCAGTTCAATCGCGGCTCCGGGATGCTGATCATTCACGTACTCGACCTAATTGATGAGGATGACTGGATTCGCCTTCTCAAACAGCGTTACGAGACGTTGCTGATGGAGATATTCGAATCATGAGCGCCCAGATCCTCGGGCTCGCGCTTACTTTGGGCCAGCTGATGCTCGGCCTAGGGCTGCTGTGCGCGACTTATCGCCTGATGGTGGGCCCCCGCGCGCAGGACCGCGTGCTTGGCCTCGATAGTCTGTACGTCAACGCGATGCTTATGCTGCTGGTGTTCGGTATCCGGACCGGGAAAACGGTTTATTTCGAGGCAGCGCTGATCATCGCCATCCTCGGTTTTGCCGCCACTATGGCACTGGCCAAGTTCCTCATGCGCGGAGAAGTGATCGAATGAACATGGCTCCCGACCTTCCCCTGTGGGCAGCGATAGCGGTCGCTCTGCTGGTCCTGGGCGGAGCAGCAATGGCGCTGATCGGCTCAATTGGCCTGCTGCGCTTCGATAACTTCTACAATCGCCTCCATCCGCCCACACTTGGGACCAGCTCCGGCACGGTGCTGATATGCGCCGCATCAATCCTGTGCTTCTCGATCCTGGGGACGCGGCTTTCAGTCCACGAGGTGCTCGTCGTTTTGTTCATGACAGTAACTACGCCGGTCACGTTCATGCTGCTCGCGCGAGCAGCCCTCTACCGCGACCGCATAGAGGGCAATCCCGACGTTCCAAAGAGCGATGGCTAGGCGCCGAGCGTGCTGCCCGAGCCTTTACCGGTAGCGCAGGCGCACTCGCTCCATGAAACTGTCCCTCCGTTTTTTCGAGGGGCCGCTAAAAGTTATAGCCCAGCGTGACGCCATAGGTTCGTGGCTGCAGATAGGTGGCCCCGATCAGGCGCCCGGTCGCGAGAGCGAATGTGCTCGCCGGGCGATCCACGTCCAACAGGTTTTTCGCCCATGCCTGGACCGACAGCCGCTCGTTCAGCGTGCGGAAGATCACTGATGCATCGACCATCGTATACGCCCGCGCGCTCTCGATATCGCGCTCGTACTCACTGAAGAACACGCGGCTCTTGTAGCTGACGTCACCCTGGAACGTCACGGTGCCAGCGCTCAAGTCGATGTCGTATTCCCCATGCAGATTCCACGCCCATTCCGGAGTATTACGCACGCGATTGCCAGCCAGCTGGATTTCGCACGTGACCGTAGAGGGCGTCAAATCGCCAGCGCATGGCGCGCCGAACGCTGTCGGGTCAGGATTGGTCACGGGATTGTAAGCAGCGCCCGCCGCCACGTTGCGCGGATCGAGCGGGTCAAGGGTGATGTAATCGACATACTTCGCATCGGTATACGCAAGCGATCCGCTGACCCGGAACTGAGGGCTAATGCGCCCGAACACGTCGATCTCGAACCCTTTGGCTGTGGTCCCGGCGGCGTTCTGGAAGATCGTGGTGTAGCCGGTCGGCCCGCCAGCGATGGTCTTGTTGAGTTGCGCGCCTTCGAGATCATATGTGTAGGCGGCCAGGTTTACGGATAGCGAGTCCAGCAATGTCGCCTTGATGCCGATCTCGTGGTTCTGCACTTGCTCGGGGTCGACGATCGTCCTGCTGCCCGATGCGTTCTCGCCCGATCCGGCTTTGAACCCTTCGGCGTAGGTGTAGTAAAGCGTCAGTTCCGTGGATGGCTCCCACGAGATGCCGACTTCGGGAGTGAAGTCCTCGAAGCTGCGCTCGACAAAGGTCGAGGCAACAGTGTGGCGGATGACGGGCCCGCGCCCGCCAGCAGCAATCACGATCGAGGGGTTGGCAGAATCGACGTCTTCATGGCTGAAGCGGCCGCCAAGCTTAAGCGTGACCGTGTCCAGTGCGGGGGTAAACAGGCCGAGTCCGATGTTGGCCTGACCGAACACGGCCCAAGCGGAAGTACCCAGGTTAGAGCGTGTACACACGCGTTTGGGCGCAATCACGGCCGTGCCGCCAGTTACCGTGTCGGGGCTATAGCCGCACAGTTGGTAAGCCTCGTTCAGGTCGACTCCTGCCGCCTGCAGGATAGGGATATTCGAAGCCATTCCGTTTCTGCGAGCAAGGCCAACGGTATCGATCGGGCGCTGACGCTCGTGGAAGTAAAAGCCTCCAACGATCACGTCGAAGAAATCGGTCGAGTAGTTCAGTTGAAGCTCATTACTCCACTGCTCGCTGTCGATCCGGCGCTCCTGCACAGTAGTCGACTGCCCATTCGTCGCCAGGCTGTTTACCACAGCCGAGAGATCTAGATCCTGAAACAGCGCACTATCGAACTGCCGAAAATTGGCGATGTTCGTGAGCGACAGCTCATCGCTCAGATCGGCGCGGAACGTGCCTGTCAGCGAATAAGTCTCGGTGTCGGTGCCGGGGTTGGTTTCAGACGCCAGATCGCGCGGTTCCGCCGCATATCCGCCAACACCAAGCGGCGCCAAACGCGCCACTCCGGGGAACGAAGCGCGCAAGTAGTGAACCGCGCCGGAGTTATCGTCCTGAGAGAAATATTCGCCGGTAAGGAGCAGATCAGCAGTGTCAGAGAAATTGATCTGCAAGTGAGCCCGCGCCATCCACCGGCTGAGGTTGTCCACGTCCGAACCGGTAACGGGATTTTGCCCGTATCCGCCGCGATTTTCGCTCCGTGCGGCGACGCGGAACAGGATGTTGTCAGTGATTGGGCCGCTCAATGCGCCTTCTACGAAAATCTGGTCGTAGCTGCCGTAAGTCATACGGGCGTAACCGCCGAATTCCCGCGTAGGCTTGGCCGTGATCAAGTTGATCGAGCCGCCGGTGGCGTTGCGCCCGTAAAGCGTGCCCTGCGGTCCGCGCAGCACTTCCACCCGCTCAAGGTCGAACAGCGAAGTGAGCTGCGCTTCCGCCCTTGAAACTACCGCTCCATCGACATGGAGCGCCACGCCGGTCGCGTTTCCGGTGGTGGAAGTGTTGGCGCCAACCCCGCGGATAAAGATCTTGGCCTGATTGAAGTCGTTACCGAAGTTCACGCTCGGGATAACGGTCTGGAGGTCTTGCAGGTTATTGATCTGCTGCGTCGCGAGCTGCTCAGAACTAACTGCTACGACCGATGCAGTGACGTCCTGCAACGCCTGCTCACGCCGCTGCGCGGTCACGACAATTGAGTTCCCCGGCTCGGGGCTTGCGCTCTGATCGGTTGCGGGTTCTTGCGGCGTAGGGCCGGGCTCAGTTCCGGCTTGGGCCAAGGCGGGGCTGCTGATGGAGGTGAGAAGTGCCAATAAAAAGGCACGATTGGTCAGCTTCATTTCAGGCTCCCGTGATTGCATTTTGTGTTTTGCGAGCATTGAAACCAGCCGCCGCGCCCTGTCAAGAACTACGTCCGCCGCTGGTTTTTGCTCTTGCTGGCGCGCGTGAAGTGCGTCCTTTCCGCCACTTTGTCGGCTTGTCTCGGCTGGATCCGCCCCTCGCCGCTGTCGACCCGTAGCCACTTATCAAAGCGCCCGGAGAGATCGCTCTCTCCGGGCGCCGATGGATCAGGCCGAGGCCAGTGCCCCGAACTTGCCCGAGTTGAATTCCGCAATTGCCTCACGGATTTCGGCTTCAGTGTTCATCACGAAAGGGCCGTAGCCGAACACAGGTTCGTCGATTGGCTCACCGGTCATGATCAGGAGCACGGAATCGCCATCAGCCTTGATTGCGATGCCTGCACCATAGCTCGAGAGACGCGCGATTTCGGCTTCACCGACTCCCTTTCCGCCAATCGTGACGTGACCCGCAAGCACCGCGATCATCGTGGTATGCCCTTTAGGCAGCGGCAGTGAGATATCCGCATTGGCATCGAGCCGAACGTCCCACAAATTGATCGGCGTGAACGTGCTGGCTGGCCCCTCGGCGCCCTTGAATTCGCCAGCGATAATCCTTGCGCGGCCACCTTCGAAAGATACCTCTCCGATCATGTCGCGCGTAATCGCCTGATATTTGGCGGGAGTCAGCTTGTCTTTCGCAGGCAGGTTGACCCACAATTGCACCATCCGAAACGGGCCGCCGGTTTTCGAGTATCCGGGGGAGTGAAATTCCTCATGCAACACGCCCGAACCAGCCGTCATCCATTGAACTTCGCCCGCCCCGATGGTTCCACCGCCCCCGGCTGAATCGCGGTGGCTGACCTCCCCATCATAGACAATAGTCACAGTTTCGAAGCCCTTGTGAGGATGTTCGCCGACCCCGCGTGGATGGCCCGTCGCTGGCTCAAAATTCCACGGTCCAGCATAGTCGAACAATAGGAAAGGGCTGATGGCGGACGTGTCACCGTGATAGCTGAACAGCGAGCGCACAGGAAAGCCGTCGCCCACCCAATGGGGCTTGTCGTTGCGCAGGATAGTATCGAGAGTTTTCATCGCTTTGCCTTTCGAAGGGCGAATTCTTACCCCGCCCCGGGGCCTTGTCTTCGTGCTGACCGCAACATATGTTTGCGCGGACATGACAGCAAGTACGGTCCCAAAGGATACCGCAATGAATGAGCCATTAGCCGCGATGCCGGCTTGGCACTGTCCGGCTGAACGGACGCTCGAATTCCTGTCGGGCAAATGGCGTCCGATGGCGATTTTCTGGCTCATGGCAGGACCGCTGCGCTTCAACGAACTGCAGCGGCGGCTGGGCGCAATTACCCACCGAACGCTTTCGAAAACGCTCAAGGAAATGGAAGCGGATGGGCTCGTCGAGCGCAAGGACTATCGCGAGATTCCGCCCCGCGTCGATTACTCGCTCACCGAACGTGGACGCAGTCTCGAACCGGTGTTGCAGGCGATGGAAACGTGGGCGCAAACTCAGCCTGACAGGACTTAGGAGAGAGGTCATGAGCGACAATATCGACTGGCCGGCAATCCCTTTCGGACCTTGGAAGGACACCTGTTCTGCCCTCCATCTGTACACGCAGATCGTCGGCAAGTATCGGCTGGCCCACACCCCGTGGGTCAATCATTCGTGGCACGCGACCCTGTACGTGACGGCCGATGGCCTCACTACCGGACTGATCCCCGACGGTCCGGGCGTCACGGTTCAATTCGATCTGCAGCGCCAGCGTCTGATCGCATCCTGCTCGATGGGAAGGAGCAGTGGCTTCCCGCTTGAGCCGATGTCGGTCGCGGAGTTCAACAGCAGGTTCAAGGAAACGATCGCCGCGCTCGGCGGGTCGCCCGAATATCACGCCCGCCCCAGTGAGTTGCCCGAGGCAACGCCGTTTGCCGAAGACACTGCCCAGCGACCCTGGGATGCCGATGCTGTCTCCCGCTTCCATCGCGCGCTGGTACGGATCGACGCGGTGTTCAACGAGTTCCGCACCGGATTTTTGGGCAAGGTCAGTCCAGTACATCTGTTCTGGGGAAGCTTCGACCTGGCCGTGACGCGCTTTTCAGGCAGAACAGCCCCTCTGCACCCCGGCGGAATTCCCAATCTGCCCGACGCCGTCACACGCGAAGCCTATAGCCACGAGGTCAGTTCGTCCGGTTTCTGGCCGGGCGGCGGCGGGATCGATGAACCGTGCTTCTATTCCTACGCCTATCCTGCACCCGGCGGGTTTGCTCAGCAGCCGGTAGAACCTCAGGCAGCAAGGTTCGACCAGAAGCTAGGGGAATTCGTGCTTCCATACGAAGCGGTACGCTGCGCGTCGGACCCGCGCGTAGAACTATTGCGATTTCTGGAATCCACTTTCCGTGCTGCGGAACGGCTTGCCGGTTGGGAGGATGGCCTGACCTGCGCAACCGGGCGAAAGGGCCTGCCCCGTACCGTCCGTTAGACTCAGACGCGTGCTTTGCGCGCCAAAAGACGCTGTGGCGTGTATCGAACCCTCGCGTCCGTTCCTGGCTGAAATTAACGCGTGTGGTGACGGGCGGAAGGATTTACTGACATAGCAACGCGAATATAATCATAAAACGGTGGGGAATTGGTGTGGAGCACAACGGAGACAAGGAATTCGAAAGCTGGGCCAAGTGCTTCAACGATCATTACGAAAAGGGTAGCCGCCTCGAGAAGGAGTTCCATCTTACCCGCAAGTTGGTCATCACTGCTCGCCGCTGGACCAGTTGCATCGACGGGGTGATCAAGCAGCGCACCGGGTTTTCGCGAGCGCAATGGCACACCCTGTCGGCTCTCACCTTCTGCGATCGTCCGGTGCCGGTGGTCGATCTTTCGCGCTACATGGGCGTCAAATGGCCGACCGCGATACGGGTTCTGAAAGAACTCGAATTGGAAGGCCTGATCCAGAGCGAGGCCGATACCAACGACGCGCGTTCACGCTTGATTGTCATCACCGATAAAGGTCGCAGTGTGATGGACGAGGTACGCGAGGTGCTCGATCCGAGCCGTCACAATATCCTCGCCGGGCTCTCGGACGATGAACTGACGATGGCAGAACGGGTCATGGACGACCTTCTGCGCGAATTGCAGCAGCAGTTCGAAAAGTGACCTGATGCGCTGTAATCACGCATCGATGTGCCCGCTTGCATCAATATATGTAGTATGCGACCTAAATCGAAAGCGAACCTAATCAGCTTGCGAGAGGATCACGAAAGATGAAATTGCGGAGCTTAGACGCCAACTCACCCGGTCGCCGCGCCAATTGGCGTGCGCTGGGGCTGAGCCACGAAGACATGCTCAAGCCCAAGATCGCGGTGGTCAATTCCAGTAGCGAACTGGCGATATGCTACGCCCATCTCGATGACATCGCCAAAATCGTGAAGGAGGAGATCCGCGCGGCTGGCGGCGTTCCATTCGAAGTGCGCACCGCCGCTCCGTCCGACTTTATCACCGGGGCAGCCAAATCGGGGAGTTACATCCTTGCTGGACGAGACATCATCGCCAACGATATCGAAGTGCAAGTGGAAGCCGCGCTGCTCGACGGGATGATCTGCCTCACCAGCTGCGACAAGACCCCGCCGGGCCACCTG
>Ga0247805_1001450_pt1 | contig 11453 bp, 9 predicted proteins | sample UWRJL044104R1_FD_180930 | JGI IMG/M metagenome (GOLD analysis project Ga0247805, IMG submission 180930) | Plant litter microbial communities from Arlington Agricultural Research Station in Wisconsin, United States - UWRJ-L044-104R-1 | ecosystem: Environmental > Terrestrial > Plant litter >...
AACGCCACCATTCAAAAGATTTCAGAGAGAAAGCGATATGAAAATGAACTGCTGTACGAAAAGCGACATGCAGAAACAGAACGCCGGAAGTTTGAATTCTTATTTAACGCTGCCCCCAATCATATCTGGACAACAGATCCTGAGGGAAAAATCCTGACGATCAACCAGAGAGTAAAAGACTATTTTAATTTGGAACAGCCTACAGATCCTTTTGGTCTTATGGGTATATGGCCTGCCGATCTGAAGAAATATCTCAACCGATGGAAGTTATGCCTGTCAACTGGTAAAATTTTTGAAAGACATATCCGGCTGCTCGGCGTAAGCGGCTCTCCCGAATGGTTTCTGATAAGGGCGGAACCTTTTTATAATGATGAAGGCGCTATTGAAATGTGGTTTTGCTCCGGCACTAACATCAACAAGCAAAAACTACTGGAATTGGCTACCCAGGCAGATCTAAAGTCCAGTTTATCTTCTGCATACAAAACGCTGGATGAGAATGAGGAACTGTTTGTATCCATTGCGATGAACCATTCGCACATGGTGCGTAAACCCCTTGCCAATATTCTGGGCTTGGTAAAGTTAATGGAGATGGAAAATGTAAACGGTGACCTGAAGACGCTGATGGAATTATTGCTGGAAAGTACACAAGAACTCGATAGTATGATCAAAAAGTTAAATCACTAACTCAAGCTGCTCAGGATCTCCCGGATGGAGAAAGTCGCTCCGCATACAAATTCATCTGCCGCACCATAATAAATAGTGAGCTTGTCTCCTTCTACCAAATGGCCATTGGTAAATACCACATAACCAAAGAAACCACTTAATTCATAGACTTCCGTAGGGACCATAATCGGATCTATACTTCTTTTAAGCACTTTTGAAGGATCAGTTAAATCCATTAAAAAAGCACCCAGACAGTAACGATGCTCTCCAGTTGCGCCATGGTATATTTCCAGCCAGCCCTCCTCAGTTCTGATAGGAGCAGCCCCGGCGCCTACTCTGGCACTGTCCCACATACCCGGCCGTGACTTTACCAGGCATTGATGGTTTCCCCAGTGCAAACCATCCGGTGATTCTGCCAGCCAGATAAAATTCCCGCCTATATCCTTGCTGCTGGGACGATGCAGCGCATAGTATTTACCGTTAATTTGTTCTTCGAAAATCGCCACATCTTTATTATGAGGTGGCAGGATCATGCCCTTCCGATCAAAATGCTGCCAGTCGCGCGTAATTTGTAAACCTACTCCTACCCCACTGTCAGAAACCGCAGTATAAGTCAGGTAATAGTCTTCATTTAACTGGCTTACCCTGCAGTCTTCAATACCATAACGTTCCAGTTTACCTTTACCAAACAGCCCCGGATACTTGTCCTCTTCGCTGAAATTGATACCATCTGTGCTGCTCATCAGCCGTAAATGAGAAACTGTCGTCAGGTAATCCAGTCCCTTATAATTATACACCCTTGCATCAGTCGCGATCAGATCCGGATCATTCAGCGGCACTTCAATAATTTCCAGCTTCCCCTCCTCATTCAGCGCGGGGATAAAAGCCCAGCCTTCCACCTGTTTAATACTTTCTGCCACCCTGATCAGCAGCCAGGTTTTGCCTTCAAAAATAAATACCCCAGGATTCAATAAACAGATGACCTGTAGTCCTTCTGCACTTGGTTTCACATCCTTGGGCATTAACAGTGGATTTTGGGGAAATCGCTTGGCCAGATCTTTCATCTTACATATTGTTTGGAACTGCAACGTTATTAGCGCTTAAATGTTTGCTTTACCGCGCTACCTATTATTTAAAAAACCTTTCTTTCCAAACTATGTTTAAGCTCCCGAACAACATAAATCTATAGGGTATGAACGCACTGTCACCATGGGCTTTATCTGCTATTGCAGAACTGAGTGAAACTGAAAAAGTACTATATACTAAAAATGTGGGCGACTTTGATTTTGAGGTTTACATAGATATAGACTCCGTTTGGGTTAAAGTACATATAGCCAAAGGTGGGCAGATCGCTTTCAGAGCTGCATATAGTCCCGGAGCCGGACTGCAACTGATCAATCACGAAGTTACTGAAAACGGTATTGAGCTAATGCTTTCATCAGTGGCAGGGAAACATGAGGTAGTCATTTCAATAGTGCAGGGAACACAGTATCCAATTCTCCGCTACACCAGTACAATTAACCCGGCACAGGATCTGTCCGTTCCTTTCTGGCCAAAAGACATCCTGTTTTTATCGGCGAAAGGTCAGGTGAAAAAAACTACCGGAAAAATTCACACCAGTCAGTTTGGTACCAGAACAGGCTTCATTTATATGAGCGATAGTCAGCCGAAACCGGTATCCATTCTTTACCTCCAAAACCTTACTGCTCTGTCTGCATATTGTGAACAGACAGCAACTTCTGCCGGAGATACGGTTGGAGGTGAATGGCCCGAACTGGGATTCTCTTTGCCGGCATCATCAAAACCCCTCAGGGCGGGTAAAGAAATTGTTCTTGCGGATGCCTTTGTGGCCTTCAATGAAGAAGGAGCTAAAGATGAACCTGCACTGATGCGTCATTACCTGGATATGCTGGCCGGTATTTACCTGCTCCTGCCCAAACCAGAAACAACTTATCAGAACTGGCCGGAGATTGTTGAGAAAGGACTCAAAGACCTGATAGACAGCCCCGGTTGCTGGACGCAGATAGCCGGACATAAATATTTTAATGCTTATGTGAGCGATTATGAAACACCACCGGAAATCATGGTGCAGCTGGCTGTCCTGCTTCCCCTGCTGGATTATGTAGAATGGAGCGGTCAGCCTCTGGAGGTTATGGACACGATCAAAGCAGGACTACCCAACTTCTTTGACAAAAAGCTGGGCACCATTATGCGGTGGCTTCCTGCCGCAGAAGATCAGCTGAAAGGTGAAGAAGAGCAAAAAGTGCCCAAAGTGATGGATTCCTGGTATCTTCATCATCCGCTGCTAAACCTTTCCAGACTTGCTTTAAAAGGTGACGCTGTAGCCAAACAACTTTTCCTCGATTCACTTGATTTTGCGATCAGGGTTGCACATCACTTTGATTATCAATGGCCTGTCTTTTACAAAATGGATACGCTGGAAACTGTCAAAGCAGAAACTGCAGAGGGCAAAGGAGGTGAAAAAGATGTTGCCGGACTGTATGCACATGTGATGTTGCAAGCCTGGGAGCTCACTAAAGAAAAGCGTTATCTCCGGGAGGCAGAGGCAGCAGCCAAAACTTTGGAAGGCTATGGCTTCGATATATTTTACCAGGCAAACAATACCGCATTTTCTGCGGGTGCTCTGCTGAGGTTATATAAGATTACTCAAAATGAACTGTATCTGAACCTGAGCTATACCTGTCTCGCCTCAGTTTTCCGGAACGTGCAGCTGTGGGATTGTAATTACGGTTACGGCAAAAACTTCCCGAAATTCTTTTCTTTATATCCGCTGAACGACGCCCCCTATACTGCTGCCTATGAGGAGCAAGAGGTTTTTTGTGCATTTCATGATTATTTAAAACATGCCGACGGGGTTGAAATTTTACCTTCCCTGAGGATGCTTATGGCGGAGTATATCCGCTACCTGGTAGATCGTTGCGTGTATTACTATCCACCCATGCTTCCTGAAGAGATGCTGGAAGAAGATCCCAAAATAGGCGAAATAGATAATAAACTATGGATTGCCCTGGAGGATTTACAGGACGGCTGGATGAAATCAGGAACTGTGGGTCAGGAAGTATATGGAGCAGGAAATGCTTTTGGCATTCTTCCCCGTCACTTTGTGCAGGTACCTGGAGAAAACTTTATGGTCTATCTGGATTATCCGACTTCCGGCTTTACCGCCAGAAAGGGCAAAAATCTCCATTTTCGTGTATTGGGTGACAATAGGCTGAACTGCCGGATGATGATTGTTAAAACCGGCACAGGCAAACTCCCTGAAATGGTCGTTAAACAAAAAGGAAGCAAAGGAACTATTCAAAGCAGGAAGGTAAAGGACGGTCATCTGGAGTTTATGATCAATGGCGGAAGCGATTTCTTTATAACCATTATCAATAGTGCAAAGTTGAAACATAAAAGTATGGCCTAGGTTTAAGCACCATCTACACTTAAAAACAACAAAATTATGTTTCATCATTCAAAAGATTTACAATTCAACGCAAGAGTATCAAGACCTGATCCTTATTTTGCAAACATCTTACTGGAGCAATTTGGCGGCGAAAACGGCGAACTTGCAGCGGCAATGCAGTACTTCACTCAGGCCTTTGGTGCGAAGCTGCCCCATCCTGACAAATACGATATGCTGATGGATATCGCAACAGAAGAGTTCTCACACCTGGAAATTGTAGGTGCAACTATTCAGATGCTGCTTAAAGGAGTAAACGGAGAGTTAAAAGATGCGGCCGACCAGAGTGAAATTATGCAGGTAATGGATGGAAAAGCGACTAAAGAGACGATCATTCATGCAGCGTTATCAGCTAATCCGCAGTTTCCAATTATTACTGGTGGCGGACCTACTTTGAGGAACAGCCAGGGTATTCCATGGTGTGCATCTTATATTCACTCGAATGGAGACTTAACGGTCGACCTAAGAAGTAACCTTGCTTCTGAATCACGTGCAAAAATAGTTTACGAACACCTGATGAAGTTTACTGATGATCCTTACGTAAAGGATACGCTTTCATTTTTAATGACGCGCGAAGTAGCACATTATAAGATGTTTGAGGCTGCACTGGATTCAATTCAACCTAATTTCCCTCCAGCGGTGTTGCAGGCAGATCCACGTTTCACCCAACAATATTTCAACTTCTCTCCTGAGCAAAGCGTGAGAGGTCCATGGAACGAAGGCGAAATGCCAGGTATGGGCAAACAGTGGGAATATGTTGCAGATCCGGTAAGTCATGTAAAAGAAACTGCTGGTCTGACCATCAATGAGGAAGATAAGACGAAAGAACTGAAAGCAACGGCTAAGCTTGATGAGAAGATGAGCAAAGTGAAAAGCGAAGAAGTTAAAAAAGCTGATCCTGAAGGCGTAGCACAATGGAGCGATTACGATAGTAAAGCATAGATATTCACAGGCTTATAAGTGATAAATATAAACTGATTACTAACATAAAACCCCGGCTTGACCGGGGTTTTATCATAGCTGATCATTTCTAATCATCAATTTATTAATGTCCTTATCTCTTTTTCTTTAAGGCCTGATATAGAAAAAATCCAACAGCAGCATAGGTAGCAGCTTTAATGATCACTCCTTTCGGATTGTATTTCAACTCCATCTTCCAGCCGCCTTCTGCAAAACAGTTTGGAATCTGGCCTTTGCTGATATCTTCAATAATACCCTCTACTACATTTACCCGGTCTGCCAGGATCAGCGGTATCCAGTGGCGGTAACGGTCTTCACTATGGGTAAAGGCCCAACGTCTGATCACACCGCTTAACCCCGAAGGGGGAACGGAGGTACCGAACACCGTTGTCATAGCCGGGCGTTCATTTGACATCAGGATTTCAACATTCTGGGGCTGTGGTTGAGATCTTTCATAGTTGATTCTATTGTGATCGTCTCCCGTGTAATTTTTCATTGGATAGGTCGGCTCATTTTCCGGATCAGAATCCATCCCCCAACCGGGTATCTGTTTATAATCTATGCTGTAATTTTTCATAAGCTTAATGTTTTGCTGATGGTATAAGTACTGTTTTAATACAATTGTCCAGTTTGGACGAGAACAGACGATAGGCATCTGCCACTTCTTCCAGTGGAATCCTGTGCGTAATCAGGTCTTTAGGTGATAGGCGACCCGATTGTACATGGTCTATCAGTTTAGGCAAGAGTCTTTTCACGGAAGCCTGATTTGCCCTTATGGTAATCCCCTTATTCACTACATTTCCAATTGGCAGTAAATTGAATGGCGGACCATATACACCTACAATAGAAACAATCCCACCCTTTTTCACGGAATTGATTGCCCACTGCAGTGCGGTTGCAGCACCAGCCTGCAACAACATCACTCTGCCACTGAAAGTCTGCAAGGTATTTCCCTCAGCTTCGCAGCCTACGCAGTCGATACACACATCGGCTCCATACCAGTCGGTTGTTTTCTTCAGGAATACCACAGGATCTTCCATATCCTTAAAATTATAAGCTTCACATTTAGCATAGTTCTGTGCAAACGCTAAGCGGTAATCAATATGGTCGATAATAATTACCCTGGAAGGTCCGAAAAACCAGGCACACCTGGCCGCCATAATTCCTATCGGACCCGCGCCAAAGATGACTACTGTATCTCCCTGTTTGATCCCGCCCATTTCGGCTGCCTGATAACCTGTAGGTACCACATCGGTCAGCATCACAGCATCATCCGGATCCATATCAGCTGGAATAACTGTGGGCCCGACATCTGCAAAAGGTACCCTTACATATTCCGCCTGTCCGCCATTATAGCCCCCGGCCGTATGTGAATATCCAAAAATTGCGCCTACTGCGGTGGCCATCGGGTTCGATTCATGGCAGTTTCCATACAGTCCCTGCTTACAGAAATTACATTTTCCGCAGGCAATATTAAAAGGCACCAGTACCTGATCGCCTACTTTCAGCTTTTGAACCAGCGGGCCTACTTCCTCAACGATGCCAACAAACTCATGGCCAAAGGTAGAACCAACCCGTGTGTCAGGAACCATACCATGATAAAGGTGAAGGTCAGATCCGCAGATACAGGTGCGGGTCACACGAACAATTGCATCTTCTGGATGCAATATTTCTGGCATGGGCTTTTCTACTGCCCGAACCCTATAGGGTCCTCGATAATCCATTGCTAACATATGGTTGTTTTTAGGTACAGCCCTTATTTGCGGGCAACAAAAAATTATTACCAGCTTATACAAGGGCGGTCATCCTTTGTTTTAAATGAATTAAAAAAGCCTTCGGCTGCCCTATCATTCAAATAACCATAGCTTAACATGAATTTAACACCTTAATCTCTGTCAATCCGTAATTTCGCACCTGCGTTCCCTTAAAACAACTAATGTTAAAATCTTTCAAAGCCAGACTGCTCTTAAGTTTTTGCTCTTTTATCCCACTCATATTAATCTGGTTAACTACTTATTTATATATTAATTACCAGCAAAGGAAACTCAAAGCCTTTTCTGTAGCATTGACACACATACAAGTTCAGTATCTGGAAAGCACAGGAAATCTGCAGAAATTCATGTTATCCGGCTATCATGAAGCCGGATTTTATCAAACTGGCAGACAGCGGGATATCGATGAATTTCTGCAGCTGCAGCAGTATATCAGCAATCACCTGAATAAGCTCAGAATCAGCGCGGTAAAAAACCACCTGCAAATCAACGGCCCCTTAGACAGTCTCATTAGTTTGAATTTGCAGACATTGAAATTAGGTTATACGCTGAAACAGATTTACCTGAAAAAAGGATTCGAGGATTATGGCATAGAAGGTGAAATGCGTCAATTCGCGCATCGTATTGAAAATTCAAATGTAATCCCCGGCAAACAGATCCTGCAACTGAGACGCCATGAAAAGGATTATATGCTGCGAGGTAAGCAGGAATATGCAAGACTTTTTTTTAAAGAGATAGATTCCCTGCTGCAACTGGTAAATAATGATACGAAGGTAACAGCATTACAAAGCTACAAACAGTATTTTACCAATTTTGTAGCCTATACAGAGAAATTGGGAATAGACCGTAAAAAAGGCATCGCACCAGCACTGCAGGCTAATATAGATCATTTTCACAACCAGTTTATCGTGACCAATGAAGCGTCAGACAATGACATGCATGAGGTGCAGATACAGTTCAATATCATCTTAATTGTTGTTTCCTTAGCCGTCCTGATTCTGATCGTATGGCTGAGCCTTTCTTTATCTGATTACCTTACGCGTGACATCAAAGAGCTGAACAACCGCATGGAAGCTTTTATTAATTCAGATTTCAGGGATATACAATCCTCTGATGGTGGACGGCTCCTGGCCAATAGTATAGAATTAAGTAAGCTATACCAGGATTTCAGCCTGTTAAAGACTACCCTAAAAACATATATCAGTAACCTGAACAGACATGCAGCTGAAATCAAAATTCAATCTATCAAGTCTCAGGAATTAAACGAAGAATTGCAGGTACAATCCGAAGAAATGCAGGCGCAGTCGGAAGAGCTCCATATTTTGAATATTGAATTGCAAACGCAAAAAGAGCAGGAAGAAATTGCACGTGAACTGGCAGATAAAGCCAATCAGGCAAAAAGTATTTTCCTGGCTACAATGAGTCACGAAATCAGGACGCCACTTAATGGGGTTTTAGGTATGGTTTCCCTATTGCATGAAACTAAGCTGGATGCCGAACAAACAGAGTTTGTGGAAACGATCAAACTGAGTGGAGAAAGCCTTTTGAGCGTAATCAATGATGTACTTGACTTTTCTAAAATCGAGTCGGGCAAGCTGGAACTGGATCCGCATAACTTCAATTTAAAGCTATGTATAGAAGAAGTGATAGAGATGTTTTCGGGCAGAGCTGTAGAAGCAGGTTTGAGCCTGGGTTACAGTATCGCTGAGCATGTGCCAAACTTACTGGTAGCCGACAGCCTGAGACTAAAACAGGTGCTGATTAACCTGATGGGTAATGCGCTGAAGTTTACCGGTAAAGGGGGCGTATTTTTGGCTATCAGCATGAACGAATATCATTCAGACGACACATTAGAACTTGTGTGCGAGGTAAGGGACACAGGCATAGGCATTCCGGCAGATAGGATTTCGAGATTGTTTAAGGCATTTTCCCAGGTTGACTCCTCTACTACAAGAAGATATGGCGGCACAGGATTAGGGCTTGCTATCTGTGAAAGACTAGTGCATCTTTTAGGCGGAATAATCACTGTAAAAAGCGAGGTAGACAAAGGGACATCCTTTTTTTTCACGATGAAATCATTGATTGGAAACAAAGTTACATTACAGATTGAAGCCCTGCAAAAACCTGTGGCACCAGAGTTACTTTCGGATGATTTTGCCATTAGCAATCCCCTGCGGATCCTGGTGGCTGAAGATAATATCATTAACCAGAAGCTGATTTTAAAAATACTTCATAAATTGGGATACCATCCTCAGTTGGCCATGAATGGGAAAGAAGTACTGCATGTAATAGGAGATGATCATTTTGATGTGGTGTTAATGGATATTCAAATGCCCGAAATGGATGGTTTAGAAGCCACTCAGGCGATCAGAACCAGCAATATCAAGCAACCTATCATTATTGCAATGACGGCCAATGCCATGCAGGAAGATAAAGATGAATGTCTTCGGTTAGGAATGAACGACTACCTGTCCAAACCGATCCATCTGGAAAGTTTGCTGGGTGCTTTATCACGAGCTTCGAATAGCATATTTGCATATCAAAATAATGATTAAAAGCATGGTAATGTTAACTAAATCAGTTAACTTAACATAAAAATAATATTATACTAATATTACCATAACATATCTTTGCTCATCAAGACACGCATACAGGTTATGAAAAAAAACAAACTGAAATCATTAGTTAAAGCAGCGAGAAAGACTGCAGAAAAAGACATCCATCTTAGTTTAGTAACTAGTTTACAGGAAATAGCCGGCAAATTTGGAGAAGGCTCTAAAAAATTAAACAAAGATATAGAGAAAGGCGCAAGAAGGTTGGCAAAAAAAATTGCAACAGCTATTAAAATAGATAAATCAGTTTTTATTGAGGTAAAAGAAGAAACAAATGTTGCCGGGATTGAAACTATTGACGCACCTATCCTGGTAAAAAAAGAGGCTAAAGTTAAAGCTGTCACAACTCCGGTTGTCGAAACTGAAAACTAAATAGTTTTACCATCAGATTGACCATACATAGCTATGGTCAATTTTCTTCTGCACTGCTGGGATTTTAGACGGAGAGAAAAGATTAACACAAGTTTAACCTTGAATATTATTATTTCAATCGGTTTAAGCTTAGTATTGTGATCTTTTTTAAATTCAAATTGTTAATAATGTCCAACCGCAGATTTTTTATCAAAAGCAGCCTTGCAAGTTTGGTATTGGCTGGAATATCACCCGGCGTATCAGCTTTAACTCCGGCAGATCAGTATGAATTACCTGCCGCCGGAAAAAAAGCTAAACTACGTTTTGCGATTGCGTCAGACGGTCATTACGGACAACCGGGAACGGATTATAAAAATGACCATAGCAATATGGTAAAATGGCTGAATGAAGCACATGATACCAGCGAGCTAGACTTTGTAATTATCAATGGTGATTTGGTACATGACCGCCCGGATTTACTTCCCGAGGTTAAAAAAGATTATTACGATCATTTAAAAGTTCCTTTTTACGCTATTCCGGGTAATCATGACCATACAGATACCGCTACCTGGAAATCAATTTTTGGTTATGAAGACAATTTTTCGATGGAAAAAAACGGTGTAGGTTTTGTGCTGGCCAATACCTCCAATACTACCGGCAAGTACCTTGCCCCTAACAATGACTTTATTAAAAGAGAACTGGATAAGTTTAAAGACTTAAAAACAGTATTTGTGGTATTACATATCCCGCCACATCTCTGGGTACCGGAAAATGCCTTTGTAGATTCTCCTGAGACTGTTACTTTATTGCATCAATATCCAAATGTAAAAGCAGTATTTCATGGTCATGACCATAGTCTGGATGCCGTGTTTTACACCAATAAACTTCCCCACTTTTTTGACTCACACATTGGTGGCAGCTGGGGAACGGCCTACCGCGGTTATAGAATAGTTGAAGTAGACGAAAATGACAAGATCAGTACCTATCAGGTAAATGCCAGCAAAACTCCCTTGCTGAACGAGACCGCTTTGTAGTCTGTTGAATTGACAAGCTTGTATGAGGTGCAGCAATTTGCTTCAAATCTAACCCTTGAATTCTTCGTCAAAAAGCTGCCTGGTTGATTAATTTAAGCAACGATATTCATTAAGAGAATAACCTAAGTGCTGTTTAAAAGAATGGAATACCGTGAATCAATTCAGGATGAAATAGCAATGCCCATCCCCCCGCAGCTGCCGTTATGTTGTAGGTGTTATAGGTAATAATGGTAAGATAACCAGTAATCCGTATAACTATTCCCTTTTATATAATACGGAACTTTGTCCTGTGCAAAACGTTATAGATAGCAACCTGTTCAAACATTTTCAATATAAAGAAATCGCAAAACCGTAAATTAGTAAACATGAGTCGGCAGAGCTTTATAATCGTAAAATAAGCAACAATCATTGTATTAAAAAATTCATGGAAAAGCAAGAAAAAGAGCGGCTCGAAGGCTTTGTACCAGCACCTGCACAATATTTTACCGGTCAGGCAAAATTAAAAATGTTTGTTCAGCCAGATGAAATCACCAACTGTTCTGTAGCAGACGTATGGTTCGATGCGGGAACCAGAAACTTTTGGCACACACATGGC
>Ga0247805_1001451_pt1 | contig 11453 bp, 11 predicted proteins | sample UWRJL044104R1_FD_180930 | JGI IMG/M metagenome (GOLD analysis project Ga0247805, IMG submission 180930) | Plant litter microbial communities from Arlington Agricultural Research Station in Wisconsin, United States - UWRJ-L044-104R-1 | ecosystem: Environmental > Terrestrial > Plant litter >...
ATTTTTCTTTTCTTTGCACCCTGATTTTGAATAACGATAAAAGATAAGCATAATGTCAAGAGTTTGTGACCTTACAGGTAAAAGAGCGATGGTAGGAAATAATGTTTCCCACGCGATGAATAAAACTAAGAGAAAATTCTCTGTGAACTTAGTGAAAAAGCGTTTCTATCTTCCTGAAGAAGACAGATGGATTGTGTTAAGAGTCGCTGCTTCAACAATTAAAACAATCAATAAAAACGGAATCGCTGCAGTTTTGAAAAAAGCGCAGAAAGAAGGTTTTATTAAATAATATCCCGTTCCGGGCTAAAAATTATACAGCAAGATGGCAAAGAAAGGCAATAGAATCCAGGTAATTTTAGAATGTACAGAGCACAAAACAAGTGGTCAGCCAGGTACATCAAGATACATCACGACTAAGAACAAAAAGAACACTCCGGACCGTTTGGAAATTAAAAAATTCAACCCGATCCTTAAAAGAGTAACTGTTCACAAAGAAATTAAATAATAACAGGGATTTAGTAGGGTCTCATTAGATCATTATTTAAATTTCAAATAACACTAATCATGGCAAAGAAAACCGTAGCATCGTTACAAACCGCTTCAAAGAGATTATCAAAAGCCATCAAAATGGTAAAATCTCCTAAGACTGGTGCATATACTTTCGTAGAAAGCATTATGGCTCCTGAACTCGTTGACGAATTCTTGAAAAAGAAATAATCAATCAAACATATATAGAAAAGCTACTTTCATTCGGAAGTAGCTTTTTTATTTTATACTTTTACGCTAGATTTTTTAGGAGCTGTTCCGGCTATCCGTTGCAATCTTTTTGCAACTCCGCTGCGCTTTGTTGAAGATTTCTCTTCGCTGCGCTACGAGTAATCCAAAAAGGATTTCACTGCTATCCGGGCTAAGGCTTCGGTCTCCGGTTCAAGATCCGGATTGAAATCTAAAATCGGATATCTAAAATCTAATATCAAAAAATGAGCTTTTTCAAAAGAATATTCTCTTCCGAAAAGAAAGAAACCCTAGACAAAGGACTGGAACAATCCAAAACCAGCTTTTTTTCCAAACTCACCAAAGCCGTTGCCGGCAAATCCAAAGTCGACGATGAGGTTTTAGACAACCTTGAAGAAATCCTCGTTGCTTCAGACGTTGGTGTCAACACGACGCTTAAAATCATCAAACGCATCGAAAAGCGCGTCGCCGACGACAAATATCTGGGTACAGATGAACTCAATAAAATTCTTCGCGAAGAAATTGCATCTTTATTATCTGAAACCAATTCAGGTGAAGCAACCGAATTTGTCATTCCAAGTGATAAAAAGCCGTATGTAATTATGGTTGTCGGAGTAAACGGTGTCGGAAAAACAACAACTATCGGAAAATTAGCACATCAATTCAAAGCAGCCGGATATTCTGTAGTTCTTGGTGCTGCAGACACTTTTCGCGCGGCAGCAATCGACCAATTGCAAATTTGGGCCGATCGCGTTGGCGTTCCAATTGTAAAACAACAAATGGGCAGCGACCCGGCTTCCGTAGCTTTTGACACGCTGCAATCCGCTGTTTCACAAAATGCAGATGTCGTGATTATCGACACTGCAGGCCGTTTACACAATAAAGTTGGCTTAATGAACGAGTTAACCAAAGTCAAACGCGTCATGCAAAAAGTGGTAGAAGATGCGCCACACGATGTATTGCTGGTACTTGATGGATCAACGGGGCAGAATGCTTTTGAACAGGCCAAACAATTTACAGCCGCAACCGAAGTTACTGCGCTTGCGGTCACTAAACTCGATGGAACTGCAAAGGGAGGCGTCGTTATCGGTATTTCTGACCAGTTCCAGATTCCGGTAAAATACATCGGAGTTGGAGAAGGCATTAATGATTTGCAGGTTTTTAATAAGTATGAATTTGTGGATTCGTTTTTTAAATAAATGAGACATAAGATATAGGTAAAAAGGCATAAGCTCCGTTTCAGTAGCCCATGCCTTTCTGCTTTTTACTGCATTCAAAACTATCTTTTACTGATACAATGCGTTGATCTTTACCCACAATTCATTGTCAAAACCTGATAAGGCTAAATTTACATCATCAGCGGCATCGCCCATTCTGATAACCACCATTTTTTTGCTCGGAATGACATATATCTTCTGATCATTTTTACCCAAAGCCATAAACATATCATTTGGGCCGGCCGGAATGATACTTCCTGGAAATTGAAATTGTGTTTGCGGCATATGATAACTCGTCTTTCCGTTAAGCCACCACAAATAACCATAAGAAAGGTTGATGTTTTGTGAGCTTGTTGTCGCAGTGGTATAATAGTTTTCATTCAAAATCTGGTTTGAATTCCACTTTCCCCTGTTGAGCATCATCAGGCCAAAGCGCGCCATACTTCTGCTGGTGCTATAATATACCACATTGTTGTCTACCTGAAGCCAGGCTCCGGTCATTCCAATTTTATCGCGCAGCTTCGCATTGAAATAATTGCTCCAGGTTTGCCCCGAAGCGGCGGCCACAACATCCTGAAGTTTGACATATACATTGTGATATGCCCAACGCGTTCCTGCATCAGCTTTATATTGCAATTCGGATGGAGATACGCCGTCGCCCATGGAATCATCGATTCCCGAGGTCATGGTAAGCAGGTTTTTACACGTAATAAGATTTTCTTTTGCCAAGGTTTCTGAGGTCCAGCCGTTTCCGATGTAAGTTGACACTTTATTGTTGATATTCAGCAAACCTTCCTGTTCAGCGATTCCTGTAACTGTTGAAGTTAATGTTTTTCCGGCGCTGGCCCAATACCAAGGCGTTGTGGCGCTGTGGCCGTTGAAATAATTTTCCATGACGATTCTTCCATTTACGAGAATCATGAAGCTTTTAGAGTGTTTGAGTTCGAGGTAGTCGAGTAGTGGCTGGACGGCAGTTTGGTTCCAATTTAAATCGGTTATGGATTTTGTCTCCCAATCGGTTCCGGTCGTTGGTGGAAAATACATCGCTTCGGAAGGTTCTTCGGGAACAACGACTGGCGGAACTACAATGGGTGTGGTTGTTTCGGGAATTGCATCATCCGAAGAACTGCAACCGAGCAAAGCGATTGTTGCGATGAAAAGAAAGTATGATTTTTTCATGGTTTGGTTTTTTAGTCGGGCTTATGACCTTAAAAATACACAATAGTTTAAACAATGCTTCCTTTTTATTGAAATGCCTAGCCCGGATGGGAGCGGCATCCTTTTTATTGCATGGATTTTGCCCGGTTTTTACCAAAACGCTTATGCAATAAAAAGATACAGCGTACAGCCGGAACATGCTCCTGAAAAAGAAAATTCCAATTAAAAATCATATTTTTACAAAATGAAAAATGCATTCAGGATTGTAGCGGTTTCGTTGTTTTTGATGGCTTGCCAGCATCAGGTAAAGCCTGAGGATGTGGCAAAGCTCAATGGTTATTGGGAGATTGAAAAAGTGTTGCTTTCCGAAGGCAAAGTGAAAGATTATACCATTAATGAAACATATGATTTTTTTGAGATCAAAGGAAATCAGGGCATTCGCCAGAAAGTAATGCCACGGCTAGACGGTAGTTTTGAAACTAATGAGCTTCAGGAAAAAGTGAGTGTGGTTTATGAAAAGGACAAAACCTACCTTAAATATGAAACGCCTTATGCAAAATGGCGGGAGGAATTAAAGTCACTTTCTGATAAAGAGCTGGTTTTATTAAATGCAGAAAACAAAGAGTACCATTACAAGAAAACCACACCTATTAAAATTACCGGAAATGGCGAAAAGGCTCAATAATGACAGTTCTATTGGCGACGTGCTGAAGCAGATTATTCAGGTGAACAAGCTACAACCCGGAATGGATGATATTTCGGTAAAAGATGCATGGAAAAGCCTGATGGGTAATGGCGTAAATACCTATACCAGAAACATTGTTTTAAAAGGCAGTACACTTTATGTGGAACTGACTTCGGCGGTCTTGCGTGAGGAATTGAGTTATGGAAAGGTGAAAATCATTAAAATGATTAATGAAGAATTGCGCCGCGAAGTGGTGAAGGAGATTATACTCAGATAAGTTTATGCGCTGTAAAATAAAAATCCCACTCAATGAAGCGGGATTTTTTTTGTATAGAATCTAGATCTTTAGCTGATTAGAATTGCTCTCTTCCAGCAAAATGGAAGGCGCCTTCGATCGCAGCATTTTCGTCGCTGTCTGAACCGTGAACGGCATTTTCACCAATTGAAGTAGCATATTTTTTACGGATGGTGCCTTCAGCAGCATCAGCGGGGTTTGTAGCTCCGATTAAGGTGCGGAATTCTTCAATGGCGTTTTCTTTTTCAAGGATTGCCGCTACGATCGGACCTCTTGACATGAATTCAACCAATTCGCCATAAAAAGGGCGCGCTGCATGCACTGCATAAAATGCCTGGGCATCTGCAATAGTTAATTGCGTTAATTTTAGAGAAACAATTTTGAAACCTGCTTCTGCAATCATATTTAAAATTCCTCCGATGTGGCCGTTTTCTACCGCATCTGGTTTGATCATTGTAAATGTTCTGTTCGTTACCATTTTGTTTTTTTTAATTTGCTGCAAAAGTAAGGTTTATAAATTGATTTTTAAAAGCCAACTTTTACTTTTTGCATAAAAAAATCCCTTGCCGTTTTAGAGCAAGGGATTTTTAATATTTATGATAAAAACTTAGTTTTTAACAACTTTTACAGTTTTAGAACCTGTAGCTGTTGAAATTCTTGCGAAGTATACACCATTGTTCAAAACTGAAGCGTCAACTGAGGCAGAAGCTGCGTTTGGAGCAATGTTCAAAACAGTTTTTCCTAAAACGTCAACGATTTGGATGGTTTCGATATTCTCTTTAGCAGAATCAAAGTTCCAGTTGTTGTGCGTTGGGTTAGGATATGTTTTGAAAGCTGCTTTGTCAAAGTTAGCAGTTGCTAATGAATTGAAGCTGTAAGCACCAGTCAGTCTGTTCAAAGATACGCTATACGTTCCAGCTACCGCTGGAATGTTGTCAGGACCATTGAAAACTCCTGTCCCTGAAGGGAAAGTTGTTCCTCCAAAGTTAATTGCCCATGCATTATTTGCGCGGAATTTAATTGCTTCGGTTGTCAAAGTGATCGATGCTAGTGTGTAATTAGCACCATCAGTAGTTGTCATTTGGTTGGCATCTACTTGCGGATCGTTTGGCCATCCACCAGCACCAGCTCCTACAATAGCGAAAGAAGCCATTGTAAAGCTATAAGCGCCTGTAGTTCTGTTGAATTCTACGTCATAAGTTCCAGCAGTTGCAGGAATGTTGTCCGGGCCGTCTAATACACCGGTTCCTGACGGGAATGCTGCGCTACCCCATGAATCATCCCATGAATTGTTCGAACGGAATTTAATATCTCCAGTAGTCAACGTAACAGTACCCGTGTAAGTTTCACCATCGGCAGTTGTCAATACATTAGCATCAACTTGTGGATCATTTGGCCATCCGCCTGCACCAGGTCCTACAATTGCAATCGATGGATAAACCGGAGCAGCTGTAAATACATACATACCGTCGTTGATGTTATAGGTAACAGTGCTATAAGTGGCTCCAACTACTGGAATCATAACGCCTTCTGCTGTAGCTTCACCTTCAGGGAAGGTAGTTCCACCGTAGCTTACATTTTCTGCTTCGACTGCAATGTTAAACTGAGCGCCGCCTGTAAGAAGTGTTACATTTGAAGCTGTATAGTTGATTGCATCTGTAGTCGTCATTGTAACACCGTCAGTAGATTCAACAGCGGCACCTACGATTTTAACGACAGGCACCGGTGGGCCTTCAAAGTGAAATTCACCAGTTTGACTGTTGAAAGTAACACTATAAATGCCTGGCACGCCCATCATGTTTGGACCATCGTAAGTAGCAGTACCAGTTGGAAATGCAGTACTTCCCCAATTATAACCTGCTGGCAGACTCCATGCATTGTTCGCGCGGAATTTAAAACCTGGATCGGTTGAAGGGACAGCTACAGCAAGGATTTCAATAGCGTCTAAAGTCCAGTGAATGCCATCAGTAGAGGTCATTGTGTGTGGGTCAGGCACGCCGTCAACGCTCCAACCACCAACACTACCACCAGTAATGGCGAGGCTAGTTATAGCAGGCGGTTGCGCATATCCTGTTGTTAATGCGAAAAACAACAATAAGGATAGTAATTTTGTTTTCATAATAAATGATTTAAGTTTAAATTTCAATAAAAATAATCAAATTTCCATAGCAAAATCGATTGTGTAAATATTTAGTGTTACGAAAACGTTATCGTGTTGATAAGATTATTTTTTTAACAGTTGAAACGTGATATTAATTTTAGAATTACCGTTTTTTTTTGGATATTTAAATTAAAGGCTCATTATTTTATAAAAACCTAAATTATTACAAAACAATAACGTCGAAGTTGTTCTTCAAAGGCTGCAATTCAATCTCTAACTTTTGGATTAGACTTTCTCCGCTTTCTACATAAAACTCTGCAAAATTTGCCTGTCGCTCCTGAAGACTTCTATTTGGAAACAGTTCATTTTGCAAGTCGGTGATGCGCTGCAGTTGTTCGCCGTATTTTCGCTTTTGTGCTTTGAGCAAACGTTTTTCAAGATTTTCCAAACCTTTTATTTGTTTGGATTGCTGGGCTTCGACAGCACCTTTAAAAGATTTGTCAGTTTTCATTGCGATTTGCATCAGATCTTCAAATTGTTGTCTAAGGAATATTTTTTGCTTTTCAAAGTCTATCGGGAATTCTGATATTTGCCTGGTTTTAATATTGACCAATTCCGGTTGTTTTAAAAATAAATCCTGCCATGTTAAAAGCAAACGATTGGCTTTTTTAGCCTGTTTTTCAGTAGCGAGCAATACGGAATTTCGAAGCAATAATATTGGAAAAGTGACATTTATTTTATCAAAATAGGCCTTTAGTTCAAGCCAGTAGGCCAACTCGCCGCCGCCGCCAACGTAACAAATGTTTGGAAGAATAACTTCCTGGTACAGAGGGCGCATGATCACGTTCGGACTGAATTTCTCCGGATGTTTTTCAAGGGTTTCAAGAATTTCAGATTCGGCAAATTTTATTTTGGTATGGTTGACGTGATAAAAACCGTCCTGGAAAATGATGCGTTCTCGTAGGCCATCTTCAATATAAAAGAGATTGATCTCCCGTGGATTCACCTGAATGTTGTAGTCTTTTAGTTTTTCGGTCGTCTCTGAAACCATTTTAGAAGAAACCTGCTCCAGCAATTCCCGTTTAACATACGGTATGAATAATGTTTTGAGCGCTTTGTCATCAGGTTCAACAACAACCAGTCCAAAATCTTTAAACAGTGCATTTGCGAGCCAGCGCGTGGCGTCAGCAAGATTGCCATGTTTCAGATAGGCTTCACTGAAAAGCGTTTTAATTGTTTCAGCATTGCTTCCCGGCCCAAGATCAAGTGCAAACAATTTAAAGACTTCGTCTAAACCTGCGGTTGACAAACGCCCAACGGGTCCCGAACTTTCTTTGTTCCAGCGAAACTTTTTGCCTTTAAAAGTGAAATAATTGATTTCTTCAAAATCATGGTCTTCGGTTGCCATCCAATATATAGGTACAAAATGGTGCTGCGGATATTCTGCTTTCAATTGCTTCGCCAAATTAATCGTACTAATGATCTTATATAGAAAATACAATGGCCCGGTAAACAAATTCAACTGATGTCCGGTTGTGATTGTGAAGGTGTTCTCGTGCTGCAGCAACTCGATATTTTTCATTGTAAGGCCAGAAGCAGGAACTTTTTTATATTGCGTTTGCAGTGTCTGTGACAGCACTTTTCGGTTTTCAGGATCGTAATTCAGCTGCTTTTCTAAAATTTGTGCCCCGAAATTCTCAAGTGTTGGAAATCGGTTGTATAACGGCTGGAGCTGCGCTTTCTGATTCAGGTAATCATTTATAATAGGTGTGAAATATCCGGAATCCTGGTAGCTTATACAGTCGGTTGGCATAGTTTTTTGCTTAAAATTTAATTCATTCCAATTGGCTTTTCGGCCTTTAGTTGGTAAAATTACAAAAATAAAGCGTGCTAAATTTGCTTTAACAAACGGTTTGGAATCCAAAATTGATCTGCCATTTGTTTCGATCCAAATTAGTGGTAGACAAATTTTTGCAAATCAGCAGCAGCAACCAAAATATGCTGTAAATTTGCCATTTCAATTATGGAAACCAAGATATTCCTTTTTACGCCGCCGTTCACGCAACTCAACACGCCTTATCCGGCGACGGCTTATATTAAAGGTTTCCTGAATACTAAAAATATTCCTTCCATCCAGGCCGATCTCGGAATTGAAGTCATTCTCGAACTGTTCTCCAAAAAAGGGCTTAAGCGAATTTTTGAAGATGCCGAGGATAAAGCCTTGCTGCTCTCGCCAAATGCTGAGCGAATTTTAGCGCTGCAGGACGAATACCTCAAAACGATCGATGCCGTGATTTTGTTTCTACAAGGGAAAAATCCAACTTTGTCGTTGCAGATTTGCCAGGAAGATTTTTTGCCAGAAGCTTCAAGATTTGCTCAGCTCGAAGAACTCGATTGGGCTTTCGGGACGATGGGCACGCAGGACAAGGCCAAACATTTGGCGACCTTGTATCTTGAAGACATTTCAGATTTTATAGTTGAAGCGATAGATGATAATTTTGGCTTTAGCCGATATGCTGAAAGGCTGGGCCGCAGCGCAAATTCTTTTGACGAATTGCATGCCGCGCTGCAACTGGATTACACTTACATTGACGAGATCCTGATTGAAATCCTTCAACAAAAAATTAAAAGCATCCATCCCAATTTTGTTTTGATCTCGGTGCCGTTTCCCGGAAATTTATATGCGGCTTTCCGCTCGGCGCAATGGATCAAAAAGCATTATCCGAATATTAAGATTTCTATGGGCGGCGGTTTTCCGAATACCGAATTGCGTTCGCTATCGGATGCACGCGTGTTTGAATTCCTGGATTTTATTACGCTTGACGACGGTGAAATGCCGGTTGAAAATTTGATTGAACATTTAGAAGGCCAACGCAAATTATCCGATTTGAAACGGACATTTGCTTTAGTTAATGGAAAAGTGCAGTATATCAACAATTCCACTTGCCGCGACTACAAGCAAAGCGAAACAGGAACGCCGGATTATTCCGATTTGCTGTTGGACAAATACATTTCGGTCATCGAAATTGTCAACCCGATGCACCGCATGTGGAGCGACGGCCGATGGAACAAACTGACCATGGCGCACGGTTGTTATTGGGGAAAATGCACCTTTTGCGATATTTCGCTCGATTATATAAAGGTCTACGAACCTGTCGCAGCGAACCTGCTTTGCGACCGCATCGAAGAACTGATTTTGCAAACCGGACAGAATGGTTTTCATTTTGTTGATGAAGCAGCGCCGCCGGCACTAATGCGCGCATTGGCACTCGAAATCATCCGTCGGAAAATTGCGGTCACCTGGTGGACGAACATTCGTTTTGAAAAAAGCTTCACCAGAGACCTGTGCCTTTTACTGAAAGCTTCAGGCTGCATCGCCGTTTCGGGCGGATTGGAAGTCGCTTCAGACCGCTTGCTGCAACTCATCGACAAAGGCGTAACGGTCGAACAAGTCGCAAAAGTGACGCGGAATTTTACCGAAGCCGGAATCATGGTACATGCTTATTTGATGTACGGCTATCCTACGCAAACAATCCAGGAAACGGTCGACAGCCTGGAAATGGTACGTCAATTGTTTGAGGCCGGGATTTTGCAATCGGGTTTTTGGCACCAGTTTGCGATGACGGCGCACAGTCCGGTGGGTTTGTATCCTGAGCAATTTGGTGTGGTGAAAGAATTGGATATCGTGGGCTCGTTTGCAAACAATGACATCAACTATACCGATAATACGGGGATCAACCATGATAATTTCAGTTTTGGTTTGAAAAAATCGCTGTTTAATTACATGCATGGCATCTGTTTCGATTATCCGTTGCAGGATTGGTTCGAGTTTAAGATTCCGCGTACCAAAATCGCGGAGGATTTTATTTTTAATGCACTCAACCAAGATACCGATCTTTCAATTAAAAACGCGGCTAAAGTCATTTGGCTCGGCGGAAAACCAACTACAGAACGTTTTACCAAAACGAAAAAAGGCCGTAGCTGGGATATGCTTTCGCTGACATTTCACGACAAAAAAGAAAGTTTCACGGTTACAGCAAATGCCGGAGAAGGCTACTGGCTGCATGAAATGCTACTAAAAATCAGTGTTTCGAATTTGAAAATAACGACATTGGGCGAATTTAAAATCAGCTTTGAAAATGCCGGACTTGAAGATTTTGAACTCTTCTGGCATTCAAAAACGATTCAGGTTTTACGCGATTTCGGCTTATTGGTACTATAAAAAAGCGATATTTTACAGCATGCGATCTTAATTCACATAAACAATAGTTTATTCTTTAATGATTTTTTCAATCTTGCTTCCTTTTGCAGTAGTGATCTTCAAGAAGTAAATGCCTTTGGATTGTTGAGATAAATTGAAGGTAGTTTCCTTTTTATTTTCCACAACAGTTTGAAGGATTCGTCCCTGAACATCAAACAAATCGAGAGATTTGATTGTATTCTTCGATTGGATTCTGATAAAATCCTTCGTCGGATTTGGATGCACTTTCACACTGTTGTCGCGATCAAAGGCCTGATTGTTCAACACACTGAAAGTCGTTTTTGCCTCATTCGTTATGATTGGTGCATTGTAATCAAAATAAATATTTGCTGTGTTTTCAACAGTGTCACCAATAGAAAGGTTTGGATTTGTTTTGATCTTAAACAGAACATTTCCATGTCCGCCGATTGGGTTTCTGATTGACGGCGGAAGGTTGATGTTTTCGAAAATGAACTCGGCAACATTTCCTTTGACGCGTATTTTTACCGGATGCGAACTGCTTAAAATCTGAAGCGAGTTGATGTCGAATTTTGCTGTATTGATCGTGTCTTTCACGACAATATTTACCGCGTCGGCACTTCCGGTGTTTTCAAAATTAATGTTGTAATGCAAGTATTTTCCAATATTTTCCGGGGAAAGATTTGCACCTTCGAGACAAGTTTTGTCATTCGGATCGTGTGAATTCACAACTGTTTGCGCAAGATTGAACGTATTGTCATATCCAACATCGTCGCCCTGGGCGGCTGTTATATTTACAGAGGAATTTAGAATGTCGCCGTCATTGACGGGCAAATCCTCAACCGGCGAATTTAAGTTCAATCTGAAGAAAAAACTTTTTGAATCAAAAGGCGCAAAATTATTGTACAGCCAACTTATAGTGTTTCCGTTTTGGAAATCAGGATTTGGCGTCGCCGATACGAAATCGGTATGCGCATCATCAAAAGTTAACGAAATCGTTCCAAACAAAACTTGGTTGCCCTTGTTCTTACAGATAATTTCAT
>Ga0247805_1001452_pt1 | contig 11451 bp, 9 predicted proteins | sample UWRJL044104R1_FD_180930 | JGI IMG/M metagenome (GOLD analysis project Ga0247805, IMG submission 180930) | Plant litter microbial communities from Arlington Agricultural Research Station in Wisconsin, United States - UWRJ-L044-104R-1 | ecosystem: Environmental > Terrestrial > Plant litter >...
ATGCGCTGATAGCCGCAATTGATTTAAGTTCTAATGAAGGGGAAAGAAACAGGGCTATGCTGGAAACTTTATACGGCTGCGGACTGCGGGTTTCTGAACTCGTTGCACTTAAAATTTCAGATCTGTTTTTTGAAGAAGGTTTTATCAAAATTACCGGAAAAGGAAACAAGGAACGCTTTGTTCCTGTTGGAAATTTGACACAAAAGTATATTCAGATTTACCAAAATGATATTCGGGTTCATCTAAAAATTAAAAAAGGTTTTGAAGATACTTTATTTCTAAACCGTAGAGGAAGTCAGCTCACGAGAGCTATGATTTTTACCATTATTAAGGATTTGGCTGTCAAAATCAGTTTGAATAAAAGTATCAGTCCCCACACATTACGCCATTCTTTCGCCACTCATCTACTCGAGAACGGAGCTGATCTACGTTCTATTCAATTGATGTTGGGACACGAATCTATCACAACTACAGAAATTTATGTACATTTGGACCGGAGATTTTTGAAAGAGGTCATGCATAATTTTCATCCGAGGAAATGATGATAATTACTTTTCTGATTTCAATCAACTGTTATGTATTAGATAAAATCTCTTTTTATTGATAATTGCGATTACGTAATACACAAGAATAATATGGTTTTTGATTTACCTGAAAATGAAAATGAACAGAAATCAAATGATTTTTATAAAAAATTATTTGCAGAAATACCTGATTTGATTTTTCAATTCAGTATTGGTTCGGATAATGCATATTCCTTCCATCTGATAAGCCAATGCATAAAAGATATTTTCGAATTATATACTGAAAACTTTTCCGATGATTATAAGACTAGTATTTACAAAAGAATTTTTGTTTCCGACAGGGTATTCTTTTTAAAATCTTTAATAAAGGCAAAAAAAGAAGCTTCACGATGGGAAGTTGAGTTTAGGTGCGCCCTGCCTCAAAAAGGATTAAGATGGCTCAAAATTTCTTCAAAATCGGAATTAGATTCAGATGGAACAATTAGTTTCTTAGGGCGAATTTCTGATATTACAGATGCAAAAGAAAAAGAATTAAAATTGCGGATTTCAGAGGAGAGATTTCAATTTGCGTTAGAGGCTTCAACTACAGGAATATGGGATTGGGATATGGTCAATAATACCGTTTTCTATTCTTCCGTATCGCTTAAAATACTCGAATTAGAATCAACAGATGTATTTGATGATCCGGAACGTTGGGATAAGATTGTACATCCTGATGATCTTTCGGGTTATTATGCAGACATCCGGGAACATTTTGAGAATAAGATTCCGTATTACGAGAATTACCATCGTGTACTGACTTCAAGTGGTAAATACAAATGGATATTAGACAGGGGTAAAGTAATTGAAAGAGATAAAAATGGTAAGCCATTACGGGTTATTGGAACCCATACCGATATGTCGGAACAAAAAGAAAGAGAAATAGAGCTTTTAAAAACAATGAAATTATTTAGTGAGCAGAATAGCAGGCTTTTGAATTTCTCTCACATCGTATCCCACAACTTAAGAACACAGGCAGGAAATATTACAGCACTTTTGGACTTTATTGATCTTGACAAAAAACAAAAAACAATAAATGAAATGCTGCTTCACCTTCGTACGGTTTCAAATGACTTGAATGATACAATTTTAAATTTAACGCATGTAGTTCAGATTCAGAACAATCTCGATCTTGTCGTCAAGCCTTTAAAACTGAGTGATTACATCAATAAAACCATTTCTTCAATAGGAGATTATAATTCAGTAAATAAAGCCACAATAAAAAATGATGTGCCGGAACATGTTTATGTTGATTTTAATCCAGCCTATTTAGAAAGCGTTTTGCTGAATCTTACAACAAATGCTATTAGGTATGCTCATCCAGAGAGAACGCCCATTATTGTTTTTGGCTATTCAATTGAGCCGGATGGATGTAAGGCATTAAAAATAACTGACAATGGTCTGGGGATAGATTTAGAAAAATATGGAGGATTATTGTTTGGAATGTATAAAACTTTTCACAAGCATAAGGAAGCAAGAGGAATTGGTTTGTACATTACAAAAAATCAAATTGAGGCCATGGAAGCGAAAGTTTTTGTTGAAAGTCAGGTTGGAGCAGGAACTTCCTTTAAAATTGTTTTTAAGGATGATCAATTGTAATTTATGGCATAGTGCAAAAAAAAAACTTCCCGGAGATGAGAAGTTTTTTAATGATATATACTTTGATTTATTTTGCAATATTGACTGCTCTGGTTTCACGAATAACCGTAACTTTTACCTGACCTGGATATGTCATTTCTGTTTGGATTTTTTGTGAAATTTCGAAAGAAAGATTAGCAGCATTGTCATCAGAAACTTTTTCGCTTTCTACAATAACACGAAGTTCTCTACCTGCCTGAATAGCATAAGCATTTTTAACTCCGCTGAATCCGTAAGCCACTTCTTCCAGATCTTTCAAACGTTGGATGTAAGAATCCAAAACCTGACGTCTGGCGCCTGGTCTAGCACCAGAAATAGCATCACAAACCTGAATGATTGGTGATAATAATGATTTCATTTCAATCTCATCGTGGTGGGCTCCAATCGCATTACAAACTTCTTCTTTTTCACCATATTTTTCAGCCCATTGCATTCCTAATAAAGCGTGAGGCAAGTCACTTTCAGTATCCGGAACTTTACCAATGTCGTGTAATAATCCGGCTCTTTTGGCTAATTTTACATTTAAGCCTAACTCAGCTGCCATGATTCCGCAAAGTTTAGAAACTTCTCTGGAGTGCTGTAATAAGTTTTGACCGTATGAAGAACGGTATTTCATTCTTCCTACCACTTTAATCAACTCAGGGTGTAATCCGTGAATACCTAAATCAATAACAGTACGTTTACCAACTTCTATAATCTCGTCATCAATTTGTTTGGCTGTTTTCGCCACCACTTCCTCAATTCTTGCCGGGTGAATACGTCCGTCAGTTACTAATTTGTGTAATGCCAGACGAGCGATTTCCCTACGTACCGGATCAAAACAGGAAAGAATAATAGCTTCCGGTGTATCATCAACAATGATTTCTACTCCTGTTGCAGCTTCCAAAGCTCTGATGTTTCGTCCTTCACGTCCGATAATTCTACCTTTTACATCATCAGATTCAATATTAAAAACAGATACGCAGTTTTCTACTGCTTCTTCGGTTCCAACACGCTGAATCGTATTAATGATGATTTTCTTAGCTTCCTGTTGAGCAGTAAGTTTAGCCTCTTCAATAGTATCCTGGATATGAGACATTGCTTTGCTTTTAGCTTCGGCTTTTAAGCCTTCAACTAATTGTTCTTTTGCTTCTTCAGCTGAAAGTCCTGAAATTACTTCCAATTGTTGTAACTGGCTTTTGTGTAATTTTTCTACTTCAGCTTGTTTTTTATCTAAAACCTCTATTTTATTGGTGTATTCTAAAGTTTTAGCTTCGAAATCATCATTTACTTTTTTGGCTTTTGATAATTCGTTTGAAATTTGAGACTCCTTATCACGGACTCTTTTTTCTACTTCAGCAACTTTTTTGTCTCTGGATAAAATAACCTGCTCGTGTTCTGATTTTAATTCAATAAATTTTTCTTTAGCCTGTAGAATTTTATCTTTTTTGATGTTTTCAGCCTCTAAATTAGCATCTTTTAAAATGGAAGCTGCTTCTTTTTTAGCATTTTTTATTAAATTAGAAATATTACTTTTTTCAATAATTTTAGCTATTCCAAAACCTGCTGCAATACCTATAATACCTGAAATGATGATCGTTATGATGTCCATGTTTGTTAAAATTTATATATAAAAAAAGCCTACATTAATTGCTTGAATAAACTCGAAAAGACAAGTTTTGAGCTAACTCACTGTTCAAGTTTCCAAGCCGGAGCATGGCATACTATAGTAGTGACGATTCGCTCATTCTAAATTGTTAGTGTTGAGTTTACCAATTGTGAACTAATGTAGGCAGTATCTTAGTTTCTGTAAAGAACGTTTAATTTTCGAGATATTGATCTAAAAGCAAATTTAATCTTTTAATCCTTTGAATGGTATCTTCGCCATCAATTGCGTTGTCAATCTGCTTCTGTTCAACTTGTGATGCAAACTGTAAGGCACACATCGCCAGTACATCTTGTTTGTCGCGAACAGCATAATTTTCTTCGAATTGCTTGATCATAGCATCAATTTTTTTAGAAGCACTTCTAAGTCCTTCTTCCTGAGCTGGTTCTACCGTTAATGGATAAACCCTGTCAGCCACTGATATTTTGATTTTAAGCTTTCCGTCCATGTTTACTAATCTGATAGTTGCGCTATACAGTAATCGATTTCGCGAATTAATGAATTTATTTTAAGCTTTGTCTCTCTCTTGTTATTGTCGCTGCCGAGCAACGAATTGGCAATTTTAAGTGTTTCGTATTGTTTTTTCAAAGCTTCAATTTCAGCAGATTGTTTCTGTATGATTTGTGCAGCTTTGGATAGTTCTAACTGTAAATCCTGATTCTTTTTCTCCAGACCTTTTGTCTTTACAAAAAGTTTTTCGACTTTATATTCAAGAGTATCAATTATTTCGACAATTACACTCATTATAAATCCTATTCATTACTTAATCATACAAAGTTAGTATTCCTTTTTATTAATGCAATTTTTTATCGCTTTTTTTGCATTAAAAATAGGCAAATAAATGAAATTCAATCAATTGTGTTTTTACGAGTTTGTCTTCGGATTTAGCAGCTTATTTTTTATCTTAGCAAAAATGTTATTCATGAGATTTTCTATATTTTCCTTACTGATTTGTAATTTTATTTTTGCGCAATCTAATTATCCAAAAGATTATTTTCGTTCTCCTTTAGATATCCCCATGCAGCTGTCGGGTAATTTTGGTGAGCTGAGACCCAATCATTTTCACGCCGGTTTTGATTTAAAAACAAATCAGAGAGAAGGTTTGAATGTTTATGCTGTAGCCGAAGGGTATGTTTCGCGAATAAAAATTTCTACTTTCGGAAATGGAAAAACTATTTATATCACGCATCCAAACGGATACACTTCGGTTTATGGTCACTTGCAGACTACTCTTGGGCCAATAAATGAATACGTTCAGAAAACGCATTACAAGGAAAAATCATTTGAAATTGAAATGTTTCCAAAGCCGGATGAATTGTTAGTTACAAAAGGGCAGTTAATTGCACTTTCCGGAAATTCTGGTGCTTCTGAAGGTCCGCATTTACACTTTGAATTTAGGGACTCGAAAACAGAATTTATTATCAATCCGATGTTTTTTGGTTTCGATAAAAATTTTACGGATACCAAGAAACCAACAATTTCCAGCTTGTATGTTTATCCCTTGGATAACTCAACGGTTAATCAGTCAAAACAGCCTCTATTACTGAATCTTACGCTGCAGAAAGACGGAACGTATCTGGCTGGTAAGGTAAAGGCAAATGGAAAAATGGGTTTCGGAATTACTGCTGTTGATTATGATAATGTTTCTTTTAATAAAAATGGTGTTTTTAATGTTTCAGCTTTCTTTAACGGAAATCAGAATTTTAATTACCAATTCAATACCTATTCTTTCGATGAGATGCGCTACATAAATGCTTTAATCGATTATTCAAGATATAAAAAAACAGGCCAGCGCGTTCAAAAACTATTTATGAAAACGCCTTTTGCGTTAAGTATTATTAAAACGGATTCCCTTAACGGAATAGTTGCCGCAGAGCCAAATCTATCCTCCAGTTACAGGATTGAGGTTTCGGATTATTACGGAAATTTAAATTCCGTTACAGTGCCAATAGAATATGATGCAGCGACACCAATCATAAATGCTGAACCTGTAACATCAAAATATTTTATTAGGTACAATAAAGATTCCAATTTTGAAAAAGATAATATGTCGGTTTTTTTTCCTGCCGGAACATTTTATGAAGACTTCAATTTGAATTTTGACGTAAGAAACAAACGAATTTATATTCATGATGATACAGTTCCGGTACATGCTAACTTTACAATAGAAATTAAGGATAGTACTTATGCAGAATCTTTGAAGAATAAAGTTTTTATAGGGAGAATTAATGGAAAAAGTGTGAGTTATAATTCGACTGTGAGAAAGGGAGACGTTTATAGTATAAAGTCAAAAACACTTGGACAATACGGATTGTTTACGGATACAACATCTCCTACAATCACTATTGCAAAGCCGATTCAGGATAAATGGATCAGTGATGTTAAGAAAATTCAATTTACGATAAATGATAATTTGTCAGGAATCAAATCATACAATGGGTATTTGAACGGAAGCTGGGTTTTATTCGAATATGATAATAAAACCAAAAAAATCACACACAATTTTGTTGATTCCTTATTGGCTGAAGGCGCCAATGATTTAAAAATTGAAGTTGTGGATAATGTGGGGAATTCTGCTATCTTTGAAACTCGTTTTTTTAGAAGTCAACAAAAATAAAATCCAGACGTTTGAATAATTTTAAACTACTAAGTGTTATTCTTTTAATGTGCATTGGATATGTGGCTACAGGTCAAAATGCAAAAGTGAAAGGAGTTATTTTAGATAATAATAATCATCCCGTTTCCGATGTAAATATTTCGGCCGGAAACGAAGTTTCCCAATCAGATGCCAAAGGCTTTTTTGAAATTGCAGTGCTTTCAAATAAAAAAGTCGTTCTGATTTTTACGCACATATCTTTAAAAATGATAACGCTCACGGTTGATTTAGAACCTAATGAAGTATTAGTTTTTAATCCCGTGATGAATAATTCTGAAGAACAGATGGGAGAAGTCTTTGTAACTTCAAAAAATAAAAAACGGGTGCAGGGCATTACTGTTATTGATCAGGAAACAATAAAGAAAATACCCGGAGCCAATGCTGGTATCGAAAATATTTTAAAAACATTGCCAGGAGTAAATTCAAACAACGAATTGAGTACGCAGTATGCCGTTCGGGGAGGTAATTACGACGAAAATTTGGTTTATGTTAATGAAATTGAGGTGTATCGTCCTTTTTTAATTCGATCCGGCCAACAGGAAGGATTAAGTTTTACAAATACCGACCTGGTTCAGAATGTTGATTTTTCTGCCGGAGGTTTTCAGGCAAAATTTGGAGATAAACTTTCGTCCGTATTGGATATTACCTATAGAAAGCCGACTCAATTCGGAGCAGTCCTTGAAGCAAGTTTGTTAGGAGGAAGTATTGCGGTCGATGCCGTTTCCAAAAATAAAAAATGGTCTGCCGTGACAGGGGTACGCTACAGAAATAATAGTTTATTAGTGGATAGTCAGGAAACACAGACCAATTACACACCTACATTTGCAGATATTCAGACGAATATAAATTATGATATTTCTCAAAAATGGCAATTGAGTTTTCTGGGAAATATTTCTCAGAATAAATATTTGTATCGTCCTTTAACCCGTGAAACGAAATTTGGCACAATAGATCAGCCAATGACGCTTGCAGTTTATTATCAAGGGCAGGAGAAAGACCAATATGATACCTACTTTGGTGCCTTCAAAACAACTTATAAACCATCTTTAGATTTTACCTTAAAATTTATCGGATCTTTATTTCATACTATTGAAAAGGAACATTTTGATATCCTGGCGCAGTATCGCTTAGGTAATGTAAATGAAGAAGGAACAACCAATCCTGAGGATGTTCAGTTTACACGCGGAATTGGTTCTCAGCTCAATCACGCAAGAAATGATTTGGATGCTCTGATTGCCAATATTGAAATAAAAGGTTTTAAGGAATGGAATGAAAGTCAGTTAGAGTTTGGTTTGAAATATACAAGGGAGTCTATCAGGGATAGAATAGTGGAGTGGGAGATCATTGATTCAGCTGGTTTTTCAATTAAACCACCAATTTTAGATCTTCCAAAAAATAACCAGCCCTATGCATCCTACACAGGTCCACTTTTACCTTATCAGAATATTCGTGCTGTAAACTTTAATGATATCAATAGATTTTCAGGTTATGCACAATGGAACAATAAAACCCAATTAGGATCAAGCCAATTGTGGTCTACTATTGGTGCACGTTTTCAAAGCTGGCAGGTCTCAGGAGCTGATGTAAACGGTGATAATCAGATTGTTTTTAGTCCAAGGGCTCAATTTGCTTTAAAACCAGACTGGGAGAAGGATATAGTTTTCAGGATTTCAGGAGGGTTGTATCATCAGCCCCCTTTTTACAGGGAACTGCGTGATTCAGACGGTGCAGTCAATCCAAATGTAAAAGCACAAAAATCGATTCATTTTGTAGTCAGCAACGACTATAATTTCAAAATGTGGGATCGCCCTTTTAAATGGGTCACAGAAATATATTATAAATCCCTGTCAGATGTAAATGTCTATTCGATTGACAATGTCCGTATTCGTTATGTTGCCGATAATAATGCCAAGGCGTACGCGCAAGGTCTGGACTTTAGGCTAAATGGAGAATTTGTTCCCGGTACCGAATCCTGGATCAGTTTTGGATATTTGAAAACAGAAGAAAATTATGAAGACAAGGGATTCATTGCAAGACCAACAGATCAGCGGTTAAAATTTGCCATGCTGTTTCAGGATTATATGCCGAACATTCCAAGCGTGAAATTATATCTGAATTTGGTTTACAATACAGGACTTCCCGGAGGTTCGCCTTCTTATTCTGATCCTTATTTATATCAAAACAGGCTAAATGATTATCGCAGGGCAGATGTTGGCTTTTCAAAAGTTTTTATTGACAGTAGTGCTAAAGTGACCAAAATAAATTGGCTGAAAAACTTTAAGGAATTATCATTAGGATTGGAAATTTTTAATCTTTTCAATAATCAGAATGCAATAACGAATACCTGGGTTCGGGACGCGTATTCAAAAAATCAATATGCAATTCCTAATTATATGACTACTAGGGTGTTTAATGTGAAGTTGAATGCGAGATTATGATAGGAAAACGTGAGAAAAGAAAAAAGTTTTTTTATGTTCCGGGAATGATTTCTTTAATTTTTATTCCATTGTTTTGTTTTTATCATTTTTATAAAACGGATGCTTTTAAGGATGAAAGAAGTATTGCTATTTTTTTTCCTTCGGATTCCATTGTAGAAAAACAACTTTCCTTGCATAAAAGAATTTATCATGAATTTAATTTTAATGATTCGAAGGTTGCAGAAAATAAAAAACTACAGGATCTTCAGTATTTTTTAAGAAAATTATACCGTGAAAATGACACAATAAACGGAGTGAAAATTCATTTAGGAAATAAAATGACCTATGATGTTTATATTAGAGTTTTGGATATTTTTATGATTGAAAAAATAACCAACTACGTGCAGTATAAAAATGATTTTTTTGTTTCAATGTTTCCCAAACGAAAACAAGATAAGAATTTGCCTGAAATGAGTCCTATTATATGTGGTTATGGTGAATATAACAGATTGTATTTTTTGGAACAGGAAAAACAAAGACAATTTAAATATGTTTTGACGCTTTATAAAGAAAACTGGATTATTTTATTAGGTTATCTAGGAATTGTACTTCTGAACATATTCGCTTTAGTAAAATTCAATAAAAACAGATAATACAATCAAAAATACTATATTTGATATTCTAATATAATTTGCAGACATGAAAAACTCCTTAAAATATATAGCCTTAGTAATAATTGGTACTTTAGTCGGTTGTAAAGATGAAGTTCAAAAGCCAAAAGTGATTTACGATGCCACGAATAAGTCAAAGGAGATTGCCAAAACGGATTCTACTCAGATTGAAATTGCAGATTTGCCAATTCAGATGGAAGGAACCAGTTATTTGATTCATCCCGTGGGAGATTTACGTGTTTTTGAAAAGGGTACAAAATCTCGTTATGGTTCATCCAGTGTAAATGATTTTAGCTTTACAATTTCGAATTTAGGAGAATTTGAAATTACGGGATATTTGCAGAACCTGAAATTTCAAAAAATTGATTCGGATTCTATTAGACCTTTGTCTGATAAGCCTGTTTTAATAATGACGGCTACGTATTTAAAATTGATTGCTGATAAATCTTTGAATCAGGTAATGGTATATACTTTGACTGATGCAGATACAAATAAAGATGGTAAAATAGATACGGGAGATATCAAGACTTTATATTTAAGTGATATAAGCGGTGAAAATTTCACAAAGGTTTCAGCTGATCTTGAAGAATTGGTTGACTGGAGTTTAATTGATTCCAAAAACCGTTTGTATTTCAGAACAATTGAAGATACCAATCAAAACGGACAGTTTGATAAAAACGACGTGCTGCATTACAATTATATTGATCTTGCTGCAAAAAAATGGGAAGTGAAAAGTTATCAGCCTATATAATCTTCATCTATTTCATTAGTGAAAACGATTAAAAAGAAAACCATTTAGAATTAAACTATGATTCTAAATGGTTTTTTCTTTGAGAAAATTTCTAAATCAAAATATCACTTTCCAAATCTGACTTCTCTATTTCAAAGTCAAAATCAAGGCGTTCAACCAGTTCAATTACCAGTTTTTTATACCAGTTTTCAGATTTTGGATGAATGTATATCTTTTCAATCAACTGATTAATATCTACATTGATTTTTAATCCTTCGTTTAATTTCAGGTTGCTTTTTGAAGTGTCGGTTATAATTCGTACTTCACGTTCATACTGAAAACTTTTTCGTTTGAATAAAAAAGGGAAGAACAAATCCTCAAAAGGAATATATTCTTTTTTGTAGTCGATATAATTTACCTCGCCAATATGCTGGTAAAAATTGGTTTCAGGTTTTACTGCTTTTTGCAATCGTCCAATAGTGGACTGTATAGCCAATCCTTCACTGTTTTGGGTAAAAATCTGCCACATGGCAAAAGATTCATATTCATTAATGTGCCAGCTGCTCACCGCTACTTTTTCACGGTGGGTTTTATAATAGTTTAAAAAGTCAGGATTGTCTACGGCAAGTTTTTTAATTTCTTCATAAGTAGGCTCGCTAAAAGTGCCTTCATACTGATCTTCAAACTTATCCGAACGGGACATGAATAATTTTTTAGAAAGTAATAAATCAAGAAATTTAGACAAGTCCAGGTATTTCCACACAATGGTATCAGGATCTTCGGGCAATTTGATGTTCGGATTGTTAAGGTACATTTTTTAAATTTTTATAACAATCAGGAAATCTTTAAAATGAATTAAGATTCGAAAGATTGCATGGTTACCAGCTTGTTGTAAGTTCCGTTATGAGCAATTAGTTCATCATGGGTTCCCTGTTCAACTATTCTTCCTTTTTGCATAACCACGATCAAATCTGCTTTTTGAATGGTCGAAAGACGGTGCGCTATCACAATTGATGTTCTGTTCTGCATCATATTTTCCAATGCCACCTGAACAAACTTTTCGCTTTCTGTATCCAGGGCTGAGGTTGCTTCATCCAAAATCATAACCGGAGGGTTTTTCAATACCGCACG
>Ga0247805_1001453_pt1 | contig 11450 bp, 6 predicted proteins | sample UWRJL044104R1_FD_180930 | JGI IMG/M metagenome (GOLD analysis project Ga0247805, IMG submission 180930) | Plant litter microbial communities from Arlington Agricultural Research Station in Wisconsin, United States - UWRJ-L044-104R-1 | ecosystem: Environmental > Terrestrial > Plant litter >...
GCTTGGAAATGGGCGTAAAATTATATTAAATGATGCAGGACTTGGTACGCTTGCCGAACAGGGAGGTATTACCATTTCAAAAACTGCTGACGGGAAATTGATTTATAATCTGGCTGCTACACCGGATGCTGTGGCTAAAGGAAAAACAGATGGCAAGGGCATCTATAATACCATTGCAACACCCAAAGGGGGGCAGTATCAGGTAAATTTACCTGACGGGACTTCAGTTTGGTTAAATTCAGCTTCTTCTTTAAAATTTTCCACTGCATTTAAATCTCAGCATAAAAGAGAAGTTGAGCTGACTGGAGAGGCTTACTTTGAGGTTACACATGATCAGAAAAAGCCATTTGTTGTTGTCACCAGAGGACAAGAGGTGGAGGTGTTGGGGACCCATTTTAACATCAATAGCTATGTTGATGAACCGGGAGTGAAGACAACCCTGGTTGAGGGACGTGTCCGTGTTTCTCCAACGCATAAGGAGCACAGCACAAAATTGAATCCAGCCATACTAAAACCTGGCGAACAAGCCGTTCTTACGGCAAATGAAATGACGTTACAAACCGTAGATTTGGAAAGTGTCATCGCCTGGAAAAAAGGATACTTTCTCATGAAAGACGAAGATATATTTAGTGTTATGCGTAAAATTGAAAGGTGGTACGATGTCGAAATTGTTTATGCTGGAGATTTTAGCGGCAGTACGTTCGAAGGATCGGTATCCCGTTTTAAAAATGTATCTGAGATCCTTAGGAAATTTGAATTAACCGGAAATATGCACTTTAAAATAGAAGGAAGGAGGATTACCGTTATGCCATAAATTTACTTAAGCATAGGGTAACAAAAAACCAGGAGCGATTCGACCCACTCCTGGCAATAGTAGGGTTACCCGACAATATTGTATTCAGACAACCATATCAACTAACCCAAACTACTCAAATGTATGAATTTTTACATTCAATTGAGGTATAAGCGCTCGTCTTGTACTTCAAAGAAACCCGTGTTTTCAACACAAACGATTATGCGAATTAATCTGACCTGTTTGCTGCTCCTTCTCACACTGTTACAAGTAAGTGCAGGTGGATTTGCGCAGAAAATAAGTTTGTCAAAAAATAACATCACCTTGCAACAATTGTTTAAGGAGATTAAGACCCAGAGCGGATTTGATTTTTTATACCAGCCTCAGGATTTAAAAAATGCGAAACGCATAGACATCAATGTCAAAGGTGCCGAGTTGAAAAGTGTGCTCGACGATGCCTTTTCCAGACAACCATTGGTGTATTCCATTGATCAGAATACGATTGTAGTCAGAAAGAAAGGTAAAACCATTTTTGGAACGATTGAGGATTTTTTTAAGAAGTTTAACATTACCGGAAGTATCACAGACGACAAAGGTAATCCCCTGGCTGGTGCGACCGTCCGGTTAAAAAATTCAAACAGAACCGTAGTAACGAATGCAATGGGTAAATTTCAGCTTGCAGATGTAGATGAAGGGGCTGTGCTGGTTGTTTCTTTTATAGGTTACAAAACCAAAGAAATCGTCGTCGGTAAATCTGTTTCTATAACCATTGTTCTGGATGTGCTGTCATCAGAATTAGAAGCTGTATCGGTGGTGAGCACCGGATATCAGAGCTTACCAAAAGAGCGGGCCACCGGTGCAATCAATGTGATCTCGGGCGACCAACTGGATAAACCAACCACAAACATCTCGCAGCGGTTGATTGGTACCACGGCAGGCATGCAGGCTACACTCGATGCAGATGGTAACCCCAGGTTTGAGATTAGGGGACAAACCAGTTTAACAGCCAATGCCCGCCCACTTGTCGTGGTAGATGGTTTTGCCATCCAGGGCGACTTCAATACCATCAATCCAAATGACGTAGAAAGTGTCACCATTTTGAAAGATGCAGCAGCAGCTTCGATCTGGGGAGCAAGGTCTGCCAATGGTGTAATTGTAGTCATTACAAAAAAGGTCAAAAAAGGAATTCCATTGCGGGTGAACTTTTCTGCTTTCACTAAAATTTCAGGAAAATTAGATCTGGATTATGTAAACCCACTGGCTTCCTCAGCAGAAACCATAGATTATGAAATGAAATCTTTTGGTAACTGGAGTGCACAAATCAATTCCGGATCCCTGGCAACAGATAATGGCAAAGCATGGTCTCTGGGTACAACAGCCTTAAGTGAGTATGCTTTAGGCTTCATTACGCTGGCTCAGCGCGATGCACTTTTAGCTAAGTACAAAACACTAAGTAATAAAGATCAGATCAGGGACGAGCTATTAACCAGTCCCGCTGCCCAACAATACAATTTGAATCTCTCGGGTTCTACAAGTAAGATGAGCAATAATTTATCGCTGCTATATGAGGACACCAAGTCCAATTTTAAAGGCACAAATGATAAAAAATATAACTTTAATTATAGGGCCAATGCTGAAGTATTCAAATGGCTGGAATTTACTTTTTCTGCCATGGTAAATTACAATAAAATTAACAGCAGTGGAATCAATTTATCCGATATTCAAGGCCTTTCTCCTTATGAAATGCTTAGAAATGATGATGGATCTCTTACAAATATAGCCAGGTATTACACTCCGATTATTGAACGTTTTGTCCCTACGGCCTTATTTCCGTATGCAGACTGGAGTTATAATCCCATTCAGGAGATTGCCAACAGGAAGGTTACTGCCGAGCAGTTGAACACACGTTTGCAGACTGGTCTGAGGTTTAAAATTTTAAAGGGTCTTTCTTTCGATACCAAACTGCAATATGAACTTTTCAATACCTCCAATAAGGCGATCAATAACGAGAATACTTTTGCCGTAAGAAATGCAGTAAACACCGCCGTAACATGGGACCAGGTGACCAACAAGATCACTTTAAATTTACCTAAAGGCGGAACGCTTACCCAGAGCAGGGCCAGGGCGGAAACCTATAATTTCAGGAGCCAGATCAATTTTGACCGTAGGTTTAATGACAAACATGAAGTGAATTTTGTAGGCGGATCGGAGATTAATAACATCGTATCTGAAAACTTTGGAAATCCGACTACTTATGGCTTTAATGAGCAGACTTTAAGTGTGGGGACTTTTCCTAACGGTCCGGGTGGAACATTTTTCCCGATTAAAAACTGGTTGGGCAGCAATCAAACCTTTGGGTATTCCAACAGCTATAGCTACAGCACAGACCGTTACCTCTCTTTATTTGGAAACGCTGCCTATACTTATAATAATAAATATACCATCTCAGGTAGCATCCGTACCGATGCCTCCAATCTCATTACCGATGATCCATCTTACAGGTACGCGCCTTTTTGGTCGGCAGGATTCGGTTGGCAGTTGAGCAAGGAGTCCTTCATAAAAGATGTAATCTGGGTAGACAGGCTAAATGTGAGAGCAACTTACGGATATAATGGAAATGTAGACAGGAGTACTTCTTTCAGGCCATTGATTGCGATGGGTGCGATTCCAAATACGTATACCGGTGATGTTACCGCTACGGTTTCCAGCTTCGGTAATCCGACTTTGAGATGGGAAAAAACAGGAACATGGAATTTGGGTCTGGATTATTCCTTGTTTCATGGAAAACTATACGGAAAATTAGATGTGTACAACAAATCAGGTAAGGATTTGATTGCCACCTTATCTATCCCGGCCGTAAATGGTACCACCAGCCAGAAATTAAACAATGCTGAAATGACCAATAAGGGAATTGAACTGGAATTGGGTACCATGCAGCAGCTGAAAGATAATGACATTGTTTGGCGTGGAAATGTGAATTTCTCCTACAATAAAAATAAGATTACTAAATTGTTTGTCGCAAACTATGCCGCATCTACACTGGTTGGCGGTGGCACAGGAGCCTATGTTGAAGGTCTGGATGCCAATACGCTATGGCGTTTCCGCTATGCAGGTATGCAAAACGGCCAGCCTATGGTCACCGGAGCAGGAGGGGCTTTATATGATTTTGGAGCCTTTACACCAGGCGATGGAAGGGATTATCTGGTAAACATGGGTACTGCTGTTGCCCCTTATACGCTTGGATTCATCAACTCTTTTAAGGTGTATGACTTCGATTTTTCATTTGTAGTAACCGGTAAATTCGGGCACAAGTTTCAAAGAATGGGTTTTAACTATCCACCAACCTGGACAGGAAGAGTATTGCCCAACAACAAATTGTCTGAGGTAACCAATGGTAATCCGAATGAGATTGTTCCCTTACCACAAAACCTGATTGAGCCAAGGTATTATTTCTGGGACAGGTTTCACCAGAACCTGAGTTATCTGATCGAAAGTGCCTCACATATCAGGATGCAGGAAGTTAACCTCAGCTATAATGTCCCTCAAAAAGTCTTGTCTAAAATAAAAATGAGCCGTTTGCAGGTATTTGCTCAGGGAAATGATCTGTTTACCCTGGTTGCCAATAATGCTGGCGAAGATCCTGAATATAGAATGGGGACGTTAAAACCTCAGCCAAGGGTTTCATTGGGTTTCAAATGTGAATTTTAAAACTAAAATCATGAACAATAAACATAGATTCCATATCAGATTATTGCCTTTAGTGGCAGCTGTTTTCTTATTTGCTTCATGCAAGAAATTCTTGGAAGAAGCTCCTTCTAAAACCAGTTCTCTTGTGGTAAAAACAACAGCGCAAATTGATGCTTTATTAAACAATCAAAACAGCTTTTATACCGAAGGAAACCGCACAGCGATTTATAGTACCGATGATTTTGGCCTCACTACCGATCTGTATAATGGTGGCCGCGGGGTGTTTTCAAGTATGGCTGGCATTCAGTTCACCTACTGGGATACACAATATCTTCCGGACGATACCAGGGAAGGATTTTGGAGCGGGGAATATAAAAAAATATTTACCGCGAATCTTGCACTGGTTAACCTGGATAAAGTTACCGGAACTGATACTGAAAAAGCAGTCATCAAAGCAGATGCCCATTTCATCAGGGCTTACAGTTATTGGGTATTGGCAAATACCTATTGCCTCCCGTATACAGAGCAGAATAAAAATGAGCAAGGCTTACCTATTAAAACCAGTACCAGTTTTGAAGAGCCTTTAGCCCGTCAACCTTTAGACAAAGTTTACGCATTGATCGAGGCTGATTTAGCAGAGGCTTTGAAAACACCACTATCCTTAACGCAAAGTGGTAAACCAAGACATTGGAGAGCTAGTAAAGCAGGTGTCAATGCTTTTGCTGCACGTTATTACTTAAACAGAAACAACAATGCCAAAGCAATTGAATACGCTAATGCTGCACTTGCAGATTACAATGTACTGGTGGATTACAATACCGAAATGAAATACGGAAAAGACCAGTCCATCACCATCAATTCTGGTACACCAACTGCCCAGACCCTGATTTTAAAGTATCCGTACACCCACGATAACCAGACCGATCAAACCGATATGATCGGATGGAAAGAATTTTTGTATTATCGCATGTTATCTCATGAATCCTGGTGGTACATTCCCAGTGCCGATTTGTTAAATCTATATGATAAAACCAATGACCTGAGGTATGTATATCATATTGTGGAAGGATATTCCTATGATCGTGGCATGTCTAAACCTGCTTATGATTATCCGGGTTATATTTTCTTTTTCAAAGACAGAATCCCATCCGGACCGACGGTGGCAGAAGTGTTATTAACCAAGGCAGAGGCACAAGCCCGTTCTAATGACCCCTCCGGCGCAATGAATACCCTGAACATACTCAGGGCCAAACGGATGAAGCCAGGACCATGGGTGAACCTTGTCGCTTCAGGTAAAGATGACGCCATCAAAAAAATCGCTGAAGAGCGAAGACGTGAATTGCCTTTCACGCAGAGGTGGTTTGATATCCGCAGATACAACAATAATGATGATCCAAATGATGATGTGATACTGACAAAATCATTTTATCCATTCAATGCTTCTACGGTATTATTTAATGAGCCGGTCAAAACGTATAGTTTACCTAAAAACTCCAGGCGATACGCTGCACCAATTCCCCGTACTGAAATCATTTCCAGCAATGGGGCCATTGAACAAAATACTTATTAACTGAATTTTTCAGGCTTTTAGGATTTTTTTCTAAAAGCCTGTTCACCATTAAAATTTATAATTATGATTTTAAATAGACTAAACACCGCTGGTTTGCTCATAGCAGCCTTATTATTCTTCCATTCATTTCAAGGAATCGCACAACGTGGCAAAACAGAAGTCATTACTGATCCTGCTCAACTGGCTAAACTGAAAGCTGCTGTTGAAGCAAGTATAGATAGTCCAAAAGTACACCAGGCTTACATCAAAGCCATGGGCACAGAAAACCCACAGTTGGAAAATGAATATGCACAATGGATGAGCAAGTATCCAAAATCAGCAATGGTTCCATACGCCATTGCAAAAGCTTATCTGGACGAGGAGAGTCCGAAGGCAAAGCCGTACCTGTTGAAAGCAGTAGCGCTGGATCCCAAATTTACAGAAGCCTGGGGCGGTTTATGGCAAGATGGGGAACGTTGGGGTGATTTTACGGTGTCTCGTGGGTATCTGGCTAAAGCGGCAGCATCAGATCCTTCCAATCCAAATTATGCATTTTATTATGCTTCTTCATTCGGTGGCATTGATGAAACGAAATGGAAACAGATGAGTGTTGATGTGGCTAAGCGCTTCCCCAATCATGAACGTGGTGCACAAGCCTTATATTGGCTCGGCGCGCGATCCAAAAAAAATGCGGATAAGCTAAAGTATTTTGAACTGTTGCACAACAGTTATGCACCTGAAAAGTTCAACTGGTCTTCAAGTGGCATGTCTTCCTACTTTAATGTCTTGCTTTCAGAAAATCCTAAAAAAGCGGTGGTACTGGCGCAGGAAATGGCTAAAACTGAAAAGGGCGAACGGAAAGAATGGCCGGCCCTGGTTCTGCAGGCGCAAACGGTAACCAAAGCCAAAACATTACTCGATCAGAAAAAAGGAACCGAGGCGCTGGCAGTATTAAAACAAATCAAGTTAACCAGATATTCATCGTTTAAAACTGGATTAACCTTATTAAAGGCCCAGGCTAATGACATTGCTGGCCAGACAAGCGCAGCTTACGATAGCTTACTGGTTGATTTCTCAAAAAGTCCTTCTGTGGTACTTAAAGAAGCGATATCTGGTTACGGCCTTAAACTTGGTAAAAGTGAGGTCGGTGTCACTACCGATATCTGGAAACAATTGGATCTAGTTGCTAAAGTTGCTACACCATTTAACGGCTTAAAGCGCTATCTAACACCTGGCGAAGCTTCTCTTGCGGATTATAAAGGCAAAGTTGTTTTGCTCACGTATTGGTTTCCGGGCTGCGGTCCATGCAGGGGTGAATTTCCACACTTTGAAAATGTAGTTAAAAAATTCAAAGGCCAGAATCTTGAATACCTCGGTATCAATATTGTATCCAAACAAAATGATTACGTAGTTCCGTTTATGAAAAGCAGTGGCTATAGTTTTACGCCATTGGAAGATGTAGAAGGACGTATAAAAGGAAACCTGGATAACCGGAACGCTGCGCCAATGAATTTTCTGATCGACCAAACCGGCCGACTGATCTTTTCTAATTTTCGGACAGATGGGGATAATGAGGACGATCTGGAGCTGATGATCAATACCATACTTTCACATAAAACCTAAGTATTCTGTGACACATTTTTGCATGCGTTTTTAACCAAAAACCTAAAATGTGAACAATTGCATAAACGCCTGAAAAACAATAGTTAAGGTTCTTGGTGCCTGTGCTGTAAGTACACAATGAATACAGCCTAAGTACAGGACTTCCTTACTTCTGCTTTACCCCTTCCTTACCCCTTCCTTACCCCTGCTTTACCCTTGGGATAAGGAAGGGGTAAGGGGGAGAGGCAGGGATAAAGCGGGTCTGTATTTTGCATGAAGTTATCCTGTACTTTTCCTACAGTCATACTGCTGCTGACTACGATTTAAATGAAGGGTGTTTTGAGTTTGATTGTACCGGTTTGGTTAATTCAATTCAAACTTGATATCTTTTCTTGTAATGTAAATCCACCAACCACATGCCCAGAACGTAAATTACCCAAAATACAGGTAGGGTAAAAGCGAGTAGCAATACATAGCCATGTCTGCCCAGAGCCAGATCGCCAAGCGACCAGTCAATCAAGTTGTAAGTTCCGAAATAGATTATATAAACCAATGGAGGAATGAGCAGGTTTCCGATGGCCAGGCTCCAGTTATAATCCGGTTCCTGTAAGGTCCGGTGTTTCCTTGTTCGTTTAAAATGAAAATATACCAAAGCAAGGAAAGCGAGGGCGGAAACACCAAGAGGATCAAGAAAGAGTAATACGGCAGAAAAAATCGGGACCACAGGTTTGAGGTTAATCCGCAGATCTGCAGTTGGTATATTTTTTAAGGTCCAGATGAGATGATCAGCATCTTTGCCGTCCGGATTTCCGATAGATGCATCCTCGAATTTGTATTTTTCCGGAAGTTGCAGGTCGATATGAATCGGGCCGAAAGATTTCCAGTATTTGGAAGGGAACAATGCGTATTCCAGTCTCAGATTTCTTGTAAAACCAAAATTGTTGGTTTCAATTTGGGCATCATAAGTCACTGTGATTGTGTTTTGTCCTTCCTTAAGCCTGGTGACAAAATAAGCGAGATCATCAACCCGAACCACCGTAGATTCGTTCTTTTCATAATGAACCCGGACATATTCATCCTGGTAAGGCTCAATAAAACTAAAGGTTTTGAATTCTCCGGTTGAATTTTTTTTCGGTCGGGTAATGGAAACAGGCTGTCCGTTTATCGTAACAATGGGATCATTAAACAGGTTTGATGCAATGAACAATAGGGGTAAAGTAATTGCTGAGGGGCTGTTTAGCTCATATTTGATTTGATACCTGGCCAAATATCCATCATCCTGAATGATTTTAATGTTGATGTTCTCCTTCAGCACGTCAATTGCTTTACTGGAAAAAAGAACAGAGTGTTCGCTACCATCATTATAGGGCTTGGCCATATTGGCATGGGCAATGGCAAAATTTAGCGATAATAAAAATCCCAACAGGTATCTGATCATGTTTATCATAGGTTTGACCCCCAAAAAGTACAAAAAATAAAGAATGAAATTCGGTAAACAATAGAATAAATTAAAAAGCCGTACTTTTGCCAAAAATAAAAGCAATTGGGAACTCTATTAGATTTAGGTATTAAAGGATATAATAATTACGGTACGCACCTTAAGCAAAAGTATAAAGGACAGCGTGTGTTTAAAGTAATTGTTGACGGGGGCTTTACCTGTCCGAACCGCGATGGCAGTAAAGGCTATGGTGGTTGTACCTATTGTAATGTAGATTCGTTTACCCCTGAGCTGTCGAGAAAGCTGCCTACCATTCGTGAGCAGCTGGAGCAAGGCATGGAAAGAGGTAAAGGCTTTTATAAAGCTGATAAATTTATTGTGTATTTCCAGCCCAATACCAATACTTATGCCCCGGTACATTATTTAAAAATGATGTACGACGAAGCACTGTCGATTAATCCTGAAGATGTGGTTGGTTTTTCGGTAGGTACGCGGCCCGACTGTATCGACGCAGAGAAGGTAGCCCTGCTGGAAAGTTACGCCGACCGCTACGATGTTGATCTTGAGATGGGTATGGAATCAATTTATGATGAGACCTTAAATCAAATCAACCGCGGCTGCAGTCATGGTGAGTTTGTAGAAGCGGTGAAATTGCTTGAAAACAGTAAACTGGATCTTTGTGTACATACCATTTTTGGTTTTCCATGGGAAACTGAAGAAATGATGTTGGGTTATATTCATGAGATCAACCGTTTTCCTCAAATCAAATTTGTGAAGTTTCACCACTTGCACATTGTGGAAGGTTCGATTATGGGTGTCAAATATAAGAAAGAACCCTTCAAATTGTTTTCTCTGGAAGAATATACAGATCTGTTGTGCAAATTGATTCCACTGTTGAGACCAGATGTTGTGATTCAGCGTTTGTTTGGGATTTCGGACTGGGACCTGCTGATTGCGCCCAACTGGGGTTTAAATAAATCGGCCATTCAGACTTATATTGATAAGGAAATTGAACGCAGGGGTATTGTACAGGGAAGTGCTTATGTCTCTGTAGCGGAATAAGCGCCAAATAATTCGATCACTTTATTTTTTCTGTAGCTAAAAATCTGCTGCAATTTGCTGGCGACGTACACACTGTTGGCTACTTGGCCAAATATGCCCATGGGTAATCCGTAAGTTAACAGGTCTAGCATTTCCGTACCGCCCTCTACTGCTTTAAAGTGGTGTTGGTGGTGCCAGAACTTGTATGGACCGAATCTTTGCTCGTCAATAAAGTATTTTCCTTCTACCACTTGGGTGATTTCAGTCATCCAATCCAGTTTGATGCCCAATGCAGGGGATACCTTATAGGTAATGATCATGCCAGGATACATCTTTTCTACAGTATTCGGGTCAGATGTTACCGTAAATGCCATGTCTTCGGGCGTTATTTTAGCCAGGTTGAGTGGAGAAGAGAAGAAATCCCAGGCTTCGGCCAGGGTAATGGGTAATTTTTGACTGAAATTAAGCTGATAAGATCTCATGATGTGAATGCTATTGCACAAAAGTACAACATCCAGATTTAGCAATTGTTTTTTTGCTCCAGATTATATAGTTGTGCTGGTTTTTTAGATTTCGTCCTTTTGTGTTTGTATTTTTCTTTGATTTTGTGTGATTTTTACTTTTTTATCAAAAACTAGCTGTGTTTTTGATGTAAATCTTGTAAATATTTAAAATATGCATCCTGTTTTTAATATATTTCTATAGTTTTTGTATTTTTTTGATGAAAATTACAACGTTTTCGTTATTTTATTTTGTTGTAAATATTATTTATTGGATTTAATTACTAGATTTATCAAATAAAATCAAACAAATTAAAATTATAACAAGTAAAATTTAAAATTATGGCAAAAGTTTTATTCAAACAGTGGGGTCCATTTGCAGTTTTAATGATAATTGCAATTTTGGCTCTGTTTATTCCCTTACTTCCTAACTTTGATGAGGGAAAATACAACGCAGCTGATGTTGCCTTTGTATTAGTATGTGCAGCATTGGTATTTTTGATGACTCCTGGACTCGCGTTCTTTTACGGAGGTATGGTTCATCGCAAAAATATCCTTTCTACCATGATCAAAAGTGTGGTGGCTGCGGGTGTTGTTACCGTGCTTTGGGTAGTTGTAGGATTTAGCCTGGCATTTGGAGATACCATTGGTGGTTTTATTGGAAACCCTTCCACGTTTTTCTTTTTCCAGGGTGTAAATTCAGGTCCGGCCTGGGGTACCATACCACTGTCATTATTTGCTGTATTTCAATTGATGTTCGCCATCATTACACCAGGTTTGGTGGTTGGTGCTGTAGCTGAGCGTATCCGTTTCACTTCTTATATCTTATTTATTGTATTG
>Ga0247805_1001456_pt1 | contig 11440 bp, 9 predicted proteins | sample UWRJL044104R1_FD_180930 | JGI IMG/M metagenome (GOLD analysis project Ga0247805, IMG submission 180930) | Plant litter microbial communities from Arlington Agricultural Research Station in Wisconsin, United States - UWRJ-L044-104R-1 | ecosystem: Environmental > Terrestrial > Plant litter >...
TCTTTACTTTTTTAAGAATATAAAAACCATATCCTGCTTTCACGTCTAATAACTCATATCCCGCAGTTTCTTTCGAATTATCATCATCAAGATACATCTTGCCTGTTAATCGATAAGAAGCATTGAAATTCAGCCCCATAGCACTAACCAAATCAAAACCGAAATTAAATTGACTATTAGGCACGGCTGGCAATAATTTTCCAGAATAATCAGTATCGTTATCAACAAAGTTTTTAAATTCAAAACGATTGATTGTTGCTGAAAAATAAGGATTAAGTTGGATATTCGAATTAGGTTGGAACTTATAATTCAATAAAAATTCTAATCCCTGATGCGAACTTTCACCAGCATTAATACCTACATACTGATCTTCTGCAACGCGGCGAGCTACTAATAAATTATTTATTTGAGTGGAATATAAAACCAGTTCTGTATAAAGTTTCTTTTCTAAGAAATTAGCCTTAAAACCTATTTCATAATTAACTCCTTTTTCCGATTGTAAATCGGTATTAATTTTTCCTTCTGGCGTTAATGTTTCAGCAACTGAAGGGATTGAAAAACCTTTACTCAACGAAACATACACATTTTTCGAATTATCTATTTTATACGAAAGCCCTAATCTGGGAGACCAAACGGACCCAAAAGTATGTTGCTCTTTCGAATTTTCATCAGCTAAAAAAACATCCTGCTGGTTGTAATGAGTCGTGTTAAATGCCAGCCCAGATTCTAAATTCAACTTATTCGAAAGTTGGGTTTCCATTTGGATAAATCCATTCCAATAACCTCTTTTTTGCTCTACATTACTAAATCGGTCTCCTTGAACACTGCCTTGCCCAGGATACGATTGATATAAATTTCTAAAAAGTGAGAACCCATAATTTTCCGTCATCAATTCGGTTCCAACACTAATTGTATTCGGCAACGAAAACAAGGAAGCTTCATAATTTACTTTGGCTCTAAAGCCCAGCATATTTGTTTTTTCTTCTAAAATATCAAAAGGACGCGGCTCGTAAGCATTTTTCAAATTCGAAAAAAGACTCACATCTGCCGACCAATTTTTTGAAAACTGGTGTTCAAATCCAATTCCAACCATCAATTTATCATAGGATTCAAACCCTTGAGCTGCAAGCCAGGTAGCAGCCGCCGACTCTGGTTTTGTATTGAAAGCGGTTTCGCTTATCGAACTCGGAATATAAGCTTTCAATCGGGTAGCAATTCCAAAAAAAGAAATTATAGATTTTTTAGAAAGTTTTTGTTTTCCAAATAAATTTAATGATTGTCGGTTGTAATCACTATTCTCCCGATAACCCTCTTGTTGCAAATTACTGTAGTTAACAAAAAGACTGGATTGCGAGTCACTGTAACCAGCGGAAAGAATTTGTTTTATCAAACCAAAACTACCAAAAGTAGTTGCTGTTTTAGCAAAAGAAGCTTCTGTGTCCAATTGCTTTGCTCTCAAACTAATAACACCACCTAATCCGGCACCAAAACTAGTAGAATTAGGTCCTTTTATAATTTCGATTCCTCCTAAAACTTCTAAGTCGATATCTTCTAAAGCAGTATCTCCTTCGGCATTAGAAAGTGGAATTCCTTCAAAGTAGGCCTTAATCTTACTGGTTCCATATTGTGTTCTTGCGCCAATTCCCCGAATGGTAATTCTATTCGTATTCAAACCACCTTGTTGCATAAAAACTCCAGGAATTTTATTTAAAACAGGAGTCAAAATTACTCCATCTGCCTGATTGATTTCTTTTTCGGTAATAATGGAAACGGCAGCTGCGGTTTGCTGTATTGAATTTCTAATAGGAGTATTCGTAATCTCCAATTCCGATAACGAAATGGTATCTTTTTTTACTTGCCCAAACGCAACACTTCCAGAAAATAAAAGGAGAACAAAAATGAACTTAGAATGTATTTTTGATTTTAGTATCATTACTATTATTTAAAATGGAGTGTTTCTCAAAAGTATTATTTTATTCCAATCCCTTTAGAGAAAATTATATTTTCTTTCAAAAATTAAAAAACCATAAACTTAATCTCTTAACGATAAAAAAACACATAAAAAAAAACTCCAGATTGCTCTGGAGTTTTATATTTCGAAAATAGAAAAATCTATTTTATCATTTCAATTTTTTGTACTTCTTCTTCATTGATACTGTCGAAGAATCCTTGTTCATTCATCCAGTCATCGCTGAAAACTTTACTCATATAACGAGAACCGTGATCAGGGAAAATGGCAATTACATTACTATTAGCGTCAAACTCACCTTCTTCTGCATATTGTTTTATGGCTTGCAAAACAGCTCCTGAAGTATAACCTACAAACAAACCTTCTTTTCTGGTTATTTCTCTTGCTGAATGTGCACTTTCTTCGTCGGTTACTTTCATGAATTTATCAATCACATCAAAATCAGTAGCCGATGGAATCAAGTTTTTACCTAAACCTTCAATTCTGTATGGATAAATTTCCTCTGTATCAAATTCTCTTGTTTCGTGGTATTTTTTTAATACTGACCCAAAAGCATCTACACCTAGAACTTTAATATTTGGATTTTGTTCTTTTAAAAACTTAGCCGTTCCTGAGATTGTTCCTCCAGTTCCACTACAAGCAACAAGATGTGTAATTTTACCATTGGTTTGCTTCCAGATTTCCGGACCAGTTGTGTTGTAATGTGCATCAATATTCAATTGGTTAAAATACTGATTAATATAAACTGAACCTTTAGTTTCTTCGTGCAATCTCTTAGCAACACTGTAATAAGAACGCTCATCATCAGCAGAAACGTGTGCTGGACACACATAAACCTTCGCACCTAAACTACGAAGCATGTCTATTTTATCTTTGGATGATTTAGAGCTTACCGCTAATATGCAACTATATCCTTTGATGATGCTTACCATAGCCAAACTAAATCCAGTATTACCTGATGTAGTTTCTATAATGGTATCACCTGGAGATAATATACCTTTTTTTTCTGCTTCTTCAATAATGTATAAAGCAATCCTATCTTTTGAGGAATGTCCCGGATTAAAAGCTTCTACCTTAGCATAGAAATTACCTTCTAAATGTTCGGTTACTTTGTTTATCTTGATAAGAGGTGTATTCCCTATCAGTTCTAAAACATTATTATAAGCATTTATTTCTTCTTTCATAAAAAAATAGTTAATCAAGATTAAGTTTTATTTAACCTGGATACGCAGCAAATTTAACAAAAAAAAACTAATTACTTTTTAATTTTTTCTAAATCTAGTAAAAAACTAAATTCTTTAGCTAATTCTTTTAGTGCTTCAAACCTTCCAGAAGCACCTCCGTGACCTGCATCCATGTTTGTATCCAAATATAAAACGGCATTATCGGTTTTATATTCTCTTAACTTAGCAACCCATTTAGCTGGTTCCCAATACTGTACTTGCGAATCATGCAATCCAGTTGAAACATACATGTTAGGATACTGTTGTTTTTTAACATTATCATAAGGCGAATACGATCGCATGTATTGATAATATTTTTTAACATTTGGATTTCCCCATTCGTCATATTCTCCAGTGGTTAACGGAATAGTATCGTCTAACATTGTAGTCATTACATCTACAAAAGGAACCTGAGCAATAACTCCGTTATATAATTCTGGAGCTTCGTTGATAATTACTCCCATCAACAATCCTCCTGCCGAGCCTCCTTCGGCATACAAATGCGCTGCTGACGTGTATTTTCGTTCTATTAAATATTTAGAACAATCAATAAAATCAGTAAAAGTATTTTTCTTTTGAAGTAATTTTCCGTCTTCATACCATTGTCTTCCCAGATCTTCTCCACCTCTAATATGTGCAATAGCATAGATAAACCCTCGGTCTAATAATGACAATCGGGTAGACGAGAAATGAGCGTCCATAGAATGACCATAAGATCCATAAGCATAAAGCAATAAAGGATTTTTTCCGTCTTTTTTCAACTCTTTGCGATACACCATCGAAATAGGAATTTTAGTTCCGTCTTTGGCGGTAGCCCAAACCCTTTCTTCGGTATAATTATTTTTATCGAATTTTCCTCCTAAAACCTCCTGTTCTTTCTTAACGTCCTTTTCTTTAGTACGCATATTAAAATCAATTACCGATGATGGTGTCACCATCGACTGGTAACTGTAACGTAAAATCTCGGTTTCAAAATCAACATTTGTCGAAGTGTAAGCCGTATACGTTTCGCTTCCAAAAGGCAAATAATACTCATCCTTTCCGTCCCAGGACATAATTCGGATTTTATTCAAACCTCCTGTACGCTCTTCGACAACTAAATAATTGGCAAAAATTTCAATATCTTCCAATAAAACATCTTCACGATGCCCAATAATTTCTACCCAGTTTTCTGCCGAAGTAGCATCTTCATGAGTTTTCATCAGTTTGAAATTCTCTGCATCATCTTTATTGGTCAGAATATAAAAACTGTCTTTATAATGATTAATGCTGTATTCTACGCCTCTTTTTCGCTTTTGGAAAATTTTAAATTTCCCATCAGGATTGTCGGCATTCAAGATTCTATATTCGGTTGTTAAGGTACTTCCCGATTCTATTGCTAAATATTTCCTGGATTTTGATTTGGACACATCAACACTAAAAGTATCATCTTTTTCAAAATAAACCAATACATCATCTTCTTGTTTTGTACCTAATTTATGCTTAAAAATCTTATCCGAACGCAAAGTAACTTCGTCCTGACTTGAATAAAATATGGTTTTATTATCGTTAGCCCAAACTGCCGAACCCGTTACCTTATCAATTTTATCTTCCAGAATCTCACCCGTCTCTAAATTCTTAACCTGAATGTTATAAATTCTTCTACCAATAACATCGGTACTAAAAATAGCCAACTTATTGTCAGGACTAATCGCCATTCCGCCAAGTTTGAAATATGCCTGACCTTCTGCCAATACATTACAATCAAAAAGAATTTCTTCTGGTGCGGCAAGACTTGCTTTTTTTCGGGAATAAATAGGATAATTTTTGGCTGTTTCAAATCGGGTGATGTAATAATAGCCATTGTATAAATAAGGAACCGACTCATCTTGCTCTTTAATTCTTGCTTTCATTTCCTCAAATAATGCTGCCTGGAAATCCTGCGTATGAGCCGTCATTTGTTGGTAATAGTCATTTTCCTTGTTGAGATAATCAATAACTTCTGGGTTTTCCCGGTCATTTAACCAAAAATAATTATCGATTCTTAGGTCTCCAAACTTCTCTAATTCAGTAGGAATAATTTTAGCAACAGGCGGCGGTTGTAATTTTTCTATCATTATAATAATTCTAGCTATTTTTTATAATAGCTCGCACAAAAGTAGGCGAAACAACCTCTAGTACGAGCACCTTTTTCATCAATTTTAACATTGTAATCAGCGTAAAAATAGTAATTTCGTAGACTAATTATTAAAAAAAGTAAAAATGGATTTAATGGGAATGATGGGTAAATTAAAAGAAACCCAAAATAAAATTGAAGAGACAAAAAAACGTCTGGATACGGTTCTTGTTGACGAACAAAGTACGGATGGTTTATTGAAAGTAACGATTACTGCCAATAGAAAAATAAAATCCATCACCATTGCTGATGAATTGTTAGAAGACAAAGAACAACTGGAAGATTACATCATTTTAGTAATCAATAAAGCTATCGAAAAAGCAACCAAAGTAAACGAAGCTGAACTGGATGCAGTTGCTAAAATGGATATGCCAATGATTCCTGGAATGGATAATCTTTTTAAATAATTATGAATTATCAGTTATGAATTATGAGTTTCAACACTGTAAAAACTCATAATTCATAACTGATAATTTTACATTTTAGACAAAGTCTCAATCACATACGTATGCATTACCTCTCGATAATCTAAATGGGTCACGATGCGTAGTTTTCGATTACCAATAGCGCTAATCGAAATGTTTTTTTGTTTCAATTTTTCAATCAAAACTTCGTCTTTGTATTCAGGAACTAATGAAAAAATCAGAATATTGGTTTCTACAGGTTCTATTGTGGCTACCCAACTTTTCTTTTTCAAAACATTAGCTAATTCTTTAGCACGTCGGTGGTCTTCTGTCAATAATTTAATATTGTTTTCCAAAGCATAAATCGCTGCTGAAGCCAAATAACCCGACTGACGCATGGCTCCTCCCAATACTTTTCTGATTCGTAAAGCACGCTGAATAGTCTTTTTATCGCCTAATAAAACGGAACCCACTGGCGCTCCCAATCCTTTTGAAAAACAAACCGAAATGGTGTCAAATAGTTTTCCAAAATCTTTTGGATTTTGTCTTTTGGCTACCAAAGCATTCCAAATTCGGGCGCCATCTAAATGCAACTTCAAATTATTAGCCTCGCAAACTGCTTTTATTTTTTGTATTTCTTCCAATTCATAACAGGCGCCACCACCAACATTGGTTGTGTTCTCCAAACAAACCAAACTCGTTAACGGACTATGGAAAAAATTGGGATTATTAATCGCTGCAGCTACCTGTTCTGCCGTAATCATTCCGCGATTCCCTTCTAATAAGTTGCAGGAAACACCACTATTAAAAGAAACACCACCCGCTTCAAAATGAAAAATATGCGAATATTTATCCGCTATTAACTGTTCGCCTGGCTGAGTGTGTAATTTGATTGCCGTTTGGTTGGCCATTGTTCCCGAAGGGAAAAACAAGCCCGCTTCCATCCCAAAAATGGCGGCTACTCTTTCTTCAAGCTCCGTAACCGTTGGATCTTCTTTATAAACATCATCACCCACTTCGGCATTAAACATATACTGAAGCATTTCGTAGGACGGTTTTGTTACCGTATCGCTAACTAAATTTATTTGCATTTTTATATTTTTTATAGAGATACATTGGCTGTAGCCCCTACGTGATTTTTTTTATTATTTTTGTGCAACAAAATTACATAATTTATGACAACTACCGAACAAATAAAAGGTATTGTGGAGCGCCTTGGTGCGTTGAGGAGGTATCTTTGACGTCGATGCTAAACTTATCGAAATTTCTAACGAAGAAGAGAAAACCTTTGCTCCAGATTTTTGGAACAACGCCAAAGAAGCCGAACTTATTGTAAAAAACCTTCGAAACAAAAAAAAGTGGATCGAAGACTATGATAAAGCCGTTGCCTTTGCAGACGAATTACAACTGGCTTACGAATTTTACAAAGAAGGCGAACTCACATCAGAAGAGCTTGACGAACAATACCAACTGACTCAAAATCATATTGAAGGCATCGAATTCAAAAATATGCTTTCGGATGAAGGAGATACACTAAGTGCTGTTTTGCAAATTACAGCCGGTGCTGGTGGAACTGAAAGTTGCGACTGGGCTTCAATGTTAATGCGTATGTATATGATGTGGGGCGAAAAATACGGTTTCAAAATCAAAGAGCTCAACTATCAGGAAGGCGACGTTGCGGGAATTAAAACCGTAACGCTGGAATTTGAAGGCGATTATTCTTTTGGTTACCTAAAAGGTGAAAATGGCGTGCATCGATTGGTGCGTATTTCTCCGTTTGACAGTAATGCTAAACGACATACTTCATTTGCTTCTGTTTATGTGTATCCATTAGTGGATGATAGTATCGAAATTGACATTAACCCTGCCGATATCGAAATTACCACTTCACGCTCTAGTGGTGCCGGAGGACAGAACGTAAATAAGGTAGAGACCAAAGTACAGCTGTATCATAAACCTACAGGAATCCAGATTCAGTGTTCTGAAACCCGTTCGCAACAAGACAACAGACAGCGTGCCATGCAAATGCTTCGCTCACAGTTGTACGAAATCGAATTGAAAAAGAAACAGGCACAACGCGCCGATATTGAAGCCGGAAAGATGAAAATCGAATGGGGTTCGCAAATACGAAATTACGTAATGCAACCTTATAAATTAGTCAAAGACGTCCGCACCGGTTATGAAACCAGCAACGTTGATGGCGTAATGAACGGCGAAATCGACGAATTCCTAAAAGCCTATCTAATGATGATGGGACAAAAAGAAGAAGAGTAGATTTTAGTATTCAGTGGTCAGTATTCAGTGATCAGAAAACAGAAGGCAGATTTTAGAAGATTAACTGAAAAATTCTAAAATCTGCCTACTTCCCACTCACAAAACTCATAACTCATAACTTATAACTTATAACTCACAACTCCTAAAAATGACCGAGTACTTCTTTGACCAACACTACAACAACCTCCATTATGGTCTGGAAACACTCAACCTCAAAGAATTTGAAAGCTGTACTTTTAACAATTGTGATTTTTCGGAATGCAATTTTATAGGTGTTACTTTTATGGATTGCCAGTTCAACAACTGCAATTTCAATACTTCCAAAATCAATCACACGGCTTTTAGAACCGTCTATTTTAATGATTGCCAAATCAAAGAAGTCAATTTCTCTATGAGTGACAAACTCATCTTCGAGATTCACTTTAAAAACTGTGCCCTAGATTTCTCAAAATTCTATGCCCTGAAAATGAAAGGCACCACTTTTACTAATTCCAGCCTTGTTGCTGTCGATTTTATGGCAGCCGATTTAACAGGCGTACAATTCAACAGCTGCGATTTGTACCGCTCTGAATTTGAAAAAGCCATCGCCAACAAAGTCGATTTTAGAAGCAGTTACAACTACACCATTGATCCATCGAAAACCAAATTAAAAAAAGCGCAATTCTCCCTGGAAGGACTAAAAGGCTTGCTGTATAAGCACGATATAATTGTTGAATGATTTTTTATTTGGCGGATTCAACTTCTAACAACCCTGTCAGAGTTTAAAACTCTGACAGGGTTTTATCGTTTTAAAACATTTATTTCTAAATATTTTTTTGTAAGAATATTTTAATATATTTAAAAATAAATAATACGAATCACTAACTAACAAAAACATGCACATAATATGCTATTTTAGAATATAAATGGTTTAGTTTATGTGTGTATAAACAAGTGGTCAGCAATGCTTAGACCAAACTAATACGATAAAAAAATGAGTAAAATTAATCAGATTAATCAAATTCTTAACGAACTAAAACCTTTAAACGAAAAACGACTTTTTTTAGAACTTCAATACCATGTAGATAAAGCTAATTTCTTTAAATCAGGTGATGAATCAATTCGCAATTCTTTGGTAAAGGCTGAAACTGAAATAAATCAACTACAGAGTCAGATTTCACCTCTTCAAGAACAGTTACGAAATTTACAGACAAAATATTTTATAGAGTATGAAGGTGAGTTGATTAATATTCATAATAATAATTCAAAATATTGGAACTCGTATTCTGAAGAATTATTTTTTAAGAATGAATGTGACATAAATACATTTGAGAATCCTATTTCAAACATTTATGAAAAACCTAATTTAGAAGAATTACTTGCGGAAATATGTAATTTTATTTATTATCACAGATTTACTAACTATAGGATTTTAAATATCAAGCGAATTAATTAGCACTTCTCACAACAGCTACTCCTATGTATTTGGGCAAATGCTTAACGGAAAAATGTTTTTATACTTGGATATATATATTTAACCGTAAAATATCGCATTCTTAATCCCAAACCTCGTGTAACGCCAGAAACGTTATACGTCAGCATAAATGAGATAACCAAGTAATTGAAAAATGAACTACAAAAAATCAATTATGGAGAAACTTAAAATTCTATTAGTATTCGTATTCACGTTAATATTTTCAATCAATATCCATTCTCAAAAAATCAGTTTTGATAGAATAGAGAAAAATAATATTCGGCATATCGGAGCAGAAAAATTAGAATTGAAAATTGATCGCGCAACTTACGATTTTTCATTAACGGTTTTTTCTGGCTTTAATTCCAAAGATTATTGCCTTTTAATAAGTTCACTATGGAAAATTGAAGATAATTGTGTTGTAATGTTAAAACTTGGCAACGAAGAGATCGTAAAACTGGTAGCAAATAATGTGAATGTTGGCAAACTTGATTATCCAACGTATAATCCAATTATTGGAGGCTCATCGATTTCGGGAATAATGTCAACACAAAAAGTTGATTATTATGTTTCTATTTATTCTCTTGATGATGACTTATTAAATAAAATTGAAGAATATGGGATTATAAAAATAAGAGTTGCTTTTTTCAATAAATACTATGAGAAAAATTGGTACACAGATAAGTTAGGCAAGTTTATTAAAAAAAGTCATAAAAAGTTGGAAGAAGAATTAAAAAAACCACATGCTTTAACGAAATCAATCGAAACAGGATTTTAAAATTTAGTAAAATGTCGAACACATAATCCGATAGCTCAGACTTAACACAAACGTTAGCGCAGGTATTTACCTGTGCCCATTCCAAAGCTTAAACAATCAATAAAAAATTATCATGATATATTTTTTTAGCACATTGATTATAATTATTTCTTTAATTCTATTTTTTAAGATACGAGATAAAAAGCTATTAAAAACCGTAACAACTCCAACTAGAGGAACAAAAACGGAAAGAAAATTAGTTTTAAAGCTTTTGAAATCAAAAATACCTGCCTCAACAATTTTCCATGATTTATATATAGAAAACCAAAATGGTAATTTTTCTCAAATCGATTTAGTGGTTGCTACAAAAGTTGGAATAATTGTATTTGAAGTAAAAAAATATGAAGGGTGGATTTTTGGAAATGGAAATCAAAGAAAGTGGACTCAGGTATTAGCTTACGGTAAAAGAAAATATCAATTTTATAATCCTATACTACAAAATAAAAAGCACTTAACCGATTTAAAAAAACAACTACCTCAATTTGAAAACATTCCATTTTATTCAATTGTTGTTTTTTATGGAAATTGCGAGTTTAAAGACATTGATTTTATTCCAGATGGAACATTTCTAGTAAAATCAAGAAGAATTTTAGATGTGATAAATAAGATAATTCAAGAAAATGAACCAGCAAAATATACGAATAAAAAAGAGGTAGTTAAAACATTATCCGAAGCTGTTAAAAATGGAGAAAATCATGAAATCACAAATCGACACATAAAAACCATCAATGATATGTTAGGTAAACATAGAATTTTTGAATAATTCCGCCGCTACCTCCGCTACCGCACGAATCCTTTCGTTTGGTAGAACAATCAAAAAAAAACAGCAAGCGCAAGCGTCCCGCTTCCGCTTGCTTTAGGAACTAAGTCTAAAAGCAAAAGATAAGAAATGATGGAAAAACTTGAAAATTATTATCTGAACAAAGCCGAACCCAACCAGAGTTGCTTGCTGGCATTGCGGAGTATTATCCTGAATCAGGACAAAGACATAACCGAAACACAAAAATGGGGAATGCCTTGTTTTTGCTATAAAAAGAAGATGTTCTGCTATTTATGGACCGATAAAAAAACAAACGAACCCTATATTCTTATGGTAGAAGGAAAACACCTTAACTATCCCGAATTAGAAGAAGGAGACCGAAAAA
>Ga0247805_1001459_pt1 | contig 11428 bp, 11 predicted proteins | sample UWRJL044104R1_FD_180930 | JGI IMG/M metagenome (GOLD analysis project Ga0247805, IMG submission 180930) | Plant litter microbial communities from Arlington Agricultural Research Station in Wisconsin, United States - UWRJ-L044-104R-1 | ecosystem: Environmental > Terrestrial > Plant litter >...
AACCTCTGGATCAACAGGACAAGGCACAGGTCGCGGTGGTTTTACTTAACTCTATTGGCAACCAATTGCCTAAAGACTTTGCCACAGCATTACTCAGAAAGTGGGGCGTAGGTAACCGTAAAAAGAACAATGGCTTACTTGTCCTGATTGTCAAAGATCAGCGCAGGATCGAATTTGAGGTTGGTTATGGCTTGGAAGGTGTACTTCCGGATATGACTTGCAAAAGAATTCAGGAAGGTTTGATGGTCCCTTATTTTAAGAAGGGCGATTATAATAACGGGGTGTTAAAAGGACTTGAATTGGTGGTCTCTATCATCAACACTGGGATAGATCAGTCCTTAGATCAAGATCATCTCTATCCGGAGATGGGGTGGATTGTATTTCAGGATATCCTGTTTTTTCTGATTTACATCATGATTTTTAGCTGGTATGCTTTATCGGAAAAAGGAAAATATGTTACGCACGCCAACTCATTTTTATGGCTTCCATTTTTGTTATTTATGCCCTTGATTATTGTGGCTGTTTTGGGCCTTGCAACATCAATTTTTGTGAGATGGAATTTGTTTTTGTTGATTACCTATTGCTGCTGGAGTATCTTTTTTAGTTTCGCTTTGAGTAAAATGTTAAAGCTGGGCCAGCGCGGAGATACCCGTATTCAACAATATCAAAACCTAAACCTGGTTAACAGAAATATTGCTTTTTATGTCATGCTATTTCCGCTACCTTTTCTGATTATCAGCTACATTGTGATGAAAAGTAGATTAAGAAAGTTACGTTATGCACCTTACGAATCTCCTGACGGAACAGGCCAAATGACATTGGTCAGGGAGGGTAGGAATCAGCAACTTAGCAAAACAGAGCAAATGGAGGAACAGCTCGGTTCGGTTTCCTACGACCTATGGCAGGGCGCTGGAAATGCGGGGGTGATGAAACTAGCTTATGCAAACCAGCTCACCAAAGTCCGACGTTGTAAAAAATGCCGGAGCATGACTGCTACGAAAACAAACAGCGTGGTTGAACAAAAGGCAAGTTCAACGCGTGGTGGACTGGCAACAATTGAATATACCTGTCAGGTTTGTGGTTGGATTGGAGTAATTAAAGAGTCGACTTCAAGAAAACCTAATCGGAATTTCTTTAAAGGCATGCTGGCTGGTAGTTCTTCTGGCGGCGGTTCTAATGCGTCGTCATCAAGTGAATCAAGCAGTTCTTCGGGTTCTTCAAGCTCTTCTGGCAATTGGGGAGGAGGATCTTCCGGCGGCGGTGGCTCCGGAAGTAGCTGGTAGTAAAAGTTAAATGCTATCTTGGTCTGTTGTAAAATCAATGCATATGAGAATAATCAGTTTATTTACCAAAATTTCGACTACAAGAAAAGTTTTACTGATTGCAGGTCTCTTTACATTACTGATCAGTACCTGCGTTATTTTTCCTGTAGAGTACAGCAAAGCTAGTTTTATAGAAGAATTTGGATATACTTATTTAACCTTAGCTATTGCGCTGTTTTTGTTGATGTTCGGGCTAATGGGGAGGTATACTTTTAGAGGGCTTTTGTTTCTGGCGCTCAGTTCAATCATTGGTGCTATCTTTTTTTATGTCGCTTTTCCGGTTTCCCTATTCACAGTCTTTATTGCAATTTGGCTAGGCATTCCTTCAGGCATTATTACAGCTTTAATCTTCATGATCGTTAACTTTTACTTTTTCAGTGATGCCAAAAAACACAAACTACTCAAACAAATCGTTGTATACCTGGTCATCCTCTTTATTGTTTCTATTTTATTTGCTTACGGTGGTGATTGGATTTATGAAATCACAGAATATTTCAAGCATTTATAGTTTTCTGATTATAGAAATGTAAAGGCGGAGTTGTTGAGGTCTAGGTTTAAAAATATCTAGATATCTGACTGCCGTTGAAAATTTGATTGATGGTAAAACTTGAAAATACCCACTAATGTCCCTAATAATTAAGCTTTACCGAGATAAACTTTAACCGCATCGATCGAGTTTCCCACTTCGGCGACCGCTTCCTTCAGTTGGTCATTGGTCACTTTCAACTGACTTGTCCAATATTTAAGTTCATATTCCTGGCCTAGGTCAATTGTATAACTTCCAGTTTTTTTAGTTTTTTTATCTTTACCCATCTCCACTCGTTTCCTAGTTAACACCATACTGGGGCAACTTGTTTTATCCAGCGTGACCGGTTTTTTTTATCTTTTTAAAGAAGCAGATTTAGACTTTGATTCCGATTGAAACTATTGTTTTTGTTTTTTTAAGAAGTAATTGTCCAGGCTATACAAATAACTTTCAATCGTTCCCAATAAAAAACAGGCGCTTGCGCCTATCCAAACAGAATAATTAAAGGTAGACTTGATGCCCAATGAAAAAGTCATTGACGTCGCAAAAAGTAGCAATAGTATCCCAGCAATTATAGCAGAGCGTCGTGTCTGATAGCCTATAATTAGTAATATGGCTAAAACAAATTCCAGAACCGTGGCGGAAATTGCTAACAATAACCCAAATTGTTGAGGCACGAAGAAATTTAGTTGATTTGAATAGGAGACGAAGTTTTCCCAGTTTCCCCAAGAAACATTATTGCTTCCTGGCGCACCCCAGTAACCTAAACGGTCAGCGATTGCGGATAAAAAAGCTGTTGCTACGGCGAACCTTACAAACAACTGAATCAAATTCGTTTTCATTTATCTAAGTTTAAGATCGATAAAGGTAATGGCTTTCCATTCTGGAAAACTTAAACCAGTTTAAGAAATTAAACCTGAATATCCATCTGGTTATTTTTTGCATATGTGTGGTGAAAATAAAATTATGGGATTACACGCTAATCATTTTCATTATTTGTCTTTTTATTGAAATGGTAAATAAGCGCACCGAATATCGGCAAGAACAAGACGATATTTGTCCAATAACGTTTAAAACGATGATCACTATCGGGTAGTTTTGAGATCTGAAATACTGTAAAAAGATTAAGTACAGCACTAATAATCACCAGGAAATAAATAAGATTACTGAAATCGGTCATAGGATCTAATTTACAAAATATGTTGCTTTGGACAGATCAATTTTGTTAAATAATGTAGCTAAACCTTGGATTGATATAAAATCTCGAATTTATCTCACTTTTTAACATTAAAAAGCTTTAACAGATCATTTCTATTAAATCGAATTCCAGGGTTTAAATTCAGAATGAAACATTGCACCAAATCATTTGTTAATGTAGAAGTAAATACATTCGAAATGAAAAATCAAGAAGATAAAGAAAGAGAGAACATTGCTCCTGATGACCAAGTAAAAGATGATGCATCGGTAATTTTGAATAATGATGCGGTTTTTGAAAATGGCGAAATTGATCCTGGTTTTACGCCGGTAGCCGAGCAGGATCAACTGGAACAGGGAACAGAGAAAAATCAGGGTTTGGGTGAATTGGATGGCACGAATCCGGGGTCTAATCACCATCCTATGGATAATGAGGTGTAAAATTTAAAGTTATGACTAAAAAAGTAGTTAATCTTTCTTTACCAGATGGTCCAAGGGACGGTCTTGATAATACAGAGACACAGGGTGCAGATTCATTGCGTGATGACGCGTATACCGGCGATTCAAAGAAAGCAAAAGCCCGTGGTGATGATCAAATAAACAAAGAAGAGAAACCAACAAAGCTGGCAGATCAGCCTGGTGACAGGGAGAATACCGAGGGGGACGATGCGATGAATTACAAAAGTGATCGCGAACAAGGAGCTTATAATCCTAAGAATATATAATTTACGGTAAGAACGGTTCTGATGATCCAATCCGCATAGAATTTTGTTAAAAAATGTTAAATCTATTTGAAAAAAATGTTTTGTTTTTTTGATTTGTTCTGTCAAATTAAACCATTGAACAAAACATTTTTTTTAAGCTATTATTATAAATTCTAGTGTTTGGATTATGTTAACAAATTTCTCACTTACCCACCATCTATCAATTCCTAAGGCCCTATTATTTTGCCTGGTTATTTTTGTATTTAGCCTGACTGTACGCGCCCAGAATCCGGTCATTAATATCGACGGGAAATCTTCTTTTACAGCAAAGCTGCTCAATATCGAGGGGGCGACAAGCGAAACGTTTCGTTATAATGCAACTTTACATAATGGATATGCTAAAGCGGCCGTTTTTGAATTTAAAACAAACCTGCCCATTGGTTGGATGATTAGTTACAAGGTTGATGGAAGCCAGGTTACTTCGCTAAACCTGGATCCGGGAGCTTCAAGAGATGTAGCTGTTGAAGTGAATGCAACAGCAAGTACTTCACCTGGTAAATATAGCCTGCCGGTTAAGGCAATGTCGAACGCGGACACCCTCTCGCTGAATCTGGAGGCGGTGGTTAAAGGCTCCTATGGACTTACCTTGAGTACACCTTCGGGAAAGTTGAGTGAAGAACTTACTTCCGGTGGTCACAAGGAAATTCATTTGGATATTAAAAATTCCGGCACACTGCGCTTAAATGATATCGACTTATCCGCTCAATTACCTGCAAGCTGGGAAGCTACTTTTGAACCTGCGAAGATCAAGCAATTGGAGCCTGGAAAAAGCATGGCCGTAACGGCGAAGATTAAAGTTCCTGATAAGACAATTGCAGGAGATTATGCCGCTACCTTTACCGCAACAAATAGCAATGCGAATTCACCGGCCGCATTTAGGATGGTAGTGACAACTTCATTGCTTTCTGGCTGGATCGGTATTTTGGTGATCCTGCTGGCAGTTACACTGGTTTATTATCTGATCCGTAAGTACGGTAGACGATAGCGCGATGAAAGATGCTATTATACAACTTAAGAGCCTAACGAAATGTTATGGCTCACAAAGAGCCGTTGAAGATTTGAATCTTGACATTCATAAGGGTGAGATTTTCGGATTATTGGGACCAAATGGTGCTGGAAAAACGACAACAATACTGATGATGCTCGGGCTAACCGATCCAACAAACGGATCTGCTTTCGTTTGTGGCTTCAATGCTACTCGTAATCCCATTTCTGTGAAGAAAAAAGTGGGCTACATGCCAGATAGTTTAGGCTTTTATGACCACATGACTGCACTTGAAAACCTGGTATACATTGCAAGGTTAAATGGGCTGCCTGAAAATGAAGTAGTTAAACGGAGCACAGAGTTGATGGCGGTGGTAGGGCTCTCTTCGGCTTTGCACAAGAAAACTTCAGCTTTCTCAAGGGGGATGAAACAGCGTTTGGGGCTTGCCGAAGTATTGATTAAGCAGCCCGAGGTAATCATTCTTGATGAGCCTACGCTGGGAATTGATCCAAGTGGTGTAAGAGATTTTTTGACGCTGATTAAGCGATTGAGTAAAGAACAGGGCTTGACTGTTCTGCTTTCCTCACACCACTTACATCATGTACAACAAGTTTGTGATCGGGTGGGTATTTTTGTGAAAGGAAAGCTATTGGCTCAAGGCAATATTGATACCCTGTCTGATCATTTGTTTGGCCATAGTGGGCCTATCGTTTCGATTAGGTTAGCAAACTCCATTCCCCAATCCTGGCCGATGGAAAAAGAACTGAAGCAATGGGAAACAATACGCCGGATCACCATCGACAATGATACCATAGAATTTGAGTGTAAGCAGTTAATTACACCGGCCCTGGTTCGTTTTTTTGTGGAGCAGGGGTATAACATCCTGAGTGTACATCAAAAAGATTATGGTCTGGATGACATCTATCAGAAATATTTTGAGGACATTAACTGAAGACAATGAACAGTCAACTACATGCTTTAAAACTTCGTGCTGCCAGCCCTTTTAGTGTCATGCTTCGTAAGGAAATGGCCGATCATATCCGGAGCTGGCGATTTATAGTACTAATTGGGTTGATTGCCCTGACCTTTGTGGCATCAATGTATGTATCTATTGGGAATATCCGCTCGGCAATGGGCAATGCCAATGATCCGGATCGTACTTATTTATATCTCAAACTACTAACTACTACTGATAATTCTATTCCACCTTTTCATGTGTTTCTAAGTTTTCTGGCACCTTTATTAGGTATCAGTTTAGGTTTTGATGCGATTAATGCGGAGCAGAACAGTGGTACGCTTACCAGACTGATGGCACAGCCCATTTACAGGGACAATGTGTTGCTGGCTAAATTTGTGAGTGGTTTGATTATGGTTGGGGCTTTGTTTTTGGTTTTATCCATGCTGATGATAGGCGGGGGCCTGGTTTTAACGGGAGTGCGGATAGAGCCGCAAGAACTCATGCGGATCATTGGTTTCATTGTGATCAGTGTTACGTATGTTGCATTTTGGTTGAGCTTATCAATTGTCCTTTCCATTAAATTCAGGCAAGCGGCAACTTCTGCGCTTACGGCTATAGGTGTATGGCTTTTTTTTACTGTGTTTTACCAAATTGTCATCAACCTTTTGATCAGGTCCTTTTTACCTGATCCGGCTTTTCTGTCGCAGGAGCAAATACAGTGGTACAATGAAATGATTCTGAATCTGTTGCGGATAGCTCCCAACCAGCTTTATACAGATGCCGTTACCACCATGCTGATGCCCTCAGTTCGAAGTCTTGGTCCCATGACTATGGAACAAATGTCTGGGGCAATACCTGCTCCGCTGCCTTTCAGAGAAAGCCTTGTAATCGTATGGCCACAAGTAACGGGGTTAATTGCTGCAACAATAGCTTGTTTTGCCCTGTCTTATTACTTGTTTATGCGTCGTGAGATCAGAAGCTAATAGGTATGTCGGAGTAAGGGTGCAAACGTGATATTGAAGTCTTGAGCCAAACTCAGGAAGACGCCCGTGTCGAGTGTCGATTGTGTTCATAATGACGATATAATGCTTGTCAAAATTGCCGTTATCCCGTCGCAAGCTGGGATGTTACCACTCGTATTTCGCCATGCATATTGGCCTTTCTTTTTTTAAATCCTGAGATAAACTTAGCTTAGCAATTTTTTGGATGAACAGAATTGTAATTTAAACTAAAATTAACACTATATTTAATTTAAGATTACATATACCAAATAGTTTTGAGCAGTGATGTTAAACTATATCCAAAATATTAAAAAGGGTGATCATCTGGCTTTTGAAATGGTGTTTAAACTGTTTCATAAAAAACTATATGCTTATTTTTTGAAAAAGACGGCTTCGGAAGACATGGCTCAGGAACTAACCCAGCTTGCTTTTATAAAATTATGGGGGTTTAAACATACGCTGTCTGAAACGATTGAGCTTGACCTTCAATTGTTCCGTATCGCGAAAACCACGCTGCTGGATTATTTTAAAAAGCAGGCAAATGATGAACGGAATCTTAAACTTTACTACAACCGGCTTTCTGAAGACGCTGCTGACCAGAATCAAAATTTTGAAACCAATCAGCAATTGGAAGTGGCTTTAAGTCTGCTACCACCAACACGTAAAAAAGTTTTCATTTTAAACCGTTTGCAGGGCTATTCTTATAAAGAAATTTCAGAGCAACTTTCTATTTCTCCCAGAACCGTAGAAAAGCATATTTCACTAGCCTTAAAGCAGCTTAATGGTTATGCCTATTTGCCCATGTTTATCCTTGTTGTCAAATATCTCCGGTAGCTGTGCTCAAAGTTTTCAATGCTTTAATACGCTGAAAAGATAATCCCGCCGATTTTAAAAAAATATTTTTTATCCGTTACGGGTTTATGCCGGATTGAATCGTATTGGTAATATGAGCGTGTCTGATCAACTGTTGGATAAATTTTTTAAAGGACAATGTAGCCCTCAAGAAAAGCTGCAGGTAATGGCCTATTTGAATAAAGTAGACGACCTGCCTGCTCATTTATTAAGCAAAGATGAATGGGATCAGACAGCTGATGCTACAATAGACGAGCTGAAAACCGGGGAGATGCTTCACGCAATAAAAAAAGAGACTTTTGGCAAAGTTTATCGCCTGAAATGGATTAAGGTAGCATCGGCTGCAGCGATTGTGGCTGCCGTACTCACAGTTGGCTTGTTCAATTTCAAACGCAAGGAAGCACCTATTGGCCTGGCTAAAAACAAGCCGGTAAGCATCGATAAAACAAGTACGATAAACTGGAAGTCTGTCATGAATTATACAGAGCATAATCAATTCTTTACCCTGCCGGACCATTCGACGGTTAAAATATATCCGGGAGCCGAATTGAGGTATGCTGTTCCTTTTGTGAAAAATAAACGGGAAGTGTATTTAAATGGAAAAAGCTTTTTCCAGGTTACAAAAGACAAGGAACATCCGTTTGTAGTGTATGCTAAAGGAATTTCTACCACTGCGCTAGGCACATCTTTTACCATTACAGCTTTAGAAAAGAGCAGGTTTATTAAGGTACAGTTGCACACAGGTAAGGTTTGGGTAAAAAACGTCGATTCTGTACATCAGATTTCTGCCTTTAGTAAGGTGTTGTTGCCCGGGAAAGAACTGGTGTACAATAAGTTGATCAATACCATAAAAGTTTCAGATTCCAGAAATTTATCTATTAAAGCGGAAAATGCACTGAGGGAGCTAAACTTTACGCAGGCTTCTTTAGTTGATGTTTTTGCCAAGCTTGAAAAACAATATAAAGTTAAAATCATTTACGACCGCGGTGATGTAGCTGAGATGTCGTTTACAGGAAGTTTAAAGCCAACACAATCCATAGCATCCATACTTGAAGAAATAGCCGAACTGAACAATCTGAATCAAATTAAAACAGCCGAAGGTTACCTGATTAGAAAGTAAAACCAGAAAAATATTAAACACAACTGAACTGCTAAAAAAGCAGTAATGGGAATCTTTTTGCCAAAAAAACCAAATACAACAAATTATGATTAGAAAACTTACTACACATTTGTTCTTTTGCCTACTGATGTTATAGTTTCGGCAAAGACCTGGGCTCAACAAACATCAGAGATCACCGGGATTGTAAAAGATGAAACCGGGCAGCCATTATTAGGGGCCTCCATACTTTTACTCAACACAAAAACCAACGAAAAGCGCGGGGTAATGGTGAATAGCGAAGGCAAGTTTTTAATCAAAGGCCTTTCTGCAAATGTACCTTACACCATCAGTGCCTCCTTTATCGGTTTTACCACAAAAACCATTGACAATTATATCCTGAAAGCTGGAGAACAGGCAACCTTGCTGATCCAGCTTAATCCTGCCTCAAATTCATTATCAGATGTGGTTGTTGTGGGGTATGGTAGTCAGAAAAAGAAGGACGTAACTACGTCGATTGCCAGCATCAAGGCCAGCGACCTGGAAAACCAGCCCATCAGTAACGCGGCGGAGGCCATGGTTGGGAAAATGGCCGGTGTACAGGTGTCACAAGGATCCGGAGCACCTGGTGGTGCACTGTCTATAAAAGTGCGCGGGGTTGGAACGATCACAGCCGGTTCTAATCCTTTGTACGTAATTGATGGAGTGCCGATTTCAAATGACAATATCAATTCACTGAATACAAACGATATCGCTTCTATAGAGGTTTTAAAGGATGCATCATCTGCAGCGATTTATGGCTCAAGAGGCTCTAATGGTGTGGTACTGATTACAACCAAGCAGGGCCAGAATGGGGTGTCAACGATCAGTGTAAACAGCTATACGGGATGGCAGACACTGGCGCATAAAATAAAAATGATGGATGCCTACCAGTATGCGCAAATGGTTCTGGATTCAAGAAACAATTCTTATACTGATGCCATGGAAGCCATCAATAGAAAAAATGTGGCTTTGGGCTTGCCTGTAGTTAGCTTTAGTGTAAACGACAATAATGGCGTTCGCCTGTTTAATACAGCCAATAATACAAATACGGTGATGCCGCTGGAGGTTTTGCCTTATCTGCAAGGGCAGCAGGGTTTAACCAATACCGATTGGCAGGATCAGGTTTTTAGGACAGCCCCTGTACAAAACCATTCTATTTCTGCAGCAGGTGGAAGTGAGTTGTTAAAATATTACGGCTCCCTGGAATATTTTAACCAGGATGGGATTATTTTAAATAGCGGCTTTAAGCGTTACAGCGGCAGGTTAAATCTGGAAGGAAAAAAAGGGGTTTTCAAATATGGTGTTAACTTCAGTCCTTCGGTCATCAATGAAAAAAAGGTAAATGCCAATGGTGCTTACAATGCTAATGGCGGTGGTATTGTTGCCTCTGCATTGCATTATTCTCCAATTTTCCCAGTATACAATGCCGATGGCAGTTATAATTTTGCCCAAAACTCCTGGAGTCCGGGCACCATCACCACCTTGCCAAACAACACCACGGCAAGTGGAAATGGAGAAACACAGGCCTGGAATCCGGTAGCCCTGGCCATGTTGCAAAAAGATGATGTAGCTACTACCAGAATGACCGGTAGTGCCTTTGTGGAAGCCGAAGTCATCAAGAATTTAAAATATAGAATCCAGCTGGGAATTGACCTGTTTAACAGTGCCGAGGATACTTTCAGACCGTCTACCTTCCCGCAGTCCAATACCGCAGGAAATCCATTGTCAGATGCAACTGGCTCTTCGCGTACCACAAAAGAAACAAACTGGCTATTGGAGCAGACCTTAAATTATGCCAAGACTATTGGCGACCATAGCATCAATGTGTTAGTGGGCTGGTCTACACAAAAGGATGACTTAAGTGGTAACTACGCTTTTGCCTCCAAAGGATTTATTAGTGATCAGGTTGAATTTATAAAGGCCGGTATTGTAACGAATGGCACCGCGACCAGAACACAGTGGGCACTGGCCTCAGGTATAGCCAGGTTGCAATACAGCTATAAAAGCAAATATCTATTTACTGGTTCGGTAAGGGCTGATGGTTCGTCAAAATTTGGAAGGAATAACAAATGGGGGTACTTCCCATCTGCCTCACTGGGCTGGAGATTGTCTGAAGAAGAGTTTTTGAAGACGTCTGAACTTATTTCAGATCTGAAATTAAGAGCCAGCTACGGTTTAACCGGTAATTTTAACATACCAAATTATGCTGCACAAGGTGCGATGCTCAATTATGGTTATGTGTTCGGTGGGACGACACCTGGTGTTGTAAATGGGGTAGCACCAATTGCCCAGCCAAATGATAACCTGCAATGGGAAAAAACAGCCCAGTTGAATATTGGATTTGATGCTGCATTTTTTAAAAATCAACTGACGCTATCTGTTGATGTATACAATAGTAATACCAATAACCTGCTTTTGGATGTACCGGTGCCAATTTCTACCGGTTTTTCTACTGAATTGAAAAACATTGGAAAAGTGAATAACAAAGGGATCGATATCAATTTAGGTACTCAGCAACAATTTGGTGCAGTTAAATGGAGTGCAAATGGGAACTTTTCTAAAAACAAAAATAAAGTTGTAGCACTCGGACCTGGAAACGCCGATATCATTAAAACAGGATCGGTAGCCAATGCTTATTTTATTACCAGGGTGGGGGAACCTATTGGTTCTTATTATTTACCGGTAGTT
>Ga0247805_1001460_pt1 | contig 11427 bp, 14 predicted proteins | sample UWRJL044104R1_FD_180930 | JGI IMG/M metagenome (GOLD analysis project Ga0247805, IMG submission 180930) | Plant litter microbial communities from Arlington Agricultural Research Station in Wisconsin, United States - UWRJ-L044-104R-1 | ecosystem: Environmental > Terrestrial > Plant litter >...
CCTGTATTTTGTTGAGAGAAAGAATTAGTTGTTACTATAAAAAATAAAAAGAATGTAGTAATAAATAGCAGGAATTGCTTATTTAAATTAATCATGGTATTTGTTTTAATAAGATAGGAATAAAGTGGTTATTTTGTAATTTAAAACAATGCAAATGTAAAAATTTATTGTAAAGATTAGTGTAATTGGGCCAATAAACCACACGCTTTATTTGTGAAAAAATGATTTTTAGTTTAGAAAAAAAACAATTGACTCATCACGATATTTTTGGATTTTTTCGAAAAGTTAATAGACAGGATGTTGAAATTAAACCTTAATTTTGCATCCAAATTAATAGCTTCATGATTATTCCCTTTTTTAAAAGAATACAGAATACGCCTAAAGGGTATAGAGTAGCGAATACTGTCTTTTTTTTCGTTTCCGGTTTTGGATATTCTTCCTGGGCATCCAGAATTCCAGATATAAAAAATCAATTGAATTTAACCGAAGCGCAGTTTGGAGCTGTTTTATTTGCTTTCCCGATTGGATTGATGTTTACAATGCCAATCACAGGAAAACTTTTAAATAAATACACCAGTAGATTTTGTATGGTTTTGGGGGCTGTTATGTTTAATATAATGCTGTCTTTACCCGGTTTTGCCTCTTATGTATGGCAGTTGATTATTATACTTTTAATCTTTGGCGCATCCAGAAATATTTTTAATTTATCGATTAACGCCCAGTCACTTGAAGTCCAGAAACTGTACCCAAAATCAATCATGACCCGATTTCATGCTGTATGGAGTCTGGCAGGATTTGCAGGAGCAGGTTTAGGTTATGTAATGGTTACCCAGCATATAGCTCCTTCCTATCATTTGCTTGGAATAAGTGTTGCGATGATGGCGGTTACGGCTTGTTTCTATCCGATGGCAATTCTTACCGAACCCATGCCGCAGGAAAAAAAGAAATTCCTAACGTTACCAGATAAAAACATGATTAAGTTTGCCTTGATTTGTTTTGTATCAATGGCTTGCGAAAATACGATGTACGATTGGAGCGGAATCTATTTCCAGAATATATTGCACGCTTCACCAAAAATGACCACAGCTGCATTTGTGTTTTTTATGACAGCTGTAACTTTAGGTCGCTTTTTAGGGGACACTGCAGTAATGAGATTTGGCGTTAAAAATATCCTTTTTTACAGCGGAATTTTAATTACCATCGGATTTTTTGTTTGTTTTATTCTGCCTTATGTGTATCCGACAATTTTTGGTTATGTGTTAATCGGAGTGGGGGTTTCCTGTGTAGTTCCTTTGGTTTTCAGCATTGCTGCAAGATCAACGAAATTAAGTAACGGAACCGCTTTGACTTCTATATCAAGTATTGGCTATCTTGGTTTCCTGCTGGTACCGCCAATGGTGGGTTTTATCTCTGAATTCCTAAGTATGAAATGGGCTTTTTTAGTGATGTCACTTTTAGGAGGACTGATGATTATGATGGTGAATAAGATTGGGGAAAACGAATAGTTTTTTTGGAAGTTACTTGAAGTTTACTAAGATTCTAATTCTTTCTTTATTTATAGGAACAATACATTTTCATCAAGATATTATCGTTTTTTCATTACAAATTTCTCAGTATAAGGTTTTCCTTTTTTTAAACCTGAAATTTCTGCAATCAAGGAATCTTTTTCGACTAGACTATAAGTAATTTTGTTTGGATAATCGTGTTTTGGATTTTCAAAAACGATTTGATTATTGGTTGCTGAAGTCATTTCAAACCCTACTGGTAGTTCTTTATTTTGCCCGGGAACAGTTACAATATAAGTTAATTTGCCTTTGGCTTCTTCAAGACGCACATGTTCCGCAAAAACGGTGTCTTTTTCGCCCACAACAAAATACGATTCGCCAAAATAAACGGAATCATTTTCTTTTTTCCAGCGTTCTGTAAGTTCACCTTCTGCCGATTGATTTCCCCATTCGCCAATAAACCATTCGGCTTTAGCAAGATTAGAATAGATTTTTACAGGAGCTTCTGTTTTGGCTTCTTTTTTACAACATACAAAGGCTGCTAAAATGAGCGTAGAAAATAAAACGCTATTAATTTTCATAATTTGGATTCGTAAGAAAAATTAAGATTATCAAATATGTATTAAATATTTGATTTTAAAAACATTGTACTTGTTTTGATAAATTGACAATAGACTAACAAAAGCAGATCTGTAAAATTGATTAATTAATGTTCATATTCCCTTTTAATAAAAAAGTTATTTCTTCACCAAAATAAATCTCTCAGTTGTCAATTTTCCTTGCAATTTTCCTGAAATCTCAGCAGTCAAAGTATTATTAGCACCTTTTGTGTAGGTGATTTTTTGAGGATAATCGTGCTGCGGATTTTCAAAAATCAATTTATTTTCTGTTTCGCCTGTTGACGGAAAATCCACGGGCTTATCATTGTTTTGACCTTTAACGGTTGCTTTGTAAGTCAGTTGTTCTCCTTTTTGGGACAGAACAATGCTTTCAGAATGTAATGTGTCTTTTCCTTTTATAAAATAAGAAGTAGCACTAAAGGTACTGTCATTTACTTTTTCCCAGTTTTCACTCAAAATTCCGTCTGGTGATGTATTTTCCCAATTACCTATAAGCCAGTCTGCAGCTTTGATTTTATCTTTTTCAGCAGATTCCTTCTTCTGACATGAAACAGCTGCCAGTAAAATAATTATAAAAGTCGTTTTTTGAAACATATTATTGTTATTTGATTTTATATTAAAACACTAAAGTATGAAAAATAGAATTACCTAATTAGAAAATAAGACGATTAGATTAGTGCTTATAACTTTTCCAACTAACTGCAAAGAATAGCATAAACCAGTTCTTTTGTTGGTTTTTGGTCTTTCAATTTGGCTCTTACATCATCAAAAGTAACTTTAAAATCACAGCCTAATTTATAATCGCCACAGCCATAAGCGGTTTTGCCTTTCAAAATGGTTCCTTTTTTACACTTCGGACATTTTAATGCATCCGATGTTGTGTCAGATTTTGATTTCGGAATAGTTTTTTTTGGTTCTAATTTGAGTTTGTAATTTTCTTCAAACCGAATTAATCCTTCAACTGTTTCTGAGTCGGTTTTAAAACCTTTTATGTTTACTGTTGAACCTTTTTGAACCAATCGTAAATATTGACTTTCTGATATTTTTTTTCCAGAAAAAGTATACGGCAATACAAAGTCACAACCTGCTTTGTATTCGGAACATCCGTAAGCTGATTTTCCTTTTATCAGATTACCTTTTTTACATTTCGGACAAACTTCTGCCAAAATCCAGGCAGCTTTCTTTTTCTCTACTTTTACCGCTTCTATTTGAACATTTCCTGCGTGCGAAATATTGGCATGTCTGGTTTCACTTCGTACTTCGGTAACCAAAGCTTCTACCATTCGCTTCATGTTTTTAATAAAAGCTCCGGCAGTAAAAGTTCCTTTTTCAATATCTTTCAACTGTTTTTCCCAAGAACCGGTTAGCTCTGCAGATTTGATTAATTCATTCTGAATCGTTTCAATTAATTGGATTCCGGTTGGAGTAGGCAATACTTGTTTTTTGTTCCGAACAATATACTGACGTTTAAAAAGCGTTTCGATAATATTTGCTCGTGTTGAAGGTCGACCGATTCCATTCTCTTTCATCAATTCGCGCAAATCTTCATCATCAACCTGTTTTCCGGCGGTTTCCATGGCACGTAATAAAGTTGCTTCGGTAAATTGATTCGGTGGTTTGGTTTCCTTTTCTAAAAACGAAGGCTCGTGCGGTCCTTTTTCTCCCACAACAAAACTCGGCAATATATCAGCTTCTTTTTCTTTGGCATTTGGATCTTCAAAAACAACTCGGAAACCTTTTTTTAAAATTTCTTTACCAGTAGTTTTAAATAGTACTTCGGCTGCTTTACCGATTACTGTTGTATTGGCAACCAGACAGTCGTCGTAAAATACCGCAATAAATCGTTTTACAATGATATCGTAAACCTGTTGTTGATTGAATTGTAAATTGCTTTCAATTCCGGTTGGAATAATCGCGTGGTGATCCGTAACTTTTTTATCGTTGAAAACCTTTGGCGATTTTTTAATTTTCTTCTCTAAAACCGGCTGGGTTAATTTTGCATATTTTGTCATTTTTTGCAGAATTCCCGCTACTTTAGGATAAATATCATTCGGTAAAAAAGTTGTATCTACTCTGGGATACGTAATTACTTTTTGTTCGTATAATGTCTGGGCAATTTTAAGCGTTTCATCTGCCGAAAATCCAAATTTTGTATTGCAGTAAACTTGCAGACCTGTTAAATCAAAGAGTTTCGGAGCGTATTCATTTCCATTCTTTTTTTCGACAGAAACAATTTCAAATTCACTTTCTTTGACTTTACTGGCTAATATTTCACCATCTTCTTTATTTAAAAAACGACCTTCTTCATAACTGAAAAGTGTTTCCCGATACAAAGTCTGCAATTCCCAATAGGGCTGGGGTTTGAAATTATCTATTTCTTTAAAACGGTCAACGACCATTGCCAATGTTGGTGTCTGTACACGTCCTATAGATAATACTTGCTTATAACCGCCATGTTTTACGGTATACAAACGAGTAGCATTCATTCCGAGTAGCCAGTCGCCAATAGCTCTTGAAAATCCGGCGTAGAATAAATTATCGTAATTGGCAGAAGGCTTTAAGTTTTCAAAACCCTCTTTTATGGCTTCTGTGGTTAGGGAGGAAATCCACAAACGTTGGACTTCGCCTTTGTAATTGGCCTCGTTCATCACCCATCGCTGGATTAATTCCCCTTCTTGCCCGGCATCCCCACAATTTATTACAACTGTGGCTTTGTCAAAAAGACTTTTAACAATTTTAAATTGTTTTTGTATTCCGGAATTTTCCACCACTTTGGTTTCAAATTTTTCCGGAAGCATAGGAAGATTGTTCAAATCCCAGCTTTTCCAGTGTGGTTTGTAATCGTTGGGTTCTTTTAAGGTACATAAATGCCCAAATGTATAGGTAACGGCATATCCATTACCTTCGTAATAGCCGTCGTGCTTGGCATTGGCACCCAGAACGGATGCGATTTCTCTTGCTACACTTGGTTTTTCGGCAATACAGACCTTCATTTTCTCTTTCTTAATTGAAAGCGAAAATAAGGATTTAGAAATTGGTATTGAAATGAAATTTTATTGGTTGTGATATACAGGCTTTTATTTTTCGGTTTTGCTTTTATAGTTTTTTATAAGTGCATAAATAGAGAACAGAAAAATTATGATGTATAAAATATCTAACCAAGGCTGTTTAAATCGTAAGTTTTCAAAGTCGAAATGCTTTACCAGTGTCCAGCCTAAAATAACTGCCACTACACCAAAAATAAATGAAGGTACTTTGTTGTTCTTTTCCATAGTTTACTTTTTTATTAAATCAATTGTTATTCCTAATGCTAAAATGAATATTAGAAAAGTCATCATTCCTAATAAATAGCAAGTTAACGCTTTTAAATAATTATTTATTTTCTTTTTTTCAAAGAAACTGCCTGTCGCCCAGGTTAAATAAATTATGCCCATTACTCCTGCAATATGCAATAATTTAATATGAAAAACTCCTTCTGCCAAAGCAAAAAAAGCAAAAATGAGCATTGAAATTCCCAGTACAAAGCATAACATGATGAGCAATTCAAAAAAGTTATACTCATATTTTTTAAAGAATACTTTCAGCCAGACCGCAATAAACATTCCTGATAAAATATTCATGTAGCCATAATTTGCCTGAAACCAACCTAAAATTTTGACAAATGAAGAATTTTCCATTCCCTCATGCATAAGATACTCTTCTTCGATATGAAAATAATGACTAATGAAGCTATAAATCAGCGAAGATAGAATTATAAAAAGCACTGGTTTTACCAGACGGCTTCTATTTTCTGAAATATAATTTCTAATATTTTGTCCCGGATTTACTAAAAGTTCTCTGATAGTAAACAAAATACCACGTTCAAAATGCAGTACGTGTTCAATCTCATGAATAATGTAATGTCCGTCGATCCTTTTCAAAATGGAAGGCTGTCCACAGTTGGAACAGAAGTTATGATTTATTTCGTTATTACAGTTTTTACAATTCATTTGGGTTCAACTTTTATTTTCCATTATTAGAGCAAACTACAAGCTAGCTGCTTTGAGAATTACGTTTCTTAATTTCCGAATTTAGTTCACCCATTGGACTGTAAATTGGTATAATCGTGATAATGGCAAGAGGAAAAAATATTGTGAATAAATTGTATTTGGATAATATTATCATAGTCGTCAAAGCAATGAACCATAGAATTACAAAGCTGATAACATTTTTTTTGATTGTTTTTTTATTTTGGAAAAGTTCTTCCAGGCTAAATTCGGATAAAGATTTTTTCTTCATGATAAAAAAGTTAAAGTGATGTACAAAAAAAGCGAATCGTTTTTAATTTCAGTTTACACTTTTGTGTAGTTTTTACTTACTTTTATAAGATGGAAAATGAAAAAAACTCTTTACTCAGCAGAAACAAAATAAAAGCAGTATCTGATGCGGATAAAAGTCAGTTCAGCAATTATTTGGAAGTGGTAAAGTCTTTTGCAAAAATGACCTATCAAAGTGTTTATGTAATCGATTATGAGGAGATTAAATTCGAATTTGTTTCTGATAATCCTTTGTTTTTATGTGGTTATTCACCTGAAGAAGTGCTTGAAATGGGATATGAATTTTATTTTAAAAATGTACCTGAAGAAGATTTGAAACTGCTCAATAGCATCAATAATGCAGGATTTGATTTTTATGATAAATTACCTAATAACGAAGAGCGAAAATTATATAGCATTTCGTATGATTTTCATTTAAAAGGAAAATATAATAAGCCCATCCTTATTAATCATAAACTGACACCACTTTTCCTTAATGACAAAGGAGCTGTTTGGAAATCATTGTGCATTGTCTCTATTTCACATAGTCAAAAGGCGGGCAATGTTATCATAAGTAAAGAAGGTTCTCCAATTTTATGGGAATTAGATCTGGTGAAAGGAGTTTGGATTACGAAAGAAAAATTAAAACTAAAAGATAAAGAATTAGAGGTACTTCGATTATATGCCCAGGGATTAACCATCAATCAGATTGCAGAAAAAATGTTTGTTTCGCCTGATACCATAAAATATTACAGAAGAAAGATTTTTGAAATTTTTGAAGTTAATAATTTTAATGAAGCTCTTTCTTTTGCAATTGATAGTAAGATTATTTAGATGTCGAAGTGATTAATACTTTTCTGACAGAATGATTCCGAGAGCAATCATTCTATATCATCTGATTTTTTTTGCAAATTAAAAACAGTACCCGAAGGATCCATAATCCAATGCATGTTTTTAGGAATTTCTTCAATTTCGTCACAAGTTTCTACGCCATTTTGTTTTAAGTAACTTGTTGCTTCATCGACATCAGGAACTGTCAATTGTAACCAGGTTTCAGAATGGGTGTAATTCTCTACGCAATCTAACCAAATAACATTATTTCCAAAACCAACTGAATGAGTCCTTGAAACTGTTGGATTATCTATTGCTACTTCTTTGACTTCTAATTTTAGAATGTCACGGTAAAAGGCTACCGTTTCTTCATATTTATTTTTAGGTAATTTAATTGCAATATTAATTCCTGCTTCAAATCTTGTTTCCATAATTAATTTGTTTTAGTCAGCTCAATTTTACCTGCAACCAGATTTTTGATGTTTAAATTTTAAAAATATCAAGTCTTTCCAACCAGAAGATTTTTGTTTCGAAAAACGTAAGTTTTGTTTTAATCACCCTGTCTGATTTATCTATTGGATTTTTAGTCATAAATCTCGCCGTAGTTTTATTAAAATCTAAGGTATGTTTTTCATCAAAGTCTTCTTTTTTATCGGCAGAAAAAGTAATGATGTTGTCTTTTGCGCTCCATTTTCCTTTTCCGTATTTATTTACTTCGGGCGGGATTCCGCCTTGTATTTTTGAATACGAATGAAACAAGAATGTTCCGTCCTGATTTAAGGTTAGTTTATATTCAATAATATGTTTTCCTCCTTCACCAAGTGACCGTGTGTAATCGCCAACAAACTGATTGGATTGTGCGAATAAAATGAAATTCCAAATTAGAAATAAGGTGGTGATTATGTGTTTCATTCGTATGTTTTTTTTAAATTACAATGAATTCAATACCTATTAAATGTTTAAACAGATTAAATGTAATAAATTTAAAGTTAAATAAATAAATGAAAATGCTTAATCTATAGGAAAGGTTACAAATTCAGAATAGAAAACAAGCAACTTTATTTCCGCACTTAATTCTGCTAATTTCTAATAGGTGCAACAAATTTATTTAACTGGTAATAATTAATGTTTTTTAGAGATTATAAATAGATCTATATTATGATACTGGAATTTTATTGTTTTTTCTTTACAATTATATTCAGTAACTTTATAGACCTTTAAAGCAAAGTATAATAATGAACATTTCAAATTTTTATTTAAAAAATAATCGCTTGATACGCCTTATGCGTACATTGTTATATTTGCACGATGACACTTTCTTAAAAAGTTCAAAAGAGTTTATTTATTAAGCCCTGTCATAACTCTGGACAGGGATCATTTAGCTTAATAGCTCATTTATTTACATCAATTTTAAGGATTATGATATCATTGAATCAGAAGTACAAGCTTTAGGATATTCAATGAAGAGTTTTATATCATTCTTTTTAAAATAGACTAAAAGAAAAATTATGTCACAAAATATTATTTTAACAACAGGATTATATGATTTAATTAAAGATCATGTGCGAAGAAAGAAGGTAACAGCAAAAGAAGAAGAATTATTATACGCTGAACTTAAGAAGTCATCACAAGTGTTAAGACGTGATTTACCGTCTGATGTAGTTTCCATAAACCGGAAAGTAACCTATAGAGATTATTCAAACAACGAAGAAAAAACCGTGATGTTTGTTGCGCCAGATAAATCTAAACCAAACAAAAACAAAATTTCAATTCTTTCTGATGAAGGTATTGCAATGGTTGGATATAAGGTAGGAAATCTTATAGAATGGCCTTCCAGAAAAGGAGATTTAAAACTAGAAATACTAAAAGTAGAAGAAATAGATCTTGTTTAGTAACATTTATAATTGAAAACATCCCGTTTTACGGGATGTTTTTATATAAATTATTTGCAGATTGAGTTTAACCTCTTAATTAAATTGGTTTAAAAAAAACTACTAGCCGTAGGTTGCCTTAAATTTTCATTGTAAAGGAATCTGCAAAATTAGGGCCACGGTGGCTTGATTTACGGTAAAGGTATTGGTAATTGATGTTGAGGACTTCCATCTTCGGCACTTGCCTCGAATAAGATCAGTGTTAAAGTTGAGTTCTTATTGAATTTTGAGACTTCAAATGAGAAATCAAATTTTCCCCATGCTGGTGCGCCTGCGTCTGTCTGTTCAAAGCCACTCTTTAATTCACTATGTCCATCTTCCACTATCCAGCTAAAATTGGCCTCAAATATTTGCGCTTCTCCTTTTACCCGAAATTTATTTTCAGCTATTTTTTCTACTGTGACTTCCCTAAAACGGGCATTGGAATATTTTTTTTCCGGAATGGTATCAGGTAAACTAGTATTTACGGTGTCTTTATCCGGAAGTTGGTCCTTTATTTTTGGTATCGTTTTACTTTCTTTATTACAAGAAACAAACAATATAATCAAAAATAGAATTATCCATTTTATAGTTATTTTTTTGTTGCTGGATTTATGCATAGTGAATTTCAATATTAGTCAATGTTCTGTAGTGGTTGAGTATTATCTGCTTTTTTAGAAATTGTAATTCTATTCATAAATATAACTAATTAATTAATGTTGATCATTACAAATTCGCTGTTGTGTACACGGATTATAAATTCGCACTATCGAATGTTGTAATGTATGCCATCTGGTTTTGACATTTACATTAACGCCATTCTTCGAATTTGCCAAATCATGTAAATCTGTGTTATCGGGTTTCTAAATAGAATTGCAACGTAGTTCTGAAATTGATCCTAGTTGTCAGCGAGCTTAATTTGCTAAAATACATTAATATATCCTAACAAACTTCCAATAGAAAGACCGCTAAATACCAAGCCTACGACAATCGTAAGTATTAAACCAAAAAAGTTATAGTTATCTTTTAGAATGAATTTCTCAGGCGAATCAGGATCATATATTATTTTAATAGATTTGTTTATGTTTCTATGATAGGACTGAAATTTGTCTAAATCTGATGATGTATGTAAAAACGGTTTTCCTGTAAAATTTATTCCTTCATCAATCTGATACTCAATGATAGGTGTTTTATAACCTTCATCATCTGATTCATAAGAAATAATTTTTCCTGAATTTTCTATTCCGTATTTGTTCATCTTATTTAGAGATAAAATACTGGAAATTGCATAAAATAATGCTACTACTCCCAACATCAGACAACAAATTGCAGGTTTGTAAAACATGAAGAAAACAAAAAGAATAAAAAAAATTATACTGTATTTTTTATCTAAGACCATTCAGGTTTGTTTTTATTTGTTGTAGATCATTATTTTATGATTTATGGATAGCAGCATCTTTTGCTTTAACTTTTAATACAAAACAAAAGTCTTACTGTAAACACGTTTGTTTTCTATGAAAATATTCATTTCCCATTTGCCTTTGATTATTTCATAAGGTTCATCTAAACTATAAGAGGAAGCTGAGGGAATATTAGTTGGTCTTTTTGTTGTGTATCTGATACTTTTAAATTTTTCGCCTTTGTCGTTTGTCATTTTTTCAGGATAAATCCATTCAATGTCGATGTTAATATCAACTGTGTCTTTAGCAGTTACCATATAGACCACTCCAAAATTTGCTTTTTTTACTGCCTGAATTGAATCTGTTTTTTTGATTATCACAAAATCTTCTAACCAACGATGGCTTCCTGTAGGAGAATTGAGAAGTTCTTCGCTTTTCCCGCCTTTTACATTTGCCTGCCCATAATCCAGTTCTTTAAAATCTAAGTTTCCATATACTTTAGATTTAACAGTAGTCTGCGAAATGATGGTTTGTAATATAAAGAAAGAGAGTAGCGTGTAAACGATTTTCATAATTTATAAAGATTTAGTTTTGGTTGTTGATTGTATTGTTTTTTGTGTCTCTCTGTTGTGGGCACGGATTACAAATCCGCGCTATCGAACTTGATGATATTTCTAAGCCATCAGGGTTAAGTATAAATATTTAAACTTTTTTCAGGACGAGACAGGCTTGTGTTCACGAGCGAGACGCTCGCGCCAGCGGGGGAATCAGGATCATATATTATTTTAATAGATTTGTTTATGTTTCTATGATAGGACTGAAATTTGTCTAAATCTGATGATGTATGTAAAAACGGTTTTCCTGTA
>Ga0247805_1001461_pt1 | contig 11419 bp, 10 predicted proteins | sample UWRJL044104R1_FD_180930 | JGI IMG/M metagenome (GOLD analysis project Ga0247805, IMG submission 180930) | Plant litter microbial communities from Arlington Agricultural Research Station in Wisconsin, United States - UWRJ-L044-104R-1 | ecosystem: Environmental > Terrestrial > Plant litter >...
GTCGGACCCATATGGTTACCCTCCGCAGTATGGTTATACACCACATCAAGGATCACTTCTATACCTGCCTGATGCATAGCCTTAACCATATCCTTAAACTCCACAACCTGGCCGCCCCGCTCCCTGGTAGCCGCATAACGGATATCCGGGGCGAAGAATCCTATGGTATTATAGCCCCAGTAATTGCTCAGTCCTCTTTCCGCCAGATGCCTGTCGTTCACAAACTGGTGAACAGGCATCAGTTCAATAGCTGTAATTCCTAAATCTTTGAGGTAAGTCAGCGTAACCGAATGCGACATACCTGCGTAGGTACCCCTTATATCTTCCGGAATATCCGGATGCGTCATCGTAAAACCTTTTACGTGTGCTTCATAAATAATCGACTGATGATAGGGCACATCCAGCGGCTCTTCCCCTTCCCAATCGTAGGTTTCATCAATCACTACCGCCTTAGGAATAAATGGTGCACTATCCAGTTTACTCATACCCAGGTCCTGTTCTTCAGAACCCATTACATAACCAAAAAGCGCGTCATGCCAGTCAATCACACCAGAAATAGCTTTTGCGTATGGGTCAATTAATAATTTATAAGGATTATAGCGGTGCCCCTCTTCCGGTCGGAAAGGTCCGTGCACCCGGTAGCCATAAAGCTGTCCTGGTTTAATCTCCGGAAGGTAAATATGCCAGATATGGTGTGTACGTTCAGTTAGGATTAACTTCTTCGATTCTTTCTCATCAGTTTCGTCATCAAAGAGACAAAGCTCAATTGCAGTAGCGTGATCAGCGTAAATAGCAAAATTAACACCTGCGCCATCCCACGTAGAACCTAGTGGGTATGGCCGGCCGGGATATACGGTTATGTCTTCCATTACCTATACCAATGAAATTCCAACAAAAAAGTTTTAAGATTTTCACAAACTTCAATTTGATGAAGACAAAAAAAGCGGATGCTGTTTCCAGCATCCGCTTCCTGTTTTTCATAGGTAAATTATAGATAACGGAACAACAGGCCCCGCCACAAAATTGTTTAGATTATTTTGCGAAAGATTTTTTCAGCTGTTCAACAGCATAAGCTTGTGCATCTTTTGCTTCCGGAACTATTGCAGCCATACCAAAAAATTCGTGTGTAACACCGTCATAATTTTTGCTGTCCACACTTACACCTGCTGCTTTTAATTTATCTGCCAGCATCAATCCGTCACTATTCAACGGATCTATTTCCGCAGTAATAATAGTTGTTGAAGGCAACCCTTTCAGATTGGCGTTCACCAGCGAAATTCTCGGATCTTTTGCTTCAGCCATTGCTGTAACATACTTTTCAGTGAACCAGGCCATCATCGCTTTATTTAAAGGATGAGCGTTGGCATAGGCTACGTAAGATTTTGTGTTCATATCAGCCTGGGCAATCGGGTAAACCAGCACTTCATGTACCGGCGCCATTATTTTTTTATCTCTCGCCATGATACTTACGTTAGCGGCAAGGTTACCCCCGGCACTCTCACCTACCACAGCTATCTTTTTAGGGTCGCCTTTTATGGAAGCCGCATTTTTAACTGTCCATTCATAAGCAGCAAAAGCATCGTTATGTGCAGTCGGGAATTTATTTTCCGGTGCCAGGCGATAAGCTACAGATACTACTACAGCACCCGCCTGTTCAGCCAGCCCCTGTGCCGACGCATTGTATACATCCAGGTTAGCAATCACAAATCCACCGCCATGGTAATATACAATTACCGGGAAAGGACCGTTTCCAGCTTTCGGTGTATAAATTCTCAGGTGAATATTTCCACCGGTGACAGGAATATCTTTCCCCGCAGTATCCACGCCCGGCGCAGGCAACGTAATATTGTTTTCTTTAATCAGGTCCATCACCGCATCGGTAGGTGTATGGTTTTTCCTTGCATCTGTCGCACTTAATGTTTCTATAGGTTGATCACCATAGCTTACCAGTTTTTCTATTACCGCCTGCATTTCAGGATGAATAGATTTACCCCATTCCGGCGCTGGTCCGGACGGCTTAATGGCACCCATTTTCTCCGCATTCATGGTCGTGTCTGCAACCGTACTGTCTGCGCCTGTCGTTGAATTTGAACTATTTCCGCAGGAAGCAAATAAAAATGCTCCTCCAAGTAAAGCTAGTTTTGATGTGGTGAGTAAAGTTTTCATAAATAAGTTATTGTTTAATTATATTCAAGATGCTCATGGAACAACAGCCGACCAAAGAAGTTTTGTCTTACACATTACAGGAATATGATTTTCAGCTGTTATCTGCACCACCGGAGAAATACCATAACCCTTACAGATCTGAAATTGTTTAACCATTGTCACCGAACTTTCAACATTTTATGTTACCTGTTAAAACACTTATCGGAATGATCTGTTAAAGCAAGTCGAATACCTATAACAGCATTGCCATGAAAGACAAAAACATCAAACCTTCCCAGGAAAATGAAAAAATCACCAAACTAACTGCAGATAAAGAAAACGGCAGCGGTGAATTTCTGACAACTAACCAGGGCTTAAAAATCAACGACAACCAGAATTCACTGAAAGCTGGAGAAAGAGGAGCTACTCTACTTGAAGATTTCATTCTACGTGAAAAAATTACCCACTTCGATCATGAACGTATACCTGAACGTATCGTACATGCCAGGGGATCTGGTGCACATGGTTTTTTTGAACTGTATGAATCCCAATCGGCTTTTACCAAAGCTGGTTTCCTGAATGACACTACTATTAAAACGCCGGTTTTTGTTCGTTTTTCCACCGTTGCCGGCTCACGTGGTTCTACAGACCTGGCAAGAGATGTAAGGGGCTTTTCTGTAAAATTCTATACGCAAGAAGGTAACTACGACTTTGTAGGAAATAATATGCCTGTATTTTTTATTCAGGATGCAATTAAGTTTCCCGACCTGATCCATGCGGTAAAACCGGAACCTCATAATGAAATTCCGCAAGCGGCTTCAGCACATGATACCTTCTGGGATTTTATTTCACTGATGCCAGAATCCGCGCATATGATTATGTGGCTGATGTCTGACCGTGCCCTTCCGCGCAGTTACCGTATGATGGAAGGTTTTGGTGTGCATACTTTTCGTTTAATCAATGCGGAAGGTGTTTCCAGTTTTGTAAAGTTCCATTGGAAACCCTTATTGGGAGTCCATTCAGTAGCATGGGACGAAGCGAAAAAGATCTCTGGTAATGACCCCGATTTCCACAGAAGGGACTTATGGGATGCGATCGAAAGCGGTGCTTTTCCGGAATGGGAACTTGGCCTGCAGATCATTTCAGAAGCAGATGAACATAAGTTTGATTTTGATATCCTTGATCCTACAAAATTAATCCCTGAAGAACTGGTACCGGTAATCAGGGTGGGTAAAATGACACTTAACAGAAATCCGGATAATTTCTTTGCGGAAACAGAACAGGTAGCTTTCCACCCCGGACATCTCGTTCCGGGATTGGATTTCAGTAACGACCCGCTGCTCCAGGGCCGCTTGTTTTCTTATACTGATACCCAGCTATCCAGATTAGGCAGCCCGAATTTCCACGAAATCCCGATCAACAGACCTGTATCGCCAGTACATAACAACCAACGTGATGGCCATATGCGCCAGACGATCAATACCGCCCGCACCAGTTACGAGCCAAACAGTATTTCAGGAAACTATCCTGTACAGGCGAAGGTTGAAGAAGGCGGGTTCAGTTCCTATCAGGAAAGAATCGACGCCAGAAAAATCAGGGACCGGAGTGAGAGCTTCTCCGATCATTTCAGTCAGGCCACCCTGTTTTTCAACAGCCAGTCAGAAGCTGAAAAAAACCACCTTGTCGACGCATTACGTTTTGAGTTAGGTAAAGTAGAGCGTGAGGACATCCGTAAGAGGATGGTTGGTATACTGACCCAGATAGACAGCGTACTTGCGAAAAAGGTAGCTGACGGACTTGGATTAGATGTTCCGGCAGAACCTTCACGTCCGATGAACCATGGTGTTCCCGCTGATGCCGACCCGGAAAAATATGAACCTGAAATTGTTCAGTCAACCCTGAAATCCTCAGCGGCATTAAGTATGGCCGATACGGTTAAAGATACTGTAAAAAGCAGGATGATCGCAGTCCTTGCTACAGACGGTTTTGATGCTTCCGCATTGAAAGCAACTAAAAAAGCATTGCTGGCAGGTGGTGCGCAGGCAAAAATTATTGCCACCCATAATGGTTTAATCAAGGATGACCAGGGTACGGCTGTCAAAGTAGATTTTACTTTTCTCACGTCGGCATCTGTACTTTTCGATGCGGTTTATATTCCCGGTGGAGCTGCCAGTGTAAACGCACTCCTTCAGGAAGCTGATGCTGTGCATTTCGTAACAGAAGCTTTTAAACATTGTAAAGCTATTGCCGCCGATAAAGAAGGTGAACAACTGCTTAAAGCAGCAATCCCGGTTAATAATAGTAAAAAACAGGGAACGCCTCCAGGTGTGCTGGTCAACCAAGCCCCTTCAGCGTTTATTACTGCAATCGCAGGGCACCGTTTCTGGGAAAGAGAAAAAAAACCAGACGTACCAGCTTAAAATCTTTTTATACATTACCCGGTTATTTAAACGATAACCGGGTAAATTAAATCAATTACAAATGGATATCTATACACCTACACTGATCTCTGCGGCACGGACCGGAGATATGGCTTTCCTGCAATCTATACTTGAAGACGGTACCAATGTCAATGTTACTGATGATAAAGGTTACACACCACTGATTATCGCCTGTTACAACAGGCAGGCAACTGCGGCAAAGATGTTGCTTGAAGCGGGAGCTAATGTAAATGCGGCCGACTTCGGGGGCAACACGGCCCTGATGGGCGTTTGTTTTAAAGGCTATCCCGAAATTGCGCAACTGCTGATTGAGAACGGTGCGGATTTAAACCTTCAGCATGGGAATGGCGGTACCGCATTGATGTTTGCTACGATGTTTGGCAGAAACGACCTGGTAAAACTGCTTTTACAATCGGGGGCTGATCCCTATCTGGCAGACTACAGAGGCCTTACAGCTTATGATCTTGCAGTTCAACAGGGCAACAAAGAAGCAGAAACCATTTTATTAAATCCTGAAACATAACCAGAAAACTAATTGTTAAACAGTTACTTAAAATAGATAACATGGCACAATTAGAAGTTCAACCAAAAAAATATAAGGGCTGGTTCGGCTGGCTCATTGCAATCATTGCAGCAGGACTGATCCTTTTCTATTTCCTCAGCGATAAGATTATTTATTAAAAACAGCATCATGGAACATAAAGAAAATGAACATCAAATCAAAAAGCTGGAAATACTTAGCGACAGCGGTTATGAAATTAAAGATGGACAGCCCGATATCATCCAATGGCCGGTCTTTAATTCCACAGGAGATGTAATGGGTAAAATCAGCAACCTGCTGTTTGATAAAGAAGAGCAGGAGGTGAAATATATTATCCTTAACCTGTGGGAAAATGCGTGGCAACCTGAGGAACGTGAGGTATTAATACCCATAACTGTGGCAGAACTGGACAAAGAGAATGGACATGTGATTTTACCCAACATCACTGCTCAGCAAATTAATGTACTGCCCGATTATCATAAAGGGGAACATATCGCCTCTGCCGACTCTATCCTGTATGGTCATCCCGACCAAGAGGAAACCACAGTTGATATGAGTGAACATACCGGCAGTTATGAAGACCATATTCCATACCAGGTGATCTCCCGGATTTACCAGGAAGAGAACGAAGCTGAAAATGCTTTCCGGTTTTTATTAGAAAATGGCTTTACTGAAGACGCACTCAAAGTAACACCTTACAACCCCTTAAACAGTGTAACAGACCTTCAGGGCAATGCCAATACAGAATTTATTGGAGACGGCTCAAGAGATGAGTATATCCTGAGCATAGCTGCAAATTCCGCTGAAGAAGCTGACTTAGCCAATAGCCTGATCAACCCTGAAATACCTGGCTAACCAGTTACTTTACAGCACTATAATTTCAAAATGAAGCATTAATACTTAATCGTTTTACAACGATTATCAACACTATAAACATTCCCAGAAAGAATATGAAGTATTGTTAAAACATCCTGAAAAGCAATGGTGTGGCAAGATGTTTGCCTAATGATAGTCATCCATCTACCAAAGATAAACACATGACTAATTCGCTAAAAAATAATATTATAAAAAACTCCGACATTAGCGCTCTCGCTGCCAATTTCAGGGAATATATTGCCCGTAACAAAGCGGAGGAGGAACGGGATCAGTTAATAGAAGATCTTACCTCCAGAAATCAGGATTTAAGTCAGTTTGCTTACATCACTTCACATAACCTCCGCGCCCCGCTTTCAAACCTGATCGGGCTGATAGATATTTTGAATTACGAGCTATTGGACGAATACAACAAGACAATTGTTGACATGTTCAAAGATTCAGCTCAGAAACTAAATGAAACTATATACGACCTTACACAGATGCTCAGCATCAAAAGTAATAAGGATGTTAAAATAGAACCGGTAAGCGTATCCAGGATTTTTAAAAAAGTATGCAATTCATTTACCAAACAAATCCACACAATGGGGATATACATCCACACAGATTTTAAGTGTGAAATGTTAGCTTTCAACAAGAGTTACCTCGAAAGTGTGTTGATGAATCTAATGTCAAATGCTGTAAAATACTGTTCAGAAAACCGTGCACTTCGTATTGAAGTCACAACTTTCCCTGACGAAAACGGTAATATTATCCTTACTTTTAAGGATAATGGTATGGGAATAGACCTTTTAAAGCATAAAGACCGCATATTCGGATTAAATGAACGTTTTCATAATCATGTGAACGGCAGTGGCGTCGGACTGTTTATTACCAAAACTCAGATCACTTCCTTAGGTGGAGAGATAAGTGTCGAGAGTGAAGTGGATAAAGGATCTACTTTCATTGTGACCATCAAAAATAGCTAATGCTGGTAACATCATCATGTGTCTTTCTGCCAATGGTTTAAAGTAGATTTCTTTTTAATTTTGGATAAACAATTTACATCCTAAACATGAAAAGAAATCTACTGACAATCGCAGCATTAATCGCTGTAATGACTTTGATCAACTTCAAAGCAAGTGCACAACAGACACCACAAAGCTCGGCACCCCTTCCTTTGAGAATCATTCTTTCAGATGTCATTTCCATTACGTTATTAAATACTGATGCTGTTATTTTCACCTATGATCAGGCTTCAGACTATGCAACTGTCCAAAACGTACCTGTTACTGAGCAGTTTGAAGTAGTAAGCACCAAACCATACAGTGTTTATGTAAAAGCAGAGAGTGAATTTACAGTAAACGCAAGCAATGCAGAGCCCATTCCTCTTACGGTAGTGAAAGTTAAAGTAACTGAGCCAACTACAGGCGCAACTATCCCTGCCAACCCTACATCATTGGGCGTTGTGGCTACTGATCAACTAATCGCTTCAGCAGCTGTCCCAACAATTTCAACAAAATACAGCCTGAATTACAGTATTCCGGACGCAACACCATTACTTAATAAAGTCCCTGGAACATATTCAACTACGCTTGTGTATACAGTAACACAGCCATAATATTAATGAGGTTTCTAACTATTCTATTTACCTTATGCCTTGTCTCCGCGCTTTCACACACAGCAAAGGGACAGGGCATTTCCGTTGCCCCATCGAGAATTATGTTTACGGGCAATCCGGGAGAAACAGTTACACAGGAAATTACTTTTTCCAATTCCTCGGATAAACCGCTCTCTTTTATAACCCGTCAGCAGGATTGGGATAGGGATTCCCTTGGTGTAAAGGTTTATTACAAACCAAACAGCCGGCCTGGTTCAAATGCAAACTGGATTTCACTGTCATCAAATTCTATCATCATAGAGCCGGGTCAGTCAAAAAAGATAAACGTAGCGATGACTATACCTCAAAAAGCAAATCAGCTGACCAACAGCATGCTTTTTTTTACGCAAGTCAAAGAACAAAAGCCTGCACAGGGTGATAAATTAGCTATAGGAATCATCATAACCCTGGAAATTGGTATCCAGGTATATTACACCCCTCCGGGTTTAAATGCGGGAGATATTGAATTCCTGGCTTTCGACGACCGGGGAATTATCGTGAATGATAAAATAAAAACCCGGCAACTGGCGCTCAAAGTCTCAAATAAAGGTTCGGTCAATAAAGACGCAACTGTACGTTTTGAACTCACCAACAAATCAACAGGCGAAGAAATCAAGATCGAACCCAAAATTATAGCTATGCTGCCACACTCCAAACAATGGGTTATTGTGGATTTACCGGCAGATCTTAAAGGAGATTTTCTTGTTGTGGCACTGCTTGATGCCGGATCTACTTATGACTTGAAAATTGCTGAAAAAGAAATCATATATCGCCCTTAGCTTATTGTTATGCTGTATTTCAGCAACAGGTGCCGCTGCGCAGACCACCGTGAGTTTCGCACCTACGGAAACGGATATAACCACCCCAACCAATTTAGCGAAGCTAGGGTATGCCAATGGCAGGGCAGCACTGATCAGCTTGTTTTCAACGATAAAAGTTTCTGCAAATAATCAGACAAGATTTAATTCCACACTGGGTTCCACTGCAACACTACCTTTAAGTATAATTAACCTGCAGGTAGACAGGATTGATGGAGTTAGCCTGCTCGATGCCAAACCTGTTATAGTATTACCAAGCGCACCTACCAACGTATACTACACCACGATTGGTTTGCTTAACGGTGATCTGTTTATGAATTACTGGCTGATTATTCCTGGTACAGCCTGGATCGCCGGTACGTACAATACAGATCTGTTATTCTCCGCAAATGTTACCAATACGCCTCCTAATAAGATCCAGGTAACCGTTCCTGCGTTTATCACCCCGAATTTGCAACCCGCCGTAGCTACACTGAATGTAACTACTTTCAATCCCTACAGAGGCTCTGAATTGATCAACGCAACAAGTACGTTCGACTATTTCAGCAGTGTTGAAACGCTTTTATCGATTAAAGCCGGCAGTGAATTTACTTTTGTACCGGCACAGCCACACCCCGTCCTGCCTACCCTCACCAATATCAGTACCGTACGGGCCGTACTGTCTGATGGCGCAATCGCAAAAGCTGTAAACCTGAGCACAACTGATCAGACCTATACTCTTGCAGCACTTACTATTCCAGTAAATAATAAACTTTCTTTCACTTCCAATTTCAGCATCAATGCCGCAAACCTGAAAAGTACCTTTGCACAGGCAGGTACATATACGCTTCCAATAACCTATTCTATCGCTAAAACAGGAATTTTATATGCCGGGGCAGTCGCTACAAAAACGATGTCCGGTTCAGTTAAACTTGTAGTGAGCAAAATGTCCGAAATCAGTGCGGTAGTAAATCCTGTAACCTTTAATTTTAATTCTGCATCGAGGTATAAAACTGGACTCACCGCTGCGGTTACTACCCCTGTGACGTTGAGCAGCACTGTGCCATACAGCCTGAGTGTAAAAGCGGATGGCGACTTTATCTCGGGTGGTAATTCTATCCCGGCAGGCGTTTTAACAATTGAAGGTGCAGGCACACAAACCGGTATTACCCCTGTGGTGCTTTCTACTGCTTCTCAAAACCTGGTTCTTGCTGCGACCCCGGAAATAGACCGCCTTATTAACTTACAATATCGCATTCCCGCAACACAAACCTACAGACTGGTAGGTAAACCAGCAGGCACCTACACAGCAAATATTACCTATACCCTGGTTGCCCCATAACTTTTAAAAACGGGTCACTCCTATCTTCCGGCGTTCATCTTTATATAAGAACGTCAATAGCTCCACTGGTTTCCCTGCAAGCAGTACTTCCTCTTTCCCATTCACAATAGAAAAAGGCATGCCTTCAGTTTCAATGTAAACGGTATATTTATTCCGGGGAAGATAAAAACAAAATTCCCCATGATCATCTGTCAGTGTTTTTTCAATTCGCCCATTCACATCAACAGCATTGATCCTTATTCCGGCCAGAGAAGGCCTTCCATCCATATACTTAGTACCGGTCAGTTTAATACACCCGTTTAATGCCTGTGTTTTTACCAATGGCACCTCTATACTTTTATTTTTATCAAGAAATACGTCGGTCGGATTCTGCAGGCTCCATCCCTTTGTATTAGTTACTGAAGCAGTATATTTATCCTTCTTCATCTCTTTAAATTCCACTGTACCCTTACTATTAGTCAAAGCTGCTTCACCGTTTATTTTAACCAGTACTCCTGGCACAACATCTTCCCCCGGATCACGGATCCCGTTGCTGTTATGGTCTTCATAATAGAGCAGCGATAATTTCCTGTTGCCTTTGCTGCTGTTTCCAAATCGCTTTTCCACACCTGCCCGGATTTGCCTGTTATTATAAATCAGATCCGTAGGGTAATTTACAGGTGTAACGGTTTCCAGGCTTTCAAAGGGCTGTACTAATACCTGTCTGGTTACCGTATATTGCATATCAGCAGTAAATGACCAGTTATTTTTCATCAGGTAACGCACACTTCCAGATGCGGTATAATTGGTATTCCTGGTAAATCCATAATAATTGTAATTACCAGAGAACTGCAGCCGGAGCTTATCTTTGAGGGCAGAAAAATGAATATTCGGGCCAAAGGAATACAAACTGTAAGAATTTCCGTTCCGGAAGAATAACGCATCTGCCAGATAATAAGGGTTGAACTGTGCGTATCCGTTAAAACCCAGCACAGGCAGGGTATAACTGGCATTCAATTTTAAAGAATGAAACGGTGCAGGTGGCTTTTCAGAAGTATTCAGATAAGTATAACCATAATCAGCACTCAAGGAAAAACTCTGCAAACGACCAGAATAATTTAAACTTGCATTTAACCGTGCTGATGAAGACCTCCAGTCATTTTTAGTAAATACTACCGTATCAGGAGTAGAAGAAATCAGCCGTTGCCCCATGTAATAGGGAGCGAGGGAGATGGTAAAACCGCCGATATTCTGATTATACCCCAGTTCATAAATATGCATGGCACTCTTATTCACACCAAGGTTCAATAAATTATATTGATTAGTGATTACCGCCTGGTATTTCACATCGCTTTTCTGCACACTAATACGAGCCACCATGCTCGCCGTTTTTGTGACCTGATAGCTTAACCGTGCATTGGTCGAGAACAAACCTCTGCGTAAACCTGTGTAATAAGGAGAGCCATAATAACTATTAACATTTACCCGGTACCGCTCCTTTTCCAGTGCATATATTAACCCTATTGATCCGCCTGGTTTAGCACCGGCTTCAGCTCTGTACTGATTCTCAGTCGAATACCCTCCTTCGAACCGAAGCGTCTGTCCATCATTAAATATAAACCCTTTTTTAAAACTTAGCTGATTTGCATCCAGCCCGGTAAA
>Ga0247805_1001462_pt1 | contig 11410 bp, 10 predicted proteins | sample UWRJL044104R1_FD_180930 | JGI IMG/M metagenome (GOLD analysis project Ga0247805, IMG submission 180930) | Plant litter microbial communities from Arlington Agricultural Research Station in Wisconsin, United States - UWRJ-L044-104R-1 | ecosystem: Environmental > Terrestrial > Plant litter >...
AGCAATTAATAACCGAAAAAATTAGATAAATGGCAACAATAGCAGAACAATTCGGCATGACCGAAGCTTTAGCACAACTCGGCATCAAAGCCATCAATGACGGAACGTCAACAGGACAAAATACCTTTGCAGGCGGCGAACTTTTAGAATCGTATTCGCCCGTAGATGGCCAACTCATTGCAAAAGTAAAAATGTCTACCGCAGCCGATTACGAAAAAGTCATGCAAACAGCCACTGAAGCATTTAAAACTTTTCGTTTGATGCCAGCGCCGCAACGTGGCGAAATCGTACGACAATTTGGGCAAAAGCTGCGCGACAACAAAGAGGCTTTGGGAAAACTCGTTTCTTATGAAATGGGGAAATCCTTACAGGAAGGTTATGGAGAAGTGCAGGAAATGATCGACATCTGTGATTTTGCCGTTGGTTTGTCACGCCAGTTGCACGGACTAACGATGCACTCAGAGCGTCCTGGCCACAGGATGTATGAACAATACCATCCGCTGGGAATTGTCGGAATCATTTCGGCATTTAACTTTCCGGTAGCCGTTTGGGCATGGAATACGGCCTTGGCAATGGTTTGCGGGGATGTTTGCGTTTGGAAACCATCCGAAAAAACACCTTTATGCGGCGTGGCCTGCCAGAATATTTTGGCGGCAGTTTTAAAAGAAAACAACCTTCCGGAAGGCATTTCATGTTTAATCAACGGCGATTACAAAATTGGCGAATTGATGACCGCAGACACGAGAGTGCCATTGGTTTCTGCAACCGGTTCTACCAGAATGGGGAAAATTGTCGCTCAGGCAGTTGCAGGAAGATTGGGAAAATCATTATTGGAACTTGGCGGAAACAACGCGATCATCGTCACGCCGGATGCCGATATTAAAATGACGGTCATAGGTGCAGTTTTCGGCGCTGTTGGAACAGCCGGGCAAAGATGCACGTCCACCAGAAGACTGATCATCCACGAAAGCATTTATGATAAAGTTAAAGACGCGATCGTTTCGGCTTACGGCCAATTGAAGATCGGAAATCCATTGGACCAAAACAATCACGTTGGACCACTGATCGATACGCACGCAGTTGAAATGTACAATAAAGCATTAACGAAAGTGGTTGAAGAAGGCGGAAAAATCCTGGTTGAAGGCGGCGTACTTTCTGGCGAAGGCTACGAAAGCGGCTGTTACGTAAAACCAGCAATCGCAGAAGCAAAAGGCGAATATGCAATCGTTCAGCACGAAACATTTGCGCCGGTTTTATATTTATTGAAATATTCAGGTGAAGTAGAAAATGCAATCGACATCCAAAATGGTGTGGCGCAAGGACTTTCATCTGCGATTATGACGAACAACTTGCGAGAAGCAGAAAGGTTTTTATCGGTAACCGGTTCAGATTGTGGAATTGCAAATGTAAACATCGGTACTTCTGGCGCTGAAATTGGCGGTGCATTCGGCGGTGAGAAAGAAACTGGCGGCGGACGCGAATCAGGTTCTGATGCTTGGAAAATCTACATGAGAAGACAAACAAATACCATCAATTACACGACCAGTTTGCCATTGGCACAGGGAATTAAGTTCGATTTGTAATTTAGTTCAGAATATTTTTGCATAAAAAACCCGCTTCGAAAGCGGGTTTTTTATTTGTTGTTATTTCAAAAATCAGAAATTAAATGAAGCTCCGATATTAAATACAAACTGGTTGTTGTATTTTTCTGTTCCGTGTGATTTTCCGCCATATTTGGTAATTGGAATTCCGGCTTCGCTAAACACACCAAATCCGTCAGTAAAAAAATAACGAAAGCCAACGTGGGTTCCAAAGTTGCGCAGACCCAAATTTAGTCCCGGATAAAGATCCATCGTTTCGGGCAATCCAATTACATTTCCAAGATTTGCATTGAAACGTACTTTTGCGTCGAATTTGTCAATAAAATCCGGCTCATCAATTTCTGGTAAACCCTGATTGTTTATGATAACTTGATCATCTGCAGCAAGTAAATAGGTGCTTGTAACACCAAAAGAGATATTCTCACCCAATCCAAAATCGGCCGATGCATGAATTCCGGTTCCACCGCTTTGCAAATTGGCAGCAACCTGAAATTTCTTGTCGCCTTTGCCTTTGTACGATTGTGCATTCGCAAAGGCTGCAATGCATAAAAATGCCAGAGTAATGATTTTTTTTGTCATAAGATTGTTTTGATTCTTGAATAAAATTGGACATACAAATGTAACAAGATCTAATTAATTTCGCCCTTTTTCTTCAGGGTAAAGGCTTGGCAGCGGATCGCTTTGCCAAAATTCTTTTGAATCTACGTCTAAAATACTCAACGGTCCGAGAAACGCAGCACCGGTATCAATATTCCAGATATTTGCGCGTCGTGTGGGAACTGTTTCTCCGATTCGCGTGACGGGCGTATGTCCAATAAAGATTTCATCATATAGTCTAAAGCGTTTGGGATAAGACGGATTGTCGGTTTTTATCTTTGGATCCAGCGCCAGAGCGGTTTCCCAAAGGGTACGTTCCCAAAAAAGCAACCTTGGAAAATGTTCCGATTTTACGCCGTGCAAACTTGTAAACCCGGCATGTACAAACAAGCGGTTTTTAGCATCGAGGTAATAATTATGAAGTGATTCGAGAAATGTGATATGGCGTTTTTTTGTTTCTTCGGATAAGGCAGCGTATGCTTTAATGGTTGCTTCGCCGCCGTGTTGAAACCACAGTTCGTTTTCCTTTCCGCCGAGCCATTCGCGGAGCAAATCATCGTGATTGCCACGCATAAAAACACATTGCTGTTGCGTTGAAAGCTGTATTAGGAAATCAAGCACCTCAGGCGATTGGCTCCAGCCATCTACATAATCGCCTAGGAAAACAAGTGTATCGTTTACAGTCACACTGGCACGTTCAAGGATTTGCAGCAAGGCTCGCATACCGCCATGAATATCGCCAATGACAAGAGTTCTGTTCATAAAATGGATTATTTTACAAAAATAGGTCAAAAATCGCGAATGCATTTACAGCAGTTGCAATTTAATTTGTTCAACTGCAATAAAATTTTAACATTTGTTACGGAAAAACCGTAAACTGCAATCCGGGAAATCAAATAGTTTTCAATAAATAATGGGTATGAAACACATTAGAATTTTAATGATTGATGATCACCCTTCGCAAATCGAGGGCTATAAGATCATTCTGCATTGCAATGATTATGGCTATGAGGTAGAAACTATGGCTTGTTATGATTGTGAAAGCGCATACGAACTTATTACTTCTGGAAAGTTCTCCAATTCTTTTGATGTTATTTTTCTGGATAAGAACATGCCACCATTTATTGAAAGGAATATTCATTCGGGAGAAGAACTGGTGCCTTTTATCAGACAGTACATGCCCGAAAGCAAAGTAATGATCCTAACATCTTATATAGAAGCATTTGTCCTTTATAATATCGTTACTAAATTCCAACCGTCGGGATTGCTGGTCAAAAGCGATTTTCACCCCGATGAGCTTGTCGTAGCGCTGGACGAAATCCTACAGGGAAAACAATACCACAGCTATACGGTAAAGGCCAGTTTGAACCAGTTGCTGTCTAAAAAAGAATTTCTGGACAGTTATAACCGCCAGATTATTTTGCTGTTGTCGCAGGGCGTAAAAACGAAAAGCATGCCTGAATACCTCAACATTTCATTGAGTGCCATTGAAAAAAGAAAGTCCAGATTAAGGATTACTTCTGCATTACGACTAAAGGGACAGATGAGGATATCGTAAAAGAGGCTAGAAGGCTTGGGTTTATTTAGTTAACAATTTGTACGGAAAAACCACATTTTCAGGATTTTAAATGGATGTAGTTTTACAATATCAGATTACCCGGGATATCTGATGTGCAGTTCAATATTGTTTAATTAAATCCGTTACCATGAAAAAAACATTTTATATTTTTTGCACAATTCTGTTTTATCGTTTTCTGCAAATACTTTCGCACATGAGAATGAGCCTCTTGACAGGACTAAGCTAAATCAAACGCCTAATTCGGCGGAAATTCAAGACTGCAAACAAAGAGGCGGGAGCTGTAGTGTTATTATTACAATTGATGGAAGGGAAATCAGGATACATGCCTGCTGCGATTCCCTAAGTGCTGTCGTTGTACATGATTAACATTAATGAATCGTGCGGATTTCCGCAAACCCGGATCTCAAAAATTTCAACTGACGTAGGATGATATCCGGATTAAATTATCAATTTAAATTTATACACCATGAAAAAACTAGTATTCGCCACAATGGCAACATGTCTATTATCTTTTAGCGCATTTGCAAAAAATGACAACAACGATGCAAGAGTAAAAACAAATGAAAAAGCAAATACGGCAGAAATCCAAGACTGTAGAGAAAGAGGTGGAAGATGCACCGTAATTCTAACTCTAAACGGTGTTACGAGAGCTTACAAAGTATGTTGTGATGACATTATTGTAGTTGCTAACTAATCTAAGATCACTTCAATTTTAATCTGAAATTTTGATACGATTTTGTCGTGTCAAAATTTCTATATAATAATTCATAATGGAAAAAACATTCAGAACATTTTCAATATTATTTTGCATTATTACTAATGCACAAAATAGTTCAAGTACCGGAATTGTAAATTATGAGGAAACATTTGGGTCTGTAGAAAAAAATTTATTTGAATTGCATTTTTGCAACAATGAGTCAATATATGAACAGGTTTTGCCTTCAAGAAAAGGTCAGACAATACAAACGATTGCAGGTTTCGTCGAGCCACAAATCGAGCAAATTTATTATACAGATATTCAAAAAAATATTATTCTTTTTCAGGAAGGTATAGCTTTTAAAGCAATCACCGTACAGGAAGATCAAACCAAAATAGACTGGAAAGTTGTAGAAGAAACCAAAACAATCAATAATTTTTTATGTCAAAAAGCGACTGCAGTTTATAAAGATAATCACTACTCAGTTTGGTTTACTTTAGAGATTCCAATATCATTTGGTCCTTGGAAATTCCATGGACTTCCGGGGCTCATTTTAGAGGCTTATGACGACAGCGGATTTTATCAAATAAAAGCGACCAAACTAAATCTTGCAGCAAGTTGTGAAGATGTTGTGACGAAAATTGGAAAGACACATCTCACGAATCCAATTACGATGAAAAAGTATATTGAACTTAGAAATAACGAAAATGAAGACATTTTTAATTTTTACCAATCCATCTCGCCAAGAGATTCTTATCTTAAAGTAGAAACAGACTACACGGCCTTTTTAAGAGAACCATTGAAATAAATCGATGGCTTATGAGATTGGTTTATAAAATTATATTTTTAAGTTTTTGTTGCTCAAACGTATTTTCGCAAACTATTAGCGGAGAAGTAAAGAATTCAAAAAATCAATTGGTACCATATGCCAATGTTTATCTGAAATTAGAAAGCGGATTTATTGCAGATTTCTGCCGTGCGGATGATGAAGGCAAATATGAGTTGAAAACCAGTAAAAAAGGAAAGTTCAATATCGTTTTTTCTTCATTAAATCATGAACCTTTTCAAATTGCGGTGGAACTTAAATCAGATAGTGACGATTTGAAAATAAATGCGTCCTTAACTTATGTTCCAATTGAGCTTAATCAAGTTGTCATTCAATCAGGAAAACAGATTATTCAGAAAAAAGACACGATTGTTTTCACTGCAAAAGCATTTGTAACGGGTAATGAAAAAGTTGTAGAAGATTTGCTCAGAAAAATCCCTGGGCTTACTGTAACAGAGAATGGAACTGTAAGAGTTGGAAATCAGGAAGTAGAAAAAATCATGATCGAAGGGGATGATTTTTTTGAAAAAGGATACAAATTGTTGACGAAAAATATGCTATCAAAACCAATTGAAAAAGTTGAAATATATCAAAATTATTCAAACAACAAACATCTTAAAAATGTTGAATACAGTGATAAGGTTGCAATTAATCTTAAACTAAATGACGAATCTAAAAGGCAATGGTTTGGAGACATCGAAGTCGGGTACGGAGTCGCTTCAGAAAACCGATACGAAGGACATGGCAATCTAATGAATTTCGGAAAAAGAGATAAATACTATTTCATCACTAATATGAATAATACTGGTCAAGAAGCCATAGGAGATATCAACCATTTAATCAGGCCTTTGAAAACAGACGAAACTTCCTGTATAGCCGATGGGCAAAACGTGTCAGCAGTAGTTCATAGAAATGATCCAAAACCAGATTTAAAATCGCAACGCATAAATTTCAACAATGACCAGATGATTTCGTTGAATAGTATTTTTACGCTTTCTAAGAAATCAAAACTCAAAACTATCCTTTTTTTAAACAACAGCAGAAATCATTCGTTTAGAAACAGTGTTGAAACAGTGAAGTTTCAAAAGACAAATTTTCAAAATACTGAAAATTCTAACGGCAAAATATCAAATCTTACCGGATTTGGAAAAATAGACTTTACTTATGATCTGTCAAATTCTAAATCGTTGGATTACTCCGGAAAATTTAATCTGATAAATGAGAAATATAAACGGAATATTTTATTCAATAATAATTTTCTTGATGAAAATCTTCTTAGCAAAAATCAACTTATGGACCACAAGATTGTCTTTACAAACAAAATTGCAAGCACTAAAGTGCTATTGACCACAGGTAGATTTATTATTGAAAAAATAGATCAAAATTATTCGAATCAGCCATTCTTAAGTCAGGAAATTTTTATGACCGATGCCAGATACAGCCAACAAGTCGTTGTTAACAAAATGCAATTATTGGGTTTTGAAAGTTATTTTACAAGTAAAATGGAAAATAAAAATGTCCTTGAAATAAAGTTTGGAAACCAATTTAGGAAAGATAATCTGAACTCTGAATTCTCACTTCCGGATAAGGGGATTTTTCCTCAAGGATATCAAAATGATTTTAGATATCAAACTAATGATTTATACACCGATATCAGATATAGGTTCACTTTAAAGAAAGTGAACTTAGTCATACAAGCCGAGATACATCAGCTGTTTAACCAATTAAGAGATTTCAAAAACACGGATGGTCAAAGCCCTTTTTTTATAAGTCCTAAATTCGCTTTTGATTGGAATATTGACAAGTCAAACAAACTATTGGCAGTTTATCGATTGTCCAAAACAAACACTGCGGTAGTTGATAATTTTATGAACTTTGTCAATACAGATTTTCGCTCGTTTCAAAAAGGAACAGGCGATTTCAATCAACTTTCAACTTCTGCAGCAACTATAAATCACAATTATGCCGATTGGAGCAAAAGGTTTTTTATGAATAATCATATTTCCTATATTAAAAATCATGATTTTATAAGCACAAATCTTTATGTTTCTGAAAGCTTTTCAAAGACTGAAAAGATACTTATGCATGACAGAAATTTCGTGAACCTTAGCTCTAATATGGAGAAATACTTTCCCTATTTTAAAACAAATTTAAAAGCTTCGTTAGAAAGTTCAATATCAGAATTTAAAAACAGTATCAATGGCTCTGACTTGCGGAAAGTCAAAAGTACAAATGTTAATTATGAGATTAGTTTACGTTCGGGCTTTAGAGGTTTTTTCAACTACCACTTTGGTTATAATAATCAGCACAGTAGTGTCAAGACAACGATTGAAAATAACTTTACGAATCACATGGCATTTTTGGATCTGTATTTCACAATAAGTAAAAAAATTGATTTTCAAATTCAAACCGAGCGCTACTACTTTGGAAGTATCGAGAAGCAAAACAGCACGTATTATTTTGCAGATTTTGAGGCAATATATACATTGAAAGAAAAAAATATAATATTTGCACTAACAGGTAATAATTTAACTGGGACTAGAAAATTTAAAGATTACAATATTACGGATTACAGTATTTCAAAAACGGAATACCGACTCCAGCCAAGATATTTAATCTTTAAAATAAGTTTTCGGTTTTAAAATTTAAAGTATAAGAATTCACTCATCTATCCGCCATGCAAAAAACCCTAACAATCATTTTGTTTCAATTTCTCATACAAAATGGATTCGCTCTCCAAATCCACCAAATCCGGATCACTGAAAATTCGCCAAGAACAATCAATATCAGCCTCGACACTGAAGCTACAGAACTGTATTATTTCCATTCGTCGCAGTCCCAAATTTCAGGCAACACAATAACGATCAAAGCTTTTTATATCGAAGGTTTTGGCTCAACAATCGCTTACCTGAACAACAATTTTGAAATTCCGATAAACTCCGAAAAAAAAGTTATTTATAAGTTGAATGTCAGAATTTACTATCTAAATCTCCGCACCATTCAGAATTCGGAAAATTTGCAAGACCAATGGTCCGGATTATTTTCGACGCCATTGTCAGCACCAATTTTTTTGACCAATTCGACAGATGAAAATCCGCTGAACGCAAAATTCCGAAATCCAAATCCGGGATTTATTAATGTTGGATCTCAAAATGTAAGCGTGTCGATTTTCAATGCTGACGGAAAATTTATTGAAAACAAACAAGTTCGCGATAAACTTGATTTTTCTCACTTGCCAGACGGATTGTATTATCTTAGATTTACAAACGAATACATCGATGAAGCGATTTCGATCATTCTGAAAAAGTAGTCAAACCCGATCATATTTCATTTTCCGCAACACCCGCATCGCTTCTTTAAAAGCCAGATAAACATTCGGAAATGGCTTTAATAAAGGTTTTGCGTCAGCCAGTTTTTGCTTCGCATCTTCAAAACCATTTAGGTAACAAATCATAAAGGTCGACGGCAAATTCTGCAAATCCCGATTTTCCCGTTCAGATAGCTCAAAACCTTTATGCAATTTGTCAATCAAAGCCAAATTTGAATTGTAAATGTGGTAGAGCATTTTTCGGTTGAATTCCGGCGGCTCAAACAACATTTCGCGGTCAATTTTATAATAGCCGTTTTCAAAAAACCGAATTGTTTGCTTTTCCAACGGATAATAACTCGTCTTGTCATTCAAGCCCAAAGGCACAAATTCCAGAATCGTAAAAGTATCATCGTCAAACGTAATCGTCACGTCGTCCTGAGCCGAATAAAACAGCTTAATCTGCTCATTGATCAGCGAAATGTCCACACGCGACAAGAACGTTTTATCGCGCACTTTCTTCTGCACGCCAGCCCAACAAATCACAAACAATTCCTTAAAAACCTTGTATTTTGGCGAAATGTCCTTATGTTTTACGTTCATAAAATCCATCACGCCGTCTAAAGTATACGCAATGCTGTTGCGCGAATTGTTCTCAATTCCAATGACAATTTCTGTATTCTGGTAGTTTTTCTCAAACGAACCTTCAATCGGAACCGAATTGCTGCCGCGCCGCACAAAAACCGTATTCGTCAAAATTGTATGAATGCCTTTCTTAAAAAAAGACACATTTTTCTTCGGGCGAATGGTCACCAAACCTACGACGCGATCCTTAGGCAAATTCGGAAACGGCACATTTTCATACTGTATTTTCGGCGGATGTTCCAAAAACGCATTCACCAGGTTCTGGATCCGGCTGTCGTCAAAAAAATCATCGCCCACAATCTCATTGTCCTGATCTTCGACGCCCACAACGATATAAGAATTATTTCCCCAATTTGAATTCGATAACGCGCAAATGTGCTTTAAAAACTTCGCTTTTCCCTCACGCGTATGCAAATTCAACTGCCGCTTTTTGTCATAAAAACTGCTCTCATCATTGTGAGCCAAAAGGTTTTTAATCAAAAGCCGCTTGTTGATCATATGCAGTTCAGTTTATTTATTGGGAGCTTGGTCCTGCTGTTCGCTGTATCTTTTACGACTCCGCTGCGCTATGCCGCAAAAGGATGCCGCTTCCATCAGGGCTAGGGCAGTTGTCTGAATTACAGAGTCCGGTTCACCAAAGTCGCACTTGCCTGAGCTGTCGGCATCACGATCAGATCGGCAATGTTTACATGATACGGCCGCGAAGCGACAAACAAAATGACATCGGCGATATCTTCGGGTTTCAAAGGTTCAAAACCTTTATAAACATTGGCCGCACGCTCAGCATCGCCTTTAAAGCGCACTTCCGAAAATTCGGTTTCCACCATTCCCGGATGCACGGCGCCAACGCGAATCCCATACGGATTCAAATCCATTTGCATGCCTTTGTTCAACGCATCTACAGCGTGTTTTGTCGCAGAATATACATTTCCGTTCGGATACATTTCTTTTCCGGCAATTGAGCCAATGTTAATAATATGGCCTTTCCGTCTGTCGATCATTCCGGGAATAACCGCTTTCGAAACGTACAAAAGCCCCTTTATATTGATATCGATCATCGCGTCCCAATCATCGGTATCGCCGTTTTGTATCGGATCCAATCCATGTGCATTTCCTGCGTTGTTGACCAAAATATCAATGTCCGAAAAATGCTCAGGCAGCGAAGCAATTGCTTCAAAAACCAACTTTTTATTCCGCACATCAAAAAGCAACGTAAGCACTTCGGTCCGCTGCGACAGTTCATCCTGCAATTCAGCCAACCGATCTTCGCGTCTTCCGCAAAGGATTACTTTGTAATTATTTTTCGCAAAAGCGCGCGCCGTTTCCCTTCCAATTCCGCTCGTCGCGCCTGTTATTAATACTGTTTTCATTTCAACATTCTCTATTCGTTAATCCACATTCAAATTTATCATCAAAGAATCTGTTTGCAACCGACCATTATCCATTAAATAAAATCAATCCACTTCATGTCCAATGCTCGCCGTCCAGATCGCAAACCAATCTTCCAGATCCAATTTCAATTCTTCGAGTTTTTTCAGATACTGAATCCGCGCCACGTTTACCGTTCCCGCAACCGGAATCACTTTCGCCGGATGCTGTAAAATCCAAGCCAGCAAAATTAAATCCGATCCAACGCTATATTTTGCCACCAAATCGGCCAGCAATGTTTTCATTCTTTTCGTCTGGTCGGTATTTTCCCGAAACACGCTTCCCAGCGGATTCCAAGCCATCGGGCGAATGCCGTGCGTTTGCATGTGGTCGAGACTTCCATTTATCATCGCTTCGCAGTTTGTCGCCGAAAACTGGATCTGGTTGAAATCAACTTTGGTGTTTTTTAAAATTAAATCAGTTTGCGACGGCGTAAAATTCGAAACTCCGAAATCAATGATTTTTCCATCTGATTTTAGTTGGGCAACCGCTTCGGCAATTTCTTCGCTTTGCATCAATGGGCTTGGACGATGCAATAGCAAAACATCCAGATAATCTGTGTGTAAATTTTTGAGCGAATTCTCAACCGACCAAACGATGTAGTCTTTCGAATAATTGTAATGTTTGATGGTATTGTTTCGAAGATGTGGCAAAGCAATGCCGCATTTGGAAATGAACTGTACCGAAGAACGGTCGATTTTACTATCGGCGAAAGCCTTCCCAAATTCGG
>Ga0247805_1001464_pt1 | contig 11408 bp, 14 predicted proteins | sample UWRJL044104R1_FD_180930 | JGI IMG/M metagenome (GOLD analysis project Ga0247805, IMG submission 180930) | Plant litter microbial communities from Arlington Agricultural Research Station in Wisconsin, United States - UWRJ-L044-104R-1 | ecosystem: Environmental > Terrestrial > Plant litter >...
CCGTGTATTCGATGCCGAGAAGGTCGGCGAAACACTCATGGACGTCTACCCGGGTCTACCGAAGACAGATAACTTCCAGCACTGGCCTCCGTGGCGGCCGCTCGTTGTCGAGACGGCTCGCCGCCTCCTCGAGTACACCGGCGGCACTCTGGTGATGCCGATGACAGTGCTGGTCGAGCCCTATTGGCGTGAAATCAGCCAAGGCCTGGCCTCCTACGACATTCCGGTGCACCACTTCCTGCTCCACGCCGATCAAGAAACCCTTCGGGGACGCATTCAGGACGACTCCGTGATGGGCCCCTCCTCGTTTCGTTTCGGATACATGACTCCCTACGCCGAGGCTTTGCAGTCCTGGTTGAGCAAAGAAGCCCACGTCATAGACACCGCCGAAATCACACCAGCGCAGGTCGCCTCGCAGGTCGCCAAGATTGCTGGTATTTCGACCTCGTGATAAGTACGGGTATTGCGAACGGAGCCTGTTGCAATGTGGCAAGAGCCGGCGGTGCCTAACGGGTTTGCTGGTTCGCGCTCCAACCCGGGTGGAACTCCACACCCTTTTCCACCGTCCGACGGATGTACTGCCGGGTGGCGAATCCTACGACTGAATGACATCTAACGATTGGCACTGCAATGAACCGATCCAAACAAACCACCTCCGAGATTTGCCACATCGCAGCAATCATGACGATCGGGGCCGCATCGGCCTTGGGTGTGGTCTTCGGCTGTTGAGCGGAAGTGGAAAGGTGCGCCGCTGAGACCGAGCTCTGCCGGAGGCGCTTGCCACCATTCGTCCGCAGGCTGTCCGGATGGTTTTGCGACACCAGCATCACGCGGACCCCGCAGCCGAACCGGTCGTATGAAGGAACGCTCTCGCTAGGGTTGCCGGATGGAACTGACGTCGGATGACCGGATGAGGGCACGAGTATTAGGCGGCGATGAAGCCGAGGACTACGAACGAACCGGAGTGCGACGTCGCCCCGTGGACGGGCGCAAGCTCTGGTCGCAGATCATGGGCGATGCCAAACGTCAGGAGTACCCGGCCAGCGCGGTGTCCGAACTCTGCGCTGAACGCGACTACGGATTCGACAGCTACCTCTAGCCCGCCGCCGCTATCCGGCCGGCTGGGCCGCGCATTCGACGAGCTTCGCAGCCTCTTGGGGCCATCGCGTCTCCCTATCACCAACACCGGTGTTGCTCGAAGGTGGGGACGAGCTGTGCGGGGCGAACGATCATTCCAAGCTTCCGGCTCGCGCGCCGGCACGTCAGCCGTCCCGCCACGCGAACACCGAACAGCCTTCGATCAGTTCGGATGGTGTCGTCGGGTCGATCGGCGGTGCGGGTCTCGTCTCGGGTGGCGAGCCGGATGGCGCTCGCGCGCGAGGGATCGAAACAAACGAAGTGCTATGTTCAGCTTGACCTCCGCTCCGTGCCGCGGATGAGCCTTTCGGAAAGCAGGAACAGTCATGGGATCTGGATTCAAGATCAACAAGCACGGCATCGAGCAGATGACGCGAGAGATCCAGCGGGAGTTCGACAGGCATCCGGTGTCCGTACCTTTACGTGCGGATGCCCCGGAGCTCACCCGACACGAGACTATTCACAACGGTCCCGTGATCAACATCATCGGCGACCGAGCTCAAGTCTCCTGGGGAAACGACGTGTCCGTCCAGAATCAGGCAGGGACCGATCTGGTCGCCTCCGGCTTCGAGCAGATCGCGCAAGCGATCGCTGCGACCTTGAACGACCTGCCATCCCTCGGCCTTCCAGAAGTCGATCTGGCCGAAGCCGACGAGGCCGGCAGATCCGCGCTTTCCGAGGTCACACAGCACTCCCCCGACCTGAAGTCAGTGCGGCACGGAGTAGCCATTCTGAAAGGCGCGCTTGCGTCCATAGCGGTCGGAGCGAACGTCGGCATCACCGATTCAGCACGCACGTGGGCGAAGACGGCCATCAACCAGCTCATCGACGCTCTCCGCTGAGCAAGAGTACTTCGGTCGATCCGAGCAGGTCGGAACTGAATTGCCCAACTACGGGACGAACCACAAAACATAACGGTCTGTTGGTTTCTACTCTAAAATCGTGGTGACGTCGGGCGGTCGGAATGGTCCGGACGACACAGAAATGCAAGCGGATGTCTTGCACCAACGAAATGAAAAGGGTTTCCGCCGTGGGTATACAGCGTTCGTCGAGCTTTCTGGACACGATGGGCGGAATGGGTGATCTCGTCGACGTAACGGTGATCCATCCGAGCGTCGATGGAGCTGAACAGCGTTTCCGCGTCCGCGCTCTCATTCAAGCCTCCACTGGATTCTTCGAAGTGGATACTCGAATCTATGACGGTAACAGCGTGGAGATCCCGGACCCGCGCGGAGGGACGGAGATTCGCTACGTCGCGAAGGTAAAGGTCAACAAGGCACCGGGCAATCTCAGTCACATCGCCGCGAAGTGGGGTTCGCCTCCGCGGCGCAGAGAAGCTCAGCCTGCGTCGGTCACCTACAACGGTCCAGTCGTTCACGTCCAAGGCGATCACGCACAGTTGGCTTGGGGTAACACCAACTCCACTCAGAACCAGACCAAGACCGATCAGATTGCTCCTGGCTACGAGGCTGTCGCTGTCGCTGTCGCGGATCTGGTGAAAAACCTCGACACGCTTCAGCTCGATCGTGACGACGCGATGGTGGCCAGGGAAGCAGCCGAGGCGATCCTCGGCGAGGTGACGAACGAGGCGCCCGACCGAGGTCGGCTGGTGCGATCGATGTCGGCGCTTCGAGGCGTTGTCGCCCAGGTCGCCATGTCCGCAGGGACCGGAGTCTCCGAGGGCGTCCGCGAGTTCGCGCGAACGGCCGTAGAGCAGCTGGCAAGCGGAGTGCTTCCACCGGTCTGAGGCCTCCCGCAGTAGCTGCTTTCAGCTTCTCGACCTGCGTTCTGTCGAGCCGGCTTCTAGGCGGCTACGTGAAGGGGCTCTCGCGCCTCAGGCCGTGTGGACGCGTTTCCGATCGGAACAAGGTTCGACGGAATGTCCTCTTGTTCAGGGACGCAGAAGTGAGTGGATGTCCAGGTCCTTGGCGTTCGTTCCCTCAGCTGCGATGCCTCCGAGAAGGAACCCCCACATCTCTTCCAGGCGATCCAGAATGTCGGCCCACCCGGTTCGGGCCTGCGAGAGTGATTGAACGCCTGTGAACGTCGCGATGATGTAGGCAGCGAGGCGCGCAGGGTCGTGATCGTTCGACACGTCGCCCTCTCGGACCGCGCGGAGGATCAACGATTCGCAGGTCTGAATCCAGTCCTCGTAGGGACCGCTGGCTGTTTCGACGAAGACATCTGCGGACTCGGTGCTCAGTCGGAGGCCGGCACGCACCATCGGATTTGAGGTTATCTGGTGGGCGAGATCTCGAGACAGCACGATCATCGCTGGTAAGCCCGGCAGTTCCTTCTCGAGAAGCGACTGACCGGCGTCCATGAAGAGTTGGTGCTGCCGGGCGATTACCTCGAGCGCGACAGCCTTCTTGGATTCGAAGTGGAAGTAAAGCGCCCCTTGGGTGACTTCAGCCTCGGAGATCACGTCTCCCAGAGTCGCTTGCGCGTAGTTCTGTCCGGCGAAAACCACACCTGCAGCCTGCACGATCTGCTCTCGTGTTGCATGTGCGCGTGCTTGCTTCGCCATAGGTCTCCAGGTTCCGGGTACGGGGAGATGATACCGGTTCTCCTCCTGATCCCCCGGTGGGATCAGGGCCGGGCGTCCTGATTGATGAAAGCAATTTCCGGGTCACGAGGCGGGCGCCAGACGGGATCGGTACCACGATCCCGTTTCTGGTGGCATGTGGATCTGTGGTCCGGGAGGTGCCGCCAGCGTCTCCCACAGCAGTCGCGAGTCGACCCAGTTGTCAATTGCGACCATCGCGATCTGGCTCTCGCTCACCCCGCGCGGGACGAGCATGTCGCGTGCGTGTTCTATGCCGAAGGATCGTTCAGGGCCGCGAAGGCCGCCCTCCTCGAGCGCCTTCTCGACGAGCTCTTTCACGGTGACAGGCTGAGGGTGGGCCGCGTGGAAGATAGTGTGTTTCAGCTGAGATGGCGGCGCGGCAGCCACGTCCACAGCGGCGCGCGCCAATGCGTCGCTCGATATGGCGGACACTCGTGCTCGGCCTCCTTCGATCCATCCGCCGACAGCCCCCATCGCTTTCATCAGGGGTGGCAGGAAGAACGTGTCACCTCGTCCGTAGACGAGGTGCGGGCGCAGTACGACCCCGCCTACGTCGATCGTCGCTTTTTCGGCCGCGAGCCGACTCGCGCTCAATGTGGACCGCGGCGTGAACCCCGACGACCGCTCCGACGAACCGTTCGGGACCTGGCCGCTGTAGACACTCGTACTGCTGATGTACAGCAAGCGGGAGACCCCGGTGAGTTCGACGGCTCGAGCCAGGTTGGCGCCTCCTGCCGCATTGACCCGGTGCTGCGCGTCGCTGTCCGACCCGACGTAGCTTGCGGCGTTTATCACCATGTCGTGGCCGGAGCATGCGCGGCGCAACGAGTCGAGGTCGGCCAGATCCCCCCGTATTGCCTCGTCGCGCCCGGGTATGCCGGGGCTGTTGTGAACGAAGTATGTGACCGGCCAGCCCCTTGCTTCCAAGTCCCTCGCTATCGCTGAGCCGAGGAATCCGCTCGACCCGATGAGCAGGACACGGCGCCCGTCACCGAAGTTGCTCGCAGCTGAGCGCCTGCCCGGGTGGGTGGCCTGAGTTCGATCTTTCTCGCCGTCGTTCACAACGCGCCGCTCTCCGGTCATGTGGATGCCTGCACCGTGAACGCGAGCGACGCTGAGGCTGCGAAACCAAAGAGCTCCGGGCATTCGACGTCAACACTGTTGAGCGTGCCTTCTTCTCCCCTGGCGAACGACTTCGACCTCACAATACGCAGCGCGACATTTTCGACATCGGCCTGAGCGGGTGGAACCGTCGCAGTAAATCTGGCACGCCTCATCCACAGGTTCGACACTGAGCTGCGGTTGAGACCGGGCGCCGCGAAGATCAACGCCTGTGCCATCTGAGATGAGACGACGAGGCAGTCGATGATGGTGGCACTCGGCCAGTAGGCGCCTTCGAGGCCGGCATAGGCGTCGGCACCGCCCGCGCGAACACCGTGTCGCGCGTGCATCACGATGCTGTCCGACGGGGTGATGCGCTCCAGCGAGACGGGATGCGTCGCGTGCCTGTAGCCGTCCGTGAGCGGCCCGGGGACGATTTTGAACGGAGCACGGGAGTAGGGTTCGCGCGACTGCAGAATCGTTCGGGCCGTCGGCGCGGTCCGTACGCGCAGCACGACTGTCATGGCGGCAATGCGTGATGTGAAGGTGGACTCCATTCCTCCCGGGACCGCCTCGTGGGCCGTGCGGCTGCACTTCACCGGGATGGCGTCGAGAAGGTCCCACGGAACAGCGCCCGCTCTGATGTCGATGTCGGCTATCCACACGTGCGCGATTTCGCTGTCGCCCAAGCCGTCGACGGACCGCAGGTAGGCCTCGGCGGCAGTGACTGCGAGAACGATCGCGTCGATAGTACTCAGATGGGGAAGGCGTAAGGCCCCGTCTCCTCCGGCGGACCAGTCCGCTGGGTATGCGGCGGCACCGAGCGCGGTGACGAGCAATGAGCCATCCGGGCCGCGATGTATTGACAGTTCCTTGACGCGATGACGCACACGTCGATACCCGGATCCGAAATATCGGCCGTTGGACGGGCCGAGTAAAGAATCAAACGCAGACGGGTCGTCAAGCGCCGCAGTAGGAGGCGGGAAGGGGAGGGTGGCAGTCTGCTCGCCACCCGCGGTCGCAGGTTCACCGGACGCCCGGTCGTCCCGATCGTCGACCCCCACCCAGGAATGAGTCGCTCTGGAGAGCTGCGGCATGGGACTCTCCGGGATGTACTCGAGCTGATCAGTCCTGCTGTGACTTCTGCCTGCACGCATGTCGTCTGTCCAATCGCCGTCGTCCGAAAATCTTGAGAGTCGCGTGTGCGACCTGAGGATCAAGCAGCATTACAACCTCAGGGTAAACATACCGAGTAACTTGTTTTTTGTGGCATGGACGCGTGTGCCTTGTTCGAACCGGACGGCGTCGACTGGGCGAAGGTCGATCCGTCTGCGACGGGGGTCTCTCATGCCAGTCGAACTCAGCGCTGCTGGAAGTAGTGGACGAGATGCGTCTCTCGTACTGCTGCGGTGGCGGCTGCAATCGTGAGTATCCAGGCTCCGGCGGCAACGCCGACTGCCCTTGCGCCGGCCAGGCCGGCGGCAAGAGCCGGATCAGGGTTGGACCACGTTGCGACGAACGCAAGAGCGGTGAGAGCGAAGGCGCACGCTGGGACGAGCCAGAACGCGGACTCGGCGAGAGCGATGCGTACAAGATCTGATCGCGCTACTCCGACATGGAGAGCGGAGGCGAGTTCTAAGCGGCGCAGACGCACGCTGACGTAGGCCAGGGTGGCAGCTACCGCAGCGCCGACCGCGGAGAGACCGGCGAGCGGGAGGCTGGCGAAAGCACTACCCGGGTCGAGGGTGCGACCTAGTGAGAGGTTCCATTGTGTGACGTCGCTCACCCCTCCGTCCGAAGCGCTGATCACAGCAGTCCCCATGACTTCGAGGGGATTCTCGGTGGGAGGCCAGAACCGCACCCAGCACGAGTCGAATGGTTCCTGATCCGCAACGACGCCGAGAGCTGCTCCCGCCAGCGTGGAATCCCGGCCATCGTCAGGATGGACGAACGACGCCGAGGCGGTCACCGGCGAACCGCCGTTCGTCGCCAGAAACGTTGTACCCGGCAGGTCGTCGATCCCCAGCGATGCCGCGAGCCGCGCGTCGACGATGATGCCCGCGTCGTAGACCACCGGGTCGGCGCCGAGGAGCACGGGCATTCCGGGGCTCGCATCGAAGTAGGGGGTGGGGAGGTCGGGTAGGAGCGCGAACCTCACCTCCGCTGAAGCTCGAGTAGCGCCGGCCGCCACGACACCTTCCACGCGAGCGAGGTCGTCGCAGGCGGCACTGTCGACATTGCCTGGGGCATCGAGTCGAAACACCGAGGCGCCGGCGTTGCGGAACTCGGCGGCGTCCTGGGCGACACCGACCACACCGCGCGTTGCGACGATTCCCAGTAGAAGCACGAGCGCCATGAACACTGCCATGGAGATGAGTCCGCGGCTTGCTCCGGAACCGAAGTTTCGCGCCGCCTCACGCCAGATCTCACGGGAGCGCATGACCGCCCTCGCTCGCAACGAGGGAACGGCCGGCGCCAACGCCCGCGCGCGGAAGTGCAGAGAGCAGGTCGAGGACGCCGGAGCAGGCATCGACAACTCGCGGGTCGTGGGTGGCGACGAAGACGAGCACGCCTTTCTGCTGCAGCGAGCCGAGCGAGTCGCAGACCTCGGCAGCCGATGACGCGTCGAGTTGGGCGGTGGGCTCATCGACTAAGAGAACGTCCGGGCCGCTTGCGAGCGCTCTCGCGAGGAGCATTCGCTGCCGCTCCCCGCCTGAGAGCATTCGATAGGGGCGGTCTTCGACCTTCTGAAGTTTCAGGAGGGCAAGATGCTCCCGGGCGATGGCGCTCGCGTCGGATCGGCTGACCCCCTTCGCGAGGAGAGGGAGGCAGACGTGGTCGATCGCTGTCCGCCCGGGAACACCGAACGGGTTCTGGGGAACGAGCGCGAGACGGTCGACCCCGACGACTTCCAGCACGCCGGATGACGGTTTCAGCCAACCCCCGAGAAGCGCCAGGAACGTGGACTTCCCGGAACCGGAAGGACCTGTCACAGCGAGAAGGTCGCCGCCCGCTGCTTCGAAACTCAGCCCGTCGAACAACGGCGGCGAATCCTGATGGGCGAACGCCAGGTCGACCGCTTTCACGCGCACTTAGAGATCACCTCACCGGCGGGGGCGACCACCTCGGCGACAGGCCTGTCGGCCATCACGAATACCGCACCGAGCTCGCTGGAGATGATCTCGACCGGTACGACGGTTCCATCGGGGACTACGACGCAGCCGTGACCGGGGTCCGTGAGGATGACTGCGGACGGTGGCACTCCGAGAGAGTCGACAGGCTCCGCGAGCCGGATGTCGACGGGGACCCCGCCGGACGGATCCCGCACCCAGGCTCCGAAGGCAGACGACGCCTCGATGACCTCGAGCAGTCCCGGATCGCTCAGGAGCCGATCCTCGCCCACTGTCACGAGGACGTTACCGGCGACGGCGACATACGCCCGCCCGGGCAGCTCCGCCGTCGAGGCTGGAAGCGCGAGTCCGACCATCTGTCCACCGACGGTCATCAGGGGCTGCCCGGCCGACGTTGTCGATCCGACACTCGCTTCGCACGAAGATATGGAGCCCGAGGCGGCCGGGATCCATTGGACCTGGTCCAGCACGATCTGCCCGGTCTGAGCTACCGACACCGCTTTCTGCAGGAGCTTCACCGCGTTGACAGTGTTGCGATCGTAGGTGCCCGAGGCTGTGACCGGATACCCGCTCGCGGTCAAAGCGGTCTGAACCGCCGACACGTCGGTGCCTTTGTCCTGCAGCCGCAGATCCCGCCACAGAGGAACGGTGGAGACGATCGCTATCCGGGGCACTCCGTTGATGCTGACAAGGGGATCTCCCGTCTTCACCTCTGCTCCGGGAGCGCATGCGGATGCCGTCACGACACCGCTTCCACCGCTTGTGAGTACGGAGACTTCCGGAGACAGGATGGGCGCAGCCGTCACGCTGTGCGCATCGTCGAAAGATCGCTTGACCGTCGGCACTTCGCGGCTGTCGGACACGGAAGCTGCCGATTGAGGTGCCAGTTGCGGCAGGGCAAACGCCCCGGCCAGGGCTCCAGCCGCGAGAGCGAGAACCGCGATCAGCGCCGCCCAGCGGATGCCGTTCTTCACAGCCTCAACGGATCGCTTGAACAGGACTGCACGTCCGGGTCGTCCATCTGCACGCCGCCGGGAAGGGTCGGGAGTTCGGACGCAGCCGGCGCCGGCGTGCTTCCATCTCCCGCGAGCGCCGCGAATGCGGAAACGAATTCGTCCCAGTCCTCCTTGGCGAACGCGTCGTCGACGACACCTTTCGCCTGAAGACATTCGACGATCAGCGCACTGAAATCTTCGTTCTGAGGGTTGGACCGGATCGTGTAGTAGAGCGATTCCACGGGGATGACAGTTTTGGTGGCGCATGCCATGTCAGCGTCGGCGTTCTTGCCTTGAAGCCCGTCCGGCATGTCGTAGGAGCCGTCTGCGAGCGCCTCTGCTCGGATGCCGGCGTCTGCCAGACAGTCCACATAGCGCTGGCGCACTTCGCGGAACTCTTCTTCGGTGATGACGTCGTCGTCGAGCACGTCGCGTTGAAAGTCGGTTGTTGACTCGCTACGCGCCTGCTCGAACTGAGAAGCGTACGGCCGATCCGAGGATGCTTCTGGCGCCGAGCAGGCGCATAGCCCTGCAAGCAACAACAATGACCCGGCCGAAGCAATAGCCCGCGAGGGCCAACTCACCGTGTTGCTCATAGTCAACGCGACTGGATGTAGTTCGACTTGTGGAATCTGCCTGCAGGGAGGTAGACGGTGGAAGCCAGGGTGGCCGAGCCGATCCACGCTCCGACAGTGGTGCCCACCGAGGAGTTGGTGTTGTCGGTGTTGTAGTAGTCCTTCGCCGCGCGGATGGTCGATCCGCTCGTGCAGCTCGTCGGCACCTTCGCAGTCGCCTGCGCGGCCGTGTTGACGGAGAGGTAGGCGTTGGAGCACACAGCCTGGGCTGGTGCTGCGCCGGCGATAGAGGCCGAGAGAGCAAGCGCCCCCGTAGCCAGGATCGAAAGAATTGCGCGTTTACGTCCGGTCTTGATTTTCATCGTTCCCCGTCTGGTAGTTGGCGTCGTTTGTTTGCCCAGCCGAGCTAATCGAAGTTTCCTCGTCCCTGCCGAGCAAAACAAACATAGCAAACCGTTTCTTTCAAGGATAGTCAAACATCTCGCACTTGGGCGTCGCTTGGAACAGGCTCCATCGCCAGCGAGGCTCGCACTTCACTGGCGGCAAACCCAGCCGCTGCGCCGCCGTGGCTCACCTTTCCGCTTGACGAGTCGGGAGCTCCGCAGGCAGTTCGCCAGGGTGGGTGGCATGCGGGGCGGTTCGGGGATCATGACGGTTGGCGAGCCGCCCTGCAGCTCAACCGCGGTCAGCGCTCGGCGGTCTCGGCTTCGCGGCGGCGTTCACGCCGGCTCGAGACCTCGCTGAGAGCTACTCCCCCGAGGACCATCGCGATGACGACGACTCCGCCGAGCAAGCGCGCCTGCCCCGAGCTGGTGAAGCAAATGATCGCGGCAATTGTTGCGATGAGGTTGAGAAGGATGAGCGCGGCGACCTCTCCAGGGGCCCTAACCCCGAAGTATCTGCTCGCTCGTCCGGACATGATCTCCTCGCTCACCACGGTAGGACTGCCTAGTGACGTCCGCAGGATGCGGACTCCCCGGTCATCAACTGCTCCGGCTGCCTCCCCTGACCTCAAGTTCCAAAGCTGAAGCGCGCGTGCGAGTCAGCCAATCTAAATCGAATTTCAGCACCGAAAATTTGAGGCGCGGGGAAGCCGGGCAAGGTTCCAGCACCACGGCACCAAAATCGAGAAAAAGTAAAGTGCCTATCGGACTGGAAATCAAGTGTCTTGTGGATCAATTCGAAGCTGCGGTTCTGTCTACTTAGCAGCGGGCAAGGATCCTGCAGCCAATCAACGCTGATTAGACACCGAGGAGTTGTCGTGCCCGCTGGCTTTATGTCCCGCCGCCCCTACGTCTGGCTGGTGATTGCCGTCGCGTTCGCTACGGCAACCGCATCTTCGGTTTCAATCGTCCCAGCTACGGCTGCGGCGGCGACACCGCGTCCGAGCGGGTGGACTCCGCCGGCAGACGCCGTCGGACGCACTCCCGACGCGCCCAACCCGCCGGAAGAACAATGGACTCCTCCCGGATCACGCAGGCTCGTTGAGCCTGCCGGACGAGCACCAGCCGGCACCGTAGCTGGGGCGCCCGGGCTCGGCGAACTACCGTGGTTCTCGTTCCAGAACTTCGAACTCTCAGGAGACACTTCCGCGAAGGTGAACCTCGCCAACGGCAACCTTCTGATCGCCGCCGCAGACGCCACAATCGGCGTTCCCGGCTTCGGCCTGCGCGCTGATAGGTACTACAACGGGTTGTCCACGGCCTGGGGCTCTCACGGCGGCGGGTGGTCCAGCAATCAGGCGGCGTTCGACGTGGGCATCGATGACCATGGGTCATACGCTGACTTCTGGTCACCCAACGGAGGGGTACTTCGCTTCACGTCGACAGGAGGAGGCAATTACACAGCCCCCGCAGGCGCGAACATGACGCTGTTCAAGAATGGCTCGTTCGGTGACTTCGTC
>Ga0247805_1001466_pt1 | contig 11403 bp, 9 predicted proteins | sample UWRJL044104R1_FD_180930 | JGI IMG/M metagenome (GOLD analysis project Ga0247805, IMG submission 180930) | Plant litter microbial communities from Arlington Agricultural Research Station in Wisconsin, United States - UWRJ-L044-104R-1 | ecosystem: Environmental > Terrestrial > Plant litter >...
TGTATGATAGGATGAGTAGAATGCATGTTTTGGCTTGTTCTTTGATTGCCTTTTCTGAGTTAAATAAATTATGAAATCAGGAATATACGCGTTATTATTCGCATTCGTCTTCATGGGGTGTGAGCAAAAAGAAAATGTAAAAACTTATACCCCAAGGGTATTGACAGCAAATGAGAGCTTTAATGATTTTGCTGACGAATCAAAAGGCAAACTAACGGTCTTTAAAAGTGCGGATCCGGATTCAGTTAATAAGGATAATAAAGAAGCTAAAGTATGGTATGGAATAAAGGTGGGGGATACCACGGTCCGCATACAAACCAATATGACTGACAAAAATTCTGGTTCTTCAGCATTTTCGACGGTAGAGTTTGTCAATACGCAAAAGACAGCAGTAATTGTTGAACTTGCCAATAGTACCGGACTTGGTTCGCCTTTTTATCTGATTGCGCTAAAAAGCGGAAAGGTAGAAGTCGTGAATTTCTACAGACCGTCAACCAGCAACAACCAGGACAATCGTTTGGTGAAAGGCATACATAAAGTAGGACGATCAGGATATCTGATTCGGAATGATTTTTTTGTTACCACAGTAGATGCCAGGGTTTACTTCATGAAAAGACAGGATCCTAAAGAAAGGATTCAGGGAATACATCTGATCAACTCCCCTGATAAGAAAACCTTTGTATTTCTGGTGTCTGACGCACTATATGAGGTTCATTATCCTACAGGTGAGGTATTCACGCAACCGTTGTCAGGAAAAGCACCGAAGGTTGCCGAATATATGTTTAAATATATTCAGGACAATTACAGCTGGCAGAAAAATGCAAAAGGTATTTCTTTCCTAAAAGCCAATCCCGATGATAACAGGATTATTGATGGAGGTGACCTCGGCTAAAAACGTCTGTTATCTTATAAAATTAAAGCCTGTTAAAAATAAGTTCAGAACTTATTTTTAACAGGCTTTAATCATTAATTGTATACTTATCTTCTCAGGAGCTGTCTTAAACGCTCTAGTCTTTCTTCATTTTTAATCAGATCATTATTGATATCTGTTCTTAGTCTGATCAATAAATCACTATTTGACATGCCGGTAAGCGTTGTGAATATCTCAATGATTTTCTCTCTGTTGTTCTGCATGAGTGCAAGCACTTTTTTAGCATATAACAATCTGGTATTATTTTTAAGTGTATTACGTAATTCGAAGTCGAACGTGATAGACATGCTTCCAGAGGTCAGGATATAAATGATATCAGATATGCCAACCGGAAGAGAACTAAGCACATAAGATTCATAAGTTACCCTGTTGCTCACTGCGTTCAAAAAGTATTCATCCAAATCATCGTAACCCTTTAGCATTACCGTTGTTCGCTCTACTTCAGCCAAAAGGGCTTCGTAATATTCGTTATAATCCATAATTAATTTAATTGACTATAAATATAGTCAATTAAATTGGTATTATTACTGTTTTGGGACAAATTCTTTCATTACCGCGTCCCTTATGAGGGCTGGTGGCAATAATCCCTGGGATAAGATAAAATCATGGAATTTTAAAGCCTGAAATTTGGTACCTAAAGCTTGTTCTGTATCTTTTCTTAAAGCCAGCATTTTTGTAAATCCATAGAAGTAGCTATTTGCCTGTCCGGGTGCCTTGATCGTATAACGTTCTACCTCCTGTTGTGCGAAGGCCTTTGATTGTACCACTTCCTGGGTCAATACCTCAAGCGCCTGCTGCTGGGTAATTTTTCCTGCCTGTAATTCCGGATCCAGAAAAGCGCGTGCTGCGCGTAGTAGACGGTAGTCGAGCGATACCAACTGACCTTCAAGGGGCATGTATGGTCGGGTTATATATTCTGAATACAAACCCCAGCCTTCTGCATTCGTAGAATTGAAAGCATAAATAGCACGTGCCTTAGATACACCTTCTTCTACCATCTTGTCAAATTGCAGTTCGTGACCTGGTCTGGCCTCGTGTGCAGTAATTGTCCAGGATGCCGCGTCAAAGGTGAAATCGTCATATTTATTTGGATTCTTTTCTCCCGGTGCCGCAGGCATGTTCAACGGGAGTACAAATACACCACGCTGGCCAGTATTGTTTAAAAACGGGGGAGGGACCATGTGAGGGGCGGGCGACTGTGCCGTTTCTGCTGCAGTGGCCAGGCGAATGATCGCTGGTCGGTCGGGGAGCGTAACCAATTGATGCTGGCGGATGATTTCTTCAATATCTTTTAAATGACGCTCATAAAGCGGGATGATGGAATCTCCATGGATTTGTTCCTTTTTAAGTTCGGCAATCACAGCTCTGTAATCAGTCGAACTGAAGTTACGTTTTTTGGCAATTTCTTCAGCTATAGGCTTCATCTCGTTTTGTATGGCTGTAAAAGCAATATGTGCCATTTGAGCAATCTCAGCCGGCGGAATGTTAATTCCGTAACCTTCTAATGCCATCGCATATTCCTCAGGGGGCAGTCTGAAATCTTTTCTGGCCTTAATTAATACATGATCACGTACCCATAGATCATATTCCTCCAGTTGTTTCTTCAATTCGGCATAGGGCTTTTCCCACCCGCTCAATTTATATTTCTGGCACAATTCTGAAATACCATTTACAATACTCGCATTGCGCGAAAGTTCAGTTTCCATTTGCTGTCTTGAAGGATAAATCATGTCCTTTCCTGCAATCTGCTTTATTACCCTGGCTTTGAGCAAATCTGTAATCGGTTGATATCCCTTTTCCATCCCGGCGTATTTTCTGATTCGGGTTACAGCTGCAGCCCGCCTTTCTGCAGGTGTCTGGTCATCCAGCAATATTTGCAATCCGCTGTAAATTAATGAAGATGCATTGTGAAAAGGTACCTGTCTTTTCGTTTCAAAATCCTGCTGACGAAAGTTCAGTTTCATGCTATTCACCAGAATATTTAAATCCTGTATAACTGGTGTTTCTTTTTCTATTTTTGCAGCTGCAAGAAAACGAATGACCAGGGCTTCTTTTTCTTTTCTTTCCGCCAGCTGAGTTGCCAGCGTTGGAACCGATATCTGTGTATCATATTTAGCTAATCCCTGGGATGAACCATATTCAGGAGAAAATTTAATATCCAGATCTATCAGCTGTTGTGTATACTTGTCAGACTTACTTACCCATGCCCGGGAATTTTCTGCTGTCTTTATCTGTGCTTTTATATTACCTGCCGATAAGAAGAATACAGCAATGGTGGCCAGGTTCAGTAGTGGATGTATGTTAGTTCTCATATTTCTATTTTATATGCTCAGCCCAGGTGTTCATTTTATTTTCGAAGACACCCAGTGGCAATGATCCGTCTTTCAGTACCTGTTCATGGAAGTCCGAAAGCTTAAATCTGGTACCCAATTCTTTTTCATACCGGGTTCTTAACTCGCGGATTTTCATTGCACCGGTTTTATAGCCCAGTGCCTGCGCAGGGATAGCCATATAACGTTCAATTTCTGCCGTTGCGCCTTCCTCTGTAATGGCTTCATTGTCCATCATATATTTGATAGCCTCTGCTCTGCTCATGTTTTTTGTATGGATTGCAACATCAACTACCAGCCTAACTGCCCTGTGCATTTCGTCACCCAGTGCCCCCATATGCTGATAAGGGTCTGCGTACAAGCCTAGTTCCTTACCTAAGGATTCGCAATAAAGCGCCCATCCTTCTACATAAGCGTTGTGTATGCCAAATCTGCGGAACTTCGGCAAGCTGGTGTTTTCCTGTGTTAGTGAGATCTGGTAATGGTGACCAGGGATTGCTTCATGCAGGAACAATGATTCCATGCCTGAGGTCGTGTTGAATTTTTTAGCATCAAGTATCGGCACATAAAATATACCCGGTCTTTTTCCGTCTGCCGAACCCTGATTGTACTCTGCACTGGCGGATGCGGCCCTGAAGGCTTCAGTCTGTCTGATTTCAAAAGGCGTTTTAGGAACATTTTTAAACATTGACTTTAACTGTGGTTCCATCCGTTGGTGTATATTTTCAAAAGCATCAAGTACCTCTTTGGCCGTTTGGTAAGGCATAAACTTCGGATCAGTTTTCATGTAGTCAAAAAAAGCTTTCAGGTCTCCTTTAAAGCCTGCCTGATTTTTAATACTGTCCATTTGTCCCTTGATACGGGCAACTTCCTGTAAACCTGTCTGGTAAATTTCTTCCGGTTTTTTCAGGGTAGTAGTTTGTTGTTTGACCAGATAAGCATAAATCTCCGTTCCACCTGGTAAGGAGGAAATGCCATCAGTTAGTCTCGCTTCAGGCAGGTAATCATTTTTAAGGAAGTCTCCCAATCTTTTGTAAGCAGGAACAAGCTGTGTAAGAATTGCTTTTTTGTAGGCTTCGGTAAACCTGCTTCTGTCAGCAGCAGTGAAATCTTTCGGCATACGCGTGATAGGGCCGTAGAAAATACTTTTTGCAGGATCGGTTACCACCATACTATACATCTGAGGGTAGGTTTTTACCACCAGGGATTTTGGAAATACCATGCCGGCCTGCATCCCTTTTTTGAAATTACCAATGGCAGTATCTGCCCATACAGTAAATGCAGAGATACGTTTTAACCAGTCTTCATAGTCTTTCACTGTCTTAAATGGCTGGGCACCAGTTCCGGAACCCAGCTGACCTATGGTTAGCGGCAGTGAGAACATCTGGTTAAATGGGAAATATTCTAAATGAAACTTAAGCCCTTCCAGGCTTATTTCTGCCTGGTCCTTTAAGACATCGTAAGAAAGCTGGTCATTTACGTCCAGGCCGCTACGGTCGTAGTGTTTAAGGCTATCCAGGTATTTGGTATAATAAGCTTTCACCTCATGCTGAAAAGCAGCAGAACCGTCATTAGGCAAAAGATCATTATATCTGGTATCGCCTGCATAAGTTGCACCTATAGGAAAGAGCTTCAGTCCCTCTTCGTAATAGGCGTCACATAACTTGTCGAAATGCTGATCCTTCTTTTGTCCGGTTTGCTGATCTTTTTGTTTACAAGCGGTAACTGCACCTGTAAGTATTAAGGCGTAAATTAATTGTTTCATTAGTTGGGTTTAGGTAATTAAATCTAATGAAACCTGCTTAAGAATACAAATAACAATTGAAATTGTTATTCAATTCAGCTTCTTTGTGGCTCCATCATAGTAATACCTTGTTTACCTGCGATAACCGCTTTAGTCGCCAGTCCATAAAACAAAGAATGTTCTACAATACCGGGTATCATTTTAATGCTCACATTTAATTCTGCCAATGGGGGTAAAACAGGGAATTTTATATCCGCCAGCAAATTTCCATTATCCGAAATCAATGCCCCGTCTTTTTCACTGCTCATCCTCAGCGTAACATTACTCTCCGGATACAGAAAGGCAATTTTGCTGAGTACCAGCGGCAATGCTTCCTGAAGTATTTCTATCACCAATGGATAAGTATGGTCCAGTGCTGCTACTGATTTCCCATCATCACCAATCAGGATAAATTCTGTAGCCATACTGGCAAGAACCTTTTCACTAGTATGGATACCGCCGCCACTTTTAAGCGCATTCAGCGCTTTGTCGAACTGGTCACAACCATCAAAATAGATATCCAGATTTTCCGTAAATGCTGAGGACTGTATTTTTAAGCCTTTTTTATACAGGTAATTACGTGTTTTAAATGAAGAAGAGACAAAGGTCAGCGTTTTCGCCAGTCCGGGATTACTGCAGAGCAGGTCTGTCAGGTGGAAGATGGTCGTTCCGGCTCCAAGACCAATCGTATGATTTTCTTTTATAAATTCTACTGCAGCTAAAGCTGCTTCCATTTTATAATCACGCATCTGAATAAATTTAGGATAGTAAATTTCGTAAAAATAACGGGTATTGCTATAAAAGACAGCCGCATTTTATAGCTTTACATATGCAAAAACCTATAAATACTGGAATATTATCCTTCGGAATGTCCGGGAAACTTTTTCATTCACCGTTTTTAGACGCACATCCCGGATTCAATCTGATGGCAGTTGCAGAGCGGTCTGAAAAGAAAGCCCACCTTCGTTTTCCTGATATTATCAGTTACAACTCAGTAGAAGAATTAATAGAAAATTCTGATTTAGAACTGGTTGTTGTCAATACGCCTAACTATACACACTTCGAGTTTGCACTGAAAGCACTGCGTGCGGGTAAAAATGTATTGATAGAAAAACCTTTCGCGGTGACCAGCGAAGAGGCAGAAATTTTGTTCGCGGAAGCTGCAGCAGCAGGTCTTTATATTTTACCTTATCAAAACCGCCGTTTTGATAGCGATTTTTTATCCGTAAAGGAAGTGCTGGCTTCGGGAAAACTAGGGAGGATGGTAGAAGCACATTTGCGTTATGACAGGTACCGTTATGGCATAGGACCCAAAGTAGCCAAAGAAACACCCATGCCTGGAAGCGGATTGTTATTTGATCTGGGACCGCATATGCTGGATATGGTTTTGGAGCTTTTCGGTAATCCACTGGAATGGACCAAAACGCTTGGACATTATCGCCCTGGTACACAAGTAGATGATTATGCACATATTCATTTAAAATACCCTGGTCACGTACAGGTATTTATCACCATCAGCATGCTGGTTGCCGATGTACAGCCTGCATTTATTCTTAACGGTACACGGGGATCATATGTTAAAGAGCGTTCAGATATACAGGAGCAGCAATTGCTTGCAGACATGCATCCGAACCATCCGTCATTTGGAATTGAAGCTCCGGGGAAGGAGGGGCTGTTGACACAGATCGCGGAAAATGGCGATAAAACGCAAGTATCGATTCCAACCGTAAAGTCGACTTATCTGAACTTATTTGAAGCCGTATACCAGACCATCAGGAATGGGGCACCCTATCCGGTAAGCCAGGATCAGATTCTTCAGCAGATCATTATTCTTACGCATGACAGTTGAGAATAATGGATTAATACGTAATGGTAGTACGGTTAACAGGATTGATGTTGTATTGATTTTTTGCTGTGTCCTGATCTTTTTTTGCTCAGGTTGTAAAAAGAAACAGTCTTCTGCAAATACTGCATTTTATTATTGGAAAACGTCTTTTTTGTTAGATCAGAAAGCCGCAGACCTGCTGCAGCAAACCGCACAGAACAAAGTGTATCTTCGCTTTTTCGATGTAGTATGGAATGAGGAAAAAAATGAAGTCATTCCCAATGCACAGGTTGATATCAGGCAGGAAGCTGGCCGGTTAAATATCACACCGGTAGTATATATCACCAATAAAACTTTCCAGCATATCAATGTAGCGGGAATTGATAGCTTAACTAAAAATGTGAATCAGCTGATCAACCGCATTGCGGCAAAAAACAATATCCGGTATACGCAGGTGCAAATCGACTGCGACTGGTCGGTGACTACCAGGGACAAATACTTTTCCTTTCTTAAATCTTTTAAATCATTGAATAAAAGGCAGCTGGAGGCAACTATCCGTCTGCATCAGGTTAAATATCCCGAGCGTACAGGGGTGCCGCCGGTGGACAAAGGGTTGCTGATGTTTTATAACATGGGTAAAATCTCTGCCAATAGTAAACAGCCGAATTCTATTTATAATTTTGCTGATGCAGAAAAATATATTTCTTCATTACCTTATTACAAATTACCTTTGGACGTTGCGCTGCCGTTTTTTTCATGGGCTATCCATATCCGTAACGGAAAAATATTAAGGGTGAATAACAGCATTGGAAAAGTACATCTGCTCAACAAAAACTATTTTGTGAATACCAGCGAAGAGGTATACCGGGCTGTTAAGAGCTTTTATCTGTCTGGCGTTTATGTGAAGGAGAATGATGTTTTCAAGCTGGAGGAAATCACGACAGATAATTTGAATGAAGCAGCAGCGCAGGTAAGTAAACACCTGGCAAAATTAAAGACTAGAAATATTATTTATTATGAATTATCATCAATCAGTGCTTCAGCTATTGAAGCAAAAGATATCAGGGAAGTTTCTGCTCATTTTTAGTGCGCTAAGCATCACCGTAGCCGGCATCGTATGGGCGTGTGGCGGGGGCGACTATTATGATGATGAAAATTCCAGTTTCACACCCGAGGCATTTGTCGACCCGCAGTATTCTCCCTTTTTTTATGAGAGTTCTACCACTTATTATGGGAGTGAGTTTAATGATAATGGCAATACCAGGTTTAATAAACAAGTTGTGGATGACTGGTATGCCTATCTCGATAAAAAAGTAGGCAGACAGATATTGGATACTTTACTGATTAAATCCAGTCAGGGTTTTACAGATTCAGTATACCGTAATTTTAAAGGAAAATTAAAAGACCTGCCTGCGGGCATGCCTGACCTGAGCAAAAGCAATGCAGATGAGAAGCAGTTACACTTATTTTTGTCCTATTTAACTTTGGCAAAAGCCTGTGAAAGTTATGCAGTAAATCAGGAATACAACTATTGGGATGAAAAGCCAAAACCAAAAGCTGTTGCTGCTGAATTGGGAAATATGCTGACTACAGCTTATGCACAAACCAAAGATGTATTTGTAAAGCAGCGTTTATGGTTCCAGCTGGTGCGTTATTATTACTATCAGCAGAAACAGGAATCCTCAGCCTACACTGCTCCCAAACTAACTCTACCTGACTTTTTTGCGCAGGAAGAAGCGCAGTTTCCGAAAAACATCATGTACTACCGCACGATGGGATATCTTGCCGGGTATTATTACCAGCATGGCGAATTTGCCAGGGCAAACTATTTATATAGCCTGTGTTATAACTATTCTTTTGAGATGAAGATTCCAAGTAAATGGAGCTTTAGACCGCAGAATGAGTCGGACTGGACTGGTACGTTGAAACTGGCACAAAATGGCGAGGAGAAAATCACCCTATGGCATTTGCTGGGGATCAGTCAGGATCCTGTCAGGGCGATCAGAGAAATTTACGCAATCAATCCTAAATCTGATAAGCTTGATCTTTTGTTAAGCAGGCTCATTAACAGTAAAGAGCAAAGTATTTCTCCCGTTTACTCAAACGAAGAAAGTAAAAACAAAACAATAGATCTGAAAACAGAAATTTCGCTGGTGGCGAATATTGCTAAAGAAAATAAAACCCGCCAGCCTTTTTACTGGAATTTAGCTGCCGGTTATCTAAATGCTTTGTCGCACCAATATGTTACTGCAAAAACATTTTACAACGTGGCCAGAAAGCAACTGCCGAAAGACAATAAGCTCATTTTGGCGCAGTACAAAATCCTGGACTGGACATTGTATTTGCAGTATTTGAAGAAGATTGACGCCGCAGCCGAGGCAAAAATGGCTGAGCCCTTGACCTGGCTATACCGATTAAGTCAGGGTAAAGACGCTATACCCGATCTTCGTTTTCATCGTGCATTAGATCAGAGTCTGCAACTGATTGCTGCGCTGTACAAAAAACAGGGTGATCTGGTAAAATCCAACTGTTTTGAGCAGCATCCTGCATTTTATCTTAGCAATACCAGAATTGAAGCCATGAAAACCCTGTTGGCGAAACCTAAGAAGTCGCCTTTTGAGATAGCCATGCTGAATTACTGTAATGTGAAGATCGAAAACCTTTATTATTTGCAAGCTACACAACTGGTCTACCAGGAGAAACTGGATCAGGCACTAGTCATGATGAAAAAAGCAGAAGGTATCAATGCAACGCTATTATTAGGTAACCCCTTCAATATCCGCATTAATGACTGTCACGACTGTGATCATGCTGCTCCGGGTAAAACACGCTATACCGCTCAAAGTTTTCTGGAGACCATGATTAATATCAAAGCACAGCTCACTGCAGGGAAAGATGTATCCAGAAATGCGGCGCTGCTGGCAAATGCCTATTATAATATTACCCATTATGGAAATGCGCGTTACTTTTACCAATCAGATATTACTGGTAGTATTACTGATATGGTCCAGGGAATAGATGAGCCGTTCAGGCATGTTTACACAGATAACCATATCGCTGAGAAATATTATCTGCTGGCCCGCACGAATGCTAAAACCAAAGAGCTGAAAGCCAAATTTACCTTTATGGCCAGTAAGTGCGACCATAACAATGAGTACAACAGGATGATGGAATCGGAAGAGAACAGAAACTCCTGGTACTTTCAACTGGATAAGATTCCTACAGGGAAATACTTTGCCGAACTGATGAGCCAGTACAGTCAGACGAATTACTACAGGGAAGTTTTAAATGAATGCGGATATTTCAGTACTTATGTAAGTAAGAGACGTTAGTCAGCTAAATTTATATGCCCTGTAACCCTATTCAAGAGGGTTACAGGGCTTTTTTTTTGTAATATTTCTGTTAATTGAAAGTTGAAGGGTTACCAAAGTACCAAAATGGTATTAAGGTTAAAAGCGTTAATATTTATCCTGATGAAATGATGATCAGCTGGAAAATTAAAAATTTAACCAGGAAGTCCTTTTTTGGCTTCTGAACCTTTACGACTCAAATATAACCTTATGAAAAAGTATTTAATTTACTGCGTAATCGCAGTAGTGGCTTTGGGCTGCAGTAATGAAAAAAGATCACATGAGTCCATGGATGAAATGGAGACACTCAAAACAGCAGATACGACGCTGACAGAAAAAATCATTAAGACGGCAGACATGCGCTTCAGGGTAAAAAATGTGCAGTCAACCAAAGAACAGTTAAGTCAGGTAGTCACTGCAACGGGTGGTTTTGTAGCCGAATTCTCCATAGAAAGTGAAGTCCAGAATAATGAGAAGGTGAAATATTCAGCGGATTCCCTGCTGGAATTGACCTCTTACCGTACCGGTGGTTTTATGATTGCTAAAGTTCCTTCAGAAAAACTGGATGAGTTTACCAACAAGGTAGCAAAGATGGCCGTATTCATTGATACACAATCTTTAAAAATGGATGATGTGGGTAGTACCTACCTGTCTAATCAGCTAAAGAACAACAATAAAGCTGAGGCAGTGGAGCAGCTGGGTGACCTTCCTGCTAAAAAGAGCAGTACTGTACAGGCAAAGCTAGATTTGAAAAATCAGTATGTAGACAGTAAAATTGAAAACCTGAATATCATGGGAAGGGTAAAATACAGTACGATCACACTTAATTTTTACCAGGGAAATACGGTGACTAAAATGCTGGTATCAAACGATAACTTATCTGATTTCAGACCTGATTTTTTTAAGCGCTTCGGTCTCGGCTTTCAAAACGGGTGGGATATATTCAAAGAATTTATATTGATTCTGACCAATTTATGGATGCTGTTATTACTGATTGCTGCAGGTTATTTTGTCTACAGGCAATACAGAACCAAAGTTAGCTAACAATTTTAATCTGATACTTTGTCAATAAACCAGCTATACCCAGTGCTGAGAAGCTCGCTTTTTTGATGATGTTCAACTCCGGATCAATGGAATAATTATAAGCATTGATCAGGTTGGCTGAGCTGAGGTCTGTCTGACTG
>Ga0247805_1001470_pt1 | contig 11388 bp, 7 predicted proteins | sample UWRJL044104R1_FD_180930 | JGI IMG/M metagenome (GOLD analysis project Ga0247805, IMG submission 180930) | Plant litter microbial communities from Arlington Agricultural Research Station in Wisconsin, United States - UWRJ-L044-104R-1 | ecosystem: Environmental > Terrestrial > Plant litter >...
TTATTTTTTGATATTAAAAAGGCTGCCCAAAAGAGCAGCCTTTTTTATTTTTTAGATTCAGGCTCCGGATTTTTCCGCCTGTCTTTTTTCACGACTTTATTGGTTTTCGTGTTGTATTCGGCATCGAGGATTTCTTTTCCGGTTTTGCTAAAGACTTTAATCTCGGGCTTCTCATGCGTTCCGGTAATTACGATTGGAATTCCTATCAGTCCTAAAGGAGGCAATCCAAGTCTGAGTTTTAAATCCAATAATCCGTCAAAGCTCGTCGTGCCTTTTATCGTTGGCCTGAAGGCCGAAACTTTAAATGTAAAATCGTCGATATGGATCAAATTGTTGTCGATCGTTGTTTTAATATCAATGCCTTTCATCTGCGGATTATTAAGTCCATCCTGCCCTGTTTTCTCGCTCACACTGCCAAACAATTTCAATCCTGTCACTTTGACGTCCCTCAGGTTGATCGTCCCTCCGCCTTCAAGGGACTCATAGATCGGGCTCATATTTCCATCAATATCGCCTTTTAATTGGTAATCTAAGGAAATAATTCCTTCGGTTTTCTCAGCAGCAGAAACCATGTCATGAAACATTGGTATTTCATTATATGCTCTTTTAACGCTAAAATCTTTGGCACGGAAATGCACGTCAAAATTCGCCGTCAATGGCGTTTCATCATCATATCTGGCATCAATGCCGACTTTACATCCAATGATGTCAAAAACTGTGTTTTCGAGGTAAAGTTGTCCTTTTGAAATTCCTGTTTTTCCGGCAAGTGTATTCAGTACCAATCCGTTGTATTCGACTTTATCCACATTGGTAACTAAGGAGACATTGAGGTTTTTAGGCACCGCCACTACTCCACTCATTTTCGGGTTTTCTTCTTTCGCCACTTCGACATCGCCTTTGCGGTCGGTATTTTCGCCTTCTTTGAGTGCCATGAATTCATCCACGTTGATGCGTTTTGACTTCAGGTTGAAGTTTCCGCTTAGTGTACCATGCGATTCCAGAAAGTAATTGATCGTATTCAGCAAGTATCCATTCAAAGCAAAATCAGATTTCCCATAATTGGCGGTAAATTTCTCAAACCACATTTTTTCATTCTGAAATCGGAACAAACCTTCATTAATCAAAAATGCTTTAGGAAACAATTCAGATGTGGTCTTGATATTCTTTAAAACGATCGTTCCTTTATTGTCTAGTTTGCTGTATTGTCCGGTAGTCGCATAGCTCTGTCTTCCTTTGAGCGAAAGATCTGCCTTTGCATAACCCGTAACATCGAGGCCCTTGCGCGAAAATACCTGGTAAATCTTACCGACGTTGAGTTCGCCCTTAATCCTTGCCTTGTAAGCAATATCACTAAAATCAGATACGGCTGCATTTACATACACCGGATTTCCTTCAAATTTAAAAGATGCAGGTGTGACTGCCACGCTTATATCCTCGAACGTTCCCGCATTGTTCAAAATGCTTGCTACAAAAGTAATGTTGGTGATCGGGTTTGGATAATATTTGGTTTTGATCCATCCGCCCTGCAGGTTAATTCCGCCTTTGGTTTTTGGAAAAAGTTTTAGGGAATCGCTGTATGTTCCATTGGCACTAATATCTGTTTTAAGAATTCCACGCATGTCGAAATCCGGTATTCCGATAGCAGCATTGAGTGTTTTTAAATCTAGCGCTCCTTTGATATTGGCTTTAACGTTCATTTCAGACAAACCTTTCGTTTGCAATGCAGCTTTGAAATAATCTTTCTCACCAAGTTTGAATCTGAATGCTTTAACATTGAGTGCGAGTTTTTGAACGTCCAAAGAAGGCATCATTGCAGTTAGTTCCATATTAAAATCGGTCAACGGCACCGGTGATTTTTTATATTGGATTCCGCCGTCTCTGACTTTAAATTTAAATCCTAGATCGGGCTGTTGTTTTTTAGAAGCATTGTATCGGCCTTTAAAGGTAAAAAGCAAATCGCTACGGCCTTTAATTTTTGTATCTTCTGCCCACGTTTGGTATTGTGGCGGCAAAACCGAAACCAAATCTTCAACAGTTGTATTTTGCGAGGCTGCATCTAGATTAATTTTGTAACCATCTTTTAAAATGGTAAACACGCCCGTAAATTCAAGTGGCAATTTGTTAATGCGTAATTCGTTTTTCTCTAAAATAAACGAAAGCGCATTGGTATTGATGCGCGTAATTAAATCGGCGTGCAGCCTTTTCTTTTTCAGATACGGCGTTTTATCATAGTAAAAATCAAGCGAATCAATCTCTGCATCTGTTTGCAGATCGAAAACATCTTCACTCAGATCGCCTTTTCCAACATAATTAAATCCGTGCGCATCGACAAGAATTTTTGCCGATCGGTCGTTGTATTTGATGTGGCAATTTTCAAAGTCTATGCGGTCGAGCCTGATTGCCGTTCCTTCATCTGTTGAATCTTTCGGCTGGTCTTTTGGAGCAACATACACATTGTAATTGGCTTCCCCTTTTGTGTTGACCATAACGTTTACAAACGCATCCGAAACATAAAGCTTGTCGATCTTGACTTCACTGTTGAAGATCAGCCTTTTTAAATTGATCCCAAAAGCAACCTGTTCGGCTTTTAATAGGGTATCGTTTTTAAATGGTGCAGAACCGGTAAGCGACAAATCGTCGAGCGAAACGGTCAATGACGGAAAATGCGTAAAAAATGACAATTTCGATTTGGTGAAATTCAGTTTAGCGTCAAGGCTCTTGTTGGCAACTTTTTTTACTTCGGAAGCGATCGTTCCTGGAAACAATAGCGGTATTAAAAACATCAGTAATAAAATCCCGGCAACGGTTATCCCGAGCCATTTGAGTATTTTTAAAAGGGTTCTCTTCAAATCGGATGTCATAATTTTTAAATTTTAAGCTAATAAAAATAGTTCACTTTCGCGGGCACTGCGTTTCTTTATAACTCTTTTTTGTTGTAAAATTTGGCGTTGGCAAATAATGATATCCTTAATTAGGCACGTAAATTTACATTGTTAGAACGGATTTAAGCGCATTCGCGTTGCGATATTCCTGCACAAACGGCTGCTTGATTTAAATTAATTTTGGTTTACCGCCTTTTATATATTTGTGAAACCATACTATCTCATTAATGATTGACATAATTTTAGCCAATTAAAAGCAGCTATAAAGTTGTCTAAAAGTATCAGCCAGAATAATCAATTGCTTGTACTTTAACTAAAAATCACAACGAGCTGGCTTCCCACAAGGTTTTTTTATTTGTAATCGAGGGATTTAATCTAAATGCAACTGAAGTAGCAACCGTGCTTCTGCGTTGAAAAGTGGAATTTATTTCGCAAAAGCATCAGCCGGAATTACAACATCGACAATTAATAGATAAAGGTTAAGTTTAAGTTTTTAGATTTTTTTTTAATTTAAATTGAAATCCCCTGGTAAGCAATTATCAGGGGATTTTGTTTTAATGTATATTTCTGTGTCACAATAATCTGCAGTTTATTTAGGAATGCAATCCTTCTGCCTGCAATCCAGCCAGGATTTCATATGAATAAAGCCTTGCACTGTGGTCGTAAATCGGCGAAGTCACCATCAGTTCGTCTACTTTGGTCACTTCAAGAAAACGCTGGATTTCCATGCGGATCTTTTCCGGCCCGCCCACAAATGAAAACCGGATCATTTGCTGTAAAGCCGCTTCTTCCATCGGATCCATAAAATCTGCCGGATCTTCGGGCGGCCCCAACTTCTGCCTTTTCCCAGTCAGGATCCCGAGGAATAATTTTTTGAAGGAAGTTGCAAGCCGTACCGCTTCATCATCAGTATCTGCTGCAATCGCGTTGACGCAAGTCATCACATAAGGTTCTTGTAAATGTTTTGACGGTTTGAAATTTTTGCGGTAAATCGCAATCGCTTCAAACAATTGTGCCGGGGCAAAATGGCTCGCAAAGGCATACGGCAAGCCCATTTCTGCAGCCAGGTAAGCGCTGTCGGTACTCGAACCTAAAATCCATATTGGGATATCCAGGCCTTCGCCGGGAATCGCCCGAACCGCAGCAGTACTATTGGAAGCCGATAAATATTTCTGAAGTTCTTTAACATTGTCCGGGAAGTCCATCGCTGCACGCGGATCGCGGCGCAGGGCGCTTGCAGTCAATTGGTCTGTTCCGGGGGCGCGTCCCAGCCCGAGATCGATGCGGTCGGGATATAAAGTGGCCAAAGTGCCAAATTGTTCTGCAACCATTAATGGTGCGTGGTTTGGAAGCATAATGCCGCCTGAACCCACTCTGATCGATTTCGTTTTTGAAGCCACAAGACCGATAAGCAGCGAAGTCGCGCTTGAAGCAATGCCTTCCATGTTGTGGTGTTCTGCAAGCCAGTATCTTTTGTAACCGAGGCTTTCTGCATGTGCTGCAAGTGCAGCGGTCTTTTCAAATGTCGCGGCAGGAGTACTTCCCTGCGGCACCATTGCGAGGTCCAGTACAGACAATTGTATATTTTTAGAAGCCATAAATTTTAGTTTTCGTAAAATTACAGCCTAAAATCGGCATTGGTATTTCCTTTGTAAAAAATTTATCAATTCAGCTATACCAAATTCTTATCACATTTAGAATGCGGCGTCGGGAAAAAAGTTGTACGTATCGTAATTGCTGTTTTCTTCGATCTTTTCGTTGTTGATGCTGTCACCATCGTTTTCATAATTGGTTTCGGGATAGTTTTCTTCCCAAGGCAAAAATTCGTTTTCTAAAGTGTAATTTGTGTTTTTCATGGCTAAATGATTTTTTTAATGATGTAAAAATACAATAGCATACTTTTGTGGTCATTATAACGTTTTCGTTTGTTGTTGCACAATTTGTAGCCGGCCAGCGATTTACACCCAATTGAATTTTTATGAAATCTGAAAATATTCCTTCGATCATTCAGGCTGATGCTTTGGCAAACTTGCAAAAAACGCAAAGAATTATTATCGCTGAAGCCGGAAATGGCGCTCTGGCCAAAAAAGATTACGACCATTTGCATCTTCGGCATGCACTGTACCTTGATCTGGATTCACAATTGGCAGAAGTTCCTGAAAATGCTGCAAACGGCGGAAGACATCCGTTGCCGAAAATTGAAAAGTTTGCAGAAACGTTAAGTGCTATGGGAATTTCAAAAGAAGACCATATTGTCGTTTACGACCGGAAGCACGGCGCAAACGCTGCAGCGCGATTTTGGTGGATGCTAAAATCGGCTGGATTTGAAAAAGTTCAGGTGTTAAATGGCGGATTTCAGGCAGCGCAACGAGCAAATTTTCCGATAAACAGCGATCCGGTGATTCCGCAAAAAATCCATCGGTATGCGTTGGATTCCTGGAAACTTCCGACCGTTGGCATCAAAGAAGTTGAAGCATTCGCGTCAGATCCAAAATCAATCGTAATTGATGTCCGCGAATCCATCCGCTACGACGGCAAAAAAGAGCCCATTGATTTGGTTGCCGGGCACATTCCAGGAGCAATCAATATTCCATTTGCTGAAAATTTAAATGATAACGGAGAATTTCTATTGCCTGAAGTGCTCAGATCTAAATATGAGATGGCACTTAACGGAATTGATCCTGAACATATTACAGTGCATTGCGGTTCCGGAGTTACTGCCTGCCACACCTTGTTAGCCATGGATTTCGCCGGACTCGAAATACCGAATTTGTATGTCGGTTCGTGGAGTGAATGGTCGCGAAGTGAACAACCAATTGCAACTAATGTTTAACTTTACAATTTTTGCTTGTGCAGGTAATCCCATGCGCCGCTGGCCCACAATGCCCAGAAGATCAAGACCGGCTGAAAAAATAGGCGAAGTATTCGGAGCGAGTCGGTATTTAACCCGAATGCATCGCGTTCATTTAGGTATTGCGCAATGTTTCCAGGAAAAACCATTACGAAAAAGACCGCTGCAAAAAGGCCAACTTGCATCCGGTAACGCTTTGCAAAAATAATGATTAGGCCTAAAATAATTTCGACAATTCCCGAAAGTATAACGGTTAAATCTTTATCCATTGGAACCCAGTCCGGCACCTGAGCCTGAAATTCAATTCTTGCAAAAGTGAGGTGACCGGTTCCGGCGATGACCAGTATCAATCCCAACAATATTCTGAAAACGTTTTGTGCTTTTGTTGTATAATGCGTGTTCATGGAGTTGTATTATTTTCAGATTGGAAGTTTAAAAATACTACGGGCAGTCTGTTTTTCATTACACAATTTTACTTTAATTTATAGCGATTAACGGCAACTAAAACATAACTTTGTTAATGGATTTTCAGAACATTGATTATTTAAAGGCAGGTACGGAGCAACAGAAAAAGGCGCACACCATTCTTAACAATAACAGAATTCTGTCTTTGTTACAACCATTCGATCCAATTCTTATTGGCACATTTCCGCTTGATATAGCTATTGACACCAGCGATCTCGACATTGCCTGTCATTGCCCAAATCACGACGAATTTATTTCGTGGATCACAAAATGCTTTGGAGGTCTGAAAGATTTTTCTATAAAACAAACTTTTATTTCTGGACAAAACGCTACAATTGCAAACTTTGCGATAGAAGGTTTCGCAATAGAAATTTTCGGGCAAAACTTTCCGGTAAAACTTCAAAACGGTTACCGGCACATGATCATCGAAAATGGAATACTAAACCAAAAAGGAGAAGATTTCAGGCAACAAATCATCGCATTAAAAAAGCAAGGCTTCAAAACCGAACCCGCATTTGCCCAATTATTGGGTTTAAGCGGCGATCCTTATGAAGCCTTGCTGCACTATAAAATTTAAAATTTGCCCCTGCCCTTTTTAATGTTCGTGGCCACCACCGCCTTCGCTTTTAAGCAAATGGCTCTGGATGTAATAAGCACCTTTCAGGACGATTTTTGCATCAGCTGGAATTTCCTGTAAAACGGAAGCCTGTACAAATCCGAGTTGGGCCGTTTCGGTCTTGACTTCGATCCTTTGGAAATGATAGGTTTTGATTTTTACGTTTTTGTCTTTTGCAGAATCTTCTTCATCGACGTTCTCAAGGATGAAAATAAACTCACGGCCTTCGGCCTTTACAATTGCATCGACAGGTAAAGCATTTACGGTATTTGCACCTACGTCGATCAGTGCATTTACATACATTCCGGGAATGAGCTGCTGTTTGTCATTTGCAATATCTGCATGCACGGCGACCGATTTGGTTTCGTTTTCAAACGCTTTTCCAACGCTGAAGATTTTCCCGCTGATTTCAGAATTGTCCTGGTTCGTCAATACAAACCTTACATTTTGCCCGGTTTTGACTTTATGAAGGTCTTTTTCATACACCAATAAATCAACGTGCAATTGCGAATTGTCGACAATGCTGAGCAACGGTTTTCCGGCTTCGACGTTGCTCCCGATCTTAATATTGACTTCTGTAATAAATCCCGAAATCGGCGCAAGCACCGGAACGGTTGATGACGGCGCAGCGCCTGTATTGATGTTCAGCGTCTGCAACTGATGCTTCAACGAATTAAACCGCGACTTCTCAATCTCATATTCCGATTTGGTTTTCTGAAAGACTTTCTTCGAATTGACTTCTTCTTCACTTAAAATGCGCTGCCTTTCATATTCGAGTTTCAGGAATTCCAGGTTGCTTTTGGATGTTAGATATTGCTCCTGCATCCGCGTGAATTCCGGACTTTCAACAGTTGCGATCAATTGTCCTTTCTTCACTTTTTGTCCTTCGATGATCGCTATCGATTTGACAATTCCGGATACAAAAACTGAAACATCGGCCTGGTTTTGAGGCGGCAATTTCGTGTATCCGTTGGCATTGATGACTTCGCTTAGGTTTTTGGGCGTGAACGTTCCAAGCGCAATTTCTGAAGCCTTGTATTGCGCTTCGTTGAGTTCCACTTCTTTAATGTTGCGTTCGTGTTCGGGTTTTTGCGGCGTTTCGGTTTTGGCTTCAGCGGGAAGTTTTTCTTCTTTTTTGCCGCATCCAAAACAAAGCAAGAGCATTGCCATAGCGGAAGTTCGAATCATTGAATTTTTGAATATTTTCATGTTGAAATTTATTGATTAATAAGGTAACGAATGTTAATTACCGTTTGGTTGTATTTGTAAATGGCTTCGCTGTAACGCAGCAAAATGGCCGTCGCCGTCTCGATGTTTTGCGTATATTCCACATACGAAATGTCGCCGTTTTGATAAGATTTTGTCGCGTTGCTAAGGATTTTCTCAGCATTTGGCGCGCCCGATGTTTTGAAATAGTCAATTTCCGATTGTGCCGTTTGAAACTGTTCCATTTCTTCAGAAAGCTTAATGCTGAGTTGCGCCTTGACATAAGCCGTATTTTCCCTTTCGCGTTCAACGCCAATTTGTGCCGCTTTGGCTTTCGCCGAAATGCTTCCGCTGAAAACCGGCAACGAAAGCCCGACCGTAAATCCTTGAAACCGCAGCGCATTGTCATAATTAACCGTCGCTCCATTGACTTCCTGGCTTCCTGCAATCGATTGGATAAAATAACCGGCGGAAAGGTCCGGGTATAAATTAGCGCGCTCGGCTCTGGTATTCGCTTCAGCGATCTGGATTTGCTTTTCAGCCAATTTGGCCGAAGTGCTTTGCCCGATCAAAGTGCTGTCGACTTTTAAATTAAAGACCATTGGTACAAATTCAGAATCCGGAATGCTAAAATCATCACCTGCGTTCAACAGCATTTTCAACTTCGATTTTTCAATCCGCAGCAGCGCTTCGTTTTGTTTCACACGCTGTCTAAACTCCTGCTGCTTCGCGCCTGCGATGTTTTTTTCGAGCGAATTGGTTTCGCCTACGCGGAATTTGGTCTCCGCCGATTTCACGAATTTATCCATCACTTTTCCATGTTCGCCCAACGTTAAAATCTGGTGCTGGTAAAACAAAATATTGTTCCAGGCATTTCTAATTTCAAAAAGGATTTCCTGTTTCGTGGCTTCCAACTGAAGCGCACTGGCATTGCTGTTTTCCTGCAACAGCTTTCGGGTTGCGCCAATTTTAAACGGATTGATGCTTTGCGAAATGCCAATATTTTTATCATGGGCATTTGAACTGATTTGCCCGAATGTTCCGCTGATGTCTGTTTTTGGAATATCAAATGCGGTACGAATGAGTTGTGTATTCATTTTTAGATCAAGCTCAGAAGCGCGAATGGATCGGTTGTTTTTGATCCCGATGCTTTCCGCTTGTTCGAGTGTCATCGGTGTTTGTGCCGAAGCCTTTTCAGAAACAAAACATCCGATTAAAATCAATCCGATCGCAGCGACATTGGCTTTAGCCTTAAATCCTTTTTCAAAGAAATAATACAATACCGGAAGTACGATCAACGTGAGTAAAGTGGCCGTTATCAATCCGCCAATCACGACTGTTGCCAGTGGTTTCTGGACTTCGGCACCAGCGCTCGTACTGATCGCCATCGGAAGAAATCCCAGCGAAGCCACAGCCGCCGTCATCATAACAGGGCGCAGCCTGACTTTCGTTCCTTCTTTGATTCGTTGTTCAATATTTTCCATTCCTTCAGATTTTAATTGGTTGAAATACCCGATGAGCACAATTCCGTTAAGCACCGCCACGCCAAATAAAGCGATAAACCCTACGCCTGCCGAAATGCTGAACGGCATGTCCCGAAGCCACAAAGCGAACACGCCGCCGATCGCCGACAAAGGAATTGCCGTAAAGATCAGCAGCGATTGTTTGAGTGAACGGAACGTGAAATACAACAAGACCAGGATCAATCCCAAAGCAACCGGCAACGCAATCGCGAGTCTTTTGTTTGCGTCGACGAGGTTTTCAAATTGGCCGCCATAGGTAATATAATAACCTTCAGGCATTTTCAAGCGCGCATCGAGCAGTTTGCCAATTTCGGCTACTACCGATGAAATATCGCGGCCACGAACGTTAAAGCCAACGACAATGCGGCGCTTTCCGTCTTCACGCGAAATCTGCATCGGGCCGTCTTCATAAGCGACATCTGCAATTTGCTCGAGCGGAATCTGGTTTCCCGACGGCAAGGTCACAAACAGCGATTTGATGTTTGAAATGTCGCCACGGCTGCTTTCGTCGAGTCTTACAACCAAATCAAAACGCTTTTCGCCTTCATACACCACGCCTGCAGTTTTTCCGGCAAAACCCATGCTGATGACTTTATTCAAATCGCCAATCTTCAATCCGTAAAGCGCCAGTTTGTCTTTGTTGTATCGGATGGTGATTTGCGGCAAACCGGCCACACGCTCGGCTTTAGCATCGGAAACGCCTGCAACGCCGTTGATTATTTTTAGGGCTTCGTCGCCTTTACTGACCAGCAAATCAATATCGTCGCCAAATATCTTAACGGCCACATCGCTGCGTACGCCGGTCATGAGTTCGTTGAAACGCATTTGTATGGGTTGGGAAAATTCAGTAGATGCGCCGGGAATATCGGCCAGTGCGGCCTCCATTTTTTCCATCAGTTCTTCCTTGGTTTCGGCCGATGTCCATTCGCTTTTGTCTTTAAGTAAAATAATCATGTCGCCAGCTTCGACCGGCATTGGATCGGTTGGGATTTCTGCGGAACCGATCTTGGTGACGATCATTTTGATCTCAGGGAATTTGGCTTTGAGGATTTTTTCAGCCTTTGTGGTGGCTTCGATTTCCTGTGAAAGCGAACTTCCTGAAGCGATGATCAAATGCGTCGCAATGTCACCTTCGTCTAACGTTGGAATGAACTCGCCGCCCAAATTGTTAAAAACGATCAAAGCCAACACGAACAATCCGACCGCAACAGCAATGACAATTGTTTTAATTTCTAAGGCTTTATTTAAAATTGGCGCATACCATCTGTACAGCGAGTTGATGATCTTGTTACTGATGTTGTGTTTGTGTCCGGTTTCTTTATCAAGCACCAATGACGAAACCATCGGCACATAAGTCAGCGACAGCAAAAAGGCACCGATGATCGCAAAGGAAACCGTTTGTGCCATCGGGCCGAACATTTTGCCCTCGATTCCGCTTAGCGAAAGGATCGGCAGGTATACGATCAGGATGATGATTTGCCCGAATGCGGCGCTTTTCATCATTTTGCCTGTGCTTTTTGCGACTTCTTCATCCATTTCAGTTTGCGTCAACCGCTTTTTGGAACCGATGTGTTCAAGTCCGAATAAAGTCGCTTCGACGATGATGACCGCGCCATCTACGATTAACCCGAAATCTATCGCGCCCAAACTCATTAAATTTCCGCTGACGCCAAAGAGTTTCATCATCGAAATGGCAAACAACAAGGCCAATGGAATGACCGATGCAACCACCAATCCCGCGCGCCAGTTTCCGAGCAGTAAAACGAGTACGAAAATCACGATCAGCGCGCCTTCGACCAGGTTTCGCTCGACGGTACTGATGGCCCTGTCTACGAGCTTCGTGCG
>Ga0247805_1001472_pt1 | contig 11379 bp, 9 predicted proteins | sample UWRJL044104R1_FD_180930 | JGI IMG/M metagenome (GOLD analysis project Ga0247805, IMG submission 180930) | Plant litter microbial communities from Arlington Agricultural Research Station in Wisconsin, United States - UWRJ-L044-104R-1 | ecosystem: Environmental > Terrestrial > Plant litter >...
CCAGATAGCCGGGCACCATCGTCTGCATCGAATCGCCGTACATCGAGATCAGCTGGCGCAGGAAATTCACCGGCATCATCGTCTCGCCGCGGCTCTCCTCCTCCATGATGATCTGCGTCAGGACATTGTGCGTGATGTCCTCGTCGGTCTTCGCATCGACCACCTTGAAGTCGCGCCCCTCGCGAGTCATCGTCGCGAGATGATCGAGCGTGATGTAGGATGACGACTCGGTGTTATAGAGCCGCCTGTTGGCGTACTTCTTGATGATGACGATTCCGTCGGCAGCCTTTTGCTTCTTCATGGATCCCCCGTCTTATGTTTGAAACGGAGGCTACAGTCTTTGATGACGCACCGCAACAAGGTCCGAGGCCCTTACCCTTGTTCCTTTCCGTGCTGCGCAACGAGACTGCAGCATCGCCGGAACGCATGGCCCGCGCGCTAGCGGGATTGCGCGCATATCAGGGCGCACCGCGAGAGGAACGCCCCGTTTCGCGGCCTGCGATCCACCGCGTTGGCCGGGTCGCGTTGCGCGATTATGGCGGCGAAGGGCGTCCCGTCGTGTTCGTCCCATCGTTGATAAACCCGCCCGACATCCTCGATCATTCGCCCGAGTCTTCGCTGGTGCAATGGATCGCCAAGCAAGAATTCCACGTCTGGCTGGTCGATTGGGGATCACCCGGCGACGCGGACCGCGACCTCGATCTGGCGGCGCATGTCGAGCGGTTGCTCGTCCCGCTGCTCCAGGCACTCCCCGAGCCGCCGGTACTGGTCGGCTATTGCCTCGGCGGTACGCTCGCGCTGGGCGCCGCTGCGATCACGCCCCCCGCCGGTGTCGCGACGATCGCCGCCCCCTGGCACTTCGCTGGTTATGGCGAAGGCCGTCCAACGCTCGCCGCGACCTGGGCCGCGGTCCAGCCCGCCGCCGCGATGCTCGGCCTCCTCCCGATGGAAGTGCTCCAAGCCGGCTTCTGGCAACTCGACCCTGCGCGCACGATCGCCAAATACGAAGCCTTCGCCGATCTCGCCCCAGACAGCGACGCGGCGCGCGCGTTCGTCCGACTCGAGGACTGGGCCAACGCAGGCGCGCCCCTCCCCTACGCCGCCGCCGCCTCGTTGTTCGAGGACTGCATCGCCAACGACCTGCCCGGCAAAGGGGGCTGGGTCATCGCCGGCACCCCGGTAAATCCGGCCGCGCTCGCCTGCCCCACGGTCGAGTTCGTATCGCTAAGCGACCGCATCGTCCCCGCCGCCACCGCGATCGGCCTCGCCGACCGCCGCGATCTCGGCGCAGGCCATGTCGGCATGATCGTTGGCCGCTCGGCACGCGCGCGCCTCTGGGAACCGCTCGCCAACTGGATCGCCGCGCTTGGCTGACCTACATGGGGTCCAACCATAGAGGACCCTGACATGCCCGATCTCAACCCGAACGACGTCGTCATCACCGCCGCAAAGCGCACCCCCGTCGGTAGCTTCCTCGGCGCGTTCGCGAGCGTACCCGCGCACGAACTCGGCCGCATCGCGATCGAAGCCGCGCTCGAACAGGCGGGCGTGGCCGGCGAAGACGTCTCCGAAGTGATCCTCGGCCAGGTCCTCACCGCCGCGCAAGGCCAGAACCCCGCCCGCCAGGCCTCGATGGCGGCCGGCGTGCCCAAGGAAATCCCCGCCTGGGGCGTCAACCAGGTCTGCGGCTCGGGCCTCCGCGCGGTCGCGCTCGCCGCACAGGCGATCCAGACCGGCGACGCGACCATCGTCGTCGCGGGCGGCCAGGAATCGATGTCGCTTTCCGCGCACGCGCAGTCGATCCGCGGCGGCCAGAAGATGGGTAACCTCAGCCTCGTCGACACGATGGTCAGCGACGGCCTGACCGACGTCTTCAACGGCTATCACATGGGCATCACCGCCGAGAACCTGGCCGAGCAATACCAGGTCACGCGTGGCGAGCAGGACGCGTTCTCAGTCGCGTCGCAGAACAAGGCCGAGGCCGCCCGCGGATCAGGCCGTTTCAAGGACGAGATCGCGCCCGTCACGATCAAGGGCCGCAAGGGCGACACGGTGGTGGCCGACGACGAATACATCCGCGCTGGCGCGACGATCGAGAGCGTCTCCGGTGTGAAGCCCGCGTTCAAGAAGGACGGCACGGTAACGGCGGCTAACGCCAGCGGCCTAAACGATGGCGCCGCCGCCCTCGTCATGATGCGCCGCGACGAAGCCGAACGCCGCGGCTCGACCATCCTCGCGACGATCAGGAGCTGGGCCTCCGCCGGCGTCGACCCGTCGATCATGGGCATCGGCCCCGTCCCCGCCACCCGGCGTGCGCTGGAGAAGGCTGGCTGGACGCTAGCCGACCTAGACCTGATCGAAGCCAACGAAGCCTTCGCCGCGCAGGCGCTGTCGGTCGGCAAGGAACTCGGCTGGGACGCATCGAAGGTCAACGTCAACGGCGGCGCGATCGCCATCGGCCACCCGATCGGAGCCAGCGGCGCCCGCGTCCTGACGACGCTGATCTACGAGATGCAGAAGCGCGACGCGAAGCGCGGACTGGCGACGCTGTGCATCGGCGGCGGCATGGGTATCGCCATGTGTATCGAGCGGTAACGCTGTACTAGTCGCTCGCGCAGACAAAAAAAAGGCCGCCCGATCACTCGGGCGGCCTTTTCTTTGTCGGATACTCGTCGATTAGAACTTGCCGGCGACACTCACCGCGAACCGACGACCGATCAGGTCGCTGTAGCTCGAAGGAATGATGATCCCGTTATACTTCTGACCGACGCGGTTGAGCACGTTGGTCACAGCGAACGTGAAACGGAACCGGTCGCTCGCATCGACGTAGATGCTCGGGTTTATCGTCACGAAGTCCTTTAGTTTGTCGATCTCACGAATATCGGCGCCACGGCTGACGCGTGAAAACAGCTGCTCACCGGTATAGTTGAACGATGTGGAAATGCCGAAATTATCGTTGAAGTAGGCAATGTTATACTGGCCCTGGAACGTTGGGTCACCCAACGTGCCATCGGTGCGCACGGGGGCAACGCCCGTGACGTCATTGATCCGCTTGAGCGAGACGAACAGGTTGCCGCGCATCCCGATCGATCCAGGGATACCAAGCCCGGACAGAGGACGGTTGTACGTCAATTCCGACTGGATACCCTCAAACGTGACGCGGTTGCCATTGACGAAGCCGCTGCTTACGCCAGGATTTGCCGGGTCGTTGATCACCTGGCCGCCTAGGTTGCCGCCATTGGCCGACGAGCCAGCGGCACCCTGTGCGTAACGCCTGATCTGCGAACAGAAATTGTTACCGTTCGCCGGATCAGCGGTGTTGAACGTGTCGTTATCGAAGCAGGCGGACGCGATCTGGGCCACGGTCAGGCTTGCGATCGGGTTCGAGATCTTGATGTTCACATAGTCGACCGTCAACGTCAGGCTCGGAATGAACCGGGGTTGCAGGACAACGCCATAGGTGAAGCTTTTTGCCACTTCGTTCTGCAGCGCGATGTTACCGCCGTTGCGCCCCGGAACTGTGGCAGCCGCCGCGTCAAGCGGGGTGGCGTTAGGGAACGACCCGAGGAAAGCTGCGCAGTTACGCGCACGGTTGGCCGGTGCTGCTCCAGCATTGATGTTTGCTGGCGAACACAGGTCCGGCACCGTCGTGAACACGTTTGCTACCGGCGAGAACAATTCTGTGATTGCCGGTGCGCGGAACGACTTGGTGTAGTTGCCGCGGAACGTGACGTCATGGATTGGTGCGATCGACACGCCTCCGGCATAAGCGGTGAAGCCACCGTTGACCGTATTGTCGACGTGACGACCGCTCGCGTTTACCTGCAGCGAATTGAGGAACGACAGGCCGTTATTTGCCGTGACGATCGGTAAAATCACCTCTCCGAACACTTCATCGACGTTGTAGCGTCCTGCGACTGGAAGAATCGCTACCGAACGACCCTGACCGAGCTGCTCGAACTGACTTGGCGTGAAGCTTCCGCGCTCTTCGCGATGCTCGTAGCCTAGGTTGAAGCCGGTCTCGTTGCCAAAGAGGTCGAACGGGCTGCCACCCACGTTGGCATTGTAGACGATCTGTTCGAGCCGGCTCCTGGTGACGTTTTGCGCAATGATATAGGCACGCGCGGCAGGGCTGGAGAGGCCCTCGCCAAGCAGGTTGAGCGGCACGCATGACGCATCCGCGACCGGGGTGCCGCCGGGTGCTGCCTGGACAGCCGGTGTCGCGGTGCAGACGATCTGACCCGCAGCGTTGCGCGTAACGTTGACGGCGTTGATGAACCGCTGTGCGTTGATATCCTGGCGCGTATCCTTGATGTCGACGCGGCCAACGTTGCTGCTCACCTCATAGTTGAACTTGCGGCTACCGATTCCGAAATCACCGCGGACACCGGCAACGGCACGATACTGCTTGTTGGTCGAGAAGCCCGTCAGATCGGCAAGGTCGAGCGAGGCGCGCGACACCTGGAACCGCTGCACGCCGAGTGCGGTAAGCTGAGCACGGGCCTGATTCGTCAGGAAAGGGCTATCCGTCGTGAAGGTCAGGGCGCCACTCAGACCGCCAAACAGGCTGCTGTTGAACGTCGGCTGCTGCACCAGTTCGTCACCGCGCGACTGGAAATAGGTTGCCTCGACGAACACCTTGAAGGCGTCGGAAAAGTCATACCCGGCAAAGCCGTTGAACACGTTACGCTTCAGATCGCTGGTGATCTGCGAATAGTCGTTGAACCGGAACCCATCGCCGCCGCTCGCCTGCTGAACGCTGAGGAAACGGATGCCACGATTGAACGGAACGAGGTTGCCGCTGCGGTCGAACTGGTAGTTCTGGACAGCCGCCGCGACAGCGCCAGTCCCGTTGACATTCCGGAAAGCCCCGGTGATCAGGCCGCCGCCCGTGACCAGTGGAAGCGTGCGATCGCGGATCAGCACCGAGCCTGGAATGCCATCGGTAGCCGAATTGTTGAAGCCGATACCAGCGTTTACGCGACCATCATTGGCCGCGGTCGTGCCGGCCGGGCGGCCAAGCAGTGCGGCCTGGGCGGTCGTGGGATTGTCGCCGGACCCGACATTCTGACGAAGATAATCACGTGAGTTGTAAAGCAGGCCCTCTTGACGGTCCCGCGTATACGCCAGCGTGATGTTGCCGCGACCCTCGTCAAAATCGAAGCCGCCGGCGACTGCCAGATTGTACCGGAACGCATCGCCTTCCTCGGTAATACCGCTCAATGCCGTGTAGCGAACCCCGTTCAGGCGCGTATCGAGAATGAAGTTGACGGTGGAGGCGATCGCATCCGAACCATAGGTCGTCGCACCCACCGTCGAGGTGGTCTCGATGCGGTTCAGCAGCAACGTCGGGATGACGTTCACGTCAACCTGCGTGCCCGCGCTGCCCTGGTTGAAGATCGTCGTGACGTTTGACGATACCGAACGGCGGCCGTTGATCAACGTCAACGTGCGGTTCGATCCCAGGCCGAGGCTGTTGACGAAGTTGACACCCTGCCCGAACGACCCCTGTGCGCCAGCAGGCGTAATGCTGCCGCGGATGCCCGGCGTTTCATTCAATGCGTCGGCGGCGTTGGTCAGGCCGCGATTGGAAAGATACTGATTGCTGATGACCGTAATCGGCACAGTGCCCTCGATATTGGGCAGGCGGATACGCGATCCCGTAACGGTAATCTCATCACCCGCGGACTCGCGTCGCGGCTGGCCATCGGCACCGAGGGCGGGCTTGTCCACAGCCGGCGCACAAAGCGATCCATCGGCTAACCGCTCTTGACCAGGAGCGCATTCGGGCGTTGTCGACGTCTGCGCCAGCGCGGCATTTGAGGCGCCCGCCGCCAGAAGGGCTAACGCCGACGCACGGGCGAATAAGATATACCGCATTGTGTTGCTTCCCCTTGTTATTGCCCGATTTTGTACGGACACAACGGAGGAAACGTCGAACGAAAGATGACAATCCTGTCACTAAATTACGCCGCGTGACATCGATGCAACATATTTGTCACAAAGTTACGCAACTAAGCCCATTTTCGATCAAATCGATCACTCATTAGGGTAAGTAGTTCGTACTGCGACATTTTTGCCAGCGAAGCTGCACGTGACAGTCGCGAATCAAAAGCAATCCAGTCACCCTCGGTTAATGAAGCGACCCCTGACGCATCAAGGGCGACCAAATCCATCGAAACCCTCCCGAGCACCCGCAATTCGGCTCCCAAGGCATAGGCAGTTCCACAACCTGAGAACGCCCGGACATAGCCGTCGGCATAGCCGAGGTTGACGACCGCGACCTCGGTATCGGCTGAGGCAGTCCAAGTCGCGTTGTAGCCTACCGTTTCCCCCGCCCTTACGCGCCGGCGTTGCAGGATCTGCGTTTCCATCGTGACGACCGACCGGATCGCAGCGGTCATGTCGGAGCGGGGCACCCCGCCGTACAGCGCCAGCCCAGGCCGAGTGAGGTCGAAGCCATAGCCGTCGAGCGCGATGCCAGCGGAGTTGGCCAAGCTCATCCGCTTTGCAGTCGTAGCGCCTGCCAGTGCCGCGAACCGGTCCCGCTGCACTGCGTTCATCGGCGAGTCCTCGTCCGCGCAGGCCAGATGGCTCATCAGCGTTTCGATCCGGAGGCCGTCGAGCAGGCCGCTTGCGATGTCGTCCGCCGACACGCCGAGGCGGTTGATGCCGGTGTCGACCATGACGTCGCATGCGCCACCGCCGGCCTCTTTCCAGCGCGCGACTTGGGCGGGGGTGTTGAGGACCGGGCGGGCGAAGCCGGCGGCTGCGGCGGGCATGTCTTCTTCGCGGACGCCGTGGAGGACGGAGACGGTCAGGCCCAGCGGCGCGAGTTCGGCGGCTTCCTGCCAGTTCGAGACGAAGAAGTCTCGGCAACCTGCGTCTGCCAGGCGGCTTGCGACTTCGATCGCGCCGAGGCCGTAGCCGTTCGCCTTCACCGCGGCGCCGCACGCTGCGGTGCCGCTCATGCGGTCGAGCGTGCGCCAGTTCTGGACGAGGGCGTCGCCGTCTAGGCGCAGGCGGAGGGGGGCAGGAATATCGATCACCCGGCGCGGAATAGTGCCGCGGGCGCGGCGCGTCGACCGTCTATGCTGCTTCGATGCGCCCGACCGGGACTAGCAGGCGTCGGCCATCGTCTTCTAGGGAGGTAACGCGGACCCCAAATACGCGGCCGAGCGTGTCGGCGGTCATGACCTCCGCGACGGGACCGAACGCGACGACGCGGCCATCGGCGAGCAGCAGCGCGTCGTCCGCCGCGCGCTGCGCCTGAACGAGATCGTGGAGGACGATCGCAACCCCTGCCCCGCCGAGCGCATAGCCACGCAGGCGCGCGAGTAGGTCGATCTGGTGCGACGGGTCCAGGCTTGCGAGCGGTTCGTCGGCGAGCAGCCAACGTGGCTCGCCCGCCAGCACGCGTGCCAGCAGGACACGCGCCCGTTCGCCGCCGGAGAGTTCGCCGACCGGGCGGTCGGCCAGATGGAGCGTTTCGGTATCGTGCATCGCGCGCTCCACTGCCGCGCGATCGGCGGGCGACGGCGCGGCATGCGCGGCGAGATGCGGCAGGCGGCCGAGCGCGACGACGTCGCGGGCGACGATGTTCCAGTGGACCGTCGCGTCCTGCGGAAGGTAGCCGATCGCGCGGGCTTTAGCGCGCGGGTCCATCGTTGCGACGTCCTGCATGTCGAGTCGGACGCTGCCCGTGCTGCCACCGACAAGCGCGGCGGCGGCCTTGACGAGCGTGCTCTTGCCGGCGCCGTTCGGGCCGAGGATCGCGGTGACGCGGCCGGGGCGGAGGTGCGCCGTCACGTCGCTGAGGACGGTGCGCTTGCCGAGCTTCACGCCCAGCGCGTCGATGATCAGATCCATGCGCGACCTCGTTCCCTGACCAGCAATCCGAGGAAGAACGGCGCGCCGATCATCGCCATCGCGACGCCGAGCCGGACTTCGCCAGCGCCGGGTGCGAGGCGGACGAGGCTGTCGGCGGCGAGCACCAGCGCTGCACCGCCGAGTGCGGAGGGTAGCAGCAACGCGCTTGGCCGGTGGCCGAATATCGGGCGCAGAAGATGCGGAACGACGAGCCCGACGAAGCCGATCACGCCGGTGACTGCGACGCCTGCGCCAACGACCAGGCCGTTGCCGAGCACGACCAGCAACCGGACCCGGCCCATCCGTATCCCGAGTGACCGCGCCGCCGCCTCGCCCAGCGCCAGCGCGTCGAGCGAGCGGCCTGTGAGCAACAGCAGCACCGCACCGACCATCATCGGCGGCAGTGCGAGCGTCACGTCGTCCCAGCCGCGATCGGTCAACGCGCCCATGATCCAGTCGATCACCTCGGCGACTGCATAGGGGTTCGGCGCGATCGAGATCAGGAACGCGGTGAGCGCGCCCGCAAGGCTCGACAGCACCGTGCCCGCGAGGATGAACGTGATCGCGCTCGGCGACCGCCATGTCAGGGCTGCGAGCAACGCGACCGCGCCGCCGGCGCCCAGCATCGCGGCGGCGAAGATCGCGGGGCCGGATCCGAGCCCGAACACGATCGCCGCAACCGCCGCGAGCGCTGCGACCGACGACACGCCGACGACTGCGGGGTCTGCGAGCGGGTTGCGGAGATAGCCTTGCAGCACCGCACCCGACAGACCGAGCGTCGCGCCGAGCGCTAGCCCAAGCACCGCACGTGGCACACGTAGCTCGAGAATGATCCACCAGCGTGGGTCGGTCGAGAACCAGGCAGAGGCCGGCACCCAGACCTTGCCGCAGCCGAGCGACAGGCCGAATAGGAGAATCACAAGCAGGACGAGTACGATAAGTTTGAGCGTGCGGGTCATCGGAACGCCTCCTCGCCTATGCCGACCACCGCCACCACCCCGGCGAAGGCCGGGGCCCAATTGGGAGACGGTCGTGACAGCACGCGGCAATCCGTTACTCCGGCCATTCCAATTGGGCCCCGGCCTTCGCCGGGGTGGTTCTGGTATGCCTGCCGCATCACAGCCTCGCCCGTATCGCGGCGAGGCGTTCGAGCGCGGGCGGGATCGTCGGCCCACCGCAATTGATCAGGACACGCGGGAAGACGGCTTGCGGCGTATGCGGCAGCAGGCGGTGGCGGAGCGCGGTGCCGCGGCTTTCGCGTTCTGAGGCGATCACGACGGCGGGGGGCTGCGTCACGATCGTCTCGGCGGACAGCGTGCCGGTATGCGTCAGGCCATAGGTCGCGGCGGCGTTTCGGAAGCCGACGCGCGTCATCATGTCGTTCAGCAACGTGCTCCCCCCGTCGCGAGATCGCCGCTGATATAGAGCAACGCGCTCGGCGGCATGTCATCCTTTGGCCCATCCTTGCGGCTCCAGCGCGCCACCGCGTGGTCGATCTCGGCATTGATCCGCGCGCCGCCCATCGGCGCTCCCGCGGCTTCGGCGATCTGTGTGACCTGCGCCTGGCTCTCGGCGATTGTGTCGGGGATGCCGACGAGAAGCGTCTTTAGTCCGGCGCGCGCATAGGCTGCTTGCGTCGCGGGCGGCGTGTAGGTGCTGGCGATGACCAGGTCGGGGTGGAGCGCGATCACCTCCTCCGCGGTCCCGGCGATCCCGCGAAACCGGCGCGCGACGGCGATCGGGATCGAGGTCGCGGAGGGGTCCTGCGAATAATGGCTGATCGCGGCGATCCGTGCGGGCGGCAGGATGCGGACCAGTACCGAATCCACGCACGGATTCGTCGAGACGATCCCCCCGCCTACTCCCGCGCCGGGGGGTTTTGCGCAGCCCCCGAGCAGGAGCGCGAGGAGGATCGTCCCGCGCCTCACTTCAGGCGCAACCGCACGCCGCCATAGGCCGCGCGGCCGTAATTGCCGTAGCCCGCGATCGTCTCGTACCGCGCGTCGGTCAGGTTATCGATGCGGCAATAAACCGCGAACCGCTCGCCGATCGGCAGTTCCGCACGCACGCCCGCCAGCGCATAGCCGTCAAGGCGCGTGGTGTTGCTCGCCTCGTCGAAGCTGTCGCCGACCATCGTCACGGTGCCGCCGACGGACAGCCCGAACGCGAACCGGTAATCGGCATCGACACTCGCAGCCTGCTTGGGCCGACGTGCGAGAACATTGCCGAAATTGTCCCCGATCGAGCGGTTCTCGGTGTCGATATAGCTGTAGTTCGCGGTCAGCGTCAGCGCGTCGACCGGGCGCAACGCCAAGGTAAACTCGACGCCATCCGCGTCGGCCCGCGCGACATTGTCGTAGACGCCGAACGGGCGGTTGGCGCAGATCGAACCGGCCGTCGTCAATTCGGCCGGGCTGCAATCGCGGAAGTCGATCTGGTTGCGCGTGCGCCGATTGAAATAGGTCACCCCGACGCGCGCCCGGTTGCCGAGGAACGCCTGTTCGACACCGATGTCGAAGTTGCGCGCCGTCTCCGGATCGAGGCCGCGGTTTCCGTAGTCGGAGAAGAGCTGGTACAAGGTCGGCGCCTTGAAGCCCTCGCCGTAGCTCGCCCGGACGGTGGTGCCGGTCCGCAACGCCAGCGCGGCGTTCGCGCCGAACGTCGTGTGGCTGCCGAAATCGTCGTGATCGTCGTTGCGGACGCCGCCGGTGATCGTGAGGATGTCGAGCGGCTTGACGATCAGCTGGCCGTAGACGCTGGTGATGCCGGTACCCGCGAAGGTGCTGCCGTCGTTGAAGCGGCTGTTCTCGCGCTCGACGCCTGCGACGACGCGGACCTGGTCGAGCGGGCGGAAGTCGCCCTGATACTCGTAGCGTTCACTGCGACCGCGACCGAGAAACGTCACGTCCCCGCCGGGCTGCGCGTAATTGTCGCGGTTGATGTCGGCGATCGTGAACTCGACGCGGTTATTGAACCGGCCGTCGGCGAGGTTCGCATGTAGGCCTGCATAGCCGTACAGTTCCTGCGTGGTGCCGTAGGCGAGGCTGTCCGCGACCACGAAGGTGTTCGGGTCGAAACCGTCGTCGATCTCGACTTTGCTGTCCGCGAAATAGCCGCGCAGGTCGAGGCCGATGCCCGGGGCGAACTCGACGCCGACCCGCCCGGTTGCGCCATATTGGCGATAGCCGTCGCGCTCGGTACCGCTGGCTGCGGACGAAATACCGTCGGTACGCAGATAGCCGCCGGTCAGCGATCCCGATACCGGCCCCGATTTGCCCGACACGCCCGCGCTCGCGAACACGCTGTCGGCATAGCCATATTCGGCGTTGGCGCGCGCCTGGATGCCTTCGGTCGGCGCGGCGGTGATGATGTTGACGACGCCGCCGATCGCCTGGCTGCCCCAAGGCACCGAGTTCGGGCCGCGCAACACCTCGATCCGCTCGACCGAGCTCGACAGCAAATTGCCGAAGTTGAAGCCGCCGCCGGTCGACGACGGATCGTTGACGCGCA
>Ga0247805_1001475_pt1 | contig 11373 bp, 11 predicted proteins | sample UWRJL044104R1_FD_180930 | JGI IMG/M metagenome (GOLD analysis project Ga0247805, IMG submission 180930) | Plant litter microbial communities from Arlington Agricultural Research Station in Wisconsin, United States - UWRJ-L044-104R-1 | ecosystem: Environmental > Terrestrial > Plant litter >...
CATTTGGAACGGTTTCTCTTTTGGAGTTCTAACAAAACGTGCATTCACAAAATATTTTCCACTTACAGGATAAAAATCTAAGCCTTTAAACGCAGCCAAATCCTGAGCTTCCAACGGACTAGTCTTTGCATCAGCATATTCTTTATTCAATTTTTGCTGGTATTTTTTGGCAACAGCCGAGTCAAATTTTTCCTGGCAAAAGCCAAAACTACTTTGAACTAAAAAAACAAATAACAGAATAAACCTCATCTTCAAAATTTTATGCAAAAATAGTTTAAAAGTTACAAAGCCACAAAGACTTAAGCTCATAATATTTCCAGTAACTAATTCTTAAAACTAAAAAATTAGTTAAATAACTATAAAAATAGTTGTTAAACTAAAAATATAGTTATATAATTGTATTCAAATTAAACAACTATGGAAAAATTAACCAACAAAGAAGAAGAGATTATGCAAATTTTATGGAAGCTGGAAAAAGCTTTTGTAAAAGAAGTCATGGCCGAAATTAAAGACGAAAAGCCACATTACAACACGCTTTCTACCATTATTAGAAATCTGGAAGAAAAAGGATATGTCTCCTATAATGCGTTTGGAAAAACACATCAATACTTTCCAATTGTAAAAATGGAAGACTATCGAAAAAAATTCATGAATACCGCCATTGACACCTATTTTAATAGTTCTTATAAAAATATGGTTTCCTTTTTTGCCAAAGAAGAAAAAATATCTGCCGAGGAATTACGAGAAATTTTAGCCATGATTGAAAAAAAATAAGAGCTATGGAAAATGGATTTATTTACCTTATCAAAGCAAGTGGCTTAATTGGTTTATTTTATTTTGCCTACTTTTTATTACTTCGAAAAGAAACTTTCTTTTCTGCAAATCGATGGTTTTTACTATTGGGTTTAATCACTTCAAGCGTTTTACCATTATTTTTTATTACCAAAATAATTTGGGTCGAACCTACTACAGATTCATTCGATTGGTCTACTATTCCTGTCACAACTTCGGTAACTGCTCCAAAACCAGAAATCAATTGGTATTTAGTCTTAGCTTGTGTTTACTTTACAGGAATTGTCATTTCGTTTCTCAAACTAGTTTTTGATTTTAATAGTTTAATTCAATTATTAAAAGGAAAAACCATCCAACAAAAAGATGCTTTCAAATTAATTGACATTGCCGAAAATATTGCTCCTTTCTCATATTTCAATTACATCGTGTACAATTCAACTTTATATAATACTGTCGAATTAGAAAATATTTTAGAACACGAAAAAGTACACAGTCAGCAAAAACATAGCATTGATGTATTGATTTCGAGGTTGTTTTGTATCATTTTTTGGTTCAATCCGTTGATTTGGTTGTACAAAAAAGCCATTGCACAAAATCTGGAATTCATTGCTGATAACGAAGCCGCTAAAAAAATAACCGATAAAAAAGCCTATCAATTTACCTTATTAAAAATAACCACACAGGAAAATTGTGTCGCGCTTACCAATCATTTCTATCAATCATTAATCAAAAAACGAATTATTATGTTGAACCAAAACCAATCTAAAAAATGGAATTCGTGGAAGTATGCTTTAGTTCTTCCAGTACTAATTGCTTTTGTGTTTTTATTCCAAATTGAAGTAGTTGCACAGGAAAAAGAAACTACAAAACAAGAAACTGAAACCAAATCAGAATCTATAGATTTGAAATCATTTAAAGTTGAGAAAGATTTAATTTCATTATCAGAAGGAAAAGAAATTTACATTGATGGTCAAAAATCGAGTCAGGAAGAACTGGATAAATTAGATCCAAAAGAAATTGAAAGCGTTGATGTTGCTAAAATTTCTGGTAAGAAAACAATTTTAGTAACTACAAAAAACAATACTAATAAAATCAGTAAAACAATTAAATTAACCGATAAAACCATTTACATTAATGATATAAAATCGACCGATGAAGAATTTTCAAAATTAGATAAAAAGAATATTGACAAAATAGATGTTAACACCTTTGAAAATACAGTTAGGTTAACAACCAAAAATGAAAAACCACTTATCATAATTGATGGGATAAAACAAGCTTCTAATTTTAAAATTGAAGATCTAGATCCTAATAATATACAAAGTATAAATGTTTTAAAAGGACCTCAAGCTACAATGAAATATAATGAAAGTGGTAAAAATGGTGTTCTGGAAATCACCACTAAAGAAAATAAGTTTCAACCTCTTCAACGTAAAACCATTACCAGCTTAGTTTTAACAAAAGATGGCGAAACTAAAAATATCATAATTGATAAATTCGATTTTATCATTACAAAAAATACCACAGACGAAGAAATTAAAGAAAAATGTGAGCAAATAAAAAATCTACATAATATTAATTTAACTTTTTTCAATATAAAAAGAAATAGTAATGGAGAAATTACCAATATAGAAAGTAAGACTGATGTCTTTCCGAAAAGCTATAAACAATCTGAAAATCCTATAGAACCATTTAAATTCTTTTATGAAAAGAAGACTAACGGAGGATTTACTTCAGGATACGCTGTACTCAGTAACTCTATAAGTAGAATAATAGAAAACAAAACTATTGATTACAAAAAAGCAGTTATTATAATTGATGGAAAACAAAGTGATTATCAAGATTTAGAAAAAGTAAATCCGAAAGAAGTAAAAAGAGTAATTACAAAAGATATCAAACGTTCATCTGAAGAAAACAAAAAATATGTTGAATTATATGGTGATAAAGCTTCGTATGGATTTTTAATTGAAATACAAACTAAATAGAGTATTACAATAAAACAATTAATATTTCCTTTCATTACAAAAAAAGACGGTACTATCAATACCGTCTTTTTTGTATCTTTGAGAAAACCCAAAAGTTATGTTTAAAATACTAGCACGCATTAACAAACTCATTTTGCCTAGTTTTACTAAGCAAGGACTGGATTTGGCAAAAGCCAAAAAATGGCAGTTGGCTATTATTGGTTATCGTTATTTTGTTACTTCGAGAGCTCTAGACTAATAGGTCAACGCAGCAAAAATATCGTATTCTTTTATTTTTTCTCTTCCGTTTAAAAAAGTGAGTTCCATCAGGAAATTCAACTGAACAATTTCGCCACCTAATTTTTCTACTAATTCACAAACCGCTTTGGCCGTTCCTCCTGTTGCTAATACATCATCGTGAATTAATACTTTATCTCCTTTTTGAATCGCATCAATATGAATTTCCAGATTATCTGTTCCGTATTCTAAGTCGTAAGATGCCGAAATAGTTTCATAAGGCAATTTATTGGGTTTTCTAACGGGTACAAATCCAGCATTTAATTCTTGTGCCAACAACATTCCGAATAAAAACCCTCTACTCTCAGCACCAACCACCTTATTTATTTTTTGCCCTTTTAATGATTCCACTAAGGTTTTAAGACATTCCTGAGTTGCTTTTGGATCATTTAATAACGGAGTTATATCTTTAAACAAAATTCCTTCTTTTGGAAAACCCTGAATATCACGGATATAATTTTCTAACTGCATTTTTTTTAGTATTTATTGAAATTTATGCTTGCAAGTTACACATTTATGCCTATATTTGCACCCGCAATCACGCTTTACAAAGCTACTGCAAATGGCCTCGTGGCGCAACTGAATAGCGCATCTGATTACGGCTCAGAAGGTTACTGGTTTGAATCCAGTCGAGGTCACTTAAGGAGACAACTATTATATAGTTGTCTCTTTTTTTATACACAAATTTCTAGTTTTTTCAAACCTTTACGGCCTAACATTTTTATGGTTCAAAAATACATTTTCTGTCACAAAAGCTAAGGCAAATTTCAAATAAATAAGCCATCGCGGAACTATCCATATAAATTTTTTATCTCCGACATAACAAAGGTACTTTGGGTACTGCCTATGCTTTCAACTGATCCCAATTTATTAAACACAAAATCCTGATAATGCTTCATGTCTTTGGCAGAAACTTTCATTAAAAAATCGTAATCTCCTGAAATATTGTAGCATTCCACAATTTCTTCTATTTTCATAATATCACTAACAAATTGATTCCCAATATTACGATCGTGCTGTTTAAGTTTGATATTGCAAAAAACAATGAAACCTCTATTTAATTTTTCTGCATCAAGCAGCGCAATATATTTTTTAATATATCCACTGTTTTCCAATCTTTTAATTCGCTCAAAAACAGGCGATGCCGAAAGATTTACCATTTTAGCAAGCTCTTTTACAGTGTATTTAGAATTATCGTGAAGTATATTTAATAACTGAAGATCAATGTCGTCTATCTGCTCCATAGAATATTACTTTAAAGAGGTTTAATTTATTTTTAAATCAGAATAAAATTCTTCAAATATAACGAAAATCAATACAAAAATCTTATTTCACACTAGTTAAAGACATTGTATACTGCAGGGTTTATCCTCACAGTATAAAAATCTAAAATACATTATTTTATAGCAGGGAGCGTTATCCTTGATACCCTTTATCGAAAAAAAGATAAAGGGTTACGTCATCAATAAAATTATACTTCTTTTCTTCGAGCCATACCCTGAGCAATGATGCTGGCGGCAATCAACTGCAAAGCATGGTAAAGCATTAGCGGCAGCAATACGATGCCGGTGATCGTACTGTGCTGAAAAAGTACTTTTGACATAACGGTGCCGTGTACCAATGACTTTTTAGACCCGCAGAATAAGACAGTAATACGGTCTTCATCTGAAAAACCAAGCAGGCGGCTGAATAGTCCGACACAAAAGAATACGGCGAAAAACAACGCCATCATCCCTACAGCTAGTCCAGCAAGTTCAAGGGCGGTAAAGCCTTCAAAAAGATGTTCGGAAAAGGACTTGCAAAACGACGTGTAAATAATGGTTAGAATAACTGCCTGGTCGAAATATTTGAGCTGTTTCTTGTATTTTTCGGCAATGGCGCCGAAACGGGAATTGAGGCTTATGCCGATGATTACAGGCAGCAAGACTTGCAGAATCAACTTTATGACGATTTGAGTGACATCAAAATCGCCTGTTGCAGAAGCTATAAACAGCCCAACCCAGAGCGGTGTAACCACTACTCCGATCAAACTGGAAATACTCGCATTGAAAATGGCTGCGGGAATATTTCCCTTGGCAATGGAAACCATGACCACGGAAGAGGATACTGTAGACGGTAAAGCTGCCAGAAAAAATACACCCAGCCAAAGTAGCTCGTAACCGTTATTGACAAACAACGGGCGAAATGTCAAAACAATGAGCGGAAAAAATAAAAAGGTTGTCAACTGGACGACAATGTGCATTTTCCAGTTAGAAAGTCCGGCTTTTAGTTTATCAACACTCAGTCGCATGCCATAAAACAAGAAAATCAAGGAAACGCCAGCATTAGCAATCTCCTCCAGCGAAACAGGTTCTTTGACCATGCCTGGCTTTGGCAAAAAATAAGCCATCAGAATCATGGCGGCTATCATTAACAGGAAACCGTCGAAACCTGCTTTTTTTAATACTTCTAATAATTTCTTCAATGTGTTTTAAATATTATTCCTCCGTAGAGTCAAGATTACAAAAATATCTATTGAGACTAAATCCCAAGTTCTTTGCGTATAATTTCTGCTCCTGCGCTTAAAGCACTTAACTTGTCTCTGGCAACGTTTCGGGATAGCGGGGCCATACCACAGTTTGTAGAAGGGTAAAGATTTTCGACATCCACAAACTCCAGCGCTTTTCGCAGGGTAGCAGCAACTTCTTCTGGTGTTTCGATAGTGTTGCTTGCCACATCAATAGCACCGACCATTACTTTTTTACCACGAACAAGTTCCATTAAATTTAAAGGCACATTGGAGTTGTGACATTCTAAAGACACCACATCAATTTTAGATTTTTGAATTTTCGGAAAAATTTCTTCGTATTGTCGCCACTCTGAACCTAATGTCTTTTTCCAATCAGTATTGGCCTGTATTCCATAACCATAGCAAATATGAACTGCAGTTTGACAGTGTAAACCTTCAATGGCTCTTTCTAATGCTGCCATTCCCCAATCGTTTACTTCATCAAAGAACACATTAAATGCAGGTTCATCAAACTGGATAATATCTACCCCTGCGTCTTGAAGTTCTCTTGCTTCTTCATTGAGTGCTTTCGCAAATTCCCACGCCAATTTTTCCCGGCTTTTATAATGGTCGTCGTACAAGGTATCCACCATTGTGAGCGGACCTGGCAATGCCCATTTTATTGGCTTATTAGTCTGTTTACGTAGGAATTTAGCATCTTCAACAAAAACTGCTTTTTGACGTGTAACCTCACCTACAACCACAGGAACACTCGCGTCATAACGGTTACGGATTTTTACTGTTTTACGATTTTCAAAATCTACACCGCTTAAATGTTCGATAAAAGTCGTTACAAAATGCTGGCGTGTCTGCTCGCCATCACAAATGATATCCAGACCTGCCAATTGTTGTTCCTGCAGAGAAATGCGTAAAGCATCTTGTTTCCCTTCAAGTAGCTGATCGCCTTCTAATTTCCATGGTGACCAAAGTTTTTCGGGAGGTGCAAGCCAGGCAGGTTTAGGTAAACTTCCAACAATAGAGGTGGGTAATAATAATTTTTTCATAGTAGTATAATATTAATGCGTTGTAATCAATTAAAGAGTAAAATTAGCAGACCATTGTTCCAGGAGACTTTTGTAAGGCTTAATGAAATGCTCTTCTGCATATTTACCCTGTTCAAAAGCCAGTCGGCTGCGCTCTTCGCGGTCATAAACCACACGGGTCAGTGAATAATCTTCGTGTTTAAGATTAGGTTGATAGATTTCCCCGGCCACTGAATTTGCATTGTAAATTTCAGGGCGATAAATCTTCTGAAAAGCCTCCATCGTGCTGATTGAGCTGATTAATCCAAGATCAGTATAATCAGCAAGCAGATCTCCAGAATGATAAAAAGCCATCGGTGCCACACTATTAGCCGGCATGAAAAAACGAACTTTTAAGCCCATTTTAGAAAAATATTCATCAGTGATAGAATACTGATCCTGCAGATACTCAAAACCCAGAACCGGATGCTGATACTCCGTGCGAGTATACGTTTTGTTGCTCGATACACTGAGACAAATGATCGGTGACATCTTAAAGTGCTCTTTATACGTGGCTGAATTTACAAAGCACTGATAAAGTTTTCCGTGCAAATCACCAAAATTCTCAGGAATACAAAAATTAGATTTATTTTTATTGTGCTCGATCAATAAAATACTGAAATCATAATCCCGAACATAAGAAGAAAAATTATTTCCGGCAATACCTTCGATACGCTGGCTGGTCTTGCGATCAAAAATGTTCGTTTTTAAAACTTCAATCAACGGCAGATTGTTAGTACCATCCTTATCATCAATACTCATCGTTACTGTGATGATTTCAAGTTCTACACGATAACGATCCCCTTTTGGATTATCAACATGAGCCAATGCATTGAATCGATTGTTAATCATATTTAAGGCATTGCATAAGTTTTGTTGGCGCTTAGCTCCTCTAGCCAGGTTTGCAAAATTGGTTGTTAAACGCGTTTCACTTGAGGGGTGATAGTTTTCATCTAAACAAGTGCTCTTTAATGTGAATGCAAAATCATTCTGGATTGTATCCTGGGTGTTTTCGATATTCTGCTTTTCGTCTTCTTGTATGTTCGCTTTCATCTGATGACAATATTTGGTTTTTTTATCCTGCAAATTTGAAGATAAAAGATTAAATATTTTTATTTACATATAAATTCAGTTAATTATTCTTTTAAAACACTTTTTAAAAGACTATTAATCTTTAAAGAAATACAATAATGAAGGAAAACAGATAAATATTCTTTCGTGGCCTAAGATGATTGGTTTGGAGTTTCCCAGAGCGCTTCAAAAACTCGAAAAAGAAAACAATATCATTTATATTTGCCAAAATTTAAGATAGACATAGCAATGAATTTGATAGAAAATTTAAAATGGCGCTACGCCACAAAAGCTTACAATAACATTAAAGTAACAGAAGAAAAGGTCGATCAGATCTTAGAGGCTATAAATCTTTCAGCATCTTCTTGCGGTCTGCAATCTTACCGTGTTTTTGTTGTAAGCAATCCAGAAATCCAAAAAAAATTAGGTGCTGATTCGTATAATGGACAGATTAGCTCTTGCTCTCATTTGTTGGTTTTTGCTGCATTCACTGACATGACTTCGAGTTACATTGACGATTACATGGCAATGACAGAACAACAAAGAGGTCTTGATGCTGGTGCTTTATCAAAATTTAAAAATGGACTTCATTCCTATTTCAGCTCTATTAACGCAGAACAAAAAGCCCTTTGGGCGGCCAAACAGGCTTATATTGCACTCGGAACTGCACTTATTGCTGCGGCAGAATTGAAAGTGGATGCCACTCCTATCGAAGGATTTAATGCCGCCACTATCGATGCCGTTTTGGGTTTTAAAGAAAAAGGGCTGCACTCTACAGTTATCCTCGCTCTAGGATATCGGGATTCGGAGAAAGACTATATGGCAGCTACAAAAAAAGTTCGTTTGCCTATAGATGAAATGATAACTAAAGTTTATTAATGTTATTTGATATGTTAATTATTACGATAAAAGTATACGTTCACCTTTGAAGACTTGATACTTTTTCTGCCACAAAAAGCACAGGCAAATATACAGTTTTTATCCTGCATAAGTTTTGTGACAGAATCATCGCGTATTGCATTATGAAAAATTTAAAACCAGTGACATAAGAATCTATAAGATTTAGATTTGAAGCTGTATTGCTAAATGTAAAAGCACAAAAATTTTCTGATTATACTAATAAAGCCGTTTAAAAATTAACTTGAAAATAAGCCAATTTATTCAAATCATTCATAAAATGATTTGTAAATTGTAAACTAGACGTCACAAAAAATCCCATTTCTTAGGAAATGGGATTTTTTTTCTTAGTTTGAGTACATTCATATTGGATAAATCCAAAAGCTATATTTACTAATAAGTCTTATTCTTTTTGATTCATCTGATTAAAAATACCTTCCAATGTTTCCTTTCCTGCATTACTCATTGCTATACTAAAACCATGAGAGACACTTTTTTTACCTTCTTTTAACTGCTCAAAAATAGAATCAATAAAAGTATCAACCGAATCCCACATGTCGTGGATTCCTTTACCTCCAAGATCAGTATTCAATGCCGGAGGAATAACCTCTATTACCTCTATCGCACGATCTTCAAGCAGGCGACCAAGGGAAAGAGTAAAGGAGTGAAAAAAGGCTTTAGTAGCACAGTAAACAGGAGCTTTAATAAGAGGAACAAAAGCAAGTCCTGAAGTTACATTTATTATTGTTTTTAACGACTTAAGCTCTTTGAACAAAACAGTTAGATGCAATGGCGCTTCAACATTAATGGTAATCTCTTTTTTGGCTTTGTTAAAAAACTCAGTATCCTCAAGTGACATCCAGTTTTGTATACCTGCATTGTTTACCAAAACACTTAAATCGCTATGCTCTTTCTCAATCCAATGATAGAGTGCCTCACGTTCGCTTTCCAATTCAAGATCACATTGTTTTATTATAAGTGAAGGAAGTTTTAAAACTGCTTCTTCAAGTACATCCAGTCGTCTTCCACAAATAATCACAGTATTTCCTTCTTTGATAAAACGCTCTGCCATTCCAAATCCAATACCTGTAGCACCGCCGGTAATCAAAATTTTATTGTTACTAAGTTCCATATAATTTTATTTAATTTAATAGTAGTCAAAGGTCGAAATCATATAACCGTTACGCATATACAATACAAACCGACTTTTAGACAAATCAAACTATTTTTTATATCTGACGGAAAGAAAGCGGCGTTAAGCCACTGTGTTTTTTGAAGAACTTAGAAAAATGAGAGACCTCATCAAAGCCAAGACAGAATGCAATTTGCGCAATACTCCAGTCACTATGCTTTAAAAGAATTTTGCCTTCGCGAGCAGTTCTTTCACCTAATAATTCACTGGTAGATTTTCCGGTAATTTCTTTTAGGTTTTTGTTGAGATAATTGACATGTACACAAAGTTTTTCAGCATATTCTTTTGGTGTGCGTACCTTTGCCCTATCAGCAGGAGAGTTGATAGAAAACTGCTGTTCCAAAAGATCAAAGAACTTTTCAGCAATTCTCTGGGAAGCGTTACGCAATTCATTTCTGCTTACATTAGGTATTAATTTCTGTCCATAATGAATAAGTTCTGCAACATAAGCTCTTATAAGATCATATCTATAAGCATAATCACCATTTATTTCACTGCATATCTTTTCAAAAATAATACTCAGTTCTTTCTTTTGTTCGAATGAAATATTGAATACAGGGTAATGATCCGTTTTAAAAATAGGAAGGGCATCGGGTAGTATTTCACTTTTTTTATTAAAAAGAAAATCAGCAGTAAAAATACAGAAATAACCTCCATCCTGAAGATCCTGATCAATGTATTGGTAAGGAACGCCGGGATCAGCAAACAAAAGCCCATTTTCTTCTACATCGATGGTAGTATCTGCATACTTAACTTTGGTACTGCCAACAAGCAATGCAATCTTAAAAAAAGATTTACGGTTATAGAACATCGCGGCATCGGCAGGTTTCAGTCTATTGAGATCTTTTACCCTAAACACATTAAAATGCCCCGACTGAGCAGGAATGTCATCAGGAGAACCCGAAAGAGTGTGTTTATAAAAATCTTCTAATGATGTTGGCTTCATTTGTACTATTTTAAGTAAATTGTTTATCATAGATTTCCCCTGTAAGATATACAAATTTGGCATTAGCATATTTAGATTAAGGGTAACTTTTAATTATCAGTACATTCAACATTATGCAACAGGTTTCAAATATAGGTAACAATTTTTTATTTCAACAAACTTCAACTTCGTAGTTGGGCTACTCTTGTTAAACTGTAATAACCATCTTAAAAAAAAGAGATATCAGATACTCTATTTAAATCCGTATTTTTGTTGCGGAGTTCTCACTTTATTCCAAAACAAAAATCTGCAAAAAAACTGATCTTAAAAAACTTAAACAGCAATAGAGATGAAATCACATCCCTTAAATACTGATATTTTCTATGAACATATTTGCTCTTACATCGCTGTTTCTAAAGATGATTTTGAGCTCTTTTTAAGTCTTTTTAAAATCGTTTATTTAAAAAAAGGAGAGTATCATTATCAGGCTGGTATAGTTCCTAAATATGCTTCATTTATAATTAAAGGCTGTTTTAGACAGTATTTAACTAATGCTGAGGGACACGAACAAATTGCTCAGTTCTATGATGAAAGCATGTGGACAGGCGAAGTAGAAAGCATGATTAATCGTATTCCTACCAATATGAATCTTCAGGCCCTTGAAG
>Ga0247805_1001476_pt1 | contig 11358 bp, 13 predicted proteins | sample UWRJL044104R1_FD_180930 | JGI IMG/M metagenome (GOLD analysis project Ga0247805, IMG submission 180930) | Plant litter microbial communities from Arlington Agricultural Research Station in Wisconsin, United States - UWRJ-L044-104R-1 | ecosystem: Environmental > Terrestrial > Plant litter >...
TCCAAAACCGCAGGTTGCAGGTTCGAGTCCTGTCCGCCCTGCAGGTTGCCCCACACACTCCTGTGTGAGGCGCCAGGCACCACAACGACACAATGTCGGAAGGTAGTGAAGTGGCTAGAAAAATCATCGACGAGCCCAGCGAGGACATCGTCGCCAACGCCCGCAAGGATCGCGCTGACAAGCGTGGCCCCCTCGGTCGCGTCAACCTCTTCATCCGCCAGGTGTTCGCCGAACTCAAGAAGGTCGTCACCCCGACCCGTCGCGAGCTCGTCAACTACACACTCGTCGTTCTCGTATTTGTCGTCATTATGATGGCGCTCGTTGCGGGCCTCGACTGGCTGTTCTCGCTTGCCGTGAACTTCGCATTCGGCGATCCTTCGCTGGGCTAACTAGCCAGCTTGCAGTTTTTACCGAAGTCATCTTCGGATTCGTATCAAGAAATGGAATGAGATCCAGTGTCTGACAACCACCGCGACGATATCGACCTCGCGACGGCAGCAGAGCAGTCCTCCGAGGAGGACGAGTTCCAGGAGGGTAACTCCCTTGCCGCTGACGAGAGCTCGGTGGACTCCGCGGAGCACGCCGCAATCCACGTAGAAGACGACGAAGAAGAGGGCGACCTCGCGGGACTCCTCGAGGCGCTCGACGCCGCGATGGACCCCGAAGCCGACAAGATCGTCGATGACGCTCTTGACGTTGACTCGGCCGATGAGGCCGACGCGTCGGTCGCAGCGACCGACGACGAAGCTGACATCGAGGCCGAAGAAGAGGCCAACGAGCCTGCTGACGTGACGCCGTACGACGGCCCCGAGCTGGGCGACTCCGACGAGCCCGCCGCAGAAGACGAAGAGGCTGACCCCTACGAGGCGTTCCGCGCCGAACTCAAGGGCAAGCTCGGCAAGTGGTACGTCATCCACTCCTACGCCGGCTTCGAGAAGCGCGTCAAGCAGAACATCGAAAACCGCCGCGTATCGATGACCATGGAAGATTTCATCTACCAGGTCGAGGTTCCGATGGAAGACGTCGTCGAGATCAAGAACGGCCAGCGCAAGCTCGTCAACCGCGTGCGTATCCCCGGATATGTGCTCGTTCTTATGGACCTCAACGAAGACTCCTGGTCTGTTGTTCGCCACACCCCTGGTGTGACGGGCTTCGTGGGTAACGCCCACAACCCGACGCCGCTGCGTTTCGAGGAAGCATTCAACATGCTCAAGTCTCTCGTGCAGATCGTTGAGGCTCCGGCATCAAAGACTGCGGGCGGCAAGGGCAAGACCGCGACGCGCGCGATCCCGGCAGAGATCGACTTCGAAATCGGCGAGACCATCACGATCAAGGAAGGCTCGTTCGCTGGCCTTCCCGGTTCGATCAGCGAGATCAAGCCGGAGAGCGGCAAGCTCACCGTGCTCGTATCGCTCTTCGAGCGCGAGACCCCGGTCGAGCTCAGCTTCGATCAGGTCACAAAGCTCTAGTAGTAATCGAGAGGATGCCCGTTAGCGCGAAAGCGCTGGCGGGCATTCTTTTTTAGGAGGGCAGTCGACTAACGGCCTGCGTGTCTCGAATCAACTCCCGAAATGGCTCATTATGGCTATGAACCAGCTGAACGCCAGTGCTCGTATCATTGCGATTGCGAAGTGGTAAATGACATGACGGCCTCTCGCCGCGCGATACGCATGTGTCATGGGCTTCATCCCGACCTGCACCTGTCAACTTACAAGAAGCGGAGCATGCGTGTTAGGACGAAAAGCCGACTGCCCAATTGAGGTGCGGTTCTCGAACGTTCTCTTTCCCGCCACTCTCATCACGCTTACCTCGACGGCTGATTTCGTCGACGGATTGCAGTTTGACTATGCGCTGTCGGACGATCTGGTCAAGGCTCGACAAGGAGATGGTTGGGGAGTCAAGCGTTTAGCACGAGGAGAGGCTCTCGACTATTTCGTCCATCAACTCGACCGCTTCGACGACGTGGTGCCTCCCAACACCTTTGCGCTTTCGCTTCAGCGGGGGCAAGTAATGTACCTCGGCGTTTCTTGGACGGGCATTGATGGAGCAGAAAGAGCCGGACAACTTGGTCTCGTTTGGTCTTATGAGGACTGGCAAAAAGGGCTCGGCCCTTTCTTGTCTCGTCAGGAGGACGATCGTGACCTTCGGCGATACATGGCCGACCGCGACATTCGCCTAGCCGGGCGAAATCTCAAACGCCGCCCTCGAGCCAAGCCCATCCGCAATGCGGATATCAAGAGAAGAATCGACAATGAAAGCAGAGCAATCGCCATGGGACCTGCCGCTGCTAAAACACAGTTTGTTGAGAGTTTGGAGATTGAGGGTTTTCGAGGCTTCGGAAAGTCCAGCAAACTCATTCTGGGGCTGCCCGATGGCGCCGCTGGTGGAAGTGGCTTGACCATCGTCGTAGGGGCGAACAACGCAGGAAAGTCGACAATCTGGGAGTCGTTCGACGCTATTGCTCGAAAGCGTCAGGGTGACGTCTCGTTCTCTGAGGGCCGACGAAATCGTAGTGCGCCAAATGGCATTCGGCTGTCGATGAATTATGTGGACGGGACAACGTACGTCGTAGAAAGTCAGAGAGTCAATACAAGCGAAACGCGCGCCTTTTGGCTACCAAGCACGCCAGCGACGTTGCCGAGTACAGAAATGGTCTCCGTGCCGTCGCGTCGCTATTTTCAAGCAAACTTCGGCAAGAACGTAACTTCGCAGCGCGATTGGATGAACTCGAGTGACGAGTTTTCTCGGTTCGACGAGCGTGACCAATTCACAGGTCGACTATTCGATCTACACAACGACGAGGCCAAGAAGAAGATTTTCGATGAGCTGGTGGCTGAAGTAATCGGCTCGCCTCTCGAGTGGTCTATTGATCTCGCTGACGGTAGACATGGTTCGAACTACTATCTGAAGGTGACGACAGCCCACGGGGTATCGCATTCGAGCGAAGGTCTCGGTGACGGAATCATCAGCCTTCTATTTATTCTGAATGCCTTGTACGACTCGCAGCCCAACACCCTGCTCGTTATCGATGAGCCTGAACTCTCCCTCCATCCGCAACTTGTCAAGCGGCTGGGACGAGCTATTGCGCGATTCGCGGCGACCCGGCAGATCGTAGTTCTCACGCATTCGCCTCTCCTCGTTTCCTGGGATGACGTCGATGCTGGAGCTGAGATTGCGCGCGTGTACAAAGTGGGGCCGGACTCCCGGATAGCGCAGGTATCACGGTCGGTCGTTGCGGAGGTCACGAAAACGCGGGGTGGGTGGAAGAATCCGCATGTACTGGGTTCGGAAGCCAACGAGGCTTTATTTCTGGATGACGAAATCATCGTTGTTGAAGGGCAAGAGGATTCAGGGCTTCTGCCAATTGTCTTCTCTCAGGCCGGGGTGCCGCAGCGCGGAACCGTCTTCGGTTGGGGATCAGGTGGAGGAGATGGGAATCCTGGGCGGATCGCGGCCCTACTTGCGGATCTCGGATTCTCGAAGGTCGTTATCCTGCTGGACAAAGACAAGCCCGATGAAGTCAAAAAGATTGAATCCGATTTTCCCCAGTATCTTGCACTCTCTATACCGGCGGATGACATTCGAGACAAACCCGCAACGAACTTCAAAGGTAAACCGGGCTTGCTCGACCAGCGAGGCAAGAAGCTCAAGCCCGAACTAGTTGACGAAACCAGAGAAGTACTGAGCAGAGTGGTCGACTATTTTGGGTAAACCGCAAGGCGGCAAGTTTTCTCGAACCTGAGGTCGTGGATGCCCTCCACAATTTGATGAATTCGGATTAAAATGTAGAATTGACAGGTTGCGCGCACGTTTCACGAGGCCGAGCGCAACGATCACACCGCATCCCATTCGGGGATGACGGGAGCGCCGCCCTCGGGTGGCACGAAAAAAGGAAAAATAATGGCAGCCAAAAAGAAGGTCACAGGTCTGATTAAGCTTCAGATCCAGGCCGGCGCCGCTAACCCCGCCCCGCCTATCGGCCCGGCACTGGGACAGCACGGCGTTAACATCATGGAGTTCTGCAAGGCATACAACGCGGCAACCGAGGCCCAGCGCGGCAACGTTATCCCCGTTGAGATCACTGTCTACGAGGACCGCTCGTTCACCTTCATCCTGAAGACGCCCCCCGCGGCTGAGCTCATCAAGAAGGCTGCTGGCGTCGCAAAGGGCTCCGGCACCCCGCACACCGTCAAGGTTGCGAAGCTCACCAAGGACCAGGTTCGCGCAATCGCCGAGCAGAAGATGGTCGACCTCAACGCCAATGACGTTGAAGGTGCAATGAAGATCATTGCGGGCACCGCTCGCTCGATGGGAATCACGGTGGACGCATAATGGGTAAGAATTCCAAGTCCTACAAGGCAGCTCTCGGCAAGATCGAAGAGGGCAAGTTCTACACGCCGAGCGAGGCAGTTTCTGTCGCACGCACGACCGGCTCCGCAAAGTTCGACTCCACGGTTGAGGTCGCCCTCAAGCTCGGTGTTGACCCCCGCAAGGCAGACCAGATGGTTCGTGGAACCGTCATCCTGCCCCACGGAACCGGTAAGACCGCTCGCGTTATCGTTTTCGCAACGGGCCCCGCGGCTGAGGCAGCTATCGCTGCTGGCGCCGACGAGGTCGGTGGCGCTGAGCTCATCGAGAAGGTTGCCGCCGGTTACACCGCGTTCGACGCAGCCGTCTCGACCCCTGAGCTCATGGGCCAGGTTGGTCGTCTCGGTAAGGTACTCGGCCCGCGTGGCCTTATGCCGAACCCGAAGACCGGCACCGTGACCCCCGACACCGCCAAGGCCGTGTCGGAGATCAAGGGTGGAAAGATCGAGTTCCGCGTCGACAAGCACTCCAACGTGCACTTCGTCGCTGGCAAGGCATCGTTCACCGAAGAGCAGCTCGCTGACAACATCAAGGCAGCTCTCGACGAGATCGTTCGCTCGAAGCCGTCGAGCTCCAAGGGCCGCTACATCACCAAGGGAACCGTTTCGACGACCTTTGGTCCTGGCATCCCGCTCGACATCAACTCGATGGTCTAACGACAACTAGTTACTACAGTGAAGGGGTCTGCTTCGGCAGGCCCCTTTTCTGCACCCCGGAGGAACCCATGACAGTCACAGTCCGCCGCGCAGCCGACGCCGATGCCGCGCTTCTGCACGAGCTCGCCGCGGCGACCTTCGCCCTCGCCTGCCCTCCCGGAACCCTGCAGTGGGCGATCGACGATTTCATCGCCGCACACCTCTCGCACACCAGCTTTGCCGGTTACCTCGCCGACCCGGAGCGCGAGCTTTTTATTGCGAACGTGGATGCGACGCCCGCTGGTTACACGATGCTCGTCTTCGGCGAGCCGACCGATTCGGATGTTGCGACATCCATCACCGTCCGTCCGACAGCTGAGCTCAGCAAGGTTTATGTTCTCGCCGGACATCACGGCACGGGGCTGGCTTCGGAGCTCGTGCGCGTGACGGTTGAAGCCGCTCGGGATCGTGGAGTTGCGGGCGTCTGGCTCGGCGTGAACGAGGAGAACGCCAAAGCGAACCGGTTTTACGAGAAGCAGGGGTTTGCGTGTGTCGGGGTCAAGAAGTTTCTCGTCGGCGAGAAGTGGGAAGACGACTTCGTGCGGGAGTTGGTCTTCTAGACCCCTCGCTGGTTGAGTAGGCGCGCCAGCGCCGTATCGAAACCCAGGATTTCGATACGGCCGTGAACGGCCTACTCAATCAACAAGCGGAGGTGGCGACTAGTAGTCGCTGACCTTCAACACGAGCTTGCCCCGCGTGTGCCCATCTTCGAGCGCCGTGTGGCTATTGGCTGCGTCGGCGAGTTCGAAGATCTGGTCGACGAAGACGCGCACGTCGCCCGACTCGAGCAGTCGAGAGATGACGGCGAGGGTCGCGCCATCGGGGGCGACCTTGTAGCTTGTGGCGCGCAGGCCGAGAGCGGTTGCATCCTCGATGAAGGTGGGCCAGCTGCCGGTCGGTGCGTTGACGATGAGTCCGCCGGGGCGGATGACGCTGAGCGAACGTGTGCCCGTTTCGTCGTGCACATTGCCAACGAGGTCGATGACAACGTCGACGTTGGAGACGACGTCTTCGAACCTTGAGGTGGAGTAGTCGATTGCTTCGTGCGCGCCGAGCTCCTTGAGCCAGCCCGAGTTGCGTGACGAACCCGTCGCGATGACGTAAGCGCCGAAAAAGCGTGCGAACTGCACGGCGAAGTGTCCGACGCCGCCAGCGCCCGCGTGGATGAGGATGCGCTGGCCCTCGTGGGCCTTCGCGATCTCCACGACCATGCCCCAGGCGGTGAGAGCGGCGAGTGGAACGCCCGCGGCTTCGACGTGCGAGAGCGCCTTGGGCTTGCGGGCGATGCTGAGGGATGACGCGGCGACGTACTCCGCGTAGGTGCCGCTTGCGCGCGGCACGGGCACCATGCCGTAGACCTCGTCGCCGACCTTGATCGGGTGCGCCTCGTACGGCGTCTCAACCACGATGCCGCTGAAGTCGTTGCCGAGCACGGCGGGGTACGACGGGATAGCCGCCGAAACACCCTTACCGGATCGCGTCTTCGCGTCGATCGGGTTTACGCCCGCCGCGACGACCTTGATGAGAAATTCGGAATTGACCTTGTTCGGTCGGGCGATCTCCTCGAGCCGGAGGACCTCTGGTCCGCCGGTGGAGTCGATCACGATGGCCCGCATCGTCGTCATGTTTCTGGCCTTTCTTGCCTCACCCCAGTAAAGGGGTGGAATGATTCGACGGTGTTACGGCGATGTCTCTTCATTGCAAACAATTCACCTTCGATAGTCTGGCCGAATGAGAATCCCGTTTGCAGTTTTTCGCGTGCTCGCCGCAGCGCTTATCGTCGCGGCCATTGTTGCGCAGCTGCAACGCAGCTACGGCAACTGGATCGCCGCGGGTGTGACCGACGTGTCGTTCCAGTTCGTCAACTTCTTCAGCTTCTTCACGATCGAGGCCAACGCGCTCAGCATCGCGGTGCTGCTCATCGGCGCGATCTACGCGTTCGCGCGAAAGCCCGACAGCGTCTGGTTCAACGTTTTTCGCGGGTCGGTCGCGACCTACATGATCACTACGGGCGTCGTCTACAACCTCCTGCTGCGCAACGTCGAACTGCCGCAAGGCACAACGGTCGCGTGGTCGAACGAGGTGCTGCACGTTGTCGCGCCGCTCGTTCTGCTCATCGACTGGCTGTTCGCGCCCGGACGCCTGGCCATGGCGTCAAAGGCTCTCTGGGTGATCATTTCGTTCCCGCTGGTGTGGGGCGTGTACACGCTCATCCGCGGACCCTTCGCTTTCGACGAGATCCTGCAGCGCAACTGGTACCCGTACCCGTTCCTCAACCCCGACACGAGCGCGAACGGTTATCTCTCTGTCGCGTTCTACATGATCCTCATCGCGCTCGTTGTGGGTGCGGCAGGCGCCGGCGTGATCTGGCTCTCGCGTCGCCGCGCGCCCTTCTCGGCAGCGTCGACGGCCGTGTCGAACTGATGGGCGCCGCGGAACCACCGGTCACGAACCCGCGGGTTCGTGTGCGCGACATCCAACTGCTGAGTGACAACTGGTACACGCTGCACTCGACCACCTTCGAATATCAGGGGGTGGATGGCGCGTGGACGACCCAATCGCGCGAGACCTACGATCGCGGAAACGGGGCAACGATCCTGCTGTACGACGTGGCCAGGCGAACGGTTTTGCTCACCGCACAGTTTCGGTACCCGGTCTACGTCAACGGTCACCCCGACGGGCTGCTGCTCGAAACCGCCGCTGGGCTGCTCGATGACGATGACCCCGAAACCGCGATCCGCCGCGAGGCCATCGAGGAGACGGGGCACCGCGTCGGCGACGTGACCCACGTGTTCGACGCCTACATGAGCCCGGGCTCGGTCACCGAGCGGCTGCACTTTTATGCGGCTCCGTATGACGCATCAACGCGCGAGCATGCCGGCGGCGGGCTTGCCGAGGAGGGCGAGCAGATCGAACTCGTCGAGCTCGACATCGACCAGGCGCTCGGAATGATCGAGCGCGGGGGCATCCTCGATGCCAAGACGATCATGCTGCTGCAGTGGAGTGTGTTGCGGGGGCCGTTCGCGCCCGCGCTTGGTGGTTGAGCGCCGGGTTGAGTAGGCCGCCCGCGGCCGTATCGAAACCTAGGCCGTCCGCGGCCGCTCTTGGTGGTTGAGTAGGCCGTCCGCGGCCGTATCGAAACCGCACGGTGCGCAAAACTCCTGCAAACCGACGGTCGCCACGGCGGATGCGCGGCTTTCTGCCGCCCGCGGCTCGTTTTGCAGGAGTTCTGAACATTGCGCCGTGATTAACTCAGGCAGGATGCGCCGTGGCCCGCCGCGCCGACGCGAAAGTATGCGGAGGTTGGGATCGGCCGGCACCGTTCTGCCTGAGTTGTGAACCGGCCGGCGCGGGCGGCGCCGTGCTTGGGCAGACCGGCGGTCCGGAGGCGCGGGCGACCGAAACGCGCGATCGGGTGCGGCTAGCGGGCGATCCCGCGCGCAATCGCTGCCCGGCTCGCGGCGATGTACCCGCGCAGCGAGTCGTCGCGGGCAGGAACGCGTTCGAGTACCGCGTTGCCGAGACCATCGGCCCAGGCCTCGGCGATCGCAACCGGGTGAACAGGGTCGCGCTCCGCAGCGATGACTGTGGCGGGCACGTCGAGCGTCGCAAGTTCGGCGGCCGTGTAGGCGGCGTTGCGCGGGATTTCGATGAGCCGCGCCGCCCGGGCCGCTGCGTGCGGCTTGCGGAACTGTTCCAGGGCGCCTTCCGCGCCGAGGGGCGACTCGGCTTCGAGCGAACGGAAGTCGCGGGTGCGGCGGAAGGCGCGCTCCGCTCGTCGCGCGGCGGGAGCCCAGGGGAGCGCGCGCGTGGAGCGCAGGAGCGACCCCATCACCGGAAAGCTGGCGAGGTTCGCGGGCGACGGCTCGTCGGTGAAGGCCGGGCGGATGAACACGAGCCTCTCGATTTCGAGGTCGCCGCGAAGGGCGAGCCGCAGGGCAAGGGCGGCGCCCATCGAGATGCCGACGAGAGTGAGCGGACCGGCGGGGAGTTTTGATACGAGTTCTGCCGCGAGGGTGTCGAGACGAAAGTCGGTGCCGACCTCTGTCGACGCACCGTGCGCGCGCACATCGGGCGCGTGCACGGCGGCGTCTGCCGGAAGCACGGGGCGAATCAGGCTGAGCGGCTGCCGGTGGTCGCCCCCGAGCCCGTGCAGAAGCACAAAGCTCACGCGCGCGACCCCATCAGCGTGAGCAGCTTGTTGGCGAGCCCAACGAGCACGTGGATCTCGTTGTCGTCGCGTTCGATCCACTTGCACTTGGGTTCGTCGGCCACGGGGACGAAGTCCAGGTGCTGCTCCCAGACGATGAGGGTGCGCTCTGCGCCGAGCACGTACTGCTGCCACCAGATCTGGCGCATGTACGAGCGGGGCACTGTCCTCCACGCCGAGCTTGTTGTCTTGATCTCGGCGAGCACGAGCTCGCCGCCGATCACCGCGACGCCGTCGGGTGTGGCGAGGTGGCGCTTATCGGCGCGCGCGTGAAACAGCGCCGCGCTCGGCTCGATGCCGTGGTTGGCACGCACCCAGCGGGCGATCTCGGGCTCGCGCGTGATGCCGTGATCGGTGAAGGCGTTGCCGCCGAAGCTTGAGCCGTGGATCTTTTCGAGAGCGACGGACTGCAGCCCTTTCGGGCCCGCGAGGCGCGCGACATCCGTCGCAGTGACGCCCTTGCTGCGGGCGCGAAGCCATGCGACGCGGTCGGTCGAGTGCGCGAGGATGCGGGCCGTGTGGTCGGGCAGCGGCTCGTCCCAGAGGGAGAGGGTCGGCTGCACGAAGGTCACGTGCCTATTCTCCCCCGAGAGTCCGACGCCCGCGTGCTCAGAGCGGCGTGTAGTCAATCTCGAGGAAGTCGGCGACCTCGGGCACCCAGCGTTCACTGACGAACGCTATGTGCGAGGGGTGCACGTTGTACGCGTCGTAGGCCGCCTGATCGGCGAACTCCATCGAGAAGCCGTAGCGGAAATCGTTCTTCGGGCTCACCTGGTTGAGCTGCTCGAAAGCGGTGACGCCGGGGATGTCGGCGAGCACAAGCGCGGCGCGTAGAAAGCTCCCGGCGTTCGCATCGTCGCGAAGGCGGAAGGTGACTGTGTGGCGAATCATGTGGTTGATTCGGCGTGCTCGAGGTCGGCTATCTCGACGAATGCGCGCGTCGAGTGCGAGAGGTAGGCGGCCTCAATGATCGAGCTCAGCGTCGCGGCGAGAGCTACGTTCTGTGGCGCGGTTGTTCCAGCCTCGATGAGACTGACCCACTTCTCGAAGGCCTTCGGCCATTCGCCGGAGGGCAGTTCGATTTCTTCCCACTGGTTCGAGAGTTGAGCGCTCCGCACACGCAGCAGCCCCGTTGGGCCGGTCGTGCTCGCCGCTCCGGCCGCGGCTACCTCTGGATCTCGGTGACGCGCGACCATTTCTCCGATGCCGTCGATACTGAACACGAGACTGCCGAGGGTGCCGTGAGCCTCGATCGAGAACGGGGTGAATGCGCTGATGTACGAGGTCTCGGCGATCGCGACGGCACCACTGGGATAGGTCATCGTGACAACGGCGTTGTCTTCGACCTCGTGCCCGGTGTGAAAGCCGAGCGCAGCGCTGACGGTCGCCGGCAACCCGAGGAAGTGTGAGACGAGGTAGACGGGGTGGCATAAGTCAATGAGTGCGCCGCCCTGGGCTTCCGTAGCGCTCCAGAAGTGCGGGGGCAAGAATCCGTTCGGAAACTCCTCCGACGGCAGGCCCATCGGGTGTCCGTCGCGAATGCGCAGCTCGGTGATCTCGCCGAGCACACCGCGGTCGATGATTTCCTTGATCGCGGTTGCGTATGCCTCATCGGAACGCCACATCGATGTGACGAAGGCGACGCCCGCAGCCTCGACTTCGCGGATGATCTCCTCAGTCTCGCGCTGCGTAGCGGCAATGACCTTCTCGGTGAAGATGTGTTTTCCAGCCCGGGCGGCGGCGATGATGACGTCGCGGTGCATGTTGGTGGGGGAGTCAACAACTACGGCGTCGATGTCGTCGCGCGCGAGCAGTTCGTTGAGGTCGGCGTGAAAGTCTGCGCCGTAGCGTTCTGCTTCTTCCGAACCGCGGGTCGCGTCTTCATCCCAGATCGCCACAATCTGCGTGTTCAGGTTGTCTTGCGAGGCCTTGGCGTAATCCTTGCCGTGCAGGTGCCAGAAGCTGAGCATTCCGAGACGGATCATGCGCGCTGTCCTTTCGCGACCTGAGCCCATGCCTGTGTTGAGTTGGATTCGAATGCGGCCTCGATGACCTGTTGCACGCGCCATCCATCGTAAAAATTCG
>Ga0247805_1001478_pt1 | contig 11330 bp, 11 predicted proteins | sample UWRJL044104R1_FD_180930 | JGI IMG/M metagenome (GOLD analysis project Ga0247805, IMG submission 180930) | Plant litter microbial communities from Arlington Agricultural Research Station in Wisconsin, United States - UWRJ-L044-104R-1 | ecosystem: Environmental > Terrestrial > Plant litter >...
CGCCTTTTAATTGTTCATTGACCTGTTGACGTGCCCAGTAGATATCAGTTTCATCCTTAAAAACAAGGGTGATCACAGAGATTCCTGAGCGGGAAACAGATCTTTTTTCCAGTATGCCCGGAATATTGGCCATGGAAAGTTCGATAGGAGCGGTAATATATTGTTCTACTTCCTGTGCACCCAGGCTTGGTGCCTGGGATATAATCTGTACCTGGTTATTGGTAATATCCGGCTGTGCATCTATCGGTAAATGATAGATAGAATAAATGCCCCAAAGGATGAGTCCAAAGGTCATTAGCCCGATAGCTACCTTGTTCCTGATAGAGAACGAGATAATACGGTCAAACATAAAAATGGTTATAATAGCAGCCAGAAGGGCTGCAATAAGCAAAAAATAACAAGATAAGCCAATGAATTGGCTGGATTAGATGCTTAGGCTATTTGCGGCGGCTGCCAGACGGGCATACTGATTTCGATATATTTTCCTGCCTGGTAAGGACGTGTATTAGTCTGGTGTTCCTTCACAGGAGTAGAAGTGAGACTCATAATTTTCGCAATACTGGACGTTGCACAGCAGGTGCAGTTGCAAAAGGGAGAACAGTGATCTGCAGATAAGGCGTTTTCATGGTTTTGCACAGCGACCTTGAGAGTTACTTCTATGCCTGAGGGTACAGGTTGCTCATCGGCACAAGGCACGAAATTCAGCAAGCTGACCATCATTAAACAGAAAAGTGCAATTATCCGCATAAAGCAATATTTATGAGCTGTTTATATTCAGCACGACAAATATATCTGATTTAAGCCGGAATGCTAAAATACGATTGTCTTTTAACTGTCAGATACTGTATTTTGTTTTAACTTAAAAAACAGGTAGATGAATTGCCGGGTCTGGATAAACTAATAAAGGTAACCTGGTCTCGCTGGCAAATTTGCTGGTGTCGCTCTTTCCAAAGAGATTTTCCAGGAAAGTTTTTTGTCTATGTACCATCACCAGAATATGGCAGCTTACTTCTGTAGATAACCAGCTTAGTCCTTCTTGTAAATGCTCTTCTTCTACACTGCGGTAGTATACTTTTGGATAATTGATATGGGTAGCTACCTCTTCCAGAAAATTTCTCACCTGTTCACCTGGTTTGGCGTTTACTGTTAAAGGGGCATGAATGTGTGCCAGCATGATTTCTGCTTTAGTATGTGTAGCCAATGTCGCGAGGGAAGAAATTACGGCAATATCACTATGGCTTAAATCTGTGGCAAAACCGATTTTACAAAGTTTGCTATAAACTGCATGCTCAGGCACTATCAGTACAGGTCTGTTGGTGCCTTCCATTACGGCCGCCATATGATTTCCCCCGATCATGCCTGATAATCCTTTTTTGTGACTGCCCATTACCAGCATCAGGTTATTGCGGTCTGTGAATAATTTATCGAGTTGAAGAAACAGGGGGCCATCCTGGAACTGGTAAGTGATTTTCGGTTTATAGGTGGTGTCAGTCAGCGTGAGCAACGTTTCCAGTTTCTTCGCTTGTAAAGTAAGTTCACTGATAGCACTTTCTCTGAATTCATCATAAACTTCCGGTGGCCAGGCCACCGGCATCCCCATGCTTTCTGCGACCGGCAGTTCAAAAGCATGAAACAATAATAAATCCGCGTGAATAGAAGCAGCCATATGCAAGGCGTAGATTGCTGCATTTTCTGATCTTGGAGAGAAATCGGTGAGTACGGTCAATGTTTTCATGATTGCTGTATTTTAGCAGGTGCATATCCGCTGAGACGTGCTACCATACTATAAAGTTATAAAACAGCATTTGTTTGTTGTTGATTTCTGTCAGTAATATAAGTGATGCTGATCAGGTTTTATTCCTGATCAGCGGATTCCTCATCCTTTTTGATAATTAGGGAACTTCCGTTAAACACTTCTCTGTTCGATCCTGTACCTGTTGTATCTGGAAGAGCCTCTTCAGCCTGCTCTTTAACAAGTTTATCAAACTGACTTGTTGGGTTCACATCTTCCTGATTTTGTTGTGCGTTCTTTTCTTCTTCCATAATAACTCTTTTAACATTTATGATCTCGATGTGTTTCAAATTTTTAAAAACCAGTAGAAGAGCTAAAACATTATTATCGGGATAATCCTGCTGAATGTTTAGTTTTATACCAGGTTCAATTAAAATCTTATGAATTATGAATAACAGCAATAGGAGTCGTGTTTTTGTTGCCGGATTGCCGTTGTTGCTGCTCTTTTTTGTTACGGGTTATGGCGCGGTCTCCCAAACTGTACTGCCTATTCCACCAAACATATCTTCAGCTTATAAAAAAGGCACGAGAGATTTATCCGGTGCTGCCGGTAAAAAATACTGGCAAAATAGTGCAGATTATCAGTTAAAGATTGAATTTGATCCAGCCAGCCGTTTGTTGAAAGGAAAAGTAGAAATCGATTATATGAATAATAGTCCGGATACCTTGCGGCAACTGGTTTTTAAACTCTATCCGAATTTATATCAGAAAGAGGCGATGCGGACAGTTCCGGTTTCTGCAAAAGATTTGACCAGTGGCGTGAAGATCGATGCTGTTACGATTAATAACCAGACGCAAGATAGTACAAAGCGGAGTATCAGAAGTACAAATATGTATGTGCGGGGTGTGAAAATACCTCCTCATGAAAAGGTACATGTAGAAATTGATTACAACTATATTTTAAACGAAGGCTCTTTTGTCAGGACAGGCCAAGTTGAGCCGGGCGCCTTTTTTATCGCTTATTCTTTCCCGCGCATAGCAGTTTATGATGATATAGACGGCTGGAATGAATATCCCTATACCGGGCGGGTCGAGTTTTATAATGATTATTGTAATTTCAATGCAGAGATTACCGTGCCTGGAGATTATCAGGTATGGGCGACAGGTGAGCTGCAGAATACAAATGACGTTTATTCGGAGAAAACTGCAGCACTCATAGCCGAATCCGGAAAGAGCGGCGAAATTCTTGATATTACTACGGTACAGGCTCTTAAATCCGGTATGGTGACCGGAAAAAATAAGACTAATACCTGGAAGTTTAAGGCCAGCCATGTAACTGATCTGGCATTTGCAATAAGTAATCATTATGTGTGGAAAGCGTCGAGCCTGGTCGTCGACCCGGTTACGCAGAGACGTACAACCGTGAATACGGTGTTTAATCCAGAACATAAAGTTTTTGAACCGGTAATTAATTATGCCCACAAAACTGTCGCTGCAATGAGCTATCAGTTTCCGGCTCTGCCTTTCCCTTATCCCCATATTACGATATTCGAAGGTTTAGATGCCATGGAGTATCCGATGATGGTAAATAATTTGCCTTTTGAAGATAAACAGGAAGTCATTCAATTTACTATGCATGAGATATTTCACACACTGTTCCCGTTTTATGTCGGAGTAAACGAGACAAAATATTCTTTTATGGACGAAGGCTGGGCTACGCTATCTGAGTTTCTGCTCTATCCTATGGTTGATACTGGTCAGTTTAAGCACGATATCAGTGATATCAATAAATATTCGGGCACCGAGGAAGATCTGCCGCTAATGACACTTACTTCTCAGCTTTCCGGTAAGGCGAGGTATATGGACAAAGATCTGAAACCAGCCCTGGGGCTCCATTATCTGAAGGAAATGCTCGGGGATAAAATATTCCTTAAAGGACTGAGACACTATATTAAAGAGTGGGCAGGAAAACATCCGACACCTTATGATTTTTTCTATACGATGAATACCGGTACTGGCGTAAATCTGGACTGGTTTTGGAAAAGCTGGTATTTTGAAAAAGGAGTTCCTGACCTGGCTATTAGTAAAGTTAGTAGTAAGGGCGCCAGTCATAAAGTCGTTGTTGGTAATGTAGGTACATCACCAATACCCATACATCTCACTGTTTTATTTAAAGACGGAACTACCCAAATTCTTAATGCCAGTATAGCCTGCTGGAAGGATGGTAAGCGAAGTGTCACTTTTAATTTCTCTGCAAAAAAGCAATTGAAACGAATTGTGCTGGGTGATAATTTTGATGCCGACGTCAATCCGCTCGATAATATGTGGGAGGCCAGATAAAAACCAGGCATAAAAAAAACCTTTCAGATTCTGAAAGGTTTTTTGTGGGAGATACTGGGTTCGAACCAGTGACCCCCTGCTTGTAAGGCAGGTGCTCTGAACCAGCTGAGCTAATCTCCCTTTGGTTCTGCCATTTATTATACAGGACCGGCTGTCCTGATTTAAATAATTACCTTTCGGTTATTTATTTGGTGGGAGATACTGGGTTCGAACCAGTGACCCCCTGCTTGTAAGGCAGGTGCTCTGAACCAGCTGAGCTAATCTCCCCTTGGTTCTGCTCTTTGCGCCTTTTGGCTAGCTGAGCAAGCTATTCCCCGTTGTTGGGAGTGCAAATATACACCTCTAATTTAAAACACCAAAACTTTTTTAATATTTTTAAGAGAGAACATCTTCCAGGATTTGATGAGATTTAATTTCTCCAAAAGAAGCAGTATGTAAGTTGTAGTAAACCAGTATTTTATCAAGGATAATTCTCCGGGTGGCATTATCTATTTTTATCTCATTTAAATTTTCGAAAGAGGTTGTGAAAAGCTGAATAAACAGTAAAGCCTCCTTTTTCTGAATAAAATACGGGTGTAAAGGAGGGAGGGATTTAAATTCACCTTCTTGTAGGTCGAAGTAACTTTGATCTGTTTTATGTTCCATACTTGGCGCGAAACCAAGAAACCTGGTCAATTTCAACAAAAAAGCGAGATGAAAACTCGGATTTGCCTGTGCCGTCTCATCGATCCAGCACAATGAGTTAAAGATGTAATTAAATAAATGCTCATCTGCATGCTGTTGCCGGATACTTTTATACAGCACTTCATTCAGGAATATGATCATTGCACTTTTAATCAGATCATAAGGGATGCTGCGGAATACCGGGGTAGGCAGCAGTTCTGAAATCCGCTGAATCCCGATATTGGGTTTATGGTACACGACCAGATCCGCCAGATGAAGAGATTGAAGCATATTCATCCTGATCTTTGCTTTCGGTTTTTTCACGCCGTTGATCATATAAGACTGGATACCGAATTTCTCCGTGAACATTTGTACCACCACACTGGTTTCGCTGTAAAGTGTCGTTTTTAGTACTATTCCACGAGTCTTATACAACATAGCAGATGATTTTTGGAATGAAAATAACCGCACCTGTCAGGATTGCAATAACAGCAGCTATCAGTACAGCGCCGGCAGCTATATCCTTTACACGCCCGGCTTTCTCGTTGTAATCCGGAGATACCAGGTTAACCAGAACCTCAATTGCTGTGTTCATGAGTTCTGTACAGAGTACTAAGCCACTTACTAATATTACCGATAACCATTCAGCCGTACTGATTTTCAGAAACCAGCCAGCTAAAATAATTGCAGCTGCTGCAAAAAGGTGAAATCTGAAGTTAAGCTGGGTGCGGACGGTATAAGCAATTCCGGAGAATGCATAGCCAAAACCTTTGATGAATTTGTGCATAGCATAAATATTGGTCAAACATATAAATTAATAAGCATATTTGCTATATGAGATGAATAGGTCATTTTGTACCTTGTGCCTCCAATTATAGAAGCCTGAAGCACGTTTAGAAAGCTCCGTTCTTCTTAATTAATATTAAATAATTATCAATTTCAACGATTCAATCCAATATGGAAAGTAAGTTAGCCGAAAAAAAACCAAGCTCTGTTATCCCAATGATTACTATGACCCTGCTGTTCTTTATGTGGGGATTTATTACCTGCATGAATGATATACTTATTCCGCATCTGAAACAGCAGTTTCAATTGAATTTCCAGCAGTCCATGCTGGTTCAGTTTGCTTTCTTTGGCGCTTACTTTATCGGATCAGTAATCTATTTTATGATCTCTTATTATAAAGGTGACCCTGTTAATAAAGTAGGTTATAAAAAAGGAATTATTGCCGGCGTGTTATTATCGGCAGTAGGTTGCTGTCTTTTCTACCCTGCGGCATCATTCTCAGTTTACGGTATTTTTCTAACGGCTTTGTTCGTTTTAGGACTGGGCTTTACTATTTTGCAGATCACCGCAAACGCTTATGTTACGCTTCTTGGAGATGAAGAAGGTGCGTCCAGCAGATTAAACCTTACGCAAGCTTTCAATTCATTCGGAACTACAATCGCTCCGGTACTTGGTGGTCACCTGATTTTTACGCTGTTCACTCAGAACGGACAGGTTACTGCAGATTCTACGCGAATTCCTTACCTTATTTTTGCAGGTATCCTGGTTTTACTAGCTATAGTGATCAGCCAGGTTAAATTGCCTTCGTTCAGTACTGATGCAGAAGAAGAAAGAGGATTGGGTGCTTTAAAATTCCCTCAACTGAAATTAGGTGGCGTAGGTATCTTCTGTTATGTAGGTGCCGAGGTTGGTATCGGAAGTTTATTAATTGCATTTATGGAGAAACCCGATACAATGGGCCTGCCAGAAGTTGTTAGTAAAAACTATCTCGCTTTATTCTGGGGGGGTGCTATGATTGGTCGTTTCCTGGGCGCGATTTCATTAAGTAATCTGGCACAGGCTAAAAAGATACTTTATATGATAGTCGCGGCAGCGGTAGTTTACCTGGTTATTTTTAGCATCGTCGACCTCACTTTTGCACAGACGAGTTTCTTCCTTGTATTTATCGTATTAAATATCCTGGCATTCTTTGTAGGCCGCTCTGCACCTGCACGCACATTGGTGTTGTTTGCCGTAGTTAACGTGATCTTACTACTTGTTTCTATTTTTAGTAAAGGTGAGATGGCAGTGTATCCAATTTTAGGTATTGGATTATTCAATTCGATTATGTTCTCTAATATCTATACCCTTTCTATTGCCGGATTAGGTAAATATGTGAGTCAGGGATCTTCGTTACTGGTAATGGCTATTTTAGGTGGTGCAATTTTACCTTTGGTACAAGGAAGTCTTGCCGATTCTGCCGGTATACAGGATTCCTTCTTTATTCCTGTTGCCTGCTATATTTACATCCTGATCTTTGGATTATACTGTATGAAAAAGGTTAAAGTAGACCCTGATCTGAAAGTGAATGTAAACCATTAAAATTTATTGCGGAAACGCGTGAGAAGAGCCTGGTCAATGAAAGTTGAACAGGCTCTTCTGTTTTATGGAACCTTTCGAACTCTAATTTGTTATTCTTTTAGAATACAATCATAATTAAGATCCATGAAATTATTAGAGAATAAAGTAGCTATAGTTACAGGTGCTGCCTCCGGTATCGGAGAAGCCGTCGCCCATATTTTTGCTGAGGCTGGCGCCAAGGTTGTTGTATCTGATGTCGACCAGGAAAATGGAGAACGCGTTGTCGCAGAACTTAAGTCGCAGGGGGCAGATGTAATTTTTGTGCAGGCTGATACCTCAAAGCCAGAAGACAATGAAAAATTAGTTAAAATTACAATCGAACAGTTCGGTGCATTACATATCGCTGTAAACAACGCCGGTATCGGTGGACCTGCAGCCCGGACAGGAGAGTATCCGGTTGACGGCTGGGATAAGGTAATTGCCATTAATCTCTCCGGTGTCTTCTATGGCCTGAGATATCAGATTCCGGCAATGCTCGAGCACGGAGGTGGAAGTATCATTAACATGGCTTCCATCTTAGGGCAGGTGGGCACCAAGTTATCAGGTGCCTACGTAGCGGCCAAGCATGGAGTTGTAGGTTTAACAAAATCTGCTGCGCTGGAATATGGAGAGCAGAATATCAGGGTCAACTCCGTAGGCCCCGGATATATCCGGACCCCATTAATCACTAAACACCTCACTCCGGAGCAAATGGATAATCTGGTGCAGCTGCATCCGGTTGGCCGTCTGGGTGAATCCAAAGAAATTGCAGAGCTCGTATTATGGCTTGCTTCAGATAAAGCTTCCTTCGTTACAGGAGCTTATTATGCGGCAGATGGCGGATATCTTGCCCAATAAATAAGATTAACGCTTACCTTTGGGTAAGCGTTATTTTATGTCTATTGAAAAAAACTCCCTCCATCCAAGAAATCTTCACCGTTCCAGGTATGATTTTCCAGAATTAATTCGAACCTCTCCTGAGTTGGAGAAGTACGTTTCAGAAAATCCTTATGGCGATCTATCTATAAATTTTTCTGATCCTGAAGCTGTCAAAATGCTGAACAAATCTTTGCTTATGCATTTTTATGGTTTGCAGGAATGGGATATCCCTGCAAACTATTTGTGTCCACCAATTCCGGGAAGGGCCGATTACATTCATTATCTGGCAGATCTGCTTGCTGCACTAAATGGGGGTGAAATCCCTCGCGGTAAACAAATCAAAATATTGGATATCGGTACAGGTGCGAACTGTATTTATCCTATCATTGGGCATCAAGTGTATGGATGGTCATTTACGGGAACAGATATAGATAAAAAAGCTATTCATTCAGCCGAAAATATTGCCGCTTTAAATCCAGTATTGCAGCATGATTTAAACTTCAGACTGCAGCATTATCCTTCCGCTATCTTCAAGGGAATCTTTAAACCGGGAGAACTGTTTGATCTTACCCTTTGTAATCCACCTTTTCACGCGTCGGCAGAAGAAGCATTGGCGGGGTCTAAAAGAAAAGTGCAAAATCTGAGTAAAGGCAAGAAAACTGTGCCTGTATTAAATTTTGGTGGTCAGCAATCAGAACTCTGGTGCAAAGGCGGTGAGTTGGAATTTGTCCGTAATATGATTACCGAAAGCAAAGAATACGCAAATCAGTGCTGTATGTTTAGTTCCCTGGTGTCAAAAAGCGCGAACCTTCCACCTTTATATGCCGCTTTGGAAAGAGCAGGGGCGACAAGGGTTGAAACGGTTTCGATGTCACAAGGGCAGAAACAAAGCAGATTTATAGCCTGGACATTTCTTAACGATCCAGAATTGGAGGATTGGCGTGTAAAAAGGCTGACTAAAAAAAGTTAGTGAAAGAGTAATACCTTCACCTGTTTTCCGTTTAATTTACCGATCACTGCATCGGTTTCAATATCCCTAAACTCCAATGGGGATTTTTTATTATATTTCAGAATCAGGTTACAGTAAATATGGGCACATTTCATCCAGTTTTGGGCAAGCAGTACGTTCTTCCACAGATTGGATCTGAGCCAAACGGTTTGTCCTTCGATACGCACAAATTCCTTTTCCTGAAGCTGGAGCATAGTATCGATGATTTTTGCATGTTGTGCGGCCTGATTAGGCGACTCCTGTACTTTTTTATTGGCGTAGATCATGTTTATAATGCTGAAATGACTTGCTGATCCGGTAAAACTAAAAATTTTGAAGCACAAATTAATATCTTAACTTTAAACCATGTTCGATAAAACCACGTATCAGGCCGCCAGAATTATTGCTCCTAAAGTAGAAGCTATTTTTGCGCAGCACCTCGCGAAAGCCAGGGATAACGGGGAAGAAGATCTGGCTCCGCTGCCCTCCGCACAAATTGTCGAGACTATAATTGATGTGACTTTCTGGGCCAGTATCCGGAAAGAAGAGGGACATTCTCCTAAAATATCCCTTGCTTTTCTATCTCCCGCGCAGGCGGGAAATCCCTTGTTGTTTAAACAGCGGCTTCCGCTTAATCCTGCGGTACTAACTAAAATAGCACCCGGAGTGGAACGTGCAGGTATCCATATTGGAATCTGGGAGGAAGAAGGTGAGTTATTCATCTGGGGAACCACCACAAGTATTCCTAATTTTTGTTTTGTTCTTGACGTTTCGGAACCAGCTTTGCTGGTTATTAAGCACCGCAGAATATATGGATTCGGTAAATTTACGAACCTTGCGGTACTTAAAGGAGATCAGATTAAAATTGTAGATACTAACTCTGCTAATGTTCCGGACAGCCCGCCTATGCTGCTCTCCCTGCTTGACCTTACTGCGCCATCGTATTGGAATGATACCGTTAATGTATTGATCCAGCTCGCCGTATCTATGAGGTCGCACCAGCGTGGAGGCACTTTACTGGTTGTACCGGGCGATAATAATAATTGGTTGCAATCTATCATCAAGCCAATCCAATACGGGGTTCAGCCGGCTTTTGGCGGACTGTCAAACTTGCTGAGGCAGGATCGTAAGGAGGCAAGTCAGATCTTTTGGCAGACGGCACTTAAAAGAGAAGTGGAACATCTGGCAGGACTTACTGCAGTAGACGGCGCGACAGTGATTACTTCGGATTATGAACTGCTCGCGTTTGGTGCTAAAATCGGGCGGGCAAAAGGAAAGGAACCAGTGGAGGAACTATCCTTTATGGAGCCAATTGCCGGCGGTGATGCTGTCCTTATTCATCCGGCCAAAGTTGGCGGAACGAGACATTTATCTGCCGCTCAGTTTATTCACGATCAGAATGGCGCAATTGCGCTGGTGGCTTCACAGGATGGGCACTTCACCATTTACTCCTGGTCTACCCTGCAGAGCCGCGTTCAGGCACATCGTATTGACACGTTACTACTTTAAAATATGTTTTGTGTCCATTTAATCTTAATGGACTGAAAATAAGACACAAAAAAAGCGTTTGGGTCTCCAAACGCTTAAAAAAAATAAGTACTATATCTTAAGACTTATGTCCCGTTTCAGGAAAATAAAATGGCTCCGGCAATCACTCCCAGGAATAATAGAAGCATAACTATCCGGTCTGCATTGATCCATTGTTTCTTGGTTAATGCAGCTTTTTCTGCTGATCGGTCCTTTCTGGCTAAAGGGGGAAATAATAAACTTAATTTCACTAACATAAGCGAATTCTTAAAGGTACAATCAAGAATAAACAAACTGTGCGCCAAAATCTTTGAATCTGCTAAGATGTTGATATTTAAATTTTTCTATGACATTCCTGTTATTTCCAGCTCTTAATTTCTTTAAATATCATCCTTCAATTCAGTAATTTTTCTCTAATATTTCTTAATTCGGATTTCAAAAAAGGATTTTTCTAATGTAATTCCCATGATTTTTAATCAAATGAGTTATTGGTTGAAATTTTATTTCACTGATTATCAAATAATTGTATTTATATTTTGTATTCATATAGTACTATGTATTGCATATTACTATACAAAGCATATATCTTTGTATTATGATTGCAGAAAATACACAAACACAAATGCGCAAGGGCATACTTGAATATTGTGTGCTCCTGATTATCTCAAAAGGAGAGATATACGCCTCGGACATTATCGCAGAATTAAGAGCTGCCAAGCTGTTGGTTGTGGAAGGAACGCTTTACCCATTATTAACACGACTGAAAAACAATGGCTTACTCAGCTATAACTGGGTAGAATCGACTTCCGGACCTCC
>Ga0247805_1001479_pt1 | contig 11329 bp, 11 predicted proteins | sample UWRJL044104R1_FD_180930 | JGI IMG/M metagenome (GOLD analysis project Ga0247805, IMG submission 180930) | Plant litter microbial communities from Arlington Agricultural Research Station in Wisconsin, United States - UWRJ-L044-104R-1 | ecosystem: Environmental > Terrestrial > Plant litter >...
GGTAAACTTTAACTCTCCATTGGTTTGGGATATGTTTGCGATCTCTACGTACTTCTCAGTATCATTGTTATTCTGGTATACAGGTTTGTTACCTGACATTGCTAGTATCCGTGACCGTGCTACAGGAATGAGACGTAAAGTATATTCAATCTTCTCTTTCGGCTGGACTGGTAACGTAAAGACCTGGCAACGTTTTGAGGCAGTGTCTCTAATCCTTGCAGGTATTTCAACACCACTGGTACTTTCGGTACACACAATTGTATCAATGGACTTTGCTACCTCGGTAATTCCGGGATGGCATACAACGATCTTCCCTCCATATTTCGTGGCAGGAGCGATCTTCTCAGGATTTGCGATGGTGTTAACTTTACTATTAGTTGCACGTAAAGTGTTAGGTCTTGAAAACTACATCACGATGTTCCACATTGAGTCGATGAACAAGATCATCATCTTAACAGGATCGATTGTAGGTGTAGCTTATTTAACTGAGTTCTTCATTGCATGGTATTCAGGATCTGAATATGAGCAGTACGCATTTATCAACAGATCAACCGGACCATACTGGTGGGCTTACTGGATGATGATGACTTGTAACGTAATCTCTCCACAATTGCTTTGGTTCAAAAAGATCCGTACCAGCATTCCAGCTACATGGATTCTATCAATTGTAGTAAACATTGGTATGTGGTTCGAGCGTTTTGTAATTATCGTTACTTCATTACACCGTGATTATATCCCTTCAAGTTGGGCGATGTTCTATCCAACATGGGTTGACGTAAGTGTGTTTGTAGGTTCAATAGGTTTATTCTTCACGCTATTCTTATTATTCTTAAGGGTGTTGCCTTCAATCGCAATTGCTGAGGTAAAACTATTATTGAAGAGTGCAAGTGAGCAAGCTAAGCTTGAGCAGATTAAAGAAGGTCATTTAGATAAAGAACAGGTTACGGAATACGTAGAGTCTTTAGAGAAATTTGATAGTGTTAAACAAGAACAATACGCAAAAATATAACAATGAGTAATATCAAATATATTTTAGGCAGTTTTGGTGATCCTGACGAGATGATGCATGGCATCGAAAAGTTACAGGAGCAGAACATTTCGATTTATGATGTGTACACACCAATGCCTATTCACGGCATCGAAGCTAAGTTAGGAGTTAAGAGATCCAGGTTAGATATCCTCGCATTCTTTTGCGGTATTACAGGAACAGCATCAGCATTCGCACTGATCTATCTGACATCAGTAGTGGACTGGAAACATAATATTGGTGGTAAGCCTTCATTGGCACTTCCGGATTTTATTCCAATTATGTTTGAGTTAACAATCTTGTTTACTGCATTCAGTTTGGTTGGAGCTTACTATGCCTCCACACATTTATTCCCGGGGAGAGCTCCGAGGGTGATGGACCTGAGGGCAACAGATGACAGGTTTATTATAGCTATCGATGCACAGCAGAATGCAGAGCATACAGTAATTGATGGTTTATTAAAAGATGCAGGTGCTTTGGAAGTGAAGTACAATGAAAGGAAGTATATCAGCTATGAATAAGAATAAAGTAGTTTTAGCCTCATTTTGTCTCCTGGCCGGTGCTGCAATGTTCTCGGCATGCAGGGATAAACAAAGCACGGGATTAGAATATGCAAGAAATATGTATGATCCTATTGCTCCTAATTACGATACGCCGCTTTCGACAGATAATGAGCTATTGAAAAGTTTTAAGGGTCATACTGCACAAACACCTCCTCCACATACATCACCAATCGGTTTCGTAGAAGAGGATACTTATCCAAATACAAAGGAAGGGTATGAAGCAGCGAGTTTAGCTTTGATTAACACAGTAGCAGCTAATCAGAAAAACATGTTAGAAGGTAAGCATTTGTTTACGGTAATGTGTAGCCCATGCCATGGTGTGGCGGGAGACGGACAAGGTCATCTTGTTAAAATTGAAAAGATTAGTGGTGTTCCATCATTCAATGATCCTGAGAAGACTTCTTCAAGAGGTGGTTTGATGGTTGACCTAACAGCTGGAAAGATTTACCATACAATTAAATACGGTTTGAACTCAATGGGATCTTATGCTTCTCAGTTGACTCCGGATGAGAGATGGAAAGTGGTAAGTTATGTTCAACAATTACAAAAAGGAAAACAGTAAAGAAGAAATAAATGGGAACTCATAATTATAATTTAACTGAGCAGTTTGAGTTTACAGGTAAAGCAAAGACCTTAAGTATTGTCGCTATTGTTATAGGGGTAATATCGATAGGATACGGCTTTTCTGCAGAGTCGCTTCATGAGCGTACTTTTGCAAACCTGTTGCTGATGGCTTATTATTTCGCTTGCGTTTGTATGTCGGGCGCTTTCTTTCTAGCTGTTCAATTTGTTGCACAGGCTGGTTGGTCTGCTTCGATACTACGTGTACCTCAGGCTATGGCAAAAGCACTTCCAATTGCGGTTGTGATCTTGCTTTTAGTAATTGGTGCAGGTTTATATACACACAATTTATACCACCATTGGAATGCACCTGGCTTAACAGTTAAGGGCGATCCTAATTACGATAGTCTGATTGACGGTAAATCTGCCTTTTTGAACGTTCCATTCTTTATGGCTCGTCAGGTAATCTTCCTGGGCGTATATAGCTTCTTCGCATTGCTTTTAGCAAGACTATCAAATAACGAAGATTTAGAAGGTGGATTAACTTCTTACACTAAGAGCTTTAAATACTCTTGTATATTCTTAGTGATCTACGGTTTCACTACGCCGATCTTTGCTTTCGATACTATTATGTCATTAGAGGCACACTGGTTCTCAACTATGTTTGGTTGGTACAACTTCGCAGCAATGTGGGTTAGTAGTCTTGCAACGATAGCGATCATCACTATCCTGTTGAGAAAAGCAGGCTATATGAGCTGGGTTAACAATAGTCATCTACACAATCTTGGACAATTCATCTTTGGATTCTCTATTTTCTGGACTTATGTATGGTTCGCTCAGTTTATGCTGATTTACTATGCAAACATGCCGGAAGAGACCGTATATTTTTACAAAAGATGGGAGAGCTATGAATTCTGGTGGTATTTGAATTTAGTATTGAACTTCCTTACACCAGTATTATTGCTGATGGACCGTGACAACAAAAGACATGAAAATGTTTTGTTGACTGTTTCTATCATCGTATTATGTGGTCACTGGGTTGATTATTATCAAATGATTATGCCTGGTGCTGTGGAAGAAGGTCACAATGGTTTTAGTATTATTGAGATAGGTACTGCAATAGGTTTTGTTGGATTGTTTACCTTTACGGTGTTGAATGCTTTAAGTAAGAAACCACTTATTGCTAAGAACCACCCGTTTTTACAAGAAAGTTTGAATCACCATTTGTAATTGGTGAGCTAATACATAAATAAATAATAGTATAGTAGAAATACAGTGTTACTACTTTTAAGGAAATGAGTTTAAGAAAATTTATAAGTAATAAATCAATAGCGGCACTAGCAGTGGTTGTAACGGCATTTGCAAATACATCTGCCTTTGCACAAGAAGCTGCAGCCGGAGCTGCTGCCGCCACCACTGATAAACCAGTAGACATGGGCCCGGTTTACAAATCGGCCTCGTTCTATGTTCTGGCATTTTTAACACTTTGCTTGTTTATAGCGATTGTTGGAAAGGCACTTAAGGTTTATGAGTTGACACGTGAGGCTCAGGATAAACCGAAAGGAATTAACTGGAATGCTATTAACGGAACATTGTTCGCAATATTTCTTGTGGTAGGTCTTTACGGTGTGTATTGGGAATATACAGTGCATGGTAACATGATCTTACCAGAAGCTGCATCTGAGCATGGTAAGAGAATTGACAGTATGTTCAATATTACCCTGATCATTACCACTATAGTGTTCATCGCTACGCACATTGTTTTGTTCGCCTTTGCTTATTTCTATAAAAACACTGGAAAGAGAAAAGCTTACTATTACCCACATAACAATGCTTTAGAGCGTATTTGGACTATTATACCAGCATTGGTATTGACAGTTTTAGTACTAATGGGATTCTTAACCTGGAGGTCTATCTTCTACAAAATTGAAGATCCAAATAACAAGCCATTAAGTATAGAAGTAACATCTTCACAATTTGCCTGGGCACTTCGTTATCCTGGTGCTGATGGTGTTGTAGGTATCAAAAACTATAAATTGATTGATGGAAACAATGCATTGGGTGTTGATCTAAAAGATAAATATGCTTTAGATGATCAGATTGCTGACGAGATTGTATTGCCAATCAATAAGCCAGTTCGTTTTATACTTACCAGTAAGGACGTACTACACAGTTTTTATATGCCTCATTTCAGAGTACAACTAAATACTGTACCAGGTATGACTTCATATTTTGAATTCACACCAACAATCAGTAGTGCAGATATGAAGGCAAAAACCAACGATCCAAAGTTTGAATACATTCTTCTTTGTTCAAAGATCTGTGGTTCCGGACACTATAACATGCAACGAAAAGTAAGAGTTGTTTCTCAGGAAGAGTACAATGCCTGGATCAAGGAACAAAGTACTTATGTTACAGACGACCTAAGAAAGCAGTTTAACTTACCTGTTGCAGCTCCAGAGCCTGCGGCTGCGGCTCCTGCTGATTCGACTGCGACAACTAATAAAATAGCTTCAAAATAATAAAATACTGGAATAGCACATTATGTCAACTATATCATTACACGATACACATAACCACGATAGCCATGATGATCATGGACATCACAAAGAGACTTTTATAACGAAGTATATCTTTAGTCAGGATCACAAGATGATCGCTAAGCAGTTTCTGATCACAGGTATTATCATGGCTGTTATTGCAATGGGCTTATCTATCCTGTTCCGTATTCAATTGGCCTGGCCAGATAAAAGTTTTCCTTTATTGGAAACTTTCTTAGGTAAATGGGCTGCAGGAGGTAGGATTCAACCTGACTTTTACCTTGCATTGGTGACCATTCACGGTACCATCATGGTATTCTTTGTATTGACGGCAGGTTTGAGTGGAACATTTAGTAACCTACTCATTCCATTACAGCTTGGTGCCCGGGATATGGCCTCTCCGTTTTTGAACATGTTATCTTATTGGTTCTTCTTTTCAGCTTGTGTGATTATGATGGGATCTTTCTTTATTCAAACTGGCCCTGCCAGTGCTGGATGGACGATCTATCCACCATTATCTGCATTACCTACAGCTATTAAGGGTTCTGGATTAGGTATGACACTTTGGTTGATCAGTATGGTGTTGTTTGTTGCTTCCTCTTTGATGGGTGGTATCAACTATGTAAGTACTGTATTGAACATGCGTACTAAAGGTATGGACCTTTGGAAAATGCCATTGACCATCTGGGCTTTCTTCCTAACTGCTATTTTAGGTATATTATCCTTCCCGGTTTTGGTTGCTGGTGTTGTATTGCTTGTATTTGACCGTAGTTTTGGTACTAGTTTCTACTTATCTGATATCGTAATTGGTACACAGGTACTTCCAAATGAAGGTGGTTCACCAATCCTTTGGCAACATTTATTCTGGTTCCTTGGTCACCCTGAGGTATATATCGTAATTATGCCAGCTTTGGGTATTTCATCAGAGATTATATCTGTAAACTCTAGAAAACCAATCTTCGGATACCATGCGATGATTTATTCATTGATCGGTATTACCATACTTTCCTTTATCGTATGGGGTCACCATATGTTTATCACAGGTATGAATCCATTGTTGGGCGGTGTCTTCATGATCACGACTTTGATTATTGCGGTACCTTCAGCAGTTAAGACATTCAACTATCTGGCTACACTTTGGAGAGGTAATATTAAATTTACTCCGGCAATGTTGTTCGCTATAGGTTTGGTTTCCTTCTTTATCTCTGGTGGTTTAACCGGGATCTTCTTAGGAAATGCAGCCTTGGATATCAACTTACATGATACTTACTTCGTTGTTGCCCACTTCCACTTGGTAATGGGATCTGCGGCGATCTTTGGTATGCTTGCAGGAGTTTACCATTGGTATCCTAAAATGTTCGGAAAGATGATGAACAGCAAACTAGGCTATTTACACTTCTGGCTTACGTTTATCTCTGCCTACCTGGTGTTCTTCCCATTACACTTCTTAGGTTTGGATGGTGTTCCTCGTCGTTATTACGCATTTACTGAGTTTGAGTTTATGCAAAAATGGCTTACTGTAAACGTATTTGTAACATGGGCAGCTATCATGGGTGCGTTGGCACAAGTTGCTTTCTTATTCAACTTCTTCTATTCGATCTTTAAAGGTAAACCAGCTCCTCAGAATCCTTGGGAAGCGAATACTTTAGAGTGGACTACACCAGTGGAACATTTACATGGTAACTGGCCAGGAGAAATACCAACAGTATACCGTTGGCCATATGACTATAGCAAGCCAGGTGCTGAAGAAGACTTCATTCCACAAACTATACCTTTCTCTCAAACGATGAGCTCTAACATGCCTCATGACTTTGAAGGAAATGCTGAATCTGAACGTATCCAAAGGGATTGGGAAGAGAAGCATGCTGCAGCTGTAGCTAATGAAACAAAAATCGACTAGTATTTAGTTACGATATACTAAGGTATCTGCGGTAAGTAAATACTTACAACAGATACCTTATTTTTTTAACCAAAGCATACATGGTTCTTAAATCTGAAAAGAGATTTATCAGGCTCAACCTTCTGACTATAGTAGTTACGCTATTGCTAATTCTGGCAGGAGGTATCGTACGTAGCACCGGATCAGGTATGGGTTGTCCTGATTGGCCAAAGTGTTTTGATCAATATATTCCACCAACTGAAGTTTCTCAGTTACCTACCAATTACAAAGAGAAGTATGTTGCGGAACGCATCGCGAAAAACGAACGCTTTGCCAAAACGCTCGACAAGATGGGCAAAGTTGCGCTAGCAGACAGCATTCGCCACGATCAATCAATCCTGGTACCTGAAAGTTTTAATGTTGCAAAAACATGGACCGAATACCTTAACAGGTTGATGGGTGCAATCACAGGACTACTTTTAGTGTTGCTTGTTGCCTTCTCGTTTGTTTACAAGAAGACGGCGAAGAGAATCATTGTGCTTAGCGTCATAAATTTGGTTGTTGTCGGTTTTCAGGCTTGGTTAGGATCAATCGTTGTTTCTACAAACTTAATGGCCTGGATAGTAACCGTTCACATGTTACTTGCACTAGTGATCCTTGCTATTCTTATCTATACCTACAACTATGCCATTGCCCAGGAGCAAAAACCAGCAGTGGTAATGGCGCAGATTGGCTGGTTAAAGCTATTGGTACTAGCTGCAATCGTTGTTAGTGTGATACAGATTGTTTTAGGTACTGAGGTTAGGGAAGCTGTTGATGCGATATCTAAACGATTAGCGTTTGCCGGACGCGAAAGCTGGCTGGAAGAAATTGGAAAAGTGTTTTCTTACCATAGGGATATGGCAATTTTAGTGTTGGTTTTAAATCTTTGGATCTACAGAGAAGTGAAAGATAAGTTTTCAGGCAAACAAGCATTATTGATTGGTAATTCTCTTGTCATTGTTTTACTTATCCAGATTGGCACAGGGCTTATATTATCTAACTTTGCATTGCCTCCTTACGCTCAGGCATTACATATTTTGTTCTCAACAGTTCTTTTTAGTCTTCAGTATTATCTATTCTTATTGATTTACCGTACAACAACATATTCACAAGAGCATAACTAACCTATAAATTGAAACAGTTTTTAGCAGATTTTTCCAAACTCATCAAATTCAGATTAACGTTTCTGGTAGTTTTCTCTGCATCCGTCACTTTTCTGATCGGATCGCAGGTACCTATTGAGGGGGTTGTTCCGGGTATTGACTGGAACAATTGGCTGATACTTATCGCTGGTGGTTTTCTGGTAACTTCTGCCGCCAACTGCTTTAATGAAGTGATCGAAGTGGACTTGGACAAGCTGATGACCAGGACTAAAGATCGTCCGATGCCTTCAGGTCACATGACCACTGGTCAGGGGCTGGTATCTGGTTTGGTAATGGGTTTAGTTGGAACATGGTTACTTGGAAAATTGAACATTGAGACTGGCTTATTGTCGGTATTCTCCATATTTCTGTATGCATTTGCTTATACTCCACTTAAGCGTAAATCTCCGATTGCCGTTTTTGTAGGTGCGATTCCTGGCGCTCTGCCGCCTCTTATTGGTTATGTAGCGGCTCATGGTAGAATTGACAAAATCGCCGTAATACTTTTCTTGATTCAGTTTGTGTGGCAGTTCCCACATTTCTGGGCTATTGCCTGGGTGTTGGATGACGATTATAAGAAGGCTGGATTCAGGTTACTTCCTACTACGAAAAGAGATACCGTAAGTGCATGGTTTGTTTTTATTAGTACGTTAATCCTCATTCCTGTAAGCCTATTGCCAGTGTTTTATGGTTTTGGAGGATATTATATTGCGGTAGTTTCTATACTTGCGGGGGTACTATTTAGTTATTATGGATTCGTCCTGGTCGCAAGAAAGGATGTTCCAAGCGCGAGGAAAGTAATGTTTTGCTCGTTTTTTTACCTGCCTTTAGTGCAGGTGGTTTTATTTTTTGATTTTATAAAATAGATATTATGGTTCAGTCCATTAAACAACAGGAAATAGGCATTGAGTTCAAGGCCAAAAAGTTCGTCATCTGGCTCTTCGTGGTTTCATCTACGATTATGTTTGGAGGTTGGACCAGTTATTACATTGTATTCTCTGCCTCAAAAGGCAAAGGTCATGGACTTGTTCTTCCAGAAATGTTCATGTACAGTACAGCTATCTTATTAATAAGTAGTGTAACACTGTTTTTAGCATCACGTGCATTTAAGGCAGGTAATGTTTCTTTACAAAGAATACTCCTTGGTGTTACCGTTTTATTAGGGATTACCTTTGGTATATTACAGGTGGATGCCTGGTCGAGCATGGTGCAAACGGGTGCCTTTTTCAGTAACAACAATGCAGCGATATCCCTGATTTATGTGGTATCAGGTTTTCACGTACTGCACATTTTTGCTGGAGTTTGTATCATCCTAAATGCGCTTTATGGCAGTTATACTACTGCGGGTATAGAGAAGCGCGGTTACCAGATGGAAATCGCCTCAATATTCTGGCATTTTATAGATATATTATGGATATATCTGTATGTTTTTTTACTTTTGAACAGTTAGATTTTTTAACAAACTATTACTATTTACAAAATGAGTTCATTATCACAATTAGATCAGGTAAAAACTACTCCCTGGAGTGGAGGCCGCTCACCATGGTCGGTAGAATATGGTAAAATCATGATGTGGTTTTTCCTGGTTTCTGATGCTTTTACCTTCTCGTCATTACTGATCTACTACGGAGCGCAACGTTTTTCAAAAGGCGCCTGGCCTGCACCAGATAAGGTATTTCAATCTATTCCTGGTGTAATGGACCATGGAGCACCTTTAGTGTTCGTAGGTATCATGACCTTTATTCTGATCATGAGTTCTGTAACTATGGTATTGGCTGTTGAAGCTGGTCATAGAAGATCTAAGAAAGAAGTTATTGGATGGATGATTGCTACAATCATTGGAGGATTTATGTTCCTTGGATGTCAGGCAATTGAGTGGAGCCATTTGTTCCATGAAGGATTCCATTGGGGAGAGATTCCTGCTAAAGAAGAATTGGCTCAGTTTTTCAATGGCCCGGTTTCTGAAGTTTCTGCACAACAGTTCGCAAATTTGTTCTTTACCATTACTGGTTTCCACGGTTTCCACGTTTTTAGTGGTGTGATCATTAATATCATCATTTTATGTATGACCATTAATGGAACTTTCGAGAAGAGAGGACATTATTTAATGGTGGAGAAAGTTGGTTTATACTGGCACTTTGTGGATTTGGTTTGGGTGTTCGTATTTACATTCTTCTATCTAGTTTAATTACCTATAAAATATTTATATCATGTCAGAACAACATTCACATACAGTCGAAGCACACGAACACGATGACCACGCTGGTCTGTCAGTAAGCAGAATTTGGCAAGTTTTCGGAATCCTTTTAGCGATTACAGTTGTCGAGTTTATCATCGCGTTATTGTTAATCCCTAAAGGATTCATGACTCAAAAAGTAGGTAACTACGTATACATCGTTTTAACTCTTTTAAAAGCATTTTACATCGTTGCTTACTTCATGCACCTTAAGTTTGAAAAGAGAGGTTTGCAGATCACATTAGGTCTATCCTTCATTTTTATTTGCTACTTCATCGTACTAATGATGATAGAAGGAAGTTACCTGCACGAGCACATGCCTAAAGTTTAATGAGGGAGAAAAGTTCTTCTATCAAAAAGATATTAATCCTGGTCACCATATTAGCGGTACCAGGATTTTTGTATTATCTGCTTCAGGAAAAAGGTAAAAACAGGTATAAACCATTGCACATTTACGGTCCGAAGCAAGTCGCCGCTACTTTCCACTCTGTGCGTGGTAAACAGATCCCTGATACCATTTATCATGAAGTTAAAGACTTCAAGTTCGTGAATCAGGCTGGCGATTCCCTTTCCTTCGAAAGCTATAAAGGGAAGATATTAATTCTCAACCTATTTTACAGCAAGGGAAACAACTACGCAGTCAATTTCGCCAATAAGGCAATGCACGCTTTCGATTTCACCTACGAAAAGAATAAGGCCGTTCATTTTATGAGTGTCAGTATTGATCCGGTTGAGGATACACCTGAAGTACTTGCAGCTTATGCAAAGAAGCAACAGGCTAAAGCTGGCAAATGGGATATGGTTACTGGCGACAGTACTCAGGTTTATGATTTCGTAAACAAGGGGCTACTGGTAGATGCCCTGCAGGAAAAGGTAGCGGGAGAGAAGAAGTTTACTTATAGCAACATGTTTGTGCTGTTAGACACACACCATAGGATTCGTGGATATTATGAGGCAACCATGCAGGAAGCGCTCTCTAAGCTGGATGATGAAATCAAGGTTCTTCTTGCAGAGGAACTCAGGAACATTCATGATGGCCGTTAATTAGTCAAATAAACGTTATGACATTAAACGATAAGTTTTTTTTAAAATTGATTTGGGGGGTTACTGCGTTTGTATTGATTGTAGTAATTGTACTCAAAGTGGTACCTCCTCCACAACCAACACCATCCTTTATTTATTTATTTCCTCATATTATTGGGGGTATCAATGCAGCTTGTTCTGTATTGTTGGTGCTGTCACTTATTTTCATTAAAAAGAAGAATATACAAGCCCACAAGGTTACAAATATCATCACCTTCATCTTATCGGCTATCTTTCTCGTTTTCTATATTGTCTT
>Ga0247805_1001483_pt1 | contig 11320 bp, 13 predicted proteins | sample UWRJL044104R1_FD_180930 | JGI IMG/M metagenome (GOLD analysis project Ga0247805, IMG submission 180930) | Plant litter microbial communities from Arlington Agricultural Research Station in Wisconsin, United States - UWRJ-L044-104R-1 | ecosystem: Environmental > Terrestrial > Plant litter >...
GCAGCGAGGTGCTGATCGTCACCGATGTGCCGAAAGGCGATCTGGCGGCGCTCGCGGGTGCTTATGCAAAAATCATTGAGGCGAGCGGCGGCGGCGTGCTCGGCCTGTTCACCGCGATCCGGCGGCTGCGCGCAGTGCATGGCCGGATTGCCGACCGGCTCGCCCGCGAAGGGCTGGCGCTGTATGCCCAGCATGTCGATCCGATCGACACCGGCACTCTGGTGGATATCTTCCGCGACGATCCGACCAGTTCGCTGCTCGGCACCGATGCCTTGCGTGACGGCGTGGATGTGCCCGGGCAATCGCTGCGCTGCGTGGTGATGGAACAGGTGCCGTGGCCCAAACCCTCCATCCTCCATCGCGCTCGCCGCGCGGCGCAGGGCGGCAGCGCGCATGACGACCGGCTGATCCGCGCCCGGCTGGCGCAGGCGTTCGGGCGGTTGATCCGTACAGCTGGGGATAGCGGGCATTTCGTGGTGCTTTCATCCGCCTTCCCCTCACGCCTGCTGCCAGCCTTTCCGCCGGGTGTTCCGATCATCCGCCTGACGCTGGACGAGGCTTTACAACGCATCTCGGCACGTGTCTTGTCGGGGGCTAACGCAGCAGCGAAGCGGGATGTTGCCGCCTCGGACCAGGGGGATTTCTAGCGTGAAACGGCCCCGTTAGTGAAGCGCCTCGGATTGCTGCGGCATGCCAAGTCCGACTGGGACGACATGGCGCTGCGCGATTTCGATCGCGGGCTGAATGCGCGCGGGCGCAAAGGTGCGGCGCTGATGGGCGCGCATATTGCGGATTACGCTGCCCAGTGGACCACGGTGCTGGCCAGCCCGGCAGAACGAGTCCGTCGCACGCTCGATGCAAGCGGGCTGGACATCCCGGCGACATTCGATGAGCGGATTTATCTGGCCGACAGCACCTCGCTGTTAGACATCGTGTGCCATGTGGATGACAGCCACCAATCTGTGCTGCTCGCTGGGCACAATCCCGGCCTGCATGATCTGGCGCTCGAACTGATTTCGGCGCGCGATGATAGCCCGCTGCTGCGCGAAATCGCCGCCAAGTTTCCGACCGCCGCGTTCGCTGTGCTGGAACTGGACATTACACGCTGGGCAGACTGCGAGCTCGGCTGCGGCCGGCTCGTCCATTTTGCGCGGCCGCGTGATTTCGATCCTGAACTCGGGCCAGAGCGAAGCTGGTAAGCGCGTTTCAGGCGCGAAGCTGGTAGCCGCGCTTCAGGCGCTCAATGCCGCCGCCAGCCTTCCGCGAATTTGGTGCAGCCGGGCGAGCACCTGCATATCGAGCGGCTGGTTTACTGCCACAGTAGCCGCCGAAGCGACAACCGCGCTCGTTTCCAACGCAGCCCGCGCACCTTTCAAGGTGTAGCCTTCCCGGTTTACCAACCGGTCGATCCGCGCCACCAGCGCCACATCTTCCGCACGGTACAGCCGCCGGCCGCCGCTCCGCTTCAGGGGGCGCAGCGTGGGGAACTGTTCTTCCCAGTATCGCAAAATATGCGTCTTGAGGCCAAGCGCATCGGCCACTTCGCCGATTGTGCGCATGGCGGTTTGGTCTTTGCCATCCTCAAACCGGACTGCATCAGTTCCCGTCATGCTCCGGCGGAAATCCTGTCTTTCAGCTTTTGGCTGGCACGGAAGGTCATCACCCGGCGCGGGGTGATCGGCACTTCGATCCCGGTCTTGGGATTGCGGCCAATGCGCTGCTTCTTGTCACGCAACACAAAGCTGCCGAAGCCCGAGATCTTCACGTTCTCGCCATCGGCCATTGCGCCACACATTTTTGCCAGCACCGCTTCTACCAGCGCAAGGCTTTCCGCTCGCGAAAAGCCTAGCTTCCGGTTGATGGTATCTGCAAGATCAGCACGTGTTAAAGTGCCAACGGATCGCATCAAGTCCATGCGCCCTCTCCGTAATAGTTAACTTGAACTTCTTCATTCATGACGGATTGCATTGAACATAGCAAGAATTGATGCCGAACCACTTGTTCCTACGTACGCAGCAAGCTTGCGCCCCAAGTGAATCCGCCACCCATCGCTTCGAGCATGACCAATTGCCCGGCACAAATCCGTCCGTCACGCCGCGCCGCATCGAAAGCGAGCGGCACTGAAGCCGCAGAGGTATTGGCGTGGCGGTCTACCGTTACCACTACCTTGTCCATCGGCAAACCCAGCTTGCGCGCAGTAGCATCAAGGATGCGCAAATTGGCCTGGTGCGGCACGATCCAGTCCAGATCGGCCGGAACATGTCCAGTTGCTTCAAGCACTTCGCCCAACACGCTGGCCAGATTGGTCACTGCGTGGCGGAACACCTCGCGCCCTTGCATGCGCACCTGCCCCACGGTGCCGGTGGAAGAAGGCCCGCCATCGACATGCAAATGTTCGGCATACGTCCCATCGGCGTGGAGGCGCGTGGACAGAATGCCAGGCCCGGTAAAGTGCCCATCGCCGGCCACATCTTCCGCCGCCAGCACGAACGCCCCAGCGCCGTCGCCGAACAATACGCAGGTGGTGCGATCTTCCCAATCGAGAATGCGGCTGAAAGTTTCTGCCCCGATTACCAGCGCACGCCGAGCCATCCCGGTGCGCAGCATCGAGTCGGCAGTCGCCAACGCATAGAGAAAGCCCGAACACACCGCCGCTACATCGAACGCGGCAAAGCCCGATCCGCCCAGCGCCGCCTGAACTATCGTGGCGGTGGCGGGAAAGGTTTTATCGGGTGTGGCGGTGGCCAGCACGATCAGATCGATATCGCCGATCGTTAGCCCAGCATCGGCCAGCGCAGCGCGAGCAGCAGCGGTAGCCAGCGTAGAGGTGGTTTCGCCCTCGCCCGCAATATAGCGCTGACGGATGCCGGTGCGTTCCACGATCCATTCGTCACTGGTATCCACCCGCTCGGCCAGTTCGGCGTTGCTGACGCATTTGACCGGTAGTGCGGAGCCGGTGCCCTTGAGGACGGAACGGATCACTTGGCCGCTGTCTCCCGGCGTAAGGCAACCACGCCCAAAGCGGCCAGATCGGCGGTAATGCGGGTGGTCAAATCTTCTTCCAGCAGCCGCGCGGCCACTGTCACCGCGTTGGCAACGCCAGCAGTGTTCGCCGACCCATGCGATTTCACGATCACTCCGTTCAGGCCGAGGAATACCCCGCCATTGTGGTTGTTCGGATCGAGATGGTGGCGCAGCAATTCGGTTGCCGGGCGCGAGATCAAAAAGCCGATCTTGGAACGCAGCGAGGACCGGAACGCGGTTTTCAGCAAGTCGGTAACGAACCGCGCCGAACCCTCGATAGCCTTCAGCGCGATGTTGCCTGAAAAGCCGTCCGTCACCACCACGTCCACATTGCCGCGATTGATGTTGTTCGCCTCGACAAAGCCTTCGAAGGCCATGTCCAAGCCAGTCGCAGCGCGCAGATGCTGAGCTGCTTCCTGCAGGATGTCGGTGCCCTTGGTGGCCTCGGTGCCGATATTGAGCAAGCGCACCCGCGGGCGTTCCTTGCCGGTCACGATCCGCGCGTAAGCCGCGCCCATGATGGCAAATTGCACCAGGTTGCGCGCATCGCATTCGGTGTTCGCGCCCAGGTCGAGCATCACCACGTCGTCATCTTCGAGCGTGGGCATCAGGCCTGCCAAAGCTGGCCGATCGATCCCCGGCATGGTGCGCAGCGCCATCTTGCTCATCGCCATGAGCGCGCCGGTATTGCCGCCACTGACGGCAGCACCGCATGTGCCGTTCTTCACCGCTTGCACGGCGAGGCCCATGCTGGTCGTTTTAGCACGGCGCAAGGCGCGGCTCGGCTTTTCATCGCCTGCAACCACATCATCGCAGTGCAGAATTTCACTCGCGGCACGCATTCCTGGGTGAGCATCGAGCGCAGATGATATCTGCGTTTCGTCGCCCACCAGCAGGAATTTGAACCGGTCGTGACGGCGCCGAGCCAGCGCTGCGCCTGATACCATCACGCGCACGCCTTCGTCGCCGCCCATCGCATCGATAGCGATACGCGGAAGGCTCATGCGCTTAATTCCTTATTCGCTAAGGTCGGGCTCAGAGAGCGACCGAGACGATCTCACGCCCATTATAGTGGCCGCAAGCACCGCACAGATTGTGCGGACGCTTCAGTTCACCACAATTGCTGCATTCGTGGAAAGCTTCCACGGGCAGCGAATCGTGCGACCGGCGGTTACCCCGGCGATGCGGAGAAGTTTTTCTTTTTGGGACAGCCATGGCGGCACCTGATCCTTGAAATTACGTATGTTATTGTCAGCCGCCCTAGGACATGCCCCCCGCCCGCGCAAGCGCGGTAGAAGGCTGCCCCGTGATGCGGCGAAGGCGCGCGCTATACCGATTTTGGCCCGCGTTGCAAGCATTGCGCGCCCGCGGTATCACCGCCCACTGATCGGGGGGAGCGCTCCAAGTGGCAGACATGCATATCAGCCTGTTTTCGGCAGGCATCGCGGCATTGATCGTCGGGTGGCTCGGCTGGCGCTGCGGAAGCGTGCGGATGAGCGACAAAATCCTCCACGGTGATGGCGGCAACGCGCTGCTCGCCCAGCGGATGCGCGCGCAGGCCAATTTTACCGAATACACCCCGATTGCGCTGATTCTGATCGTGCTGCTCGATCTGATGGACGTTGATCCCTTGGCATTGGGGCTGAGCGCGCTGGCCTTCATGGTCGGTCGCGTGCTGCACGCTGTCGGGATGGACGCGGACGGCACCCATTGGGCGAGAGCAACGGGCATGGCGCTTACCTTCCCGCTGCTGCTGGCGTGGGCGGTGTGGGCCATTCTGCTGGGCGCGCGGCTGATCTAACCGGCGTGCGAACCTGACATGGCCGCATCGCTCACATAGGGATTGCTTGCTCGTTCTGCGCCGAATGTGCTGGTCGGGCCGTGGCCGGGCACAAACGTGATATCGTCGCCCAGCGGCCACAGCTTCTGGGTGATTGCGTCGAGCAGATTCTGGTGGTTGCCCATCGGGAAATCGGTACGCCCGATTGATCCAGCGAACAGCACGTCTCCCACGAACGCGAAATGAGTTTCGGGGTGGTGGAATACCACGTGGCCGGGGGTGTGTCCGGGGCAATGGATCACATCCAGCGTGAGTTCTCCCACGGTGACGGTGTCGCCATCCTCCAGCCAGCGGTCCGGCTCGAATATTTCGCAATGCATCCCGAAGCGCGGGCCATCATCGACCAAGCGGCTGATCCAGAACCGGTCCGCCTCATGCGGCCCTTCGATCGGCAGCCCCAGTTCGGCGGCCAGCATCCCCGCCTGTCCGCAATGATCGGCATGGCCGTGGGTGAGGAGGATTTTTTCAAGTGTTACCCCGGCGCGGGCTACGGCTGATTTGAGCTTGTCCAGATCGCCGCCGGGATCGACCAGCGCCCCGCGCATGGTTTTGGAGCACCAGACGAGTGAGCAGTTTTGCTCAAACGGGGTGACGGGGATGATCGCCGCGCGGAGGGGGGATGGCTGGGGCATGCGGTCTGCTGTGATAGGCGGGCTAGCGCTTGGCAAGGGCCTGCGAAATTGGCGTGCGCATTAGGGCCTGGACCACATTGAACGGTGCCTTGGGCAACCTGCAGCGTTTACTCAAATCTACCCGCTCGTGCCAACGGCAGCTTGCTCCCGCGACTGAGCCGACCATTTTGCACATTCGTAAACAAGTTCGCGCGACATCCGCACACCACACCATATCTGGCCAAAACCGAATCTGCCTCGCATTGACCATCGCGCCAACAGCGCTTTCGCTCCTGGATGCCCCTCCTTCGCAGCGCGTTCCAACAGAGGACGCATTTCCTGCGCCGTCTTTCGCGAAGGGGAAAGACGATAGTGGTTCCACGCCTGCCAATAGAGCGCAGGAACGAACCCCCGGTCTACTCCGTCAGCCAGGGTGCTTGGCCATTTGTCATGCGCACCGCGCCGATAGAGAAAATTCGCATAGGGGATAGTCGCCAACCACGATCCGGCACAAAGCGCTTGGCGGAAATAATCTTCAGCCAGTTCAGCGTTTCGCTCGATTCCGTGCGTGCCTGAATAGAGATGGCCAACCCACCTCATCGACCATGCAGTTCCCAGTTCGGACAGTTCCAGAAATTCGCGCAAACCCGCTTGAGAATCGATTTCTACGAGTTTGGCTGCGGCACTTGCGCGAAGGCGGCGGCTTTCGTCATCATCCCAAGGTTCCCATTTTTGGGCAAAGTCATCTTCCCAACGATCGGCCTGATACCAGATACAATTGCGCTCTTTGTCCGACACACCCAGCAAATTGCCCAGCCAGTCGCAAAGATTACAAGGCATCAACCGCCTTTATCACAAACGCCCACTTTTCCACACCACCCGCCCGATCACTGTGAAATCCTCCGCCGTCACCGCAATCGGCGGATAGGCGAGGTTTTGCGACAATAGCGAGAATCGCCCCCCGCCTTGGTTGGCCACACGCTTCACCAGCAAAGTATCGTCCAGCCGGACCACGTGGATGCCATCCCGGAAGGGTTGTTGGCGCAGGTCCACCAGCACTTCATCGCCTTCGCGCAGCAACGGCTCCATCGAATCGCCGATCACGCGGATGGCGGACAGCTTCGATCCCTCCAGCCCCTGTTCGGCAAGCCATTTGCGACTGAAGCGGAACGCATCGAACGCCACCTCTTCCGAACCAACCGCACCCGGCCCGGCGGACACGTCCACTGCAAGTCGCGGCACGTCCACCCAAGCGCCAGCTGCCACCTTGTAGGATTTGTCCTGCGGTCCGCCGAGTGCATCTTCGCCAATGCCGAGGAACTGAGCCAGCTTATGCCGGTCCTCCTCTTCCAGCTTACGCGGGCTGCCTTTGGTCACGAATTGCTGGAGATACGTGCCATTGCGCCCGAGCATCCGCGAAAGCGCCGCCAAGCTCGCGCCGCGTGCCTTCGCAGCTTCGACAATTTTTTCGCGTGGGTCCATCACCGCCTCCTGCACTTCTTACCAAAACCTTCCTACACGATGTATTTTTCCTAGACAAGCCGGAAGAATTCACATAGCCCTAGTGCATCGAATCGCCAGCCACTCAGCCACGATCCGATAGGGAACAAATGGGGATCAAAAGCTCATGCTGCTTCGTCGAATCGAGATCTTTCTGCTTCGCACCCGGATGCCCGCCACACTGTTCGGCCGGCTCGCCGCGCATGATCCGCGCTTTGTGCTCGACCTGCGCATGGGCCGCAATCCGCGCGATGATACCGCCACACGTATAGAACATTTCATGAACGAATATAGGGGTTATCGCCATGCGATCTGATTTTTCTTCCGAAACCGGCGCGAAATCCCCACCCGCGCAAAGAGTAAGGCGCAGCGGTGCGCGCTGTTCCGGCGCGCGATTGACGCTGGCATTGCTCGAACTGGCGCAAGGTCACGCGCGGCTCCTCAGCCATTCGGAAAAGAGCTGGGCCAGCATTACCTTCGCAGGCACGCGCCACCGCTATGTGCTGGAGTTCGACGGCGCAGCAGCGGTGGAGGCGGCCGAGAGCTTCCTGGTGTTCCTGCCCGAACACGAATTTGCGATTGCGGGGCAGTTAGTCGCCGATGCGGCGATAATCGAAGTGGACCACATGGCTAGCCCGCCGCTGATGCGGGTGTCGTGCGAGTTGCTGCTGCTGGAGGATGGGTGAGCCCCGCCCCCAAACTTTCGTCATTCCCGCCTGCGCGGGAATGACGAAATTAAAAGAGCGCTCCGATTAGAGCCGCCTAATCACCAAATTCCTGATTTCGCTCATATCTTCCATCGCGAACCGCACACCCTCGCGGCCCAACCCGGAATCCTTCACGCCGCCATAGGGCATGTTATCGACGCGGTAGCTCGACACATCATTGACCACCACGCCGCCGACTTCCAGCCCATCCCACGCTTCCAGCACCTTGTGGATATCGCGCGTGAACAGGCCTGCTTGCAGGCCGAACTTGCTGTCGTTGACCATTTCGAGCGCCTCGCCCCAGTCCGAAAAGCGCATGATATTCGCTAACGGACCGAACGCTTCCTCGCGGTTGGCGGCGCAAAATTCGGGGACGTTTTCGAGCAGCGTCGCTTCGAGCATCGCGCCCTCCAGCTTGGCGCCGCATAGCAGCGTTGCGCCCGCTGCTACCGCCTCGTCGATCCAGCTTTTCAGCCGCTGCGCTTCTTTCACCGAGATCATCGGGCCGATGAACGTGTCGCGATCCTTCGGGTCGCCTGCGATCAGCGCGGCTGTCTTGGCAACCAGCATCGCCTTGAATTCATCGTAAATCGCATCGTGGACAATGATGCGCTGCACCCCGATGCAGCTTTGCCCGCTTTGGTAAAATGCCCCGAAAACAATGCGTTCTACGGCATGGTTCAGATCAGCATCATGGTCCACCACCACTGCCGCGTTGCCGCCGAGTTCGAGCACGACCTTTTTTTTGCCCGCCTTGGCCTTCAATTCCCAACCCACGGCGGGTGATCCGGTGAAGGACAACAGCTTGAGCCGCTCGTCAGTGGTGAACAGGTCCGCCCCGGCGCGGCTGGCAGGCAAGATCGAGAACGCCCCTTCCGGCAGCACGTCACATTCGGCCAACACTTCGCCCATGATAGTCGCGCCCAACGGCGTGAGGCTGGCGGGCTTCATCACGAACGGGCAACCCATCGCGATGGCGGGCGCGATCTTGTGAGCGGCAAGGTTGAGCGGGAAGTTGAACGGCGAAATGAAGCTGCACGGCCCGATCGGCACGCGCTTCCACATCCCCATATAGCCCTTGGCCCGCGGCGAAATGTCGAGCGGCTGGACCTCGCCGTAATTGCGCGTCGATTCCTCGGCGGCGATGCGGAAGGTGTCGATCAGACGGGTGACTTCACCCTCGGCATCGCGGATCGGCTTCCCGGCCTCCACACACAAGGCATAGGCCAGCTCGTCAAACCGCTCGCGGAACCGGGTGACGCAGTGATCGAGCACGCCCTGCTTCTCGTACGACGCCAACCGCGCCATAGGCTCCGCCGCACGCACTGCGCCGGCGATTGCTTCATCGATAATATCTGGCGTGGCCAGCGCAGTGCGGAAAGCGATTTCGCCGGTGAACTTGTCGGTTACGGCAAGGTCAGTGTTCGGCTGGACAGCCTTGTTGTTGAGGTAGAGCGGGTAGATTTCTTTGAGCTGAGGCACTGCGAATAAACTCCTCGTCCTCTCGGACTTTGGAAGTTGTCAAAGTTCCTTCGACAACCGCTTGATATCAATATTCAAAATCTGGTCGTTCTCAGTGTAGTCCACCGGGCAATCGATCAAGTGAACCCCCGGCGTTTCGTTGCAATGCGCCAACAGCACGCGCAGGTGATCCGCGGATTCGACCCGGTGCCCATGCGCACCGTATGCCTCAGCATATTTCACGAAATCCGGGTTGCCATAGGTCAGCCCGAAATCCGCAAAGCCCATGTTCGCCTGCTTCCAGCGGATCATGCCGTAAGCATCATCGCGCAGGATCAGCACGGTGAGGTTCAGCCCAAGCCGGACGGAGGTTTCCATCTCCTGGCTGTTCATCATGAAGCCGCCATCGCCGCAAATCGCCATTACCTTGCGGTCGGGATATAGCATCGAACTCATCATCGCCGACGGTAGCCCGGCGCCCATTGTGGCCAGCGCATTATCGAGCAGCACAGTGTTAGGCAGATACGCCGTGTAACCGCGCGCAAACCAGATCTTGTACACCCCGTTATCGAGGCAAATGATCCCGTCACGCGGCATCGCATCGCGCACCTGCTGCACCAGATGCGGCGGGAAAATCGGGAAGCGCGTATCTTTCGCCAAGCCCGCAGTGTGGTCCAGTTCGGCCTGATGGTAGCCGATCATGTGGTCGAAATTCCACGAGCGGTTGGGCGAAATGTCTTCCTTGATCTGCCAGATGGCGTTGGCGATATCGCCGATCACCTCGATCTGCGGGAAGTACACCGGATCGACCTCGGCCGTACGCGTCGAAACGTGGATGACCTTCGCCCCATCAGCGCGCATAAAGAATGGAGGCTTTTCAATCACATCGTGGCCGACGTTAATAATCAGATCAGCATCCTCCACCGCCCGATGGACAAAATCACCCGCCGATAGCGCCGCGCAGCCGAGGAACTTCGGGTGCCGCTCATCGATCACGCCCTTGCCTAGTTGCGTGGTGAGAAACGGAATGCCGGTTTTCTCGACCAGCTGTTCGAGCATCCGTCCGCACAGCTTGCGGTTGGCGCCCGCACCGATCACCAGCACCGGAGCTTTCGCCGCCTCGATTGCCCGAACCGCCTGCCGCACAGCCTTGGTTTCCGCTGAAGGACGCCGCGCTACCGAACGCTCGATAGGGCGCGAATCAGTCTTTTCCTCGGCAATATCTTCCGGGAATTCGAGATGCACCGCGCCGGGCTTCTCCTCCTCCGCCAACCGGAACGCCTCGCGAATGCGACTGGGGATGTTGTCAGAACTGGCGAGTTGGTGCGCGTATTTGGTGATCGGCCCCATCATTGCCACCACGTCGAGAATCTGAAACCTGCCCTGCTTCGATTTCTTGATCGGCTTCTGCCCGGTGATCATCATCATCGGCATGCCGCCAAGCTGGGCATAGGCGGCGGCGGTGACGAGATTTGTCGCGCCCGGGCCTAAGGTAGCAAGGCAGACCCCGGTTTTGCCGGTGTGGCGGCCATAAGTTGCGGCCATAAAGCCCGCGCCCTGTTCGTGGCGAGTTAGGATCAGGCGGATTTGCGTGCTGCGGCTGAGCGAATCGAGAAAATCGAGGTTCTCTTCCCCCGGCACGCCGAAAATATACTCGACGCCCTCGGCCTCAAGGCATTCGATGAACAGATCTGATGCTTTTTTGCTGTCGGCCATGCTGGATTCTCCCCCCGGAGACGGCGTGCCCGCCATCAATAAGCTCGGAGAGTATCAGCGGGTTGCGCGCGAGTCTCTCTCTAATAGCCCAGCACGAGGTCCACTTGCGCTTCGAGCGGCTGACCGCTGCGATAACGCTCACAATTGGCGAGAAACCGGGCGAGGCCGCGTTCGCGCGTGGCGGGGGTGGGGATGCCCGCAAGGTGCATGGTGATGTGCGCGTTTTCGAGCGACCATAGCGGGTGGCCGCGGGGGAGCGGCTCCGGGTCGGTCAGGTCGAGGATCGCCGCGTGGATCAGGTTGGCGCGCAGGGTATCCGCCAACGCTTGCTGGTCGATCATGCCCGCGCGGGCCACGTTTACCAACACCGCCTCAGCCTTCATCGCGGCCAGTTCTGCCTGCCCGATAATATGCGCGGTTTCATCGGTGCCCGGAGCGGTGAGGATAACCCAGTCGAACTC
>Ga0247805_1001484_pt1 | contig 11319 bp, 8 predicted proteins | sample UWRJL044104R1_FD_180930 | JGI IMG/M metagenome (GOLD analysis project Ga0247805, IMG submission 180930) | Plant litter microbial communities from Arlington Agricultural Research Station in Wisconsin, United States - UWRJ-L044-104R-1 | ecosystem: Environmental > Terrestrial > Plant litter >...
AACTAAGGTATAATGAACCAAGTTAATGGAAGCTTCATTCTTTACCCGCCATCCCCTAGTTAAAGACGTCATCGGTATCGCCGTCTTTATTGTATGTGTGGTGATCGGAACAGTACTGATCAATACCTTCGTCTTCCGGAGCTTCAACGTCGTTGGACCAAGCATGGAAACGACTCTTTTTACTGGTGATCGCCTGATTGTCGACCGCTTGGCCGTTACCGCCTCACAAATCCAAAACAAGTCATACATCCCTGAACGTGGCCAAGTCATCGTCTTTAAGAACCCTCACTACAGCCGCGGCATCGAAGACGAATACATCGTCAAACGTGTCATTGGCCTCCCCGGTGAACGCGTCCAACTCGTGAACGGTGTCTACACCGTCTACAACGCCGCCAACCCAGCCGGCTTTAACCCAGACGACGACAACAACGGCGAACCTGGTAGTCCAACCAGCGGCGAAGTCGACACAACCGTTCCCGAAGGCGAACTATTCGTTTCGGGTGACCACCGCCAAGGCAGCTACTCGTACGACTCACGTAATGGCCTCGGGACTATTCCCCTTTACGACATCGTTGGACCGGTCAGTTTCCGCGTCTTCCCTTTCAATAAGATTCGCACTTTTTAATCCCTGATTAGTTCTGTAAGTGCGAACTAATTGGACGAAAAGTACTCTTTAAAAGAAGACCTCCGGCGGAGATCTTCTTTTGCGTTGGGCTGAAAAGATTCCAATGAATCTTTTCACACACTTTTCTTACCAATTTATTCGCGCTTACAGGCAAGTTGCGGCGATTAAAATGTCACACTTATTCGCCAAGTAATTTCTGGAGGCGCTCGAGGTCGTCGGTGCTTTTGAATTTGATGACGATGCTGCCAGCACCTTTGTTGTTAACACGGATGTTAACATCGGATTTCAGGCGGGTGCGTAGTGATTCGATGCGCGCTTCGTGCTGCGATTCGGTTGGTTGCTCGGTAGTAACTTCAGGCTTGTCGCGGGCGTTACGCGCGTTGGTGACGTACTGCTCTACTTTGCGAGCACTCCACTCTTCGGCGATGATCTTTGGAACCACGGCGTTGATAAATTCTTCGTCCCATGAAATCAATGGACGCGCTTGACCCTCGGTCAGTTTACCCTCAGCGATTAATTCGCGGACAGACTTCGGTAGCTTCAAGAGGCGCATTGTGTTCTGAACGGCACTTTGTGACTTATTGACGCGCTTGCCGATCGCTTCGTTGGTCAGGTTAAATTGATCACGCAGCTTTTGGTACGCAGTGGCTGTCTCGATCGTATTCAGGTCACGGCGCTGCAAGTTCTCGATTAGCGAGACTTCCAGTTTGTTCTGATCGGTCATCGTACGAACAAGAGCTGGGATTGTCGTCAAGCCAGCGATCTGTGAAGCGCGGAAACGGCGTTCACCGGCAACAATTTGGTAGCCGTTACTCGCTTTTGTGACGATGATCGGCTGCAAGACACCGTGTTCTTTGACAGATTCCGCTAGTTCATTCAGGGCTTCTTGGTCAAAGGTACGACGTGGCTGGTCGGGATCGGCCGTAACGTCAGTAATCGGAAGGGTGCGTAGCTCGCTTACCTTCTCATCAAGTTTGTTTGTTGGGTCAAAGTCATCATCTAGTAGATCCATCGGGATCAATGATTCAAAGCCGCGACCGAGTCCTTTTTTTTGTGCCATTATGCCGTTGCTCCGATTACAGGTGTCGTTCGAATAATTACTTCTTTGGCGAGTGCTTTGTACGCTCGTGATCCTTTTGAGAACTTGTCATAGACACCGATTGGTACCCCGTGACTTGGCGCTTCAGCCAAACGAATGTTACGAGGAATGGTAATATCAAATACTTTGCCCGGGAAGTGGCGCTTGATCTCTTCATGGACCTGGCTACTGAGGGTGGTGCGGCTATCAAGCATGGTTGGCAAGACGCCAAGCAATTCAAGGGCTGGGTTCATGCCTTTACGAACCAGTTTCATGGTCTCTAGTAGCTGCCCTAAGCCCTCCAGAGCGTAGAACTCTGCCTGAACCGGCAGGAGAACGTATTTGGCTGCAATCAACCCGTTGACCGTCAGGAGGTTGAGGCTCGGTGGGCTGTCGATCAGGATATAGTCGTAGGTGTCACCACTTGATTCAATCGCGTGCTTTAAACGAGAGAAACGTTTGTCGGCTTGCGCCAGTTCAACTTCGGTGTTGGCGAGAATTGAGGTGGTTGGTGCCAGCCATAAGTTCTTGTGTTCAGTGGGGACGACGACGGTTGCGAGTTCCGTTGTACCGGTAATAACATCTGACATTGTCGAAGCTAATCCAGACTTGTCGATCCCGAGGCCACTGGTTGCATTACCCTGTGGATCAAAGTCGATCAGCAAGGTCTTTTTGTCAGCCTTGGCCAAGAAATAGGCCAAGTTAATAGCAGTTGTTGTTTTTCCAACACCACCCTTTTGATTTGTGACTGCAATAACCGTCGGCACTGTATTAATTCCCTCTTCTTGTGTTGTATACATTGTAGCACGAGCGGCTTGGATTGCTGGCTAATTTACGGTAGTGCTTTAGCGAATTTCAGACGTGAATCGGCGACGAACAAGCAATGTCGTGGCGCCGGCAATCAGCCCTACAAGCGCGCCAGCTACAATCAACACCCACGCAGATTGCGCTTGAAGCATTTGGACGCCAGTGTTTGGTGCACCTGGGACGAATCCATCACCGGTACCCGCTCCAACTTCGGCGTTATCATTATTGTCGTCTTCAACAATTGCAGCACCTTCGAATGCGAAAGCATCGGAATTATTTACCGACACAAAGCCATCAACAGTCGTATCGTAGTCAGCCGGCAGTAGAACACGAGCTTGGGAGTGCATCAATAGTCCCTTATTACTATCAGCTGAATACGCCATGTAACAAAGCGGCGAGTCACTCATCATTCCCGTGGCATCATATCCACCAAACTCTTGGTCGGCGTAAGCAATCCATTCTTCGGTATTCTTGCCAGTACCTTGGGTACAGAATGGTAACGCTTCGCCATTAAGTGATACAAATTTATTGAAAAATGGATCATTCGTCAGCCAAACATTGCTATACACCAGGCTAATACCATCAATAACAAGGTACTTATTACCATTTTCTTTAATAAAACTTACGGCTTGCAACTCTTGGTTAGGCTTATAAATAAATACCCTTAGCTCTTGTTCGATTGAGGCGCCGTTATCAGCGATTGCCCGAATACATACCGTTAATGCCTCATCTAGTCCGGCGTCCTGCTTTGCGTATGGGTCAATATCGGCTCCAATTTGCAGCTCAGTGCCATTTACTCCGCCGATCTTAAATGCTGCGTCGTCCGAACCAGGTACTGCACAAGACAACTCAAATGGATTGTTTTGGCGCGGTGCTCCATTTTCAACGCTTAGATCTACTAGCTTTGTTCCTATTGGGCCCGGCGCAAAACTTCTTCCGCTCCCTGCCTGGTATTCATCGAAACGAATACCACAGGATGTGCTGTCACCATTAATTGTCCATCCTTGGTCGATAATAGACTGGCGATTAGCGCTTGCAAAACAATACACCAGCCCGTCTGCATCAAACGTCACATTCGGCTGTAACTCCTGTGTAGACCATCCGGTAAGAAGCTTGTCATAGCTGCCAGTTGAAAAGTTCGATGATTGCACCATTTGGCTCACATCTTGGACGTTACTGACATTCCATCCGGAAATATCACCGTCAAAATTAGTTGCTGATCTAAACATGCCACTGAGGTTGGTGGCACTACCGGTATCCCAAGTCGACACGTCACCATTAAAAGAAATGGCCCCGTTGAACATATTCGAAAAGTCCACTACGGAGTGTGTATCCCAATTACTCAGGTTGCTATTAAAGGTGTTGGCATAGTTAAACATGTTCGCCATAGTCAAGGCACTTTCGGTGTTCCAGCCTGCAAGGTCGCTCTCGAACACATAGGCATATATAAACATCGAATTGAAGTCTTCCACCTTAGCCGTGTCCCAGCCAGAAAGGTCTTGATTGAATAGACTCGCCCCGTCAAACATATGGGTCATCGTCGTCACGTTGCCGGTATCCCAGTTAGAAATATCGCCGTTAAATACATAGTTCGCGTTGAACATATTACTCATATCAGTAACATTACTCGTGTTCCAGTTTGAGAGACTACCATTGAAAAAGTACGCGTTAAAAAACATATAGCTCATGTCTGTGATATTGGTCGTATCCCAGCCTGACACGTCGTCTTCAAGATTTGCGACACTATCAAAAGCATGAGTAGCGCTTACATCAGGGATGCTTCCAAAATTTGGACTACTCGTCGGAATACTCGTCAGATTGTACGCACCCGCAAAGGCATAGGCCATCGAGCTCCACTCACCAGTTCCCCATTGGTTCACTTGGGTAAGCTTGGCTGCGTTATCAGTAAAATTAGTAAAGAATGCAGGGAACGTTCCGCTAATGCGAATTGTATACGTGCCATCTTGAATGAAGTCGTGCGTTGCGTTGCCAGTAACACCCGTTTCTTCAAAAATTCCATCATTATCCCAGTCGACATTATAGTTATACGTGAAATCGGGATTCGTTGGAATTATAACGGTGGTAGTTCCGGTGCCATCAATATCTGTTTGCCACGTCGTAACAAAGTCATCGCCAGGCGCAGCACCGGCCGGCGTACCGAATGTTTGGAAAGACCAGATGCCCACCCCTAACAGAACAATGACAGTCACGATCAACCCTACGAACTGTTTTGTGATCTGCTTTTTAAATCGAGCAACGCCCGTCTGTGCAACTAATCCCATATATCCCCTAACACTTTTTCAATTACTTTTAGTATAGGGTGAATTCAGCTTAAGCACAATCAGATTACAGCTATTTTTTGGACAAGATTCGGCCACGGATTACCAAGACGGCGACGCCGACCATAACGGTGATCAGCGCACCAAGTGCGGCGAATGGTGCGACACCATACGATGTTACAATTGCTGCTACCCTTTTTGCACCAGTATTCGGTGCCAGTGGCGTCGTATTGGTGATTGTTTCACCAGGAACGGTCACTTCGTAAGGACCGAGGGTGATGATTTCATTGTCAGGAGTCGTCACCAGTACGGTGACTGAGTGTCGACCGGCCGGAAGTGACGTCGGCAGCGTACATGACCAATTACCATCCACATCGGCCGTTGTCGAACACGTCACAGGATCCGAACGTACGGTCACTACGACCGTACTGCCAGCCGGCGCTGTACCCGTAAAGGTCGGCTGGGCAGCGATTATCTCTCCGCCATCTAGCGCTTCGTTATTTGTTTCGAGCGTGACGGTTGGTGTTTCATCGCCACCGCCTCCAGCTGGCTGATTAAACCCAAAGGCGGACGAATTATTTACCTTAACCGTACCCGGTGCGGCAATGTCGAAATCATTTGCCAACCAGATCGCCACACGTGATTGTGTAAAGCTGTATCCTTGAAAACCGGCTTCGATAATAAGGTAGCAGGTCGGGGTATCGCTAACTTGATTGGCCGGAACAAGGCCATAGTCGACGACCTGCTGAGCCGACAGGCCAACCCCGTCAGTACAAAATGGCACCGGTGTATTATTCAAGACGACCAATGAAGGGCGCGTAAAAAACGACGTCTGCTCGGAAGCGCTGTAAAAGTCATTACCCGTCACAGTCAGTATGTTTCGACCAGCTGATTGCGAAAATGCAGCGCCAGTCACCTGTGCTGGCATTGGTGCAGCATTAAAGGTAAAGCCATTATTCAGGACTACATTTTGACCATCTGGGTTCGTAATCGTGACATCGACAGCACCAGCCGCAACCCCGTCAGTCGAAAGCGTCACTTCCATATATGTCGCCGACAAATTCGATGAAAGAACTGTCGCTTGGACATTACCGAATGTGACAACCGCACCTTCAACAAAGTTACTCCCATATATACCAAACGTATATGAACCGGTGTCAATGCCCGCGTTCGTGCGACCTAGTACAGAGATCGTTGGTGCTGCATACCCTAAGAGTACCGGTGTTAAGGTATTCTCGTTTGTGGATTTGTTATTACCCAACTGGCCGCTAGTATTAGTCCCCCAGCAAGAAGCTTGCTTATCCGAAGCAAGCACACAGACATGGAGAGCCCCGACACCTATACTCGTAAGATGTTTGCCGGCCAACACTCCTGAAACGTCCGTTGCAACTGGCACAAGACTTTGATCATACGGCCCATCGACACTGTTTACTCGCCCAAATGCACCGACACCCCAGCAATACGACTTACCGTCAGACGCAATGGCACACGCACTAGTAGATCCAACACTAACAGACGAAATCGTCTTGCCCGACAGCACGCCGCTCGTATCAACAGCAACTGGCGACGCGGCATTAACGTTAGTATTATCGCCCAGTACACCGCCGAGGTTATATCCCCAACAGTAGACTTGATCATCCGAAGCAACGACACAGACAGCCGTGTCACCGACGCTCATATACTTAATAGTTTTGTTTGCCAAAACACCGCTTGTATCAACAGCAACTGGCTGCACGCTTCGTATTTCTGAAGATCCTGCCCCTAGTTGGCCCTGACCATTGGTTCCCCAGCAGTATGCTTGATTGTCGGAGGCGACAACACAGGTCAGTAACCCACCCAAATCAACCGAGAGTACGGTCTTGCCAGCCAAAACGCCACTCATGTTAATGGCTAGTGGCGTAAGATTATCGCTATACGATTCGTCGCCGACTTCACCCTGAGAGTTATTGCCCCAACAGTAGACTTGTCCATCCGACGACGTTGCGCACACATGACTGCCGCCAACACTAACGTTGTTCATTGATTTCCCGGCAAGGACGCCGCTTGTATCAACCGGCACAGGCACAGGACTATCGGTGGTTGAGCCATTGCCAAGTTGACCGCTATTATTCACTCCCCAACAATACACCTGGGCATCAGAAGCGATGGCACAGGTCTGCTGAACACCCGCACTCACAGATAAGATCGTTTTACCTGCGAGAGCGCCACTAACATCAACAGCCGTTGGCACATATTTGTCAGTTGTCGAGTTGTCACCAAGCTGCCCACTTGCATTACTACCCCAACAAAATAGTTGATCGTTAAAAGCAATCGCACAGGTATGGTTACGTCCGGCACTAATTTGTTTCCAACCATCGGTTTGCCATGATTCTAGCGCTGAAGCGTTTTGCGCATTATTAAAAGTAGCGAAGGGCAAGGCAGAAGTTAGTCCAATGAGGAGCGCTGCAGCGATAAACACGGCCTGTGAAACTTTCGTCTTAAACAGTCGGGACCGTATTGATTGTTGTAGCGTTAACCCCATCTAATCTCCTAGACTTTGCACCTATATTCCGCTTATTTTAGCACAAGCAAAATAACTCGCAGTCGTTTTAAACCGTTCCTCAGTGCACTATAAAAAATCCCCGCCGGTAAGGGCAGGGATTTTTAAAGATGTGTTGTACTACTTGATTGAAACGATTTCGATCTTGCTGTACTTTTGGCGGTGACCGTTTTCTTTGTGAACACGCTTCTTCGCTTTGTAGCGGATTACACGGATCTTGTCACCCTTGATGAGGTCTTCAACGACCTTTGCTGTTACTACCACGTCTTTGACAGTTGGCGTACCGATTGTGACGTTGTCACCATCGATAAGCAACAGTGCGTCTAGAGTGAGCTCTTTAGTTCCTTCTTGGAGGAGGTCCACCAATAGGGTCTCTTTTTCGGCGACAATAAATTGTTTTCCACCGATCTTAACGACTGCTTTTGTCATATTATTCCTTAATATCTATTAATTGTGTACATTTTGTACAATCAGTTTTCTATTTTAACAGAGTGAGAGCCATCTGTAAAGATTAGATCTGTCCGCCACCTGTCGCTAGAACGATGACAAGCGCCAATCCAACCGTCCCGATGAGTGTATACATGCCATGGTGTAGCTTCCAGCTCTTGCGCCAAGCGACCGGAAGTTTGTTGCGATAATGGTGCGCCGCAACGGCCACAGCCCCGACGAGCGTCAATAACGTAAGTCCACCAAGAGTTGCCGGGCTCATCGATTGAATCGCCGAACCGAAGTACGTCAGTGGATTACCGATCCCCTGTTCGATTGGCGCAGCGTAGACGACCTGTTTTGCATCATTGGCGCCTTCAACGGCTGCAGCGGTCGCTGGAGCGCCGTAGTAGGCCACAACCAACGTCGTGTTGCGTCCATCTAACATGCCATCGACGACAGCAAAACCGATATCCTGGTACTTGCCGTTCAGAATGTTTGCCCGGTGCGTCTCGGAATTCATCCAGGCATCAACAGTTGCTTGTGAGGTTGGGTAATTCTTTGCGAGGTTTTCGCCCGCTACATCGTAATTGTAGCCACTGTCTCCTAGCCACTTCCACGGTGTGACGCCAGTTGGTGAGGTGTGTGCCCAGTAGTTATTAGTGAGCATATCTTGAGCCTTCAGGAATGCCGCCTTACTTAACTCGTCATTAATTTTCAGATTGGGTAAAGAATCTTTTGATCGCTCGGTATTGGTGTCAGCCAAAAGTTCAGCCGCGCTGATGTCAGAGACTCGCCCGAGGACCTCGAGGCGTCCAGAGGTAAAAAGACCGTACGCAAGTTGCATAAAAATCGCCAATACTAATACTGCCGTAATACCGTGCAAGCGGACCAAATGTGGTCGATAATGGTTGCCTTTATGAGGAACCAGGGCGCGCCTGACGTGTGTACGGAGCTTAGATTGTAAGGAATTTTTGCGTTTTTGTTTTGCTTTCACACTGAAAATAGTATATCACTTATGTTTCGATTCAAAAAGAAAAACTCCCCTTTCGAGGAGCTCTTCGTGAGCGTTTAAGAATTACGCGTTGTTTTCGTTGCGGCGGCGGGCAGCACCGATGATCCACCAAGCGGCAGCAGCAATGGCAGCGAGGATAAGAATCCACCAGAACCATGCAAGTCCGAAGATCTTACCATCGTTGTTGTTCACGTCGATTGCAGCGAAGTTGTCAGTGGTTGTGCCCTTAACTTCAGCAGCGCCATCGTTGTTAGATGCTGTGTCAGTTGCGCCGAGGACGGCTGCGTTTGTCGCAGCGGCACCGATGACACCGTCAAATGTTTGGGTGGCTGTAGTTGTAGTAGCAGCCTGAGCTATCGTAGTACCATCAGTCAATGTCGATGGCGCACCAGGGGCAGTAATTCCGGGAACGTCCGGGAAGACTGGTGCTATAGGAGCTTCAAAGACATCAATTGTTGCTGTTTCTGTTTGACGGAAGTTACTTCCACCGATGTTTGCTTTGAAGTTTGCCTTAACGTAGATATCTGCGTCGCCAGCTTCGTTAGGAAGCGTAACGTTTGCAGATGTTTGGTTTTGGTCAAGGACTGTAGCGGCAACTTCGCCGTCAACATAGACTTCGTAACTTGTGAATTGTTCACGACCGTACACTGGAGACCAATTTACGGTAGCCTCAGTCCCAACAGTGAAATCATCTTCAGATGTAATGTCACCTAGGGTCAATGTTCCTATTACTTGAATCTCAACAGTTGCACTGGTTGTTGTGATGCCATCTTCAGTCGCACTAACGTAGACGAAGTATGAACCAGGTGTCGTGAAGAGGCTAGAAACATCTTTAGTAGTGCTCTTTGCATTCGATACGGCAGTAAAACCAGTGTAGCGGTTAGTACTGTATGAGAATGTGTATTCTAGATTTGTCGCTGTACGGTCAGTTGCCGCCGTCCAGTTCACATCTGTTGCAACATTTGTCCAGCCTTGGGTTTGTACAACAGGTGCCACTAGCGCAGTTCGTACATTTACATTCCCGATAGCTGCGTTGTCTTTCTTATCAACAATCTTAGCTTGCAGCGCTGCAAATTCAGTCGAAGTCATTTGACCAGCTGGTTTGCCGTCGAATGGAACACTGTATGCATTCGTATCACTGGTTTGTGCGTTTACAATGTAATTAGCGCGGCTGTCTTTCAAGACAACGCCGTCAATGCTGACGGGTACGCCATTAGCGCCGGTAATTGTATTACCAGCAAGACCTTCGAAGTAAATACCGTTATCGTTATATTGCAGGGTTGATGTACCACCGAATGATACGTTCGTAATGTTGCTCGTAGGCGTATGTCCAATAACATCATCCTCCGCGTTCTTCACGTCCTTTGATGTATAGAATGCAATTGCAGCCCATGAAACGTCAGCAACAGCTGCACCCTGGATACGGATACCATCTGTGTTGTATGTTTGTCCGGCAGTCTTGGCTGTGACGGAAATTCCGTCTTTACCAAGTCCGTGCACATAAACGTTGTCGATACGTACGTTTGCATAACCGTTGATATCGATTCCAGTCGCCTTTGTTCGGACGTTTGTAGCTGATTCTACCTGAACGTTCTCGATAATACCGTTCTGGCCATTGGCTAGCTTGATAAGCGCGTTGCCGCTTGCGGCGGTGCCATCGCCAGACCCTACAACACCAAGTGACTTGATTGTAATGTTGTTAAGCCCCTCAGCAAGAAGTCCTTGTCCGCTCGCATTTGAAAGAACGGTGATTTTTGTTGCATCACGACCCTGGCCGAGAATGGTTGTACCATTTTTGACGATCGTAAGTCGTTCTTGCGGGAATGTACCAGCCGAGAGACGGACAGTTCCATTCGCGTTAACGGTGTCGAGAGCTTTTTGAATTGTCGCAAAAGGAGTTGCCGCCGTTGTTCCTTGGTTTGAGTCGCTACCACCATTTGCGACAGGTGCTACATATACAGTGTCATAACAGTTGAATGCATCGTACGGTGCAACCGCGCCGTCGATTGCACGGATGATATTACCGTCAGCATCTGACTCAAACACAGTCACCGCACTTGCAGGCACACTAGCTTTAGTAGTATTTAGTGGGATAGACACACCCTGTTGGAATGAGTCTGCAAAGACCGGTGCGGACAATGCAAAGTCAGCGCTTGAACGCACATAGATAGGTCGTTGATCTGTATTATTGCCTTTAATATTAAATGATACTAAACCATTGTTACAGTATGGTTCTGCACTTAAGCTGTAGGGGCCGTATGTAGGGGCGACCGCATTTGCCTTTTCAGAAAAAAGAAACGGCACACTGGCCGTAATGGTACTCACAACTAACAGGGCTGCTAGTGCTAAGTTGGTGACTCGTTGATATCGTTTGCTCGCTAGTACATTCATCGCACAACACTCCTTATTGTTCTAATAAAAGATCGCTCCACGCAGGCGACCGACACAGACATACAACTCTCTCACCTTTTGTATATAAATTAAACATACCACTTTCACAGTGATTTGACAATCGGAATTTAATCTTATCTTAAGAATGTTTTGCTATAG